>Ga0209148_1000072_pt1 | contig 325292 bp, 305 predicted proteins | sample AraplaCol_mMF_r2_2_FD_184288 | JGI IMG/M metagenome (GOLD analysis project Ga0209148, IMG submission 184288) | Arabidopsis root microbial communities from North Carolina, USA - plate scrape CL_Col_mMF_r2 (SPAdes) (version 2) | ecosystem: Host-associated > Plants > Roots > Endosphere | place... | reverse complement strand
ACCGTGTCGAACATGCAGGAAGTGGCGGCGCGCGGCGGCAAGATCATCCTGATCACCGACAGCAAAGGGGCGGCGCAGGTGAGCGTGAAGACGATGGAGACGATCATCCTGCCCGACGTGCCCGAAATCATCTCGCCGATCATCTACGCGCTGCCGATCCAGATGCTGGCCTATTTCGCCGCCGTGTTCATGGGCACCGATGTCGACCAGCCGCGCAACCTGGCAAAATCGGTCACGGTGGAATAGGGGCCTTAACGGGCGCTCTTTAAAAACTTCGCAGTTCCAAACGGCGTCCCGGTTCACTAATGTTGCGCTGCAACCCGCGCCCGGTGAACCATGTCCGATGCTCCCAAGACCTCCGGCATGACCCGGCTGAGGAACTATTTCCTCACGGGCTTCGTCGTCTGCGCGCCGCTGGCGATCACCGCCTATATCGCCTGGTCGTTCATCGGCTGGGTCGATTCCTGGGTAAAGCCCTATATTCCGGCGCGTTACAGCCCCGACACTTATCTGCCGTTTCCGGTCCCGGGGTTCGGGCTGATCGTCGCGCTGATCCTGATCACGCTGATCGGTTTCCTCACCGCCAACATTGTCGGCCGCGCCATCGTCGGTTTCGGCGAGCGCCTGCTTGGCCGCATGCCGCTGGTGCGCGGCATCTATGGCTCGCTGAAGCAGATTTTCGAGACCGTGCTGTCGAACAAGGGCGACATGTTCCGCCAGGTCGGACTGGTCGAATATCCGCGCAAGGGCGTGTGGTCGCTGGTGTTCGTCGCCAGCGAGAAGGAAACCGAGATCAATGAGAAGCTCGACCAGGAAGGCGATCCGCTGATCGCCGTGTTCATGCCCTGCACGCCGAACCCGACGACAGGGTTCCTGATGTATGTGCTGAAGTCGGACATCGTGCTGCTCGACATGACGATCGAGGACGGCGCCAAGCTGATCGTCTCGGCCGGGTTGGTGGCGCCGGAGGTGAAGACCAAGTTGGTGACTATGAATGGCGAGCCCATCAACGGAACGGTCGCCAATCCGCCGCTGGGGCCTCATCCGGCGCGCAAGAGCCGCACGGCCTCGTCGCGGCCGAACAAATAGAGCAGCAGGCGCAGCGCCTCGCCGCGGTCGGACTGCAATTCCGGGTCGCGCGACAGGATCAGCCTGGCGTCGTCGCGGGCAGCCTCCAGGAGATCGGCATGCGCCTCGATGCGCGCCACCTGGAAACCCGGTGTGCCGGACTGGCGGGTGCCCAACAACTCGCCTTCGCCGCGCAATTTCAGGTCTTCCTCGGCGATCAAAAATCCGTCCTCGGTCTCGCGCATCACCGAGAGCCGGCGTTTTGCGGTCTCGCCGAGCGGGTCCTTGTAGAGCAGCACGCAAGAGGATGGCTTGTCGCCGCGCCCGACCCGGCCACGCAGCTGGTGCAGTTGCGCAAGGCCGAAACGCTCGGCATGCTCGATGACCATGACGGTGGCGTCGGGCACGTCGACGCCGACCTCGATGACCGTGGTGGCGATCAGGATGCGGGTCTCGCCTTCCTTGAAGGCGCGCATCGCCTCGTCCTTCTCGGCGCCCTTCATGCGTCCGTGGACAAGGCCGATGCGGTCGCCGAACAGCGGCTTCAGCGAGGCAAAGCGATCCTCGGCCGACATCAGCTTGATCTCTTCGGATTCCTCGACCAGCGGGCAGATCCAGTAGATTTTCTGGCCGCCGGCGACGGCATCCTCCATGCGGCCGACCAGTTCGTCGAGCCGCTCCAGCGGCAGTGTGACGGTGCGGATCGGCTGCCGGCCGGCCGGCTTTTCCGTCAGTTTCGACACATCCATGTCGCCGAAGGCGGTCAGCACCAGCGTGCGCGGGATGGGTGTGGCCGTCATCACCAGCATGTCGGGCGCGTCGCCCTTGGCGGTGATGGCAAGCCGCTGGTGGACGCCGAAACGATGCTGCTCGTCGATAACGGCGAGCACCAGATCATGGAAAGTCACCGTCTCCTGGAACAGCGCGTGGGTGCCGACGACGATGTCGATGTCGCCGCTTGCCAGGCCGGCCAGAGTTTCGGTGCGTTCGCGACCCTTTTCGCGGCCGGTCAGGATGGCGATGCGCAGCCCGACCTTGGCGGCCAGCGGCGCGATCGTCGCCAGGTGCTGGCGCGCCAGGATTTCGGTCGGCGCCATCAGTGCAGCCTGGCCGCCGGCCTCGACGGCGCGCGCCATGGCAAGAAGCGCGACCACCGTCTTGCCCGAGCCGACATCGCCCTGAAGCAGCCGCAGCATGCGCTCGGGGTCGGCAAGGTCGGCATTGATTTCGGCCAGCGCGAATTCCTGGCTTGCGGTCAGCGAATAGGGAAGGGCCGAACGCAGTTTCTCGACGATGCGGCCGTCGCCAACCAGGGGGCGTCCGGAAAGGCGGCGGATCTTTGCCCGCACCAGCGCCAGCGAGACCTGGCCAGCCAGCAACTCGTCATAGGCGAGACGCCGCCAGGCAGCGCCGTCGATGGAAACGTCGATCGGGTCGGCCGGATTGTGGACGCGGGTGAGCGCGTCGGCAAAGCTGGGAAACGTGTGCCGGCGCATGAAGGCGCCGTCCTGCCACTCCGGAAATTCGGGGAGACGCGCCAGCGCCTGGCCGATCGCGCGGCGCAGCACCTTGCCGGAGAGGCCCGCGGTGAGCGGATAGACCGGCTCGACCAGCGGAAGGTTCTCCGCCTCGCTGGCCAGCGCGATGTGGTCAGGGTGGACCATGGTTGGGCGGCCGTTGAACCATTCCATGCGGCCCGAGACCACGACATGTTCGCCCACGGGCATTGCCTTTTCGAGATAGGCGGCGTGCGCGTGGAAAAAAGTCAGGCCGATTTCGCCGGTATCGTCATGGGCATAGACCCTGTAGGGCACCGACCGGTTGCCGCGCGGCGGCGGCTGGTGGCGGTCGATGCGCACGTCGAGGGTGACGATCTGGCCTTCCGCGGACCCTGCGATGCCAGGCCGGCTGCGGCGGTCGATGACGGTGTGCGGCAGCACGAACAGAAGGTCGCCCGCGCGGGCCGCGCGATCGCCAAGATCAGCCGTGACGACCTTCTCGATCAGAGCGCCCACCTTCGGCCCGACGCCGGCAAGCGAAGTGATTGGAACAAACAGCGGATCGAGGATGGAAGGACGCATGATGTCAGCTTATGTCGCGACGGCTACAGCGCAAGGCTGACAGCCCCTTCTATCCACGCTATATGCGCCGCAGCAAGTGAGGATGCGCCACAATGACCGGAACGAAACGATCAAGCGAGGGGCTGGACGCCCACCGCCGCAAGTTGTTGTTCCGCTCCTGGCATCGTGGCATGCGCGAGATGGATCTTATTCTCGGCACCTTCGCCGATGCCGAGATCGGTGCCTTGACGGCTGAGGAAATCGACCAATATGAGAGGCTCCTCGACATTTCCGACACCGAATTCCTGCCGCTGATCACCGGTGAACGCCCGATCCCGGCGGATATCGATTGTCCTGTCCTGCAAAAGATCCTGGCGTCCCGCCGGACCATGACTTTCTGAACAAAAACAATTCCAGGAAAAGTGCGAAGCGGTTTTCCCAGAGAATTGCGACAAGCAAAGACCGTGATTTGATGAGCCTCATTCCCACCATTGGTCTGCCGAAAGGCCGTGCCGGCCAGTTCATAGTCGACGGTGTCGCCGATGGCTACGAGGCCTTCGCGCTGGTGCAGGCTGCCCTGGAAATCGCGCCCGACAAGCCGGTGCTGTTCGTGGCGCGCGACGGCCAGCGCCTGCCTGCTATCATCGAGGCGCTGGCCTTCGCCGCACCCGGCCTGCCGGTGCTGGAGTTGCCGGCCTGGGACTGTCTGCCCTACGACCGGGTCTCGCCCGGCTCCGACGCTGCCGCCAAGCGCCTCGATGCGCTGACCGCGATGATCGCGCTGGCGAAGAAGCCGCATCGCGCCGTCATCCTCACCACCGCCAATGCTCTGCTGCAGCGCGTTCCGCCGGCCGACCTGGTCGAGGCGCAGACCTTTCATGCCAGGCCCGGCAACCAGATCGACATGAACGCGCTGGTGTCGCGGCTGGAAACGTCCGGCTTCGAGCGTGTGCCGACGGTGCGCGGTATCGGGGAGTTCGCGGTGCGCGGCGGCATTCTCGACCTCTTCGCACCCGGGTGGACCGAGGCGCTGCGGCTGGATTTCTTCGGCGACACGCTGGAATCGATCCGCGTCTTCGATGCCGCCACCCAGCGCACCACCGGCCAGCGCAAGTCGATGGCGCTGCAGGCGATGAGCGAAGTGGCGCTGACGCCCGAAACCATCAGCCGTTTCCGCCGCTCCTATATCGAAGCCTTTGGCGCGCCGCAGCGCGACGATGGTCTCTACGCTGCAGTAAGCGAGGGCAGGCGGTTCGCCGGCATGGAACACTGGCTGCCGTTCTTCTACGAGCGGCTGGAGACGGTGTTCGATTATCTGCCCGACACACCCGTTATTTTCGACCATCTGGCGCATGAAGCGCTGGCCGAGCGCCACACATTGATCCTCGACCATTATGAAGCGCGCAAGAAGCAGGCCGACGCTGCGCTGAAGGATGCGGTGCCCTACAAGCCGGTTGCGCCCGATCTGCTCTATCTCTCGCCGGAAAACCTGATCGCCTCGCTCGGACCGCGCGAAGCGATCGACTTCACGCCCTTCGACGCGCCCGATGCCGGCGCGAAAAAGGTCTACCACGCCGGCTCGCGCCATGGCCGCAGCTTTGTCGAGGAGCGCGCCGATCCGAACGTCAACGTCTTCGACGTCGTCGTCAGGCATATCGCCGACGAACGCGCGGCGCGCCGGCGCATTGTCATCGCCGGCTGGACGGAAGGCTCGCTCGACCGGCTTGGCCAGATACTCACCGAGCATCATCTCGGCAATCTCAAGCAGGTCGAGACGCTGGCGCAAGCCGAACAGCTCGAGCCAGGGCAGGCGGCTCTTGCCGTGCTGCCGCTCGAATCCGGCTTCGAGACCGAAAAACTGGTCGTCGTTGCCGAACAGGACATTCTGGGCGACCGGCTGATCCGGCGTTCCAAGCGCAAGAAGCGCGCATCCGACTTCATTGCCGAGGCCTCTGCGCTGTCGGCCGGCGATATCGTCGTCCATGCCGACCATGGCATTGGCCGCTTCATCGGCCTGCGCACCATCGAGGCGGTCGGTGCGCCGCATGACTGCCTGGAAATCCACTATGCCGGCGACGACCGGTTGTTCCTGCCGGTGGAAAACATCGAGCTGCTGTCGCGCTACGGTTCTGACACGGCCGAAGCGACGCTGGACAAGCTCGGCGGCGGCGCCTGGCAATCGCGCAAGGCCAAGCTGAAGCGGCGCCTGCTGGACATGGCGGGCCAGTTGATCCGGATCGCCGCCGAGCGGCAGATGCGCGCCGCACCGGCGCTGGTGCCGGCCGAGGGCCTCTATGACGAATTCGCCGCGCGTTTCCCCTATGAGGAGACCGACGACCAGCAGACGGCCATCGACTCGGTCAGGGACGATCTCGGCGCCGGCAAGCCGATGGACCGGCTGATCTGCGGCGATGTCGGCTTCGGCAAGACCGAAGTGGCGCTGCGCGCCGCCTTCATCGCGGCGATGGAAGGGTTCCAGGTGGCCGTGGTGGTGCCGACGACGCTGTTGTCGCGCCAGCACTTCAAGACATTTTCCCAGCGTTTCTCAGGCCTGCCCATTCGCGTCGCCCAGGCCTCGCGGCTGGTCGGCGCCAAGGAACTCGCCGAGACGAAGAAGGCTTTGGCCGAGGGCCAGGTCGACATCGTCGTCGGCACCCATGCGCTGCTCGGTTCGTCGATCTCGTTCAAGAATCTCGGCTTGCTGATCATCGACGAGGAGCAGCACTTTGGCGTCAAGCACAAGGAACGGCTGAAGGACCTGAAAACCGACGTCCATGTGCTGACCCTGTCGGCGACCCCGATCCCGCGCACGCTTCAACTGGCGCTGACCGGCGTGCGCGAGCTGTCGCTGATCGCCACGCCGCCGGTCGACCGCATGGCGGTGCGCACCTTCATCTCGCCCTTCGACCCGCTGGTCATCCGCGAGACGCTGCTTCGCGAGCGTTATCGTGGCGGACACTCCTTCTATGTCGTTCCGCGCATCAGCGATCTCTCGGAAATCCATGATTTCCTGAAGGAATCTGTCCCGGAGTTGAAAGTGGCGGTGGCCCATGGCCAGATGCCGCCAGGTGAACTCGACGACATCATGAATGCCTTCTATGACGGCCAGTACGATGTGCTTTTGTCGACGACCATCGTCGAATCCGGCCTCGACATCCCGACCGCCAACACGCTGATCATCCACCGCGCCGACATGTTCGGCCTGTCGCAGCTCTACCAGCTGCGCGGCCGCGTCGGCCGTTCCAAGGTGCGCGCCTATGCGCTGTTCACGCTGCCGGCCAACCGCAAGCTGACCGATACGGCCGAGCGCCGGCTGAAGGTGCTGCAATCGCTCGACACGCTCGGCGCCGGCTTCCAGCTCGCCAGCCACGATCTCGATATCCGAGGTGCCGGCAATCTCTTGGGCGAAGAACAATCCGGCCATATCAAGGAGGTCGGCTTCGAGCTTTACCAGCAGATGCTGGAGGAGGCGGTGGCCGAGGTGAAGGATTCCGGCGAGGTCCAGGACGGCGGCTGGTCGCCGCAGATCGCGGTCGGCACGGCGGTGATGATCCCGGAAAGCTATGTGCCGGACCTGCAGCTCAGGCTGGCGCTTTACCGCCGTCTCGGCGACCTCGAAAACACCGAGGAGATCGACGCTTTCGGCGCCGAGCTGATCGACCGTTTCGGCCCGCTGCCGGACGAGGTGAAGCATCTGTTGAAAATCGTCTTCATCAAGGCGCTTTGCCGCAAGGCCAATGTCGAGAAACTCGACGCCGGCCCGAAGGGCGTCGTCATCCATTTCCGCAAGCGCGAGTTCTCCAATCCGGTCGGGCTGGTCAAGTTCATCGGCGAGCAGGGCTCGCTGGCCAAGATCCGCCCGGACCACAGCGTCGTTTTCACCCGCGACTGGCCGACGCCAGAGAAGCGGCTGGCGGGCTCGGCAGTGGTCATGACGCAGTTGGCAAGGCTGGTGGAGAAGGCGGCTTAGTGCAGGACTTCGGTTAGCAAAGATCGCTTCCGGCTCTGCGGCGATTGGAGCTATTGAAGTATTTTGTCCCAAGGGATCAGATGGGTCCGCAACTCATCGCTGAACGGGAAATCCATGAGCCCGCAGACGTTCGATGAATACTGGCTCGGATATCTCGCCGGCCATTCAAAACCTTCTACGCGGTTTATCCATTATATCGGCCTGTTTTTCGCGCCGCTCGCCGGGATTGCGGCATCTTTTCTGGTCGTCTGGTGGGCTTTCCTGATCATCATCCCGTTCTTCTACCTCGCGGCGCTCTTTACCCACCCTTTGCTTGAGCACAACAGCAACAAGCCGTTCGCGGACCGGCCGCTGTGGAGCGCCATCGCCTTGCTTCGCATGCTTGTACTCGATCTGACGGGTGGGCTTGGCCGCCAGCTCAGGCGATTGGACGAGGGCGTCCGTTAGGCATGGCGAAGGCGGTCGTCGCTCTCTGTTCCGCCATTCTGTTGCTTGGAGCCGGCTTCCATCTCTATTGGGGTTTCGGTGGTCGCCTTGGTGCCGGCGTCGCGCTGCCGCAGCGCGAGGACGGAACCCCTGCCATCGAGGAGACGGCTGTCGGTGCGATGGCGGTGGGATTGATCCTGGTGCTGGTGCTGCTGCTGGTTCTCGGCTTCGCCGGTGTGGTCCGCCTGCCGGTGCCGCAACAGCTGCTGAATGCATGCATTATCGCATGGGCATTCATTCTCATGGTGCGGGCGTTGAGCTGGTCGAGATATTTCGGGCTGTTCAAGCAGGTCAGGACCACACGTTTTGCCCGCTATGATACATGGTTCTACAGCCCATCCTGTCTACTGTTGGGGTTGGGCTTTTTCTATCTCGCTCTGTCACAGGCGGCGGATTGAGCCGTCGGCCACCATTCGCCAGCGCTGAAATTCCGGTCTAGAATAGGAAATCGGCTTCGTGTATGGAGCCGCCACCCCATATAGGGGCGGGAAAGGCGGGCGAGGGTGCCTGCCGGAAAGAGCGTTGGGTGCAGCGATGACGAAATGGTCGCCGAATTCGTGGAGAGCAAAGCCGATCAAGCAGGTTCCTGCCTATCCGGACCTTGCCGCGCTGAAGAACACGGAAGCTCAACTCGCGACCTACCCGCCGCTGGTCTTTGCCGGCGAAGCGCGCAAGCTGAAGAAGCAGCTGGCGGCTGTCGCTGCCGGCGAAGCGTTCCTGCTCCAGGGCGGCGACTGCGCCGAAAGCTTTGCCGAACATGGCGCCGACAACATCCGCGACTTCTTCCGCGTCTTCCTGCAGATGTCGGTCGTATTGACCTTCGCCGGCGCACAGCCGGTGGTGAAGGTCGGCCGCGTTGCTGGCCAGTTCGCCAAGCCGCGCTCGTCCGACAACGAGACCAAGGGCGAGGTGACGCTGCCGAGCTATCGCGGCGACATCATCAATGGCATCGAATTCGACGCCAAGTCCCGTATTCCCGATCCTGCCCGCCAGGAAATGGCGTACCGCCAGTCGGCGGCGACGCTCAATCTTCTGCGCGCCTTCGCCCAGGGCGGCTATGCCAGCCTGGAGAACGTGCATCGCTGGATGCTCGGCTTCGTCGCCGACAGCCCGCAGGGCGAGAAGTACGAATCGCTCGCCAACCGCATCACCGAGACGATGGACTTCATGAAGGCCGTCGGCATCACCTCGGAGACCAATTACGCGCTGCGCGAGACCGATTTCTACACCAGCCACGAGGCCCTGCTGCTTGGCTACGAGGAAGCTCTGACCCGCGTCGATTCGACCTCCGGCGACTGGTATGCCACGTCAGGACACATGATCTGGATCGGCGACCGCACGCGCCAGCCCGATCATGCCCATGTCGAATATTGCCGCGGCATCAAGAACCCGCTCGGCCTGAAATGCGGCCCGTCGCTGACCGCTGACGGCTTGCTGGAACTGATCGACCTGCTCAACCCAGAGAACGAGCCCGGCCGGCTGACGCTGATCGCCCGCTTTGGCTCCGACAAGGTCGCCGACCATCTGCCGAAGCTGGTGCGCGCGGTGCAGAAGGAGGGTCGCAGCGTGGTCTGGTCGTCGGACCCGATGCACGGCAACACGATCGAGGCCGCAGGCTACAAGACGCGGCCGTTCGACCGCATCCTGAAGGAGGTGCAGACCTTCTTCGAGGTGCACCGCGCCGAAGGAACGCATCCGGGCGGCATCCATGTCGAGATGACCGGCAAGAACGTTACCGAATGCACGGGCGGCGCGCGCGCCATCACGGCCGAGGAATTGCAGGACCGCTACCACACGCATTGCGACCCGCGCCTCAATGCCGACCAGGCGATCGAACTGGCCTTCCTGGTCTCGGATCTCCTGAAGAAAAGCCATCCGGTGCAGCACAAGCAGGCCGTCAACGGCTGATCCTGCCGATCCCAATCGACCAACATGCGAGGGCGCCGGAGAAATCCGGCGCCTTTTCCTGTTCCGGGACGATGTTGGCCACGTGGTCGCCGCGTCAAACCTTACGAAAATTTATGCCGACGCGACCTCCGCAAAACAAGATTGCGGTGAAGGTTCGCCATCGACCCAATCATCTCTGGCCAGGATTCGACGAATGGCAATGGAAGACGCTACCCAGGAGCACCTCGAGAATGCCGAGCATGCCGAACATGCCGCGCATGAAGGTAATCCGTTTCTGACCACGGTCTCGGTCACCATAGCAGTACTGGCGGTTCTCGCCGCGACGGTCGGCAGCTTCGAATCGCTCGAAACCGCGGAGGCGATAAACGACAAGAGCGAGGCGGCCTATCTCCAGAACAAGGCCAGCGATCAGTGGAGTTTCTTCCAGGCAAAGAGCATCAAGAAGAACAGCTATGAGATCGCGACGGCGATGGGTGGCCCAGGAACCGACCAATTCCAGGCCGCTGCTAAGCGCAATGAAGCCGATGGCGTGGAGATCCAGGCCAAGGCGACCGAATTCGAAAAGCAGGTCGATGAAAAGCTGCGCGATAGCGACGTGCGCGAACACCGTCACCATGTCCTGACATTCGCCGTGACGCTGCTGCACATCTCGATCGCCGTCGCGACACTCTCCATCATCACCCATGGCAAGCGCTGGCCGTGGATCGGCTCGCTGGCGCTGGGCGCCCTGGGTGTGATCGCGACCGGCTTCGCCTATGTCTGATTGGGCCTGCGTCTATGCCTGATTGAGCCGGCGGGCATCGCCATCCAATTGGAAAGAGGCCTGCATCGCCTGTCGACGGCGACTGGCGTCAGTCCTTCTTGTAGAGCAGCCAGCCCTTGCCGGCGCGGCCGGCCATCGTCGAATGCTTGGTGACGCGGTTGCGGCCGCTCACTTTCGAACGGTAGAGCGCCCGGTCGGCCTTGGTGTAGAGGTCCTCCGGGCCTTCGGCCTCGGATGCCATGCAGATGCCCATCGAGACGGTCACGGTGCCGTAATTCATGCCGGTCTGGCTGCTGGTGAACGGCGTCTGCTCGATCAGGGCGCGAATGCGCTCGGCGATCTCGTAGGTGGCGTCTTCGCTGGCGCCCTCGATGATCAGCGCGAATTCCTCGCCGCCGGTGCGGGCGACGAACATGTCGCCGCGAATGCTGGTCTGGAGAATCTCGGCGATGATCTGGATGATCTTGTCGCCGACAGGGTGGCCGTAGCGGTCGTTGATGTCCTTGAACCGGTCGATGTCGGCAAGGATCAAGGCATTGAACAGGATACCCTTGTTGCTGGTGTAGATCCGGGTGATTTCCTTGTCGAAGGCGCGGCGGTTCCAGATCTGGGTCAACGGATCCGTATCGGCCAGCCGCTTGTATTCCTCGAGCTTCGACTTGACGCTTTCGAGTTCGGCCGTCTTGTCGCTGAGCGTCGAAGCGATCTGCTTGCCGTGATCGATCGTCGAATTGGTGGCGACGGCCATGGCGTTGGCGATTTTTTGCAGGAGATCCTGGGAGAGCAGGCTGCGGCCGCTCAGGCCGTTCGACGTCTCGTCGAGGATCCTGCCGTATTTTTCGATGTGGCTGCGTTCGCTCCGCAACAGCGCCGCGACCTCCTCGAGTTCCCGGGCTATGACGTCCCGCGCATGCTCGACGATGCCGGGGCCGTGGTTCTGGGCAAAGAAGGCGCGTCCGATCTTATCCAGCTCGTCCTGCGTCGGCCGGCTGCTCAGCGACACGACGGCGAGACTGAGCTCGCGGTTGGTGCCGCTCAATGCCTCGTAGAAGATTTCGTAGTTGCGCGGCAGGCCGAGGACGCCAAGCTGGCGCATGGTCGCGACAACCGTGGCTGCGATGTCGGTGCTTCGTTCGGTCGTGGCGGCTGCCGGCTGCATGTCTGATCCACTCTTCCCCTCGGATCCCGACGCGGAATTTGCGGGTTCCATTGATCGCCGACCTGGGGAGCGCGACCTGATAGTCCAGAACATCTTGCGAAGAGGCGCGTCCCCACCCGCGACCTTCGCTTGGCGTGACCATAATTGCAGTGGCGCTAAAGTTTCCTTAATCCGCACGACTTCCACAGGTTTTTCGCTACCTGTGGCTGTAGAAGCATAAATTTTGTACCACCATCGCGGGACCACGCCCGGCTTTGAGGGCTTTGACTTCGAAATCCGTGTGTTGTGCTGACGGAAATGAAACTGAATTTCGAATCTGTCACCCCAATCGATGTCGCATTTGCTTGCTCGCAACCACCGCAAAGCTGGAATCCTGGCAACGATGCTGGGCGAGGTTTCAAGAAGGAGTGCCGAAATGAGCGATAGTCACCAGGGATCATGCCTGTGCGGTGCGGTCCGCTTCCGGACAAGGGGAGCCTTGCGCGGTGTCGTCTACTGTCACTGCTCGCAATGTAGGAAGCAGAGCGGGCATTTCTATGCCGCGACCAACGTCGCCGACGCCGACATCGTGATCGAGGGCACCGAAAGCATCACATGGTATGAAGCGTCCGCTTTCGCGGGGCGCGGTTTCTGCAAGACATGCGGGTCCGTGCTTTTCTGGAAGCCAAGGGCTCAAGACTATATTTCGGTCATGGCGGGAGCGTTCGACAAGCCGACAGGTCTCAAGGGCGACTGTCATATCTTCGTTGGCGACAAGGGCGACTATTATTCGATCGACGACGGGTTGCCGCAATTTGAAAAGTCGACGCCTTTGATAGCGGTCGCTGAATGAATTTTGCGCGACACGCCTTATTCCCTTGATCGGGCCGTTGCTTTATCTCGTGCCGGTAATTCGGAAAGAGGTTTGGGCATGCAGCGGCTGATCGACGCTTTTTTCAATTCGGTGCGGGCGTTTCGCAAGCTGGCTGCCAGCGAGAAGGCTTTCCAGCAGGAACTGATGCTGCTGGTGCTCGCTCTGCCCGCGGCGTGGTTCGTTTCGGTGTCCTGGCGTGGTTATGCCCTGCTGATCGGGGCGGTGCTGTTGCTGATCATGGTCGAGGTGCTGAACACCGGCATCGAGGCGGCCTGCGATGCCTTCAGCCGCGAGTTCAATGTCGACATCCAGCTGGCCAAGGATTGCGGTTCGCTGGCGGTGCTGATTTCGGTGGTCATCGTCGCCGGTGTCTGGGGCATTGCGCTTATCGAGCGCATCACCGGCTTTCCCATCTGACCTTCCGGGCGACGCCGACCATATCACTGCTCCCGGCGACGCTCCCGCTTGGCGATGTGGCGGGCGACGAACCAGGCCAGCACGGCCACGGCGAGGCCAATGCCGAGCCCGATGAACAGCCGCTCGTGGCGCATCAGCGCCTGGCCGACGAAATGCTCGGCGCCCAGCCCGAAGACATAGCCGACCGTGCTGAACAGAACCGCCCAGATTATCGATGAGATGGCGTTGAGGATGGCGAAGCGGGGTGCTGGTACGCTCGACAGGCCTGCCGCGACGCCGCCGACCAGGCGCATGCCGTAGACATAGCGGTTCGACAGTACGAAAATGTTGGGATGGGTGTTGAGCAGACGGTAGGCGCGGCGGAAGCCGGGCCGCCTGCGCAGCCTGACGACATGGCGGTTGTCGGCGAAACTTCTGCCGAGGATGAAGAAGCAGGTGTCGCCTAGGAAGGCGCCGAGCGCCGCCGCGACAATGGCATGCCACAGCACGAAAACATTCTGGTGGGCGAAGAAACCGCCGAGGATGGCAGCACTTTCGCCTTCGGCCACACAGCCGAGGAAGACGGCAAGCAACCCATATTGTTCGATGAAATGATGGATCGCTTCGGTCATGAGGCCGACTGCTGCCGCGCCAGCCTCTCGTCGATGCGTTTGATCACTTCCGCCAGCCGAACGATCTCGTCGCGCATGCCGATGATCTGGCTGTGGCGCAGTTCATCCAATTTTTCGTGCAGCGCCATGATCTCGATCTCGGCCTTGAGATTGACCTCGTAGTCGTGGGCGGCGTCGATGCGGTCGCGTTCGGTCTGGCGGTTCTGCGCCATCATGATCACCGGCGCCTGCAAGGCGGCGACCATCGACAGCACCAGGTTGAGGAAGATGAACGGGTAGGGGTCGAAGGCGTCGCGTGTCAAAAGCCAGACATTGCCAACTGTCCAGACAACCAGGAAAGCGAGGAAGCCCAGGATGAAGGACCAGGAGCCGCCGATGCGGGCGATCGTATCGGCAAGGCGGTCGCCAAAGGTCTGGTGGAAAGCGACGGCCTTGTTGGTGTCCCTGGAGATCGTGGTGCGCTCGAGCGTCGATTGCAGCACGCGGCTCTCCAACTGGCTGAGGCCGTCCGGTCGTCGCTTGAGCCAGCGGTTCGCCAGGTCGTCGATTGTCTTGTACATGGCCGTCTCCGTAGTCAGTGGAGATAGACGTAGAGGCTGCCGCCTCTCGCGGGAAGTGGTACATTCAGGCCAACAGCGAGGGACCCATGGCCGATTTCCAGAAAATTCGCCTGCGCGCGGCAAAACGCAAGGGCGGCGAAGCGGAGCTTGCAACGCTGCTCGGGCCTGTGCCCGACAATGCCGCGGTCGCCGACATCCCCGACGATCGCATTCTCTCGACCATGGCCGAGCGGATCTTTGCCGCCGGTTTCGTCTGGCGCGTCATCGAACAGAAATGGCCGGGCTTCGAGGAGGCATTTCTGCGCTTCGAGCCGAAGCGGCTGTTGTTCCAGCCTGACGATTTCTGGCACGATCTGGCTTCCGACCAGCGCATTGTGCGCAATCCGCAGAAAATCAAATCCGTGCGCGACAACGCTGCCTTCGTCGAACGCGTGTCGAAGGAGCATGGCGGCTTCGGTGAATTCCTCGCCAACTGGCCCGCCGGCGACCAGGTCGGGCTGATGGCCTATCTCGGCAAGCATGGCAGCCGCCAGGGCGGCAATACAGGCCAGTATTTCCTGCGCTGGCTGGGCTGGGATGCTTTCGTCATTTCGGCCGACATGGCGGCAGCGCTTCGCGACGCCGGCCTCGACATCGCCGAAAGCCCGACCTCGAAGAAGGACCTCGACAAGATCCAGGCGCAGATCAATCAATGGGTGGCGGACACGGGCCTGCCGCGCCGGCACATTTCGCGTATCCTGGCGATGTCGATCGGCGAGAACCATTCTCCACAATCGTTGCGCGAATATATGGGCGACGACTAATCGGTCGGACACGAATGACGTCTGTCATTCGGTCGGGGTTGGTCCAAGCGAACGCCATTGCGAGGCGAATTTTGCCGCGCTAAGTCAGCAGGCATGACCAAGAAGCCCGACATACTGCGCATCGCGATCGCCCAGCTCAATCCGACCGTCGGCGATGTCGCCGGCAACCTCGCCAAGGCCCGCGAGGCGAGGGCGGATGCCGCGCGCCAGGGCGCCGATCTCGTGCTCTACACCGAGCTTTTCCTTGCCGGTTACCCCCCGGAGGATCTGGTGCTGAAGCCGGCCTTCCTGAAGGTCTGTGAAAAGGCGGCGCAGGAGTTTGCCGCCGATACATCCGATGGCGGCCCAGGCGTGATCATCGGCACGCCGCTGAAGCGCAAGAGTGGCACGCACAATTCGATCATCGTCGCCGATGGCGGCAAGATCATCGCCGAACGCTACAAACTCGACCTGCCGAACTATGGCGAGTTCGACGAGAAGCGCGTCTTCCAGGCTGGACCCGAGATTCAGGGACCTGTCAATTTCCGTGGCGTGCGCATCGGCATTCCGATTTGCGAGGACATCTGGGGCGATGTCGGCATCTGCGAATCGCTGGCGGAAAGCGGGGCGGAAATCCTGCTGGTGCCGAACGGCTCGCCTTACTATCGCGCCAAGATCGATGTCCGCCACCAGGTGGTCATCCGCCAGGTGATCGAATGCGGGCTGCCGATCACCTATGCCAATCAGCTTGGCGGCCAGGACGAGCTGATCTTCGACGGCGCGTCGTTTGCCATCGGCGCCGACAAGACATTGGCTTTCCAGATGAGCCAGTTCGAGGAAGCGGTCGACGTCATCACGTGGAAGCGCGGGGAGGACGGCTGGATCTGCGCGGAAGGGCCGATGTCGAAGATCCCCGAGCGGGAGGAGGCCGACTATCGCGCCTGCATGCTGGGCCTGCGCGACTACGTCAACAAGAACGGCTTCAAGAATGTGGTGCTCGGCCTGTCCGGCGGCATCGATTCGGCGATCTGCGCGGCCCTTGCCGTCGACGCGCTCGGCGAAGAGCGGCTGCGCGCGGTGATGATGCCCTACCGCTACACGTCGAAGGATTCGCTCAAGGACGCCGAGGATTGCGCCCGCGCGCTCGGCTGCCGCTATGACATCGTGCCGATCTTCGAGCCGGTCGAAGGTTTCCTGCATGCGCTGACGCAGCTCTTCGAGGGCACCAAGGAAGGCATCACCGAGGAAAATTTGCAGAGCCGTGCGCGCGGCACCATCCTGATGGCGATCTCCAACAAGTTCGGCTCGATGGTGGTCACGACAGGCAACAAGAGCGAGATGTCGGTCGGCTATGCCACGCTCTATGGCGACATGAATGGCGGCTTCAACCCGATAAAGGACCTCTACAAGATGCAGGTCTACGCGCTGTCGCGTTGGCGCAACAGCCATGTGCCGCCGGGCGCGCTCGGGCCATCGGGCGAGGTCATCCCGAAGAACATCATCGACAAGGCGCCGTCGGCGGAGTTGCGAGAGAACCAGACCGATCAGGATTCGCTGCCGCCCTATCCGGTTCTGGACGACATCCTCGAATGCCTGGTCGAGAACGAGATGGGCGTCGACGACATCGTCGCGCGCGGCCATGACCGGGCGACGGTGACGCGCGTCGAGCATCTGCTCTATATCGCCGAATACAAGCGCCGGCAGGCGGCGCCGGGGGTGAAGATCACCCGGAAGAATTTCGGCCGCGACCGCCGCTACCCCATCACCAACCGTTTCAGGGATCGTGGGTAGGCGCGTTCGTCCGCTGGGCGAAAATATGCGGTGCCGCGGGGCGAGGGTACTGCATGCCGGATTGTGAGATCAGCTTCGACCTCGCGCGGATCGATTTCCGCGCGACCTCCGACCTGCTGATGGCGAGCTATTGGGGGGCTGGACGCAGCGATGAGTTTCATCGCCGGGCCTTCGCCAATTCGTTCTGCGCCGCCGCCTACATCGATGGCAAGCAGGTCGGTTTCGGCAGGGCGATCACCGACCGCACGGTGTTCGCCTATCTCGCCGACATCATCATCTGGACAGAGTACCGCGGGCAAGGCATCGGCCAGCGGCTGGTGCAGGCACTCATCGATCATCCCGAGCTCGGCACCGTTTCGCACTGGAGCCTGTCGACCGGTGATGCGCATGGGGTCTACGAAAAGCTGGGCTTCAAGGCATCGACCGACGGCCGATACATGCGCTTGGACCGTACGCCCCAGTGACGGGAACGCGGTGAAAGCTCCGCCGCCGTTGTTGCAAAATAATCGCAGTGGTTGGACCAGATACGCTTTTGGGCAGGGCCCGTCTTGGCGATGCATCAGAGCGTCTCTATAAGAACCACTCCGCGATTCATTTGCGGGAGGTCCGAATGGCAGTATTTAATACGGTAATGCGAGGCCGCGAAGCCTAGGTCTCATCCGGCGCCCGGCGAAGGTCCATCCTTCGTAACGGAGCCGGTTCGAGCACAGGCTTATGCCGATGCCGGTCGCCGCCCGATTACGGGCGTGACGCCAAATATGCCACTCCGCTTCTGGGCGATCGTTAGCCCCTTGCGCGGCTTCTTCAATTTTCGACCTTACTGGGATCGGGCTCGTTTGCGCCCGAATGACATCATGGCTCGTTTCAAGATCGATTTGCGCGCGAGCGCCTTTCGTAGCGTTCTTGGTTTCACGCTCACCCATTGGCGGCGCCAGCCCTGGCGGCTTTCGCTGATCATGGGTGGTTTCCTGCTGTCGACGCTGGCCGACGTCCTGACGCCGCTCTATTCCGGCCGGCTGGTCGACGCCGTCGCCAGCAGCGCCGGCGCGGACGCCATTGCCTGGAATGCCGCGATGACGGCGTTCTTCATCCTGATGGCGCTTGCCCTGACCGGCGTCGTGCTGCGCAACCTGGCCTTCATGGGCATTGTCGAACTGACGCTGAAGATGATGGCCGACATCGCCGCCGATGCCTTCCATCGCGTCCAGCGCTTTTCCACCGACTGGCACGCCAACTCGTTTGCCGGCTCGACCGTGCGCAAAGTGACGCGCGGCATGTGGGCGCTCGACCTGCTCAACGACACCATCCTGATCGCGCTCTTGCCGTCGGTCGTCATGCTCGTCGGCTCGACGCTGCTGCTCGGCTGGTTCTGGCCGCTGATGGGTGTGGTCGTTGCCGTAGGCTCGGTGCTGTTCATCATGGTGACGGCGCTGCTGTCGCTTGGTTATGTCGCGCCGGCTGCAAGGCTCGCCAACACCTGGGACACGCGCCTTGGCGGCTCGCTTGCCGACGCGGTGAGCTGCAACGCCGTGGTCAAGGGCTTTGGCGCCGAGGAGCGCGAAGAGCGCCGCCTCGCCAGGGTTGTCGCCAAATGGCGGGCGCGCACGCGGCGTACCTGGGTGCGCGGCACCATCAACGGCACCACGCAAGGGGCGCTGCTGCTGGTCATGCGCGCCGCGGTGATCGGCCTGTCGCTGCTCTTGTGGTCGTGGGGGCAGGCAAGCGCCGGCGACGTCGCCTTCGTGCTGACCTCGTTCTTCGTGCTGCAGGGCTATCTCAGGGACATCGGCACGCATATCCGCAATCTGCAGCGTTCGATCAACGACATGGAGGAACTGGTCGATTTCCAGTCTGAACCGCTCGGCATCGAGGACCGGCCCGGCGCCAGGCCGATCCGGATCACGCGAGGGTCGATAAGCTTCGACGAGGTCACTTTTCACTACGGCAATCACCGGTCGCCGCTCTATCGCGACTTTTCGGTCGATATCGCGCCGGGTGAACGCGTCGGGCTCGTCGGTCACTCCGGTTCCGGCAAGACGACCTTCGTCAAGCTGATCCAGCGGCTCTATGACGTCAATGCGGGCAGGATCCTGATCGACGGCCAGGACATCTCGCAGGTGGCGCAGGCGTCGCTGCGCGGGCAGATCGCGATCGTCCAGCAGGAACCGATCCTGTTCCATCGCTCGCTGGCAGAAAACATCGCCTATGCCAGGCCGAACGCGACGCAGGAGGAGATCGAGCATGCCGCGAAGTTGGCGAGCGCGCATGACTTCATCACCAGCCTGCCGAAGGGCTATGGCACGCTGGTCGGCGAGCGCGGCGTGAAACTGTCGGGTGGCGAGCGGCAGCGCGTGGCGATCGCGCGCGCTTTCCTGGCCGACGCGCGCATCCTGATCCTGGACGAGGCGACATCAAGCCTCGATTCGGAATCGGAAGTGCTGATCCAGCAGGCGATGGAGCGGCTGATGGTCGGCCGCACCACGCTGGTCATCGCGCACCGGCTGTCGACGGTGCGAGCGCTCGACAGGCTGCTGGTCTTCGATCGCGGCAACATTGTCGAAGAAGGCTCGCATGACGAGCTGATCCGGTTGAAGGGCGGCATCTACCGCCGCCTGTTCGAGCGTCAGGCGCTCGAACTGACCAAGGGACTGGTCATCTGACCTGAGGTGGCCTCCGGCATCGGCCGGAGGCCATCTCCATCAGGCGTTGTCCGCTGGAGTAACCTGCGCGGCATACTCTTGCGGCATTCCCGCGGTTTAGACGTTTTTTACGATGCCGGGGCATGACACGTCTTCTCTACCACTGGTTGTTGTATATTTACGCAAAAGCAACCCAGGGAGCGTAAGCCTGTACCCTGGGATCAGATTGGTTTTCTGTTTCACGATGCAACTTGCTTCCGAAGATACCGGTGTGGAAAAGGTAGCTGCGCCGTCGGTGCTGGCAACTCAGCACGGCACGGTTCGGCCACTCGCCGCCGAAGATCTCGAGCGCGTCGCCGCACTCTTCCTGACGAAGTTTCGCCGCCGGCGACGTCATCTCCTCGATCGCGCCATCGCCGAGACGGCCGAGTATATGAGAAAGATCTATCTCGATCCTGCCGGTCAGCCCGGCGCGGGCAACGCTCTTGTCCAGATCAACCCGCAGGGCGATCTGGGTGGCTTCCTCGGTGTCCTGAAAGCCCGCTACGAGCTCAACGGCGCGACATTGAATGCCGCTATCATCGGTCCGCTCATGGCCGACACCGGCACCGATCACGGTTCGGCCGGACCGCAATTGCTGCGTGCCGTGCATCAGGGCGAATTCGATCTACACCTGACCGACTCGGCCAACCGGGTATCCCTGGCCTTCGCGCGCCCGATGAAATACCAGCTCCTGCCGACGCATTGCCTGGGATGGACCCGTATTTTCCGCCCGGCCGCGGTGGCCTCCGCCATGGTTCGCGGCAGATGGCCGGGCCTGTCTCGCTTCGTGCTCGATCCTTGCGCCAGAGCATTCGACGCTTTTACGAGAAAAAGGTTCGAGCCGCCTGTCCAGCATTCCTCATCACACCGGGTCCATCGCGAGCCGATGGACGCCGCGCAATTTGCGCAGCGGCTGCCGACCCTTGTCTCCGATTACGCGCTGCGGCCGCGCTGGCAGGATGGCGAGCTTCCACGGCTGCTCGCGCTGGCGGCCGAGAAGCAGGCCGACGGCCCCCTTCATTTCGGCGGGACCTACGACGAAGCCGGCAAAATGCTCGGTTGCTACGCTTTCTACGGTCAGGCTGGCGGCATCGCGAACCTGTTGCAACTCCAGTCCTCCGGACCTCACTGGGGCGCGACGCTGGATGGCCTTATGGAGGAAGCGTGGAGTATGGGCTGCGCAGGCATCATCGGGCAGACGCAGAGCAGGTTCATGCCGCAACTCTTCAGCTACAAGAATGTCTTCTTTCGCTATGCCGGGGGAACGATGGTGCGCTCGCGCATCCCCGAGGTCGCGCAAGCGGTCCGCTCCGGCGACATCTTCATAGGCGGGTTGATGGGCGACCGCTGGACCCGCCTCAGTTCCGATGATTTCGGCCGCTGATCGCTTTCAATCAGCTGTTCTGATCGGATAAGGGCCATGCGCCTCGCATGGCCCTCGGTCTTTTCATCGCGCGCATCATGTTCTATGTGTGCCGACCAGTGCGGGGGCGCATCTTGTCAATCACAAAGGCATCCGGTACGCCCCGCTCATGACAGTTACCGTTCGTTTCGCCCCGTCACCGACCGGCCGCATCCATATCGGCAATGCGCGCACCGCTCTGTTCAACTGGCTGTTTGCGCTCAACAACAAGGGCCGCTTCATCCAGCGCTTCGACGACACCGACATTGCCCGCTCGAAGCAGGAATTCGCCGACGCCATCCTCTATGACCTGCATTGGCTGGGCATTTTTCCCGATGCCACCGAATATCAGTCACGGCGCTTCGAGATCTATGACGCGGCGGTCGAACGGCTGAAGGCGGCGGGCGTTCTCTACGCCTGCTACGAAACGCCGGAAGAACTCGATCTCAGGCGCAAGGTGCGCCGCACGCGGGGCCTGCCGCCGGTCTATGGCCGCGAGGCCCTGGCGCTGACACATGAGCAGGTGGCCGAATACCAGGCCGATGGGCGCCGGCCGCACTGGCGCTTCCTGCTGCCCAATTTCACTGGCGATCCGCTGCAGCCCGAACGCACCGAGGTTCATTGGAATGATCTGGTGCGTGGCGAGGAAACGGTCGATCTCGCTTCGCTCTCGGATCCGGTGCTGGTGCGCGAGGACGGCACCTATCTCTATACGCTGCCATCCGTCGTCGATGACATCGAGATGGGCGTCAGCCACGTCATCAGGGGTGACGACCATGTCACCAACACCGGCGTGCAGATTGCCCTGTTCAAGGCGCTGGGCGCCGAGCCGCCTGTCTTCGGCCACCACAATCTCTTGACTACCGTCTCCGGCGAGGGGCTTTCGAAGCGTACCGGCGCACTCTCCATCGAAAGCCTGCGCGAGGATGGCATCGAGCCGATGGCCGTCGCGTCGCTCGCCGTGCTGGTCGGCACCTCGGAGAATGTCGCGGCCGCGCATGACCTCACCGAACTCGCCGGCCATTTCGACCCGGCCGCGACCTCGAAATCATCGGCCAAGTTCGATCCGGACGAACTGTTCGTGCTCAACCGCGTGCTGATGCACCACATGTCGTTCGACGAGGCGCGCGACAGGCTGATGGTGCTGGGCATCTCCGGCGAACAGGCCGAGCCGTTCTGGCTGGCGGTGCGCGGCAATCTCGACCGGCTCGCCGATGCGGTGGGCTGGTGGCGCATCCTGCGCGAGGGGCCGCAGGACAGACCGGAGTTCTCCGACGATGATCGAGATTTCCTCGGAAAGGCCTTCGAGGTCCTGCCCGAAGAACCCTGGAATGGAACGGTCTGGAAGGACTGGACCGGCAAGATCAGGGAAGCGACTGGACGCAAGGGCAAGGGGCTGTTCATGCCGCTGAGGCTTGCCCTTACTGGACTGCCTTCGGGGCCGGAGCTTGCAGATTTATTGCCGCTGATGGGTCGGGAAGGAACGTTGGCCCGACGACCCTGACCTTGCGCTGCTCCGGCGGCAGTGCGGATACGGGCGACGTCACCGGCTTGGCGGAAAGCCGCTTGATGGCTTCGCGATCGAGCCCGCCCTCCCTGTTGGCCAGGGTTTCGGGGTCGGCGGCCGGATCGGGCTTGGAGGCCGGCACGGGAACCAACGGTGCGGCATCGGTTTCAGGCTGTGGCTGTTGCGGAGGCGGCGGGTTGCCGCCAATGATCTGGAAATTCTGCGCGGCATTGCAGCCGCAGGCCGGCGGCCGCGACATATTGGGCTGCTTGTAGAGATAGGCTGTCGGCAGCTCGCTGTACGGCCTGCCGGTGACCGAGGACGTCATCGAGGCCGAATCGTCGTCCATGCCGCGCGAGTAGAAGACCTGCATTTCGGTGCCGGGGCAGCTGGATTCGCAATTCTTCTGGTCGCGCTCGAAATCGCCGACCGAGGCGGCATTCGACATCGGGAAGAAATAGCCGTCGCAGGTGCGCACGCAGGTGGTGTGGAACTCGCCGCCGGTGCCCGGAAAGTCCGGAATGTCGGGCAGGTTCAGGACGCGGCGGACATTGCGTTCCTCGCCGGGATCGTCCGGCTGGTCAAGCGTGGCGCTGGGCTGATTGTCGCCGAAAAGTTGGTCGAACAGGTTGGCGTTGCCGTCCTCCTCGCGGTCCGCTTCCTGCAGCGGCGCGCGGCGCGGCGCAACCGTGTCGTCGCGGCAGCCATTGGCGTCGAGCGCGGCCAGGATGCGGCCACGGTCGCGACGCGAGCCGCCGCCACCGGCGAGTTGGGCACGTTTGGCCTGGAGACTGTCGAGATTGGCGTTCATGCGGTCGATGGTGGCGTTGAGCCCGGCGCATCGATTGATGTTGCGGGAAAACAGCGAAAACCCGCAACCGGCATTGTCCGCTTGGTCACGCGCCTTGGAGATCTGTTCGCGCTGCCGGTCGATCGCGGCATCGTATTTGCGGATCATCGCCGGACCACCGCCGCCGCTACGCGAAGCCGCTGCAAGATCGGCTTCCAATTGACGGCAGACCCGCGAAGCGGCCTGTGGCTCGGAGATGGTGGCGCCAGACAACAGGAGGCCAAGCAGCATGGCAGCATGCGCCCGCTTCAACCCTCCGCTTGTCATCCGCCTCAATCCCGCTGGCCTGTGCCCGCCAAGCTACCCCGTTGCCGGTTAATCGTCTATTTCGGATGAGGTCCGGCGGTTGGCCGAAAGCCTCGGATCGCGGCAGCGGGCGGGTTCAATCAGCCGGAAAGCGACGGGGCACGGCAGATCGCTCCACCGACCGTCAGAACTTGTAATTCATACCGATCTTGACGGCGTTGAACGTGTTGTCGAACGTGGTGTTGGAGTTCGGGGCATAGTCGATGGTCTGGTCCCGCAGATCCACATATTGATATTCGAACTTCGCCGACCAGTGGTCCGTGATCGCTTGCTCCAGTCCGGCGCCGATGGTCCAGCCAACCTTGGTGTTCTTCTCGGAAAAGGTGTCAAGCGGACCGTCAACATACCGGTTTTCGACACTTCCAAACGCCAGGCCACCGGTGCCGTAGACCAGCGTGCGATCGAACGCATAGCCAGCCCTGGCGCGCAACGTTCCAAGCCAGTCGACCTTGGTGTCGTAAACATCGCCCAGGCCGGAGGTGATTTCGTCGGAGTGCCCCTTGATGTCGGCTCCGGAAACATCGGCCTCGACCCCAAGAACAGCGGAATTGACCTGGTAGTTGTAGCCGATCTGCACGCCACCCAGGAAACCATCGGTATCGTAATCCTGCGAACCCCGGATTGTCGGGGTGTTCGGCAAATTGTAGGTTGCGTCGGTCCTGCCGAAACCATAGCCAATCTGCCCGCCGACATAGACGCCGGACCAGTCATGGACAGTTGCGGGCTCGGCACTGATGGCGTCCGCGGCAAGAGCTTGTCCGCCGATCAGCGACAGCAATGCGGATGCGAGCAACAGGCCCTTCATGACGTCCTCGCCGTCAAATCAGATGCGCAACCATATCAGGTCGGCTTCCCCCGCGAAATCCGCTTCCGGCCAGCGGCGAATTTCTGCAATCGCAAGTTGCCGGTTCGCAACACTCCGGTTTTGGAGCGAGCCGGCATGGCGCAGGCTGTGCTGTGGGCCAGACCGAACCCGCAGGAACCGGCCTAATCCAGATTGGCGATGGCCTGTGCCTTGTGCGCGGCCTCGACCACGGCCAGCGCCGTCATGTTGACCACACCGCGCGACGTGACCGAGGGCGTCAGTATGTGCGCCGGCTTGTCGGTGCCGAGCAGGATCGGGCCGACATGCAGCGCATCCATCATGGCGCGCAGCGCCGTCAGCGTGATGTTGGCCGAATCGAGGTTCGGGAACACCAGCAGATTGGCTTCGCCCTTCAGCCGCGAATGCGGATAGACGCGCTGGCGCAAATGCTCGGACAGCGCGGAATCTGCATGCATTTCGCCGTCGCACTGTAGTTCCGGCGCTATGCGCGCCAGGATCGCCGCCGCCTGGCGCATCTTGATCGCGCTTGGTGAATCGCGCGAGCCGAAATCCGAATGCGACAGAAGGGCCGCCTTCGGCTCGATGCCGAAGCGCTGGATTTCCTCTGCGGCCAGCACGGTCATCTCGGCGATCTCCTCGGCCGTCGGGTCCACGGAGACATGGGTGTCGGTAAGGAAGATGATGCCGCGCTGCGAAATCAGCATCGAAAGCGCCGACAGGTCGTAGTCCTTGATGCCCGCGCGAGGGCCAATGATGAGCGTCACGTTGCGCAAGTGTCGCTCGAAGCGGCCTTCGAGGCCGCAGACCATGGCATCGGCGTCGCCGCGCTTCAGCGCCAATGCCGCGATCACCGTGTTGTCGGTGCGCACCATGGTGCGCGCGGCCTCCGTCGTGACGCCGCGCCGGCCGGCGAGTTCGATCAACAGATCGACATAGTGGCGATAGCGCGGATCGTCTTCGGGGTTGATCAGGCCGAAGTCGACGCCGGGCTTGATGCGCAGGCCGTAGCGCTTGAGCCTGACTTCGATGACGTGCGGGCGGCCGATCAGGATCGGCTCGGCGATGCCTTCCTCGAGCACCACCTGGGCAGCGCGCAGCACGCGCTCGTCCTCGCCGTCGGCATAGATGACGCGCTTGGCGCTCGATGCCTTGGCGGACGAAAACACCGGCTTCATCACCAGGCCGGAGCGGAAGACGAAACGGTTGAGCTTGTCGATATAGGCGGCGAAGTCGGTGATCGGCCGCGTCGCCACACCGGTGTCGCAGGCCGCCTTGGCGACTGCCGGCGCGATACGCAGGATGAGCCTGGGATCGAAGGGTGAGGGGATCAGGAAATCGGGCCCGAAGATCGGCGTCTCGCCCGAATAGGCGCGTGCGGCGACGTCCGAAGGTTCTTCGCGGGCAAGGGCGGCGATGGCCCGCACCGCGGCCATCTTCATCTCCTCGTTGATGGCGCTGGCGCCGCAGTCGAGCGCGCCGCGGAAGATGTAGGGGAAGCACAGGACATTGTTGACCTGATTGGGAAAATCGGATCGGCCGGTGCAGATCATGGCATCAGGGCGGGCGGCGCGTGCTTCTTCCGGCATGATCTCGGGGTTGGGATTGGCGAGCGCCAGGATCAAAGGCTTTGGCGCCATGTGTTGCAGCAGCTCCGGCTTCAGCACGCCGGCGGCCGAAAGGCCCAGGAAAACGTCGGCGCCCGGGATGACATCGGCCAGCGTGCGCGCCTCGGTGTCCTTCACATAGGGGTCTTTCCAGCGGTCCATCTCGTCGGTGCGGCCCTTGTAGGCAACACCGAAACGGTCGGTGACCCAGATGTTTTCGATGCGCACGCCGAGCGAGACCAGAAGATTCAGACAGGCAAGGGCGGCGGCACCCGCACCGGAGGTGACGACCTTGATGTCCGAGATGGTCTTGCCGGCGAACTCCAGTCCGTTGAGCACGGCGGCGGCGACGATGATGGCGGTGCCATGCTGGTCGTCGTGGAATACCGGTATGCTCATGCGGGCTTTCAGCCGCTCCTCGACTTCAAAACACTCCGGCGCCTTGATGTCCTCGAGGTTGATGCCGCCGAAAGTGGGTTCGAGAGCGGCGACGGTCTCCACCATGCGCTCGATCTCGGGGGCGTCGATCTCGATGTCGAAGACGTCGATGCCGGCGAACTTCTTGAACAGTACCGCCTTGCCTTCCATGACCGGCTTGGAGGCCAGCGGGCCGATATTGCCGAGGCCGAGCACGGCCGAGCCATTGGAGACGACGCCGACGAGGTTGGCGCGCGCCGTGTAGTCGGCGGCGGTTGCCGGATTGTCGCGGATCTCCAGGCAAGGCGCCGCCACGCCGGGTGAATAGGCGAGCGCCAGGTCGCGCTGGTTGCCGAGCGGCTTGGTTGCCTGGATCTCGAGCTTTCCCGGCGTCGGGTGCTTGTGGAAGTAGAGAGCGGCTTCGTCGAGGTCCGAACGTGCCGTTTTCTTGTTCTCGCCTTCCATGCGGCCGCTCCCTCGAAACCTGTGTCGCGAGTCCTTTTAGCACGCGGTCCAGATTTTTCGCGACGCTAATTGACGCGCCGGCAGCTTTAAGCGGCGGCGCGTCGAAAATCACGAGATGTCAGATGCTTACGGCTGTTTCATACCGGATGAGTCCTGCCTCCTCGCTGACTTCTCGATCAGAAAGCGCTGACGTAGAGACCTCCGTCGACCGGTATGTTCTGGCCCGTGAGATAGCCGGCATGGACCGAGCAGAGGAAGGCGCAGATCTGGCCGAATTCCTCCGGCGTGCCGAGCCGCTTGGCCGGCACATCGGCGCTGATGCGGGTCTTGCGCGCGGCTGCCGCGGCGGGGTCCTCGACGGTGCCGGCCTCGTGCGGGCCGCGCAGACGGTCGGTATCGAGCTTGCCCGGCAGGAGGCTATTGATGGTGACGTTGCGGTCGATCACCGTTCGCGCCACCCCGGCAAGGAACGAGGTCAGGCCGGCGCGCGCGCCCGACGACAGGTCGAGGCCGGGAATGGGGACATAGACCGACAGCGAGGTGATGTTGACGATGCGGCCGAAGCCGCGCTTCGCCATGCCGTCGAGAACGGCCTGCACCAGTTCGATCGGCGTCACCATGTTCTGGGTGACGCCTTCGAGGATTTTCGCGCGATCGAGTTCGCGGAAATCGCGCAGCGGCGGGCCGCCATTGTTGTTGACGAGGATGTCGGGTTCCGGGCAGGCGGCGAGCAGCGCCTTCTGCACATCCGGTTTCGAAACGTCGCCGACGACTTCCGTCACCCTCACGCCAAAACGCTCGCGCAGCTCCGCGGCGGTCTTGGCCACGAGTTCGGCATTGCGGCCATTAACGACGATGTCGCAACCGGCCTCGGCCAACGCCATGGCGCAGCCTTTTCCAAGTCCCTTGCTCGAAGCGCAGACGATGGCCTTCTTTCCGCGGATACCAAGATCCATGACGATTTCTCCCTGTGATTTGGCCGGCAAGCTAGTCCTTAGGCTGGACCAATCGCAACCGTCATACGGTTGTTGCATGAATCGGGGCATAGGCTGCGCGAAAGCAAGGGTGAAATCGCGATGTCAGGCCAAGAGCCTCGCACTTTCCGCAGCATGTTCATTTCCGACGTCCATCTGGGCTCGAAGGCGGCGAAGGCCGAGTTCCTGATCGATTTCCTGCGCTACCATGATGCCGACATCATCTATCTGGTCGGTGACATCGTCGATGGCTGGCGGCTGCGGCGCAGCTGGCACTGGCCGCAAAGCCACAATGACGTGGTGCAGAAATTGCTGCGCAAGGCGCGCAAGGGCGCCAACATAACCTATATCGCCGGCAATCACGACGAATTCGCCCGCCAGTTCCAGGGTGTGCATTTCGGCGGCATCGTCGTCGCCGACCGTGCCATCCATGAGACAGCCGACGGCAAGCGCCTGCTCGTCATCCACGGCGACCAGTTCGACACCGTCGTCCACAATCAGCGCTGGCTCGCCTATCTCGGCGATCACGCCTATGACGCGGCGATGATTGTCAACCGGGTGGTGACGCGGCTGCGCCAATGGCTCGGCCTGCCCTACTGGTCGTTCTCGTCCTGGGCCAAGGTCAAGGTCAAGAAAGCCGTCAACTTCATCGGCTCGTTCCAGACCGTGCTGACCGAGGAAGCCCGCCGCTCGCATGTCGACGGGGTGATCTGCGGCCATATCCACCATGCCGCGATCGAGAATTTCGATGACGTGCGCTACATCAACACGGGCGACTGGGTGGAAAGCTGCACGGCCGTGGTCGAGCATTTCGATGGCCGGATGGAAATCCTGACCTGGGCGCAGGTGCTGCCGGAGTCGTTCGACGAACCTTTCATCCCGATGCTCATCGAGGATCGCGTCGGGCAGGCGGCCTGACACGAGGGCCGCGACGACTTTAAGCGTCAATCGATTGGTCCAGCCGGTTTCGCCTGGTTTTCCCCCATGTTAAGGGATCGATCCACGTCGCCAGCCGATCGAGCGCGGCGTAATTGGATCGATTCATGTCCCTGCCGCCGCTTTCGCCAGAACAGCTCGTCAAGCCGCGCCATTTCGAACTGCGCATGAGCCTGATCTTCGGAACGCTGTTCATATCGCTCGGTACGCATCTGCCCTATTTTCCGCTCTGGCTGCAGGCCAAGGGGTTTCACGCCGAGCAGATCGCCGTCATCCTTGCAGCGCCCATGTTCCTGCGCGTGGTGACCACGCCGCTGCTGACGACACTCGCCGACCGGGCGAGGGACCGCGCCAATGTCTATATCGCGCTGGTGGCGGCCTCGCTGTTGCTCTCGATGGGTTATTTCCTCACGCCGACCTACGCGATGGTGCTGGCTGTGTCGCTGGCGCTGACCATTGTCTGGACGCCGCATTCGCCGATCGCCGATTCGCTGGCGCTTTCGGGCGTGCGCCGCTTCGGCTCCAACTATGCAAGCATGCGCAAATGGGGATCGATCTGTTATCTCTGCGCCAATGTCGCGGGCGGCTTCATCCTGGCGGCCACCGGACCCCAGGCCGTTCCAGTGATCATAGTCCTTGCCCTTGGCGCGGCGCTCGTCGCCGGGCTGCTGGCGCCGCGCATGGGGCGACCGCGCAAGGCCTCGCCGCTGTCGGCCGCGGAAATCCAGCACGCGGCGCCGAGCCTGTTCAACGCCTATTTCCTCTACTTCACCTTTGGGGTCGGCATCATCACCGCCAGCCACGCCTTCCTCTACGGCTTTGTTTCCATCTACTGGAAATCGATCGGCATCAGCGATTCCGTCGTCGGCCTGCTGTGGGCCTGGGGCGTAGTGTCCGAAGTCTGCATGTTTTTGTTTTTCAACCGCATTTTCGCTTCCGTGTCGGTCGTCAAGGTGATGGTGATCGCCGGCATCGGCTCGATCGTGCGCTGGATCATCTTTCCACTGGTATGGCCGCTCGGCCTGGGCATCGCCGGCTTCTTCGCCGTGCAGTCGCTGCATTCGGTGTCTGTCGCCATGGTGCTCATCGGCCTGCAGAGAATGATCGCCGAGACCGTCTCCGAAGAACGCACGGGTGCGGCGCAAGGCATAGCCTATTTCTTCAACGGCTTCTTCATGGCCGCCGTTACGCTGGCTTCCGGTCCGCTCTATGACCGTCTCGGCGTCGATGGCTTCCTGGTGATGATCCCGATCGCGATCGTCGGCCTGGTGCTGATCGGGCTTGCCGCTCGCTCAGCCCCAAAGCGCCCGGTCCGGGGGGAAGACGAGCGATCCCTGGTAGACGAGACCCGGCACACGGTCGCGGGCAAGTAGCAGCGGACCGTCAAGGTCGACGAAATCGGCTTCCTGGGCGAGCAGCACCGCCGGCGCCATGGCAAGCGACGTGCCGACCATGCAGCCGACCATGATGCCGAAACCCAGCTCGCGGGCGCGGTCGCGCAGCATGAGCGCCGCCGTCAGTCCACCGGACTTGTCGAGCTTGATGTTGACGGCGTCGTAGAGGCCGACCAGCGTTTCCAGGTTCTTCGCCTCATGCACGCTTTCGTCGGCGCAGATCGGCACAGGATGGGCGATATGGCGCAGGATCTCGTCCCGGCCAGCGGGCAGGGGCTGTTCGACCAGCGCAATGCCTTGCTCCGCGGCAAAAGCGAGGTTTGCGACGATGTTGTCGTCGGTCCAGCCCTCATTGGCATCGAGGATGATTCTGCTCCGAGGCGCAGCTTCCGTCACAGCGCGAATCCTCGCCGTGTCGTTGTCGCCGCCGATCTTGACCTTGAGCAGCGGCCGGCCGGCATTGTCGCGGGCCTGTGCCGCCATCGCTTCGGGTTCGCCGAGCGACAGCGTGTAGGCGGTTTCCAGGGGGCGCGGCGGCGCCGGCCAGATTGCGTTTGCCACGGGCTTGCCGCTGATCTTGGCTTCAAGGTCCCACAGGGCGCAGTCGACGGCGTTGCGGGCGGCTCCCGCCGGCATGGCGTCGAGCAAAGCGGTCCGGTCGATGCCACCGGCAATCCGTCCGCGCATGGCCTCGATTGCAGCGTGCACACCGTCCATGGTCTCGCCATAGCGCTTGTAGGGAACGCACTCGCCGCGCCCGCTATGGCCATCCTGGCTGATCGTGCAGGTGATGACCTCGGCCTCGGTCTTGGAGCCGCGCGAAATGGTGAAGGTTCCGGCGATCGGAAAACGCTCGGCCTCAACCGAAATGACACGCGCCATATTTTTCTGCTCCGGCTGTGCCAGAAGGGTTGTCGGCAAATCGACAAGGTCGGACCCATCAGGCTAAACAGGACGCCATGTTGACCATCGGCAAGCGCGACGCAAGCGGCACCACCGCCTCGGAGGCTGACCACCAACCACGCGTGGCGGTGGGCGAGGAGGGTGGCGTGCTCGGCTGCGCGTTCTCCGGAATCTGGACGACACGAACCGTGGCGCTGATCGACGCCGACATGCGCAAGATCGAGAAACGAAGCGGTTTCAAGACTTTGGCGCTCGATCTTTCGAAAATTGAGAAGATCGATACCGCTGGCGCCTGGTTGATCGACCGGCTGGTCAGCGCCTTCGAGAAGAAGAATGTCGAGGTCCGGCTGCAAGGCCAAAGCGAGATCGCCGCCATCCTGCTCGACGCGGTCGGCGAGGCTGTCCGGCGCGAACCCGAATCCGGCCCGGCGCGGCCGCCCAACATCGTCATTCGGGCGCTGGAGGCGGTTGGCCGGCGCGTCTACGAGATGCGTGACGATTTCTTCGCCTCGATGAATATTCTGGGTGCCACCATCCGCGGCGCGCAGATGAAGCTCGGCCGTGGCCATGCCGTCAACCCGGCGGCGATCTTCAACCAGATCGACCGCATGGGCGTCGGCGCCATTCCCGTGGTGGTGCTGATGTCGGCAATCGTCGGCGCCATCGTCGCCCAGCAAGGCGCCTACCAGCTCAGCTATTTCGGCGCCGATATCTTCGTCGTCGACCTCGTCGGCGTGCTGATCCTGCGCGAACTCGGCGTGCTGATGACGGCAATCATGATCGCCGGCCGCTCCGGCAGCGCGATCACCGCCGAGATCGGCTCGATGAAGATGCGCGAGGAGGTCGACGCGCTGAAGGTCATCGGACTCAATCCGATCGGCGTCCTGGTTTTTCCGCGCCTGGTCGCGCTGGTGATCGCCTTGCCGTGCCTGACCATCATCGCCAATTTCGCGGCACTCGGCGGCGGCATCGTCGCGGCCTGGCTCTACTCCGATATCCCACCCGCCGCATTCATCGACCGTTTGCGTGTCGCCATCGATCTCAGCACGATTTTCGCCGGACTGATCAAGGCGCCGTTCATGGCCATGATCATCGGCACGATCGCTTCGGTCGAAGGCATGAAGGTTGGCGGCAGCGCCGAATCGCTCGGCCAGCACGTGACCGCCTCCGTGGTGAAGTCGATCTTCGTCGTCATCATCCTCGATGGGCTTTTCGCCATGTTCTATGCAGCGATCGAGTTCTGACACAATGGCGAAGGGCAACGGCATCAAGATGGCGGAAAAGGACGAGAACGAGATCGTCCTTTCGGTGCGCGACGTCACCGTTGCCATCCAGGACAAGCTGATCCTCGACAAGCTAACGCTCGACATCAAGCGCGGCGAGATCCTGGGTTTCGTCGGCGCTTCGGGCGCCGGCAAGTCCGTTCTGTTGCGCACCATTCTGGGGCTGATGCCCAAGCAGTCGGGAACGATCAAGCTGTTCGGTGTCGACGTCGACAAGGCAAGCGATATCGAGCGCCTGCGCATCGACATGCGCCTTGGCGTGCTGTTCCAGCATGGCGCGCTGTTTTCGGCGCTGACCGTGCAGGAGAATGTGCAGGTGCCGATGCGCGAATATCTCGACCTGCCAAGGAAGCTGATGGACGAGCTGGCGCTGCTCAAGATCGAACTGGTCGGGTTGCCGCCGGACGCGGCGCAGAAATTCCCTTCCGAACTCTCCGGCGGCATGATCAAGCGTGCAGCACTGGCGCGCGCCCTGGCGCTCGACCCGGACATCGTCTTTCTCGACGAGCCGACGTCCGGCCTTGATCCGATCAGCGCTGCCGAGTTCGACGAACTCGTCGTCAAGCTGCGCGACACCATGGATCTGACCGTCTATATGGTCACGCACGACCTCGACACGCTGTTTACCGCTTGCGACCACGTGGCGGTGCTGGGCAAGAAGAAAGTATTGGTCGAAGGCACCATCGACGACATGCTGAAGAGCGAGGAACCGTGGGTAAAATCCTATTTCCGCGGAAAACGCGCCCGCCAACTTGATCTTGCCGCACGTGCATAGCCATAAGTGAAGCAATGGAAACCAGAGCCAACTACGTCATTGTCGGCATCTTTACGCTGGTTGCGATCCTGGCGGCGTTCGGCTTCGTCTACTGGACGGCGGCGATCGGCGACAAGGGCGAGACCACGCTGCTGCGCGTGCGTATCCCGGGTTCGGCTTCCGGCCTTGGCCGCGGCAGCTTCGTGCTGTTCAACGGCGTCAAGGTCGGAGAGGTCAAGCGCGTCTATATCGACGTCGACAATCCGACCATCGCGATCGCCGACACCCAGGTTGACCGGCAAACGCCGATCACCAAGTCAACGCAGGCCGATATCGGCCTCGCCGGCCTCACTGGCCAGGCCAACATCGAACTCAAGGGCGCCGACCCCAAGGAAGTAAAACTCCTCGACCAGGCCGAGAAGGAAGGCAAGGTTGCAGAGATCGTCGCCAACCCGTCGGCGGTCACCAACCTTTTGCAGACGGCGCAGACCATCTTCACCCGTGCCGACAAGGTGCTGTCCGAACTCGAGGGTTTCACCAGGGATGTTCGCGGGCCGCTGACGCAGACTGTCCAGAACGTGCAGACATTCTCCGATGCGCTGGCCAAGAATTCCGACGGCATCGACAAATTCCTGTCCAGCGTCAGCGCGCTGTCCGAAGAACTGAAGGGCGTGTCCGGCAAGCTCGACGGGACGCTAAAGGCGGCGGAGGGCCTGCTGAATGCCGTCGACAGGGACAAGATCAAGAGCATCGTCGCCAATGTCGATACGGTGACCGCGAACCTCAAGCAGACATCGCAGCAGCTCGACGGCGTGATCAAGAATGTCGATACGGCGGTCGGGTCCGTCAATGATTTCGCCAAGCAGACGCAAGGCACGCTGGCAAAGGTCGACGGCGTGCTGGACGGAGTCGATCCGGCGCAGGTGCGTGAGGCTTTGGCCAACATCCAGAAGGCCAGCGAAAACGCCAACAAGGCCGCCGCCGATATCGCAATGGTGACCGACAAGTTCGCCAACCGCGCCGACGATATCGACCAGACGATAAAGGATGCCAAGCAATTGGCGCAGCGGCTCAACGATGCCTCGGTGCGGGTCGACGGCATCCTCGCCAGAGTCGACACCTTGCTCGGCTCGGGGCAGGCCGACGGCCTGATGGCCGACGCCAGGGATACGCTGAAATCGTTCAAGCAGGTTGCCGATACGCTGAATGCGCGGCTTGGCGTCATCACCGACAATCTGGCGCGCTTCTCGGGCCAGGGCCTGTCGAATGTCGAGGCATTGGTGCAGGACAGCCGCCGCTCGATCACCCGCATCGAGGAGGCGGTCACGGATCTCAGCCGCAATCCGCAGCGCATTCTTTCGGGCGGCGAGGGCGAGGTTCGGCAATTCGACGGCAGGGCGCGGCGTTGACTTCGGCGTCTGCTCGCCCCAAGAACATGAGCTGCGGATGCGGGTTGATCTTACGATCCGGGGACAACGGGGATCGCGCGTGAAGTCGGTGTGGGTGAAAACGGGTGGATTGACACCGGCTGCCGCGTTGCTTGCGCTGTCGCTTGCCGGCTGTGCGGTACTGGGCGGCAAGCCTGCGCCGCTCGACACATTCGAGCTTTCGGCGCCGTCGGTTGACGCCCAAGGCCATAGCCGCAAGCAAATCCTGATCGCGCAGCCGTCCGCGCTGAAGGCGCTGGACAGCCAGAACATCGTCATCAAACCCTCCGACCGCTCGATCCAGTATCTGAAGGGCGCGCAATGGGCCGACCGCCTGCCGCTGATCGTGCAGGCGCGGCTGGCGGAGACCTTCCAGCGCTCCGGCAGCTTTGCCGGCGTCGGCAAGCCGGGCGAGGGCCTGGCAATCGACTACCAGGTGATCGTCGAGATCCGTTCCTTCGAAGTGAGCGTCGACGGCGGCGAACATGCCGAAGTCGACCTGTTCGTGCGCCTGCTCAACGATCGCAACGGCGAGGTGCGTGCTTCCAAGAGCTTCACCGCGTCCGCTCCCGTCTCGGGCAGCGGCAATCCTGCCTATGTCAAAGCGCTCGACAATGCCTTCGGCGATGCCGCCAAGCAGATCGTCCGCTGGACGGATTCGGTGATCTGAGCGCAATCCGGCCAGACGCTTCAAGCTACAAGCGGTCGAAGGCTTCCGGCCGCAGCTTCCCGGCCTTCATCAGGTGCTGCAGCGTGTAGGTGACGGACAGCGCGTCGTCGAGGGCGTCATGGCCCTGCAAGGGCGGGTGTTCGACGCCATAATAGTCCGCGAGCTTGTTGCTCGGCGTCCGCGCCAGATCCTCGATCGGCATCCCGGCCGCGATCAGCAGCTTGACGGCATTGTCGAACCGGGTGGCGGGGATGGACGGCTGAATGCCCGCGACATAGCAGCTGATGGCCATCATGTTCAGTTCGTCCTTGCCCCAGGACCAGAACCGCGCTCCATCGGAAAAGCGATCGACCCCGGCAAGCGCGTCTGCCAGCGCGACCCCCTCGGTCTCGATGTTTTCCTCGGTGATGCCGGTCAGCCTGGTGAAGAACGGGTCGAGTTCGTATTTCCGGCCAAACCGGTCGACCTGTCTGATATAGGCCTTGTGCGTGCCGAGCAGCGGAAAGTCGCCATCGAGACCAAGCCTGACCGCACCGATCTGCGCGATGACCGGATCGGGATCGTGGGCCGCGCACCAAAACCGACGTTGCGATCCCTCAAGGCAGAGAAACTCGCAGTCGAATATGATTGCCGTCTTCACGGTCGGTACCCTTTCATCCCGCGGTTCGCTGGGCCGCGTTGCTCACATGTCCTGCCATACCACCGACTCGTATTGGCCACCGTTGTTGAGGAAGAAGTATGTTATCGCCTCGTAGCATTGCTCGATCGGGATGCACCACGACAGGGGATATTCGTCCATCTGACCGTTTGCGAGCGTGTAAACACAGGTCCCATCTGTGGGTTGGGCGCCCTGTGTCACTGAGCCGGTGTCTCCATCGAAGCGCAAATACATTAGCCAAGCGTTGTCGCCATTCCTCAGCATGGAGATGGATTGGCCACCCGGGGCCGAAATCCATAGTTCAAACTGCTGCTCTAGGTCGAAGTGACCAAGGACTGGGCCGAACTCTTCGAAGGTCTCGTATGGCTGAGTGATCCCTTTGAATGTGACTTTCACACCGTAGGCCCGCCGTTACTTCCTGTGGATCGATCAGTCTGAAGAAGGTCGGGGCCGGCAGGGAACCGGGCGTTTTGGCGGCTCGCTTGCGGAAACACCGAGGTCTCCGCAAGCGAGTCTCGGCGGCTGCCTAGTGCAGGCGCCCGCTGGCGTGGGCCAGCATGGTGTAGACCTTGCCGGTGTCCGACGTCAGGTAGGTCTGCGCCATGATGTTGTCGCGGTCGTTGCGCGAGACATCCTTGAGCAGCTTCTCGAAGTCGTCGCAGTAACGGTCGACGGCGGCGCGGAATTCGGCCTCGCCTTGATACTTGCGGCGGATTTCGTCGAATGTCTGCTGGCCCTTCAGCGTGTAGAGCCGGCGGGTGAACACATCCCGTTCGCCGCGCCGATAGCGGTTCCACAGCTCGATCGAAGCATCGTGGTCGATGGCCCGCGCGATGTCGACGGAGAGCGAGTTCAGCGATTCCATGACGTGCAGTGGCGAGCGCTGGGCAGGGGCCGCGCGCGGCGCTTCCGCAGGGGCCGAAGGTGCTGCCGCCGGCCTGAGATCGGCCTCGTTCGATGCCGCGGTCAGGAGGTCGCGCACCCAGCCGCCCTGCGGCGTGCGGGCGCCGGCTTCGGGACGCTGGCGCGGTGCCTCGGCCGGACGCTCGAGATCGAGCGTACCGCGCAGCGCCGTGCCGCCCAATGGCGCCTGAGGCGTGCGAAGCTCCGGCTGCGGTGCCGGCGCGCGGCGCGGCGGCTCGGCGGGACGTGCCGTCGGCGCTTGCGGCGCCGGGCGCAGATTGCGTGGCTCCGAGGCGTCGCCGCCGCCGCGACCGGACTTCGCGACGATGTCCGAAAGCTCCTTCAGGGCGTTGATCTGCTCGGAAACGGCGCGGCGGATGGCAGAGGTCGATTCCTTTGCCTCTTCCGGCATCTCGATGACGCCTTTCTTGAGCTCGGCGCGGGTGAGGTCGAGTTCGCTCTTGATCGAGCCCGCGGTGCGCCGCATCTCCTCGGTCGCGTCGGCGAAGCGCTTTGTCGCCGAATCGACGACGTCGGTGATGGCGTTGCGGATCTTGTCGGCCGATTCCATCGTCTTGCCTTCGGCGTTCTGCAGCGTCTGGCCGACGAGGTTTTCGAACGAGCGCATGACCCTTTCGAGATCCTCCGACTTCTTGACCAGGCCGACGGCGAGGTCTTCGAGCGACGACTGCCTTTCCAGCGTGTGCTCGAGGTTGCTCTGGGCCGAGCTCAACAGGTCCGAGGCGCTGGCCAGCAGGCGGCTGTGTTCATCGAACTTGGTGGCGATCGAGGCCACTTCGCGCAAGGTCGACGATGACAGTTCCGTCAGCCTTGTGGTGTTCGAATCGACCAGACGCGCCGAGCTGGCGAAGGTCTGCGCCGCCTTTTCGGTTGTGGCCGCGAAGCTCTGCGTGCTGCCGGTCAGGCGTTCGTCGACCTGGCCGAGATTGACCGCGGCCTGCTCGATCAGCTGGCCGAGCTGCGAGCTGGATGTGGTCATGCGGCCGATGAGATCGGCAACGCTGTCGGACAGCGACGAGCGGGCGCCTTCGACCGCCGACAAGGTCTCGGCGGTGCGGCTGGCGAGTGCGTTGACCAGGGCAGCATTTTCGCTGCGCAGCTTCTCGGTGGCGCGCTCGGTGACCTCTTCCATGCTCTTTTGCAGTTCCGAACCGCCCTGGGCGAAGCGCTCGACCAAAGGGCGCGCGGTTTCGTCGAGGATCTTCGACATCTCGGCCGACCGGGCCGCGAGCATGGTGTTGAGTTCGCGGGTGTTGGCGCCGATCGTCTTGGCGGCATCGTTGGTGCTCTGGCCGATATGCTGGCCAACAGCGGTGAAGGTCTCGGCGATCACATTGGCGCGCGAGACGAGTTGCGCCTCGGCGCTCGACACCTGCTCGTTGAGCCTCTGGCCCATTGTTTCGGTGGTGTAGGCGAGGCGGTTCTCGACGCTGGCGATCTGCTCCTCGACGCGGGCGGCCGCGGCCGCCGCGCTCGACGCAAGACGCTCGTCCGCGCCGGCAAGTGCCTGCTCGATTTCGCGGGCGTGCACGGCCAGTTCCTGGCCGGTCTGGCGCGCACGGTCGGCGACCTTCTGCTCGGTGCTGGCGAAAGCCCCGACGATGGTCTGCGCGTGCTCGCCGATCGTCGAAGAGCTGTCGGCGATGCGCGAGACCAGACGCTGGTCGGCCTCGTCGAAGATGCGGCCGATTTCCGACGCGCGGTTGGACAGCGCGTCCGAACCTTCGGCGATGCGCGAGACCAGTTGCTGGTCGGCGGCATCGAAGATGCGGCCAAGGTCCGACGCGCGGGCGGCCAGCGCCTCGGCGGATTCGCCGATGCGCATGCCGAGCCGCTGGTCGGCGCTTTCGAAGTTGCGCAGGATGTCGCCGGCGCGGGCGGCCAGCGACTGCGCCGTCTCGATGGCGCGGGCGACCAGTTTCTGGTCGGCCGCGTCGAACGTGCCGGCAATCTCGCTTGCACGGGCCGCCAGATGATCCGCGGTATCCTGAGCCCGCGCAGCCAGCTGATCGGCGGTTTCCTGGGCGCGGGCGGCGAGCTTCTGGTCCGCGAGCTCGAAGGTGCCGGCGATCTCGCCGGCGCGGGCGGCCAGCTGATCGGCGGTTTCGTGGGCACGCGCCAGCAGCGAACTGGAGGTGTCGTCCGCACGGGCCAGCAAGGCGTTGGACGTATCTTCGGCACGGGCGTGAAGGCGACGATCGGCTTCCTCGAAGGTGCGGGCGATGTCTTCGGCTCGTGCCAAAAGCGCGGCGGAGGTCTGTTCGGCGCGCTCAGCGATCTTGCGGTCGGCGTCGCTGAAGGCCGCACCGGCCTGCTCATGCAGGGTGCTGGTGACTTCCAGGACCTTTTCGCGCAAGGCGCCGGCGACGAAGACCGCGCTCTTTTCGAGCACGCTGCGGACATTGTCGACGCCGGTCGAGAGCGCGCGCTCCATGGTTCCTGCGCGTTCCTCGATGATGCCTATCTGACGGCTGAACGCCTGCTCGATCTTCTCCACGTCGGCGGCGATCGCGGCCGAAATGTCGGTGCTCCTGGCGGCGATCTGGTCGATGTGGCCGGCCAGCGAGCGGTCGACGTCCTTGCGGGTCTCGGCGAGCTTGCCGAGATCGTCTTCCAGCGCGCGGCTCAGCATGTTGCGGCCTTCGGCCAGCTTGCCGACATGACCGGCGATGACGCCGTCGATATCGCCACGGCTTTCGCTCAGCTTCTGCAGGTCGGCCTCGAGGGCGCGCTTGAGAATATCGCGACCTTCGGCGAGCTTCTCCACCTGGCCGGCGACCAGACCGTCGATGCTCGAACGGCTCTCGGCCAGCTTGGCGAGATCGGCTTCGAGGGCGCGTTTGAGAACGTCGCGGCCTTCGGCCAGTTTCTCCACCTGGCCGGCGACCAGGCCGTCGATGCTGGAGCGGCTTTCGGCGAGCTTGGCAAGATCGTCCTCGAGCGCCCTGGACAGGGTCGAGCGCTCCTGGACAAGCCTGTCGGCGTGGCTGCTGACCAGGCCGCTGACGCTTTCGAGGTCGGCCTCGAGGGCTCGCGCGAACTGGGCGCGGTCATCGACAAGCTTCTGCGACTGGTCGGCGACTGCGCCTCTGATTGTGTTGAGGTCGGTTTCCAAAGCCCTCTTGAGGATATCTCGGCCCTCGGCGAGCTTCTCGACCTGGCCGGAAACCAGCCCGTCGATGCTCGACCGGCTTTCGGCGAGTTTGGCAAGATCGTCTTCCAGCGCCCTGGACAGCGTCGAGCGATCCTGCGCCAGCTTTTCGCCATGGCTGTTGACGAGGCTGTTGACGCTTTCGAGGTCGGCTTCCAGCGCCCTGGCGAACTGGGCGCGGTCGTCGACCAGCTTCTGCGACTGGTCGGCAACGGTGCTCCTGATGGTATTGAGGTCGGCTTCGAGCGCGCGCTTGAGAATGTCGCGGCCCTCGGCCAGCTTCTCGACCTGACCAGCGACCAGCCCGTCGATGCTGGAGCGGCTGTCGGCCAGCTTGGCGAGGTCGTCCTCAAGAGCCTTCGACAAGGTCGAACGATCCTGAACGAGCCTGTTCATGTGGTCGGCGATGACGCTGTTCACATTCTGCAGGTCGGCTTCAAGGACCCGCGAAAGCTGCCCGCGATCCTCCGCCAGCTTTTCCGACTGGCTCGATATGACACCCTTGATGGTGTTGAGGTCCGATTCCAGCGCGCGCTTGAGGATGTCGCGGCCTTCGGCCAGCTTCTCGACCTGACCGGCGACGAGGCCGTCGATGCTCGAGCGGCTTTCGGCCAGCTTGGCAAGGTCGGCTTCGAGCGTCTGCGACAGCAGGCTGCGGTCGTTGGCGAGCTTGACCGAATGATCGTCAAGCAAGCCCCTGATGCCCGAGAGGTCGGTCTCGAGCGAACGGCCGAGTTGGCTGCGGTCTTCCACCAGCTTTGCCGAATGCGCCTCGATCAGGGCCTTGATGCCGGCTATATCGGTTTCCAGGGCCTTGGCGAGCACCGCGCGGCCCTCGGCGATCTTCTCGACCTGACCGGCGACCAGCCCGTCAATGCTGGCGCGGCTGTCGGACAGTTTGCCGAGGTCGGCTTCCAGGGCGCGCGACAGGATGTTGCGGCCCTCGGCGAGTTTTCCAACATGGCCGGCGACCATTTCATCAATGATCGTACGGGCTTGCACGAGTTTTCCGGAGTCTTCGTTGAGAGCCAGCGCAAGCCGGTTGCGGCCTTCTTCCAGCCTTTCGAGATGGCTGCCGAGCGACGCGTCGATGGCCGCACGCGATTCGTTGACCTTGCGCAAATCCTCTTCGAGGGCGCGCGCGATCAGGCTGCGGCCTTCGGCCAGCTTCTGCACCTGGCTGGTCACCGCGGCGTCGATGCCGGCGCGGCCTTCGGCGAATTTCTCCAGGTCCGCGTGCATAGCGGCCGCCATGCGCTCGCGGCTTTCGGACAGCTTGCGGCTGTGGTTTTCGACGGCTTCCTCGATGCCGAGGCGGGCGTCGGCAAGCCGCTGGATATCGCTGTCGAAGGAGCGCGAGACGACATGACGCGCCGCTTCCATGCGACCGGCAAAGTCGCTGGCGCGGGCCTCCAGCATACTCGATGTCGAGGTGACGATGTCGGCCATGTCGGCGCCGATCTGCGTCTTGCCCTGATCGATCATCGCGGCCAGCGTGTCCTTGCTCTCGGCGAAGGTGTGGGCGATTTCGCGGGCGCGCTCGACCAGCGTCTCGTTGATCTGGCGGGCACGGGCCTCGAGCGCCGCGTTGAGCTTCTGCGTGCCGGTGTCGAGCGCTTCGGCGCGGGTCTGGAATTCGCTGATCAGGGCCTGGCCGCGTTCGGCCAGCGTGCGCTCGATGCCGTTGAGGCTGGCTTCGAATTCCGAATTGAGGGTGCGGGCGGCGCCGCCGAGCAGCGAAACCATGCCGGTCGTGCGATCGTCGAGCAGATCGGTCAGCGACCGCGTCAGTCCGTCCGTCGTATCCGTCAGCTTGGCAATGCGCGTGTCGAGCAGGCTGGCGAAGGCCTCGCCGGAGGTCGACAGCCTGTCGGTGATGGTGTCGAGCCGGCCTTCGACCGAATCGAAGATCGACATCGAGCTTTCATTGATGCGGTCGATGAGCGTGTCGCCGGAATTGGTGATCGTCATCGACAGCTTGGTCGAGGCATTGAGGATCGAGTCGCGGATGATGTCGCTGGCGGCACCGATCTCATCCCTGAGCGTCTCATGCGCACCAGCGATCGAGGCGCGGACGCGCTCGGCATGGGTGACGACCGCCTCGCGCTCGCTGCCGAGCCCGTCGACGAGCGAACGGATGCGGGTTTCGTTTTCCGAATAGGAGCGCTCGATCTGGTTGACTTCGCTGTGGACCAGCGTTTCCAGCTCCACGGCGCGGGCCAGCGTGCGTTCGATGCCTTCGCCCATGGCCGCCACCTCGCGGCGAACGGCCTGGCCGATCATCATGACGCGATCCTGTGCCATGTTTTCCGGCTCGGTCAGGCGGAAGGCCACTTCCGTCATCGACTGCGCGGCGATGCGCATGTCCTGGGCGCGGCGAATCATGGCCGCGAAGGCCCAGAACAGAATGATCGGCACGATCGCCGCGACGGCGAGGCCAATCAGCTCGGGACGGGCGAGGAACTGGTCGAGCGTGCGGATCCTCCAGATGCTCGGTCCGAACAGCAGGTTGGCGAGCCCGCCGGCGCCCGCGATCCAGGCGAGCGAGACAAAGGCAACGATCCAGTAGACGGTGTTGGAGGCGCGCCTGTTCAAGCTGTGCAGGAGGGTCTTGTAATCCTTCTGGCGATCGTCATTGGCCGGCGCAAAGCCCGAGGGCTGCGTGCCATTGCCATTGCGTGTCTCCACGGGGCGCAGTTCGGCGGGCTTGGCCTTCGGCGCGGAATTCGCGGCCTGATTGGCAATAGGGGCTGCTTGATTGGCGGCGGGTGCCGGCTTCTGGTTGCGTCCCTCGCGTGCCAGCTCGTCGGCGGCCTGGGATATCTGCGCTTCCAGATCTTCCATCGAAGCCGCAATGTCGAGATCGCCGCTGCCGATATCGCCGCTGAGGTCGAGATCGAGCGCTTTTTCCAGTTCCCTGGCCACGTCGCTGTCGAGATTTCTCGTCGTCGTCGTTGGTTTCTTTGCCATGCCTTCGCTACCCTGTACTAGCTGCCGCGGGCTTATAATTGTCGTTATCGTACCCCCGCGCAGGAGGCTGAAAATGGACCCTCGTATCGTAATGACACAGGGGGGTAAAGAAAACATGCATTCCGCCGGATACGTAAAACTTTAAATATAAGGTTAACGGAACCGTGATCCGGGCGCCGTTTTCGCAACATTTTTCCGGGTCACTCATTAACCCGTTGTCCATTGGATTCGCCTAGCTTTTCAGGCGGCCGAAGAAACGGAGTTCGAGTTCATGCGTGGCGAAAGCGGCATTGCCTTCTCAATGCCCGGAGGCGACGTCTCGGGAACCAGGCAGTCCCGACCGGTCGATTTGGCACACCTGGCCCGGCAGACGATGGGCGACCGCGCCCTCGAGCAAGAGGTGCTGGCGCTGTTTGTACAGCAGGCGCTGTCGGTACGCGACAAAATAGTCGATGCCGACCTCAAGGATCGGCTTCTGCTGGCGCATGGATTGAAGGGGTCTGCTCGCGGCGTCGGCGCCTTTGCCATTGCCGATTGTGCCACAGAGATCGAGCGGCGGCCGGAAGACGGCCAGACCCTCAAGCGGCTCGGCAAACTGATCGACGAAGTGCGCGATTTCATCGCCGCCATCAATCGCTGACCCGGTTTGTGGAAATACGTCACGGAGCGGCGCTTTCGCGCGGCAGTTGACTTGTCTGCCGGAGTGATTATCTCGGGCGAGACTCCCTTCAGGTGACAAATGACCAAGCTGACCTTCATCGCCCATGACGGCACACAATTCGACGTGGATGCCGAAAACGGCTCGACGGTCATGGAAAACGCCATCCGCAACGCCGTGCCGGGGATCGAGGCGGAGTGCGGCGGCGCTTGCGCGTGTGCCACCTGCCATGTCTATGTCGACGAGGCCTGGACGGCGGAAGTCGGCGAGCCGGAAGCGATGGAAGAAGACATGCTGGACTTCGCTTACGACGTCCAGCCGAACTCGCGGCTGTCCTGCCAGATCAAGGTGCGCGACGCGCTCGACGGCCTGGTGGTGCGGGTGCCGGAGCGCCAAGGCTGAAAGGCCGATTTTTCCTGCTGCCGCTTGGCAGCGGGCCAGCGGTCATGCAGTCTCACGCCAATCCAGTAACGAGGCAGGGCGCATGACCGGGATCATCAGCACGGACGTTCTCATTGTCGGGGCAGGGCCTGTCGGTCTTTTCGCCGTGTTCGAGCTCGGCCTGTTCGACATGAAATGCCACCTGATCGATATCCTCGACAAACCCGGCGGCCAATGCGCGGAGCTCTATCCGGAAAAGCCGATCTACGACATTCCCGGCTGGCCCTCGATTTCGGCGCAAGGGCTGGTCGACAAGCTGCTCGAGCAGATCCATCCGTTCAAGCCTGACTTCACCTACAACCGCATGGTTTCCAGCCTCGAAAAGCTGGAGGACGGCAGCTTTCGCGTCACCACCGACGAGAACGAGGTGTTCGAGGCCAAGGTGGTGGTGATCGCCGCCGGCGGCGGCTCGTTCCAGCCCAAGCGCCCGCCGATCCCGGGCATCGAGCCCTATGAGGGCAAGAGCGTCTTCTATTCGGTGCGCCGGATGGAGGATTTTCGCGGCCACGACCTTGTCATCGTCGGCGGCGGCGACTCGGCGCTCGACTGGACGCTCAATCTGCAACCGGTGGCAAAAAGCGTGACGCTTGTTCATCGGCGCCCCGAGTTCCGCGCGGCGCCCGACAGCGTCAACAAGATGTATGCCATGCAGGAGATGAAGCAGCTGGCATTCAAGGTCGGCCAGGTGACCGGGCTGACCGGCGCCGACGGCCAGCTGTCATCGGCCACCATCAAGGGCGGTCCGGAAGGCGATATCGAAGTGCCATGCACACGCATGCTGCCCTTCTTCGGCCTGACGATGAAGCTCGGTCCGATCGCGGAATGGGGGCTCAATCTCCACGAGAACCTGATCCCGGTCGACACCGAGAAGTTCCAGACCTCGGTGCCCGGCATTTTCGCGGTCGGCGACATCAACTGGTATCCTGGCAAGCTGAAGCTGATCCTGTCGGGCTTCCATGAAGTCGCGCTGATGGCGCAGGCGGCCAAGCGCATCATCAGCCCCGGCGAACGGATCGTGTTCCAGTACACGACCTCGTCGACAAGCCTGCAGAAGAAGCTCGGCGTGGTGGAGTAAAGAGCGCTTCTATTCCGCGAGAACGGGCGCGGCCGCCTCGTCGCGGCCACGCAGCGCCTTTTCCGGCATGAGCATCATCGCGACAAGCGCCAGCACCAGGGTGATGCCGGCGGTGATGAAGATCATCACGAACGGCAACGCCGATGTCAGCTGGATGTGCGTCTGCGAGCCCTCGGCGGAGAGCGGCAGGCCATAGCCGAGCGCGACTGCGCCGAGCAAGGCGACGCCCAGCGCGCCGCCCAGCGTGCGCAGGAAGGTCAGCACGCCGGTCGCAACCCCGAGATGGGTTCGATCGACGGCGTTCTGGACAGAGACGGTCGCGACCGGGAATGTCGTTCCGCTGCCCAGGCCGATCAGGGTGGTCAGGATCTCGACCTCGAGCAGCGAGGCGTGTCCGGCAATGGCACTGAGCATGCCGATGCTGACAATGGCCAAAGCGATGCCGATCATGGCGATGCGCTTGTAGTGCACGAAGCGGGGGATCAGGCGGCCGCTGGAGGCGGCGCCGGCGACCGTGCCGAGCAGAAGGCCGAGCATGGCCATTCCCGATTCGCTGACGGAAAGCCCGATGACGGTTTGCAGATAGACCGGCAGGTAGACCGAGGCGCCGATATTGGCCGCCTGCAGCAGGAACATCGACAGCGCCCCGGCGAGCACGATCGGGTTGCCCAGCACTTCAAGCGAGATCAACGGTTCGGCGGCCCTCAGCAGCCTCAGCGCGAACAGGGTCCAGAACACGGCCGAACCAGCCACCAGACCGAGGATTTCAGGCGAAAACCACGGATAGGTGCTGCCGCCCCAGTTGAGGGCCAGAAGCAAAAGTGCCGTGGCGACAACCAGAAGCACGGCGCCCGCCCCGTCGATGCGGTGATGTTTGGCCGCGATCGGCAGCTTCTTCAGCGGCTTGTTGATGATCGCCATGGCCAGGAGCCCAAGCGGAATGTTGATCCAGAAGATCAGCGACCAGTGCAAATGCTCTGCGAAGGTGCCGCCCAGCAGTGGCCCGGCGATGCTGGCGACGGCCCAGGTGCCCGAGATCCAGGCCGCGTAGCGCGCGCGCTCGCGCGGCGGCACGAGGTCGCCGATCACGGTTTGCGCCAGCGCAAAGAGGCCGCCGCCGCCGGCACCCTGGATCGCGCGCCCTATCACCAGCACGAACATGTTGGGCGCCATGGCGCTGACCAGCGATCCGGCGAGGAAGATGAGGATCGCCGCGTAAACGGTCGGGCGGCGGCCATAAACGTCGGAGATCTTGCCGTAGAGCGGTGCCACGGCGGTGGCGGTCAGGAGATAGCCGGTGACCATCCAGGGCAGATACTCGGCGTGGCCGAGCGCTCGCGCGATGGTCGGCATGGCGGGTGCGATGATGGTCTGGTCGAGCGCTGCCAGCAGCATGGACAGGAGAACGCCGCCGATGATGGCGTTTTTCTCGCTTTCGGTCAGCGGCGTGGCGGCAGCCGCCATGGTCTGCTTGTCGACAGCCTGGTCCATGGTCTTGTCCATATGCTTTGCGCGATCCGGGTCGACGATTGGGCTTGCCTTGTGCGTTCGCCGCGCGATCGGTCGTGGTGCTCGTGCCTTAAGGGTTGTGCTTTGCCAACCCGTGATGTGTCGTTCCGTTTAGGCCGATTTCGACTGCCGTTCGAAATTTTTCCGACGCTGGCACTATGCTTCGGCCCGGTTGGCTTGCATCGGCGCCATTGAGTGCGCCGACGAAATTCAGGCCGGCGGCGGCAGCTGGCCGCTCTCGATGCGCTGGATGCGATAGCGCATGAGCCGCAGGATACGGCTTTCGAAATTGACGCTCTCGACGCGATCGAACTGCACCTGGGCGCGGTCGTGCCTGGCGAGAATGGCGGCGGTGATCTCGGCCGCCTTGGCCTTGGCCGTACCGCAGTCCGCTCGCGGATAGGTCGCCTTCAGCGCGTTTTCCAGCTCGCGGCCATAGTTCTTGGCGATCTCGACATGGCGTTCTTCATGGCGCTTGATGTCGGCCGACAGCGTGTCCCAGAACAGCTTCACGTCGGGATCCGCCTTGCGCGGGCGGCGCCATTCCGGAAGGATGACCTTGACCTTGACTGTCACGGCGGCGTCGGCGATCCGGCAGGAGCCAGCCTGCCTGGCGTAGCTGATACGGGTGGTGAAGGCCATCTGGGTGGCGCCAGGGTGGCGCGAGCCCGTGCTTTTGACCTGCGGCCCATGTTTGGAAAGCTGCTTCTCGATGTCTTCGAGCGTGCTGCCGCCAATGGAAAAATAGCTGTATGTCTTGACGAGATTGGCCGCGCCCGCCGGAACGGCGGTGACGACAAGCAGCAGTGCGCAAAGCAGGGATCGTTTCATCATATTGCCTCTTTACCCACCTTGCTTTACGGCCGTTGCCGGCGCAACGGAATTGATCCTTTGCGGATCACACATCGTTGATGTGCCCTTGATTGATGAGCCCCATGGTTGATGAACAATGACGGCGAGGCGATGGCAGCTGGCGCATGGACGTCATCTCGACCTTGGCGGCAAGGCGGTGGTCGTCGGCATCCTCAACGTCACCCCCGACAGCTTTTCCGACGGCGGCCTGTTCGATGCGCCCGGAGCGGCGCTGGCCCAGGCGCGCCGGATGATCGAGGAAGGAGCAGGGATCATCGACGTCGGCGGAGAATCGACCCGGCCTGGTGCCGCCGCCATCTCGGCAAGCGAGGAACAGGCGCGCGTCCTGCCGGTGATCGAGGCGCTGGCGCGCTCCGGTGACGTGCTGATTTCGGTCGACACCTATCGTGCGGACACCGCGCGGCTGGCCGTGGCGGCCGGCGCGCATATCGTCAACGATGTCTGGGGGCTGCAGCGCGAGCCCGACATTGCGCGGGTCGCTGCCGAAACCGGAGCCGGGCTTATCATCATGCATACCGGGCGGGATCGAAAGAAGCTGCCCGACGTGATCGCCGACCAGTTTGCGTTCCTGGAAAAATCGCTGGAGATCGCCCATCGCAACGGCATTGCGGACGATCGTATCGTGCTTGATCCCGGTTTCGGCTTCGCCAAGGAGACGGCTGAGGAAAATCTCGACCTGATGGCGCGGTTTTCCGAACTCCATGCGCTTGGCTTTCCGCTGATGGCGGGCACCTCGCGAAAACGCTTCATCGGCACCGTCACCGGCCGCGATGCGGCAGACCGGGCTGCCGGAACGGCGGCGACCAGCGTCATTCTCAGGCTCAAGGGCGCGCATCTGTTTCGCGTCCACGATGTCGCAATCAACGTGGACGCGCTGGCCATGGCGGATGCTATGCTGGCGCTTGAAAACGCCGCATCGGCCCGAAAATCGGAATCGATTTTCGGAAAGCACGATGCGTAGATTCAAAAGTGTTAGAGCGTACTTTGTGCGTCCAAGTGGACGCACGTCGCTCTAGATCGGGACGCTGAGCCATGTATGTCATCCGCCTGAAGAACTGCGCCTTCTTTGCACGGCATGGCGTGCTCGACGAGGAGGAGGCGCTCGGCCAGCGTTTCTATGTCGACGCGGTGCTGTCGGTCGAACCCGGGCGCGCGCTTGTCGACGACGCCATCGAGGAAACCGTCAATTACGGCATTGCCTTCGCGGTGATCGAGAAGATCATCACCGGCGAGCGGCGCTTCCTGATCGAGGCCCTGGCCATGGAAGTGGCAAAGGCGCTGACGGAGCGGTTTCCGCAGATCAGGAGGGCCGAAATCACAGTGCGCAAGCCGAATGCGCCGGTGCCTGGCGTGCTCGATTATGTCGAGGTGACCGTTGTCTGGCCCGAGTAACACCGTTTACCTCAGCCTCGGCGGCAATCTGGGCGATCCGGCGGCATCGATGGCGGCGGCGCTGCGCATTATCGACGCCGATGCGGACACGCGCGTCACCGCCGTCTCCTCGCTCTACCGCACGCCGCCCTGGGGCAAGCTCGACCAGCCGGATTTCCTCAACGCCGCCGCCGAACTGTCGACCCGTCTCTCGCCGCGGGCGCTGCTCGACCTCTGTCTCGATGCCGAGCGGAAGCTGAAGCGGGTGCGCGAGGAGCGCTGGGGGCCGCGCCTGATCGATATCGACATTCTGGTGTTCGGTGACCGCGTCATCCATGAGACCGGTCTGGAAGTCCCGCATCCGCGCATGCTGGAACGCGCTTTCGTGCTGGCGCCGCTGGCCGAGATCGCGCCGGCTCTTGCCGTCGGCGGGCGAAGCGTGTCGGAACGGCTCGGCGCTGTCGACGCCGCCGGAATTGAGCGGTTGCCGTCCGGCCGGGATTGGTGGCTGGCGTAACGATCAGCCGGAGAATCCGCCTTCGTCGAGAAACGCCTGCTCCTGCGGTGTCGTCTCGCGGCCGAGCATCTTGTTGCGGTGCGGAAACCTGCCGAAGCGCTGGATGATGTCGCGATGTTCCAGCGCGTATTTCAGGTTGAACTCGGCCCTGGCGGTGTGCAGTTCGACCGAAATGTCCTGGTCGGCCAGATTTTCCGCGTGTTCGAACGGCAGATACAGGAACACGCGGACTTCCGGTTCCAGCGCCAGGTCATGCCCGGCAGCGACCGCTTTTTCAGCGAAATGCTTCGCCAGCGGGTCGGTGGCATACATGTGGCCGGTGCCGCGGAAGCAATTGCGCGGAAACTGGTCGAGCAGGATCATCAGCGCCAGCGAACCTTCCGCATGGTCCGACCAGGCGTCGCATTCACGCCGCGCCGCGGCATAGTGCAGGTCGAGAAAGCGGTCGCGGAAATCGGTATCGAAGGCGTCGTTCTTCTCAAACCATGCATCCTCGCCGGCGTCGCGCCAGAATTTGGTGACCGACAGGGCTCTGCTGTCCAATTCCATGCCTGATTCCTCGGTTCAATCGGCTGTTTCGGATTTGTGCAGAACGCCGGCCGTCTCCTCGTTGAGGGCCTGACCGGGGCGACGCGGCGTGGAGAGCGGTGTCGGAATCGGCGTGCCGATATTGCCCCGCAGGAAGCGCTGGCCGGCGCGAATGCCTTCGGCGAGCTGGGTTTCGAAACGGTCGGTGTCGCGCCGCCTGACGTCCTCGATCGTTTCAGCCACGTCTTCGGGATCAACGCCAAGCGATTCCAGGGCAGAGCCGCCGAAAACCAGTGCCGATTCGAAGGTCTCGCGCAGCTGATAGTCGACGCCGGCACGAATGAGCTGCAGCGCCGTGCCGCGGTCGAAAGCCCGGGCAAGCACGGTGAGGAGCGGAAATTCGGCCTTGATCAACTGGGCTATGCGAACGGCCGCATCGGCCTTGTCGACGCAGATCAGCACGGCGCGCGCCCGGCCGGCGCCGGCCGCGTGCAGGATATCCAGCCGTGTGCCGTCGCCATAATAGACCTTGAAGCCGAAATCGGCTGCCGCCTGGATCATCTCGACATCATTGTCGATGATCGACACGTCGATGCCGCGCAGCAGCAGCGGCTGGCTGGCGATCTGGCCGAAGCGGCCGAAACCGATGATCAGCACGCTGCCGGTCAGGCCGTCGGCGACATCGACCCCGTCGAGCGACTGCTCGTCGCGCGGGGTGACATAGCGCAAGGCGATGATCGCCAGCGGCGTCAGCACCATGGAAATGATGACGATCGCCGTCAGTGTCGCGTTGGCCTGGTTGTCGATAATGCCGACGGAGGCGGCGGCGGAGTAGAGGACGAAGGCGAATTCGCCGCCTTGCGCCATGAAGACCGCGCGTTCCAACGCTTCGCGATGGCCGGTCTTGAGGATGCGGGCAACGATGTAGATGCCAAGCGCCTTCATGACCATGTAGGCGACGACATAGATGGCTATCAGCCTCCAGTTCGCGGCCACCACATGCAGGTCGAGCGACATGCCGACCGCCAGGAAGAACAGACCGAGCAGGATGCCACGGAACGGCTCGATGTCGGCTTCCAGCTGATGGCGAAAGGTCGATTCGGACAAAAGCACGCCGGCCAGGAATGCGCCCATCGCCATCGACAGGCCGCTGAGCTGCATCGCGAGCGCCGATCCAAGCACGACCAGCAGTGCCGCGGCCGTCATCACCTCGCGGGCACGGGCGTCCGCCAGGATGCGGAAGAACGGGTTGAGCAGATAGCGCCCCGCCAGCACCAGTCCGACGATCGCGGCAAGGCCGATGCCGACCTCGGTCAGCCGCTCCGACAGGCTGGTGTCGGCGCCGCCCGGCGCAAGGAACGCGATCAGGGCCAGCAGCGGCACGATGGCCAGATCCTCCAGCAGCAGGATGGAGACGATGCGCTGGCCTTTCGGCGAAGCGATTTCGCCGCGTTCCTCGAGAAGCTGCATGACGATCGCCGTCGAGGTCAGCACGAAGCCGGCCCCGGCGACGAAGGATTGCGAGACCGGAAAACCGCCGGCCATTCCCACACCGGTCAACAGGACCGCGCAGACGCCGACCTGCAGCGCGCCGAGCCCGAAGATTTCGCGGCGCAGGCCCCAAAGCCGCGACGGCTGCATTTCCAGCCCGATGATGAACAGGAACATGACGACGCCGAGTTCGGCGACGTGGAGAATGGCTCCCGATTCAGAAAAGATGCGAAGACCAAACGGGCCGATCACCACGCCGGCGGCCAGATAGCCCAGGATCGAGCCGAGGCCCATGCGTTTGAAGATGGGGACGGCGACGACGCCCGCGGCAAGCAGCGCCACCACCTGAATGAGATCGCTGCCTGACGTTTCCGCTGCCATGCCTCTTGTCCCTGTGTCCGACAGCACTCCTTGCATGCAGTTGGAGCGGGAGGCAAGGGCGAGGAGCCTGCCAGGACGGGTAGGTGCCGTTGAAGCTTTTCCCCTGATGGAACAACGGCTCCTGCTTGCCCGCCGGACGATTGGTATCTATATCGATGGGATGACTGACCATTCGTCCCGGCCGTCTCCGTCGTCACATATTCCGATGGATGCGCTCAGCGAAGTCCTACAAGACTTTCGCTTGAGTGGCGTCAACTACGGCCGCTGCGAACTCCGACATCCTTGGAGCATAGAATTTCCGCAACAATCGCTGCTTCGTTTTCACTTTGTCGGTCAGGGGCCATGCTGGATCCACACCGAGGCGCAGGGATGGCAGGAGTTGCGCGACGGCGACCTGGTGCTGCTGCCGCAAGGCATCGCCCATCGGCTGGCCAGCGCGCCGGACGTTGCAGGCGGCTCGCTCGATGATTGCCGGGTGACCAAGGTGGGGAGCAACGTCTGCGAAGTCGTCCGGGAAGGCACGGGCGCGACAAGCACCCTTTTCTGCGGCTCAATGGCCTTGGGCGCCTGTGCGTTAAACCCGTTGATCACGCTGATGCCGCCTATCATCAAGGGGTGCGACGTGGCCGGCAATGACCCGGTCGTTGGTCCTTTGCTGGCGGCCATGACCGCGGAGGCCGCGCAACCGCAGATGGGCAGCGCCACCATCTTGTCGCGTATGGCGGACTTGCTGACAGCCCGGCTCATTCGCTGCTGGGTCAATTGCACGGGAGCTTCGACCACTGGTTGGCTCGCCGCCATCCGCGACCCCCATATTGGCCGCGTTCTGGCAGCCATGCACAGAGACCCCGGCCACAACTGGACGCTCGAAAGCCTTGCCAGTCTGGCAGGCCAATCGCGCTCGATTTTCGCCGAGCGCTTCAGCGCTGTGTTGGGAGAGGGCGCGGCACGCTATCTCGCCCGTCTGCGCATGCAGCTTGCCCGCGAGTTGTTGGGGCAAAACGGCTTGTCGGTGGCCGAGGTCGCCACCCGCCTGGGCTATGATTCCGAGGCATCCTTCGCTCGCGCCTTCAAGCGCATCACCAATGTCTCGCCGGGCGTTGTGCGCCGCACAATTCCCGGACGAATAGACATGGATTTCGGATTTTGAGATACATATCATCCGACAGGACTCGTTTATGAAGATCTCCAAACTTTGGAGATCTTTCCGTGACTGACACAACATTACAACTTGAAGACGCGGCGGTAGACGTTGATGCCTCTGGGCCGGCCGCGTGGAGCGTAACCACCTGGTTCGCGGTCATTTCATTGGCCGCCACCAGCTTTGCCCTGGTGTCGGCCGAATTCCTGCCGGCAGGTCTGCTGACGCCAATGGCGCGCGATCTCGGCATCAGCGAAGGAACGGCCGGACAGGTCGTCACCGCCACAGCTTCTGTCGGCGCCGTAACGGCCATGTTGAGCAATGTTCTCATCGGCCGACTGAACCGCAAGACGGTGCTGGTTGGCCTCATGGCCCTGGCGGTCGCTTCCAATATTCTTGCGGCACTGGCGCCCAATTTCTGGCTGTTGTTGCTAGGCCGGGCCGGGCTGGGAATCGCTCTCAGCGCTTTCTGGGCGCTTTCGGTCGCCGTCGTCGCGAGGCTAGTTGGCGCCAACGCGACCGGGAGGGGCATGGCTATCGTCACCCTCGGCGTCTCGCTCGCAACCATTGCCGCACCGTCGATGGGCGCGTTGCTCAGCGACTGGCTGGGTTGGCGCAGCGCCATGGCTATGACAGCGGGATTGGCCTTGCTTGCCATGCTGCTGCAGTTGCTTAGCCTGCCGTCCTTGCCTGCAACCGCAAGCAATAGTCTTGCAGACGTCCTTCGGCTGACACGGCGGCGTGGCATTCAACTTGGCATGCTTGCTATCCTTTTGCTGATGACGGGGCATTTTGCCGGCTCGGTCTATGTGCGTCCCTTTCTCGAACATGTGACGCTCCTCGCAACCGGGCCAATTGCACTGGCCTTGCTCGGATTTGGCATCGCCGCGGTGATCGGCAATATTGCCGGCGGCCGCATGGCCGACGCCAATATCCACGTGGCTCTCGTGGTTACCGCCTCATTGATGGCGTTCGCGGCGCTGGCATTGGTGCTTTGGGGCGTGCACATTGGCGTCGCCTTTGGCTTCGCTACGCTGTGGGGCTTCGCCTTCGGCATGGCGCCGGTGGTGCTGCCGACAAATTTGTCTCGCGCCGCGCCGGACGCACTAGAAGCAGCGGGCAGCCTGATGGTCGCCTCTTTTCAGGTCGCCATCACCATCGGCGCGGTTGTCGGCGGCTATGTCGTGGACACCTATGGCCCTACAGCGCCTTTGACCGTGACTGCTATTCTTGCAGCATCGACAGCCGTCTTGGCGCTGCTACAGCCGCGCAGCTGAACTTTGCCGCCGCTCCCACGGTAGCCCGAATCCGGCCCCTGCAATATTGCAGACGCGTTACACAAGTTTACGGCATGCGCGCGTTGCTTGTTGCCACAATCGAAGGCTAAGGACGCTCGGCTTCGGCCATTGGAGGGTGAGCGACGATCAAGTCGCGCCCTTTTGAGGAGATGACTGACATGAAGAAGTTTTTGCTTGTTGCCGTCGGCCTGGCGGTGCTTGCCGGTTCGGCCTGCTCGAAGGCGCCGGAATGCACGGCCGAGGTCGCGACCAAGAAGGCGCAGGATATGGCCGCCGCGCTGCAGGAAGCGATCACCAAGGATCCGTCCAAGGCGGCTGACCTGACCGCCAAGGTCCAGGCGGTGACAACCAAGTACCAGGGCACCACGACACTCGCCGACGCCTGCAAGGCGTATGACGAGGTGACGGCCGCCATCAAGGGCTAAGCCCCTGATTCGACTGGTTCAAGGAGGCGGTGGCGATGGGCTGCCGCCTCTTTGCTTTTTGGGGATAGCGGGCAGGCGCGATAATGCGCTCAGTTTGGCGCGATGGAGCCGACTTCCACGGCATCGACGCGCTTCAGGCTCATGCCGATGACCGGCACCAGCTGGTCCTGGACACGTACGGCAACCGTCACGGTCATCGAATTGTCGTCGGGAATGCGGGCCTGCATGACGCCGCGCAGCTGATTGCGGTTGATGGTGAAGACCACCTTGCGGGCATCGACGACGTTGCCGCCGATGATGTCGAGGCCTGCACCGGCCGAGCCACCCATGAAGGAGCCCTTGTAGTCGCGGCCCTTGCGCTCGATCTTGGCCGACATCGGCTGGGTGAACATGCCGACCCGGCAGCCGCCATCCAGCGTCATGCCCATTGTGCCGTCCGGCGTGGAGCCGGTGAAGCTGCAGTTGAATTTCGTGCCCTTGTACTTGCCGGCGACGATTTCGCCCGGGCCGACCCATTTGCCTTCGGCCGACTGGAAGAACTGCTTGTCCGGCTCTGCAGCGGAAGCCTCCGAGGCGAGACCGACGACTGCTGTGATCGCAACGGCCAGGGGCAGGACGCTGGACAGAATAACGCTTTTCATCGACGACACCCGGCAACAAAGAGGCTGTTTGGAACCGGTTCGACCATGAAGAAGATTGGTTAATGCTTCGTCACCGCGGGGCCTCGAAACGGCAATGCGCCCATCGCCAGGAAGAACAGGGCGCTATTTGCCGGAGCCTGTGGTTTCGGTGTCCTTCTTGGCGGCAAACGATGTCAATGCCGAGAGGAAATCGCCCAGTCCCGGGCGTTTGGCGGCGCTGAAGGGCAGGGGGCGCGCGGTTTCCATCGCCGCGATGCCGATCCGCGCCGTCATCATGCCGTTGACGACGCCCTCGCCAAGCTTGGCCGAAAGTCGTGCCGCCAGGCCGTGGCCGACGATCTGCTGGACGAAGCTGTCGCCAACGGCGATCGAGCCGGTGACCGCCAGATGGGCCAGCACGCTGCGCGCCAGGCGGAAGAACCCCAGCGTTCCCGGGCGTCCGCCATAGAGTTCCGAGAGACGGCGAATCAGGCGTCCGGCCTCGAACACGACGTAGGCGACATCGACGAGCGCGCGTGGGCTGACCGCCGTCACCAGCGAGACGCGTTTGGCGGCTTCGAGAATCATCACCTTGGCCCGGGCATCGAGGGGACCGAGGATTTCCGCTTCAGCCAGGCGCACCAGATTGCCGCCGTCGATGATTTCGCCACGCAGTTCGGCCAGGGCGCGCCGGCCGGCCGCGGTCTCGGGCTTGGCCGCTACGAAAGCCGAAAGCTCGTCGACCACCGATCGTGCCGCCTTGGGGTCGTCGCGCGCGATGGCGTCGAGCGCGCGTTTTTGCAGTTTTTCGACTTCGGCAAGGCGGGCGATCGCCAGGAATTCGCGAATCAGGATCACCACGAGCGCCAATAGGGCGATCGCCGCCATGCCGGCGGCCAGCCAGCCCAGCCATTCGGCGCGGGCGAAGAGATCGCGGATCAGCCGGTCGGTCCACAGGCCGACAGCCAGCGAAACCAGCACGCTGATCGCGCCGAAGAAGATGCTGCCGAACAACGAGCGTCTCCTGGGAGCAACCGCCGGCGGCGGTTCGGCGGCCACGATGTCGGGTTCGTCGAAGACGTCGACCTCGGCCGGTATGACCAGCGCGACATCGGCCTTCATCACACGAGGCTTGCGCGAGAGCTCGGCCTGGCGCGCCTTTGGCGTGTCTTGCGTTGGCGCGGCTTCCGGCTCGATGCGGAAGGCCGCCGGCTTGCGGGGCGCGGTCATGCCAGATGATCTCCGATCAGGAACTGCAAGGCGCGGTCGAGCCTGATGTGCGGCAAAGACAGCGTGACGCCTTCGGCCGTGCGTTCGAGTTTGGGCGGACGGAATCGGACAAAGCGGATTGCCGGATCCGTTGAATCCTGCCTGTGATCAGGCCCGGAGACGTCGAACACCGCATCAATCTTCTCCGGTAAGTCACCGGGAAATATGGCAGTTTCGGTCTTTCCGTCGAACGTTTCGCCGTTGATCCTCTCGCCGGCGATCGGCGTGCCGATGATGACAGGCAACGTCTCACGGCCTTGCTTGACCGTGCCTTCGCGGGTCGCGCGCACCGCCGCCATGGCGACCACGTCGACGTCGGCGCCGGTAAAGTTCGCCCTTGCCACGGCACGGTCGGCCAGTCGCCGCACGATCGCCTGCAACCGGTCGTGGCTTTCGTGGTGCAGGTGATCGGCCTTGGTCGCTGCGACCAGGATGCGATCGATGCGTCGTGAAAAGAGGTCGGTCAGGAAGCTGCCCCGGCCGGGGCGGAAACAGCTGAGGATCTCGGTCACCGCACGCTCGAGGTCGGCCATGGCGCCGGGGCCGGCGTTTAGCGCCTGCATGGCGTCGATCAGCACGATCTGGCGGTCCAGGCGCGTGATGTGTTCTCGGAAGAACGGTTTCACGACATGCGTCTTGTAGGCCTCGTAGCGCCTCTCCATCATGGCGTGCAGCGATCCCGGGCGCGGACGCCTGTCGAGGCCGGCCAGCGGCGCGAAGGTCAGCGCGGGCGAGCCTTCGAGGTCGCCAGGCATCAGGAAACGGCCGGGCGGCAGCGTCGAAAGCGCGCGCTCGTCGAGCTTGCAGGCCTTGAGATAGGCGGCGAAGCTTTCGGCGAGGCGGCGGGCCGTCATCTCGTCGGCGTCGCCATTCGGGTCGATTTCCGCCGAGATCGCCCGCCAGGCCCGCGAAAGATCCTCGCGCACCGGCAAAGTGGCCATCTCCATGGCCTCATGTGAAAAATCGACGAAGGATTTGCCGAGCAGCGGCAGGTCAAGCAGCCATTCGCCGGGATAATCGACGATGTCGACCGACAATTTGCCTGAAGAGAACATACGGCTCCAGCCGGAGGCCGATTCGTATTCGATGGTCAGCCGCAGTTCCGAAATGGCGCGGGTGGAATCGGGCCAGACACGGTCGTTGACCAGTGCGGCGATATGATCCTCGTACTGGAAGCGCGGCACGGCGTCGTCAGGCTGCTCTTCCAGGAAGGCGCGCGCGATACGCCCGGATTTCTGGGCCTCGAACAGCGGCAGGCGGCCGCCATGGACCAGATTATGGACCAACGCGGAGATGAACACCGTCTTGCCGGCGCGCGAAAGGCCCGTAACACCCAGCCGCAGTGACGGAGAAAAAAGCCCGGTGGCGCGTCCCGACAGCGTATCGAGGGCAATTCTTGCCTCGTCGGTGAAGGTGGTCAGCGATGATGCCAAAATGTGATCTCTCGGGCTTGGGTCCGTCCGATATAGGCGTTGGAACCCGGCTTTGAAATGGCGCCGGAAATCGATGCCGAAGCAATTCCAGGAAAAGTGCGGATCGGTTTTCCGGGAAAAGCGCATAGCGCTTTCCCTTGGAAATCGCGCCAAAACAGAGGTTTAGAGATCGGCCGGTGTCAGGAACGCTTCGAGATAGCCCGTTTCCTGGGCCGCCTTCGTCAGGTCGTCGAGGAAACGTACGACCGCCAGGCCCGAGGTCGGGAACCCATGGTTGAGCATGGCCCGCGCGGTCTCGTCGCCATCGCCTGACACGGCCATGGCAAGATCCTCCGTCATCGGATTGTGGCCTATGACCAGCAGTGACCCCGCCCCACCATGTTCCCGGATGAGGTGGAGATAGCCGGCCGCATCTTCGCTGTAGAGCGTGTCGAAAAACAGCACCTTGCCGGTGTCGGTCTGGCCGGCCAGCCCTTCGAGTGTTTCCCTGGCTCGCCGGGCGTTGGAGCACAATGTCAGGTCGGGGACGTAGCCACGGGAGCGCATGGCAGCGCCCATCGCCTCGGCATCGGCGCGGCCGGACGCATCAAGCGGTCGATCGAAATCGCGCATGCCTGGCAGCGCCCAGCCAGCCTTGGCGTGCCGCAACAGATAGAGCCTGCTCACCCAACCTCCGATGATGCCGAAGCCGCGGGACGATTAGCCACAAGAAGGGCACCGCGCACAATGGCCCCGCGTTCTTCCATGCAAAGAATCAGCGGCACTTTCTTCATCGAATCAGCAACATCTCGTTTCAACGGGTGCCGTCAGGGCACTTTAACAATTGCGTGAGTCTGTGGCTGATTGCGCTTGTGCAGGCGTCGGGCGGCGAATATATAGGCGCCAAATTTGGGGCAGTTTGGGTGAGTCGAATGAACGACATCGTTACCGCCGATTACGTACCCTCCGAAGACGAGCCGTTCATGAACGAGCGGCAGAAATCCTACTTCCGCTTGAAGCTCGTCACCTGGAAAAATGACATATTGCGCGAAGCGCGCGAAACTCTCGAAATCCTGCAGCAGGAAAACGCCAACCACCCCGACCTCGCCGACCGCGCCTCTTCTGAAACAGACCGCGCCATCGAGCTCAGGGCACGCGACCGTCAGCGCAAACTCATCGCAAAGATCGATTCGGCGCTGCAGCGCATCGACGAAGGCACTTACGGCTATTGCGAGGAGACCGGCGAGCCGATCGCGCTGAAACGGCTCGACGCCCGTCCGATAGCCACCTTGTCGATCGAAGCGCAGGAACGGCATGAGCGCCGTGAAAAAGTCTATCGCGACGACTGACGCATTGCTTCTGGACTGCTTCTGAAGGCAGTTTCGGTGAAGTCATCGTAAAAAATGGCCGGGTTTCCGGCCATTTTTGTTGGTTGCATCACAAATCCGTTGCAGCAAGCGAAAGCAAACCTCGACCAGATCGCGGGGCGCCTCAGGCACCAATCATCTCTTCTGGCTTGAAAGCTCGCCCAAAAGCCTGGTCATTTCATCGTCGAGCGATTGCGGCGCCTTGGCCACCGGTTTGCCAACAGGGCCGCCGGAGCGCGGCTGGTCAAGCGAAACCTCCAGGTCCTTCATCAGCTCGTCGTCGATGCTCTCCTGCCTTGGCGGTGGCGGTGGCGCGTGCCTGGCGGCATTGGCGTTGGCCGAGCCGTAGGCTGGCAGCGGCGTGACGTTGGCCGATTGATAGGGTTGCGCAACCGGTTTCGGTGCGGGGGCGGGGGCCGGTGGCGGCGCAGCCGGGCGCGGGCGGGCAAGCGGCGCCGCTGCGGTCATCGGCTGCTGCGCCGGTCGTGCCGGTGCTGGCGCCGGCTGAGGCGCCCGCGGTTTTGCCGCCGGGGCCGCAGTGGCCGGGACAGGCTGCAGACCGCCATCTCCGGTCAGCGCCGGACGGCGCGGCGCGGCAAGACGTATGTCGCGTTCGACCACAACGTCGGTCGGGCCACCGATCAGCAGCAGATGTTCGATGTCATCGCGGCGCACCAGCACCAGCCGGCGATGGCTGTCGACGGCGGTGGCGTCCATGACGGCCAGCCGCGTCTTGCGGTTCCGGCCACCGGCGACAAACGTACCGAAGGTCAGGTTGCGCACGAGCCTGATGATGACGAGCACGATGACCAGCAGGATCAGCGCCGCGAAGGTCCACAGGAGTGCCGCCGCATAACCAGGGCCCGCCACGCTATCCAGCCACTGCATTGGTTTCCCCTGATCGGTTTGGAAAGTGACGCGACACTAGACCGTTGCGGCTGGCCACCGCAAGTTGCCTTTCACGCATCGTGAACAGCTTGAAACACGGCCGGCGTCATTTTTATCTGACATTTGCCGCCCGGGCCTTTTCCGGACTGGGAGAATGTGATTCAACCGGCTAAAGCGGGTCGCGTTGAAGCGGATTCATGCGACGCGCTTCATGTCCTTGTTTTCATGCATGTCGTTTGCCAAAGCCGAAGTCACTTTTGGGCGACATGCATTAGGGACGGGTGTCGGAACGTCGGACTTCACGAGCAGGGGGCATATGGCCAAGGAAGCGCGCGGCGATTTCTATCCGGTACCGATCGTCGACCAGAACACGCGACCGGGCGCGGTCACCCGGCTCATCATCTTCATCGTCGTCCTGACGGGGGCCGCGATCGTCTTCGGCCTGTTCCGCGAGCGCCTCGGCGATCCATTCCTGCTCGGCATGCTGGGCGTTCTGGCGATGATCGGCGTTGGCTTCCTGTTCGCGACGGCGATCGGCTTCGTGCAGGTCACGCCGCGCTCGACCGGCGATGAACTGTCCAAGGCTTTCGTCGATTCCATGGCGCAGGGCCTGCTTGTGACGGACACCAAGGGCCGCGTCGTCTACGCCAATCGTGCCTATGCCGACATGACCGGAGCGTCCTCCGCTGCCGACCTCAAGACGGTCGAAGCGCTGCTTTCGGATGTTCCCGAGGCCTCGGTGACAATCTACCGGCTGGCCTCGGGCCTGCGTGACGGGCAGCCGGGCGACGGCGAGTTTCGACTGGCGCAGTCGATCCGGCCCGGCGCCGAACCGGGCGCCCGCTGGTACCGGGCGCGCGCCCGCACCTTCAACGTTCCGGGCCAGCGCTTGCCGATGCTGGCCTGGCAACTCGCCGACATTTCGCAGGAGCGGGCCGAGCAGGAGCGTTTCTTCCTCGATCTGCAGAAGGCCATCGATCACCTCGACCACGCCCCGGCCGGCTTCTTCTCCGCCGACCAGGACGGTCGCGTCACCTACATCAACGCCACGCTCGCGGAATGGCTGGGCATCGATCTTGCCAGTTTCACGCCCGGCGCCGTGACCTTGCCGGATATCGTTGCTGGCGACGGCATGGCTTTGGTGCGCTCCGTCAAGGCCGATCCCGGCACGACGCGCAACGCGGTCATCGATCTCGATTTGACGACGATGACGGGAGAGGCGCTGCCGGTGCGTTTCATGCACCGCGTTTCGGCCAGCCGCGAAGGTGTCGGCGGTCCGACGCGCACGATCGTGCTCAACCGCACGCAGGGCGAGGATGCTTCGGCCGATCTGCGCGCCTCGGAAGTGCGCTTCACCCGCTTCTTCAATTCAACGCCGATGGCGATCGCGGGCGTTGATGCCAGCGGCCGCATCCTGCGCACCAACGCGCCGTTCCTGTCGCTGTTTTCCTCGGTTGTCGACCGGGACGCCGTGGATCGCCGCGTGCGGCTCGATACGGTGATCCATGAGCGTGAGCGGCCGGCCTTTGCCGCCGCATTCGAGAAGGCCCGGCAGCGGCAGGCCGACATCGAGCCGATCGACACCGTGCTGCCCGGCAACGAGGAGCGGCATATCCGCTTTTACGTCAATGCCGTCGCCGACGGCACCGGCGGCGAGGGCGCCGAGGAATCGGCCATCGTCTACGCCGTCGAGACGACCGAGCAGAAGGCGCTCGAAGGGCAGATGGCGCAAAGCCAGAAGATGCAGGCGGTCGGGCAACTCGCGGGCGGCATCGCCCACGACTTCAACAATGTGCTGACCGCCATCATCATGGCGTCGGACCTGCTTTTGACCAATCATCGGCCGTCGGATCCGTCCTTCCCCGACATCATGAACATCAAGCAGAACGCCAATCGGGCGGCTTCGCTGGTCAGGCAGTTGCTGGCCTTCTCGCGCAAGCAGACGCTGCGGCCGGAAGTGCTGAACCTCACCGACGTGCTCGCCGATCTCAGGATGCTGCTTGCCCGCCTGGTCGGCAACGACATCAAGCTGAAGATCGACCACGGCCGGGACCTGTGGCCGGTCAGGGTCGATATCGGCCAGTTCGAGCAGGTGGTGGTCAATCTGGCGGTCAATGCGCGCGACGCGATGCCCGCCGGCGGAGATCTCACCGTGCGCACCCGCAACGTCACCGCCGAGGAGTGCAAGACCTTCTCCTATCGCGAACTCGCCGCGGCCGACTATGTCGTGGTCGAGGTCGAGGACACCGGCAGCGGCATCGCGCCGGATGTGCTGAAGAAGATCTTCGAGCCGTTCTTCACCACCAAGGAGGTCGGCAAGGGCACGGGCCTTGGCCTGTCCATGGTCTACGGCATCATCAAGCAGACCGGCGGCTTCATTTTCTGCGATTCCGAGGTCGGCAAGGGATCTACCTTCCGCATCTTCCTGCCGCGTCACATCGCGGAAGCGAAGAAGGCAGCCGAACCCGGTGAAGCGCCGAGCGCCGCGCCGGTCAAACCGGTCGACAGCACCAAGGACCTGTCGGGATCGGCCACGGTGCTGCTGGTCGAGGACGAGGATGCCGTGCGCATGGGCGGCATGCGGGCGCTGACCTCGCGCGGCTATACGGTGCACGAGGCATCCTCGGGCGTCGAGGCGCTGGAAGTGTTCGAAGCCCTGGGCGGCAAGGTCGATATCGTCGTTTCGGACGTGGTCATGCCGGAAATGGACGGGCCGACCCTGCTTGGCGAGTTGCGCAAGCGCCAGCCGGACATCAAGTTCGTCTTTGTGTCAGGCTATGCCGAGGATGCATTCGCCAGGAATCTGCCGGCCGACGCGCATTTCGGCTTCCTGCCGAAGCCGTTCTCGCTCAAGCAACTGGCGACGATCGTCAAGGATATGCTGGAATCCTAATTTAGCTTCTCAAATGGTTCGCTTGCGCAACGCCCTGACAACGCCATGATTGCGGGCGAGAGGGCAAGCGGGCTTGGGGGAGCAGCGATTGACGCCACACATAGAGGCAGGCAAGGGCGATTACGCCGAAACGGTGCTGTTGCCGGGTGACCCGCAGCGCGCCGAATGGATGGCGCAGACATTTCTCGAAGCACCACGCTGCGTCAATCGCCGGCGGGGCGCTCTCGGCTTTACCGGCCTTTATCGCGGCCAGCCCATCAGCATTCAGGCGACGGGTGTCGGGGTTTCATCGTTCCTGATCTATGCCCATGAATTGCTTGACTATTATGGCGCCCGAACATTGATCCGCACCGGGACTTGCGGCGGCCTGAGCGCGCAGGCAAAGCTGCGCAGCCTCGTGATCTCGCAATTGGCGCGGCCGGAAAACGCCGAGAATGGTCAGGTCTTTGGCCTTTATGACGCTGACGCCGGCCCGGATCCAGCGCTGCTCGCCCGCGCCTTGGCAAAGGCAGCCGAACTCGGCATCGACCACCACGGCGGCCTGACAATCTGCACGGACATATTCTACCATCCTGAGGCGCGCACCCGTTATGCCGAGGCAAGGGCGCTTGGAGCGCTGGCCGTGGACATGGAGACCAGCGCTCTTTACCGCATCGCGGCGCATTTCGGCGTGAGGGCGTTATCGCTGCTGACCATCGTCGACAATCTGGTTACCGGCGAACAGGCCGACTATTCCGAACGCCAGGCGCTTTTCACCGATATGAGCCGGCTGGCGTTCGAAGTCGCTCGGGAAGGGCGCTAGGCCGCCTCCCGCCGGCGCGGGACCCGACCGGGTTCCGCGCTTGGACCTGGCGGTCTCAGGCCCCCCCAACCGGCTGGCCATCCTCGAAATCCAGCCACAGCGACTGTGCCTTGTCGAGCGTTTCGGCATCCTCGGAGGGATGCTGGACCGAAAAGAACAGCGTCGTGCCATCCGGTGTGAAGCAAGGGCCGGTCGCTTCCGCGTCATGCGGGCAGGTGAACAAGAGCTTTGGCAGGCCACGCGCCGGGTCTTCCGTGTCAACGCCATAGACGCCGTCCGGCAGGTCGAAATCATTGGCGCCGTCGGTCGCCACCCAGAGGCGGCCGGCTGGATCGAAAGTGATTGTGTCGGGGCAGGCGAACCAGCACGGCGCACCGCTGCCTATCCAGATTCGGCAACATGCAGATGACACGAGAGGACGGACACGGCTTGCGGGCCTTACGGCCGGCGCCGTTCGAGGGGAGGCTTATGGATTGCTTCCCCGTGTGCAGGTGGAGGCGGTGAAGGCACCGTCGGGTTGCTTCATGATGATGTCGAAGGAGGGCGGGTTCTGGCCGTCCAGTGTCGCCTGGGTCATCGACAGCGAGTTGCCGCCCGTGGTGTAGCCGCCGAGCGGTCCCAGCCAGGAAATCTCGCCATTTGCATCCATCTGATAATTGTAAGCCTGCCGGGCGATTCCGAAGGTTACAGGGCCTGTATAGACGTTCCCCTTGATGGTGATGTCGCCGAGGTTGAGGAACATGCCGAGCAGGTAGACTTCGCAGTGATAGGTGCCGTCAGGCATCTTGCCTTCACTGAAGTCGGCCCGGGCGGCGCCGGTCCCTGCCGCCAGAAGCGCTGTGCCGACAAAAATGCGTGAAATAAGGGATGCCATGACGCTGCTCGGTTGAGCCGGGAGCTTGCCCTATTTTGGCGCTGTGCCGCAACATTTGTCGTCCTCGCCTCGCGCGTCCGGGTCAAAATCTAGGCATTTGATGAAATTGGGCAAAAATTAGGCAGTTGCTATTTGCGCTGCGCAAATTTCCCTCAACCAATTTTTAACCGACTCTCTTTGTTTTGTTCAATCTAATATAATAAATAGCTGATAATGTTTGGTTATTTGCCGTTTTTGCATGTCTCTGCAGCGGTTGGCATGGGGGTTGCATTGTATTGTTGCGGTGCAATCAACCAGCTTGGGAGTCTTCCGTATGAGGGGTAATTTCTCGACAATAACAAAAATGTTTTCGGCGAGCGTGGTTGCCGCCGGCCTGTTGATGTCGGCTCCCGCCAGGGCGGCCGACGATACGATCAAGGTCGGCATTCTCCATTCGCTGTCGGGGACCATGGCGATTTCGGAGACGACGCTGAAGGACGCCATGCTGATGCTCATCGATGAGCAGAACGCCAAGGGCGGCCTGCTCGGCAAGAAGCTTGAAGCCGTCGTCGTCGACCCGGCTTCCAACTGGCCGCTGTTCGCCGAAAAGGCACGCGAGCTGATTTCGAAGGACAAGGTCGCGGCGGTGTTCGGCTGCTGGACCTCCGTGTCGCGCAAGTCGGTGCTGCCGGTGTTCTCCGAGCTCGACAACATCCTGTTCTACCCCGTCCAGTATGAGGGCGAGGAAAGCGAGCGCAACGTGTTCTATACGGGTGCCGCACCGAACCAGCAGGCCATTCCGGCGGTCGACTATCTGATGAGCAAGGACGGCGGCTCTGTGAAGCGTTGGGTGCTGGAAGGCACCGACTACGTCTATCCGCGCACCACCAACAAGATCCTGGAAGCCTACCTGAAGTCCAAGGGCGTCGCGGCCGAGGACATCATGACCAACTACACGCCGTTCGGCTTCTCCGACTGGCAGACCGAAGTCTCGGCGATCAAGAAGTTCGGTTCTGCCGGCAAGAAGACCGCCGTCGTCTCGACCGTCAACGGTGACGCCAATGTGCCGTTCTACAAGGAACTCGGCAACCAGGGCATCAAGGCCGAGGACATCCCGGTCATGGCCTTCTCCGTCGGTGAGGAAGAGCTCGCCGGTCTCGACACCAAGCCGCTGGTCGGACATCTCGCCGCCTGGAACTATTTCGAGAGCGTCAACACGCCTGAGAACAAGAAGTTCATCGCTAACTGGCACAAGTTCATCAAGAACAACAAGCGCACCACCAACGACCCGATGGAAGCCCATTATATCGGGTTCAACATGTGGGTGAAGGCGGTTGAAAAGGCCGGCACCACCGATCCGGACAAGGTCATCGATGCCATGATCGGTGTTTCGGTGCCAAACCTGACCGGCGGCTATTCGACGATGATGCCGAACCACCATATCACCAAGCCGGTGCTGATCGGTGAAATCCAGGCCAATGGCCAGTTCGAAACGGTCTCGAAGACGCCGGGTCTGGTGATGGGCGACGAATGGTCCGACTACCTGCCCGACTCCAAGGACCTGATTTCCGATTGGCGCGCGCCGCTCAGCTGCGGCAACTTCAACGTCAAAACCGGCAAGTGCGGCGGTAAGGGCACGAACTGATCCTCCCCGGGCGGGACCTTCAGGTCCATGCCCAAGGCCGCGCGCGTCCGGACGGTTTCCTCCGCTGTCCGGACGCCCACTCAACCTTCAAGGGTCATCAAAAACCGATGAAGATTTTCCATGCGATGGGCCTGACGCTTTTGCTCCTGCTGACGACGCTGTCGTCTTCGGGCGCAGCGGAAGCCGATCTGCGTGCCATTATCGCCAAATTCGCTACGGTAACGGACTTCTCCGAGACGGGCGCCGTCGTTCAAGAGTTGACGGCCACAGGGGATCCCGCCGTCGAACGGCCGCTCGCTGCATTGGCTGAGGGCAATCTTTACATTCGCACGGCCGACTCGATGGTGTTTGTCGGCAAGGAGGGCGATGAAAACGTCCAGCTTTTCGACCCGCTGAGCGGCGAGGCTGCGGGGGAGGCCTCCGAAGACGACATAACCAAAATCACCGTCAACAACACCTTGCGCCGCGCCATTCGCGATGCGTTGGGCACGTTGACGCTTGGGTCCAAGGATCCGACGGTCCGCATCGCCGCCGCCGACACTATGTTCAAGACACCTGATGCCGCCAATATCGAGCCGCTCGACGCAGCGATCGCCAGTGAAACCGTGGCGAGCGTCAAGGCGCTGCTGGAGCAGGCGCGTGCCGCTTCCATACTGGTTTCAGACAAGCCCGATGCAGACAAGCTCGCCGCAATCGCCCTGATCGGCTCGCGCGGCGATCGTGACGCGGTTTCACTGCTCACCTCGGTCGAGGCCAATGCCTCGGGCGCCGTGAAGGACGCCGCGACAGCCGCGATCGCCAACATCAATTCAACATTGGCGCTCTGGGATGCCGGGCAGAACATCTGGTACGGCATTTCCCTGGGCTCGGTGCTGCTGCTCGCGGCGATCGGGCTTGCCATCACCTTCGGCGTCATGGGCGTCATCAACATGGCGCATGGCGAGATGGTGATGCTCGGCGCCTACACGACCTTCGTCGTCCAGCAGGTGATCCGCACATCCTTTCCCGGCCTGTTCGACTGGTCGCTGGTCATCGCGCTGCCGCTGGCCTTCCTGGTCGCCGCACTCGTCGGCCTCGTCATCGAACGCGGCGTCATCCGCTTCCTCTACGGACGGCCGCTGGAGACGCTGCTGGCGACCTGGGGCGTGTCGCTGATCCTGCAGCAGGCTGTGCGCTCGATCTTCGGACCGACCAACCAGGAGGTCGGCAATCCCTCGTGGATGTCGGGTTCGTTCGATATCGGCCAGCTGGCCATCACCTGGAACCGGCTCTGGATCCTGGTCTTCGCGCTCACCGTCTTCGGCGTGCTGCTTTATGTGATGAAGCGCACGCCCTGGGGCCTGCAGATGCGCGCCGTTACCGCCAACCGCCGCATGGCCGCCTCCATGGGCATCAGGACACCGTGGGTCGATGCGCTGACCTTTGCGTTGGGATCCGGCATTGCCGGTATCGCCGGCGTCGCGCTCAGCCAGATCGACAATGTCTCGCCCAATCTCGGCCGCGGCTACATCATCGATAGTTTCATGGTCGTCGTCTTCGGCGGCGTCGGCAATCTCTGGGGCACGCTGGTCGGCGCCTTTTCGCTGGGCATCGTCAACAAGTTCCTCGAGCCATATGCCGGCGCCGTGCTCGGCAAGATCGTCGTGCTGGTGCTGATCATCCTGTTCATCCAGAAGCGCCCGCGCGGCCTGTTCGCGCTCAAGGGCAGGGCGGTGGAAGCATGATCACGGGACGCTTCTTCGCCGCCGGCGCTGACCGCCGGATCGCCATCACCATCTTCATCCTGCTGGCCGCGGCCATTATCGTGCCGCTGCTCAACCTGGCGGTGTCGCCGACCAGCGCCTTCTACGTCCCGGCCTATATCGTGGCGCTGACCGGCAAATATCTCTGCTATGCGCTGCTGGCGCTCGCGCTCGACCTGGTCTGGGGCTATTGCGGCATCCTTTCGCTCGGCCACGGTGCCTTCTTCGCGCTCGGTGGCTATGCGATGGGCATGTATCTGATGCGCCAGATCGGCTCGCGCGGTGTCTATGGCAACCCGATCCTGCCCGATTTCATGGTGTTCCTGAACTACAAGGAATTACCCTGGTTCTGGTATGGCTTCGACCATTTCTGGTTTGCGGCGATCATGGTGCTGGCCGTGCCCGGCCTCCTTGCCTTCATCTTCGGCTGGTTCGCCTTCCGCAGCCGCGTCACCGGCGTCTATCTCTCCATCATCACCCAGGCGATGACCTATGCGTTGCTGCTCGCCTTCTTCCGCAACGATATGGGTTTCGGCGGCAACAACGGCCTGACCGATTTCAAGGATATTCTGGGCTTCAACGTGCAGGCCGACGCGACGCGTTCGGCGCTTTTCGCCGCCAGCGCGGTGATGCTGGCGCTTGCCGTGTTCGTCACCTGGGCGATCGTCGGCTCCAAATACGGCAAGCTCCTGATGGCGGTGCGCGATGCGGAGAGCCGCACGCGCTTCCTCGGCTGGCGGGCGGAGAATGTGAAACTGTTCGCCTTCACCGTCTCGGCCGTCATGGCCGGCATTGCCGGCGCGCTCTACGTGCCGCAGGTCGGCATCATCAATCCCGGCGAGTTCGAACCGTCCAATTCGATCGAGGTGGTGATCTGGGCCGCCGTCGGCGGGCGCGGCACGATCGTCGGGCCGATCATCGGCGCGCTGCTGGTCAATGCCGGCAAGTCCTGGTTCACCGGCGTGCTGCCGGAATTGTGGCTGTTTGCGCTCGGCGGCCTGTTCGTCGCCGTCACCTTGCTCCTGCCGAAGGGCATCATCGGCATGTGGGACAGCTGGCGCGGCAATGCCAGGGCGTTGCGTGCGGCGTCCGTCGTTGAAGAAGCCGCCGCCAAGGTTGGCGTGGCGTCCGCGACCTCGAAGCCCGCCCGCTCGCCGGCGAGGAATCCGGGCGAATGGTCCTGGTCCGACCCCGAACCGCAGGCGGCGGAGTAGGACCATGAGCAAGTCGAACACCATCCTCTATCTCGACGGCGTCTCGGTCTCCTTCGACGGTTTTCGCGCTATCAACAATCTGTCGCTGGTGCTCGACAAGGGCGAGATGCGCGCCATCATCGGCCCCAACGGCGCCGGCAAGACGACGATGATGGACATCGTCACCGGCAAGACGCGGCCTGACGAGGGCGAAGTGTTCTTCGACGGCCAGGTGGATCTCACCAGGCATGACGAGGCAGAGATCGCCATGATGGGCATCGGCCGCAAATTTCAGAAACCGACGGTTTTCGAAAGCCACACGATCGAGGACAATCTGATGCTGGCGCTGAAGGGGCCGCGTTCGATCTTCCCGGCGCTGTTCCACCGCCGCTCGGCCGCCGAGGCGCGGCAGATCGACGACATTCTCGGCATCATCCGGCTGGGCGACAAGCGTCATGAGCAGGCCGCCAATCTCAGCCACGGCCAGAAACAGTGGCTGGAGATCGGCATGCTGCTCGCGCAGGATCCGAAATTGCTTTTGGTCGACGAGCCGGTCGCGGGCATGACCGATGCGGAAACCGAGGAGACGGCGCGGCTGCTCAAGGACATTGCACGCGACCATTCGGTCATCGTCGTCGAGCATGACATGCATTTCGTGCGCGAACTCGGCGTCAAGGTCACCTGCCTGCATGAAGGCTCGGTGCTGTCGGAAGGCACGCTCGATTTCGTCTCGGCCGACGAGCGTGTCGTCGAAGTCTATCTGGGGAGATGAGCATGGTCTGGCGCGTTCAATTCCATCGCTTCGATCTGTCGGTTCTCCGGTTCTGGAGAAGGCGCTGACATGCTCGAAGTTTCCAACGCCACGCTCCACTACGGCGCCGCCCAGGCGCTGCGCGGCGTTTCGCTGAAGGCGGGCGCCGGCAAGATCACTTGCGTGCTCGGCCGCAACGGCGTCGGCAAAACCAGTTTGATGAGATCGATCGTCGGCCACCACCGGCTGACGAGCGGAAGCGTTGCCTTCGAGGGGAAGGCGCTCGACCGGAGCGCGGCGTATGACCGCGCCCGGTCGGGCATCGCATTCGTACCGCAGGGCAGGGAGATCTTTCCCCTGCTCACGGTGCGCGAAAACCTGGAATCGGGTTTTGCACCGTTGAAGCGCGCTGACCGCAACGTGCCGGCGCATGTCTTCGAGCTGTTTCCGGTGCTGAAGCAGATGCTTGGCCGCCGTGGCGGCGATCTTTCGGGCGGTCAGCAGCAGCAACTCGCCATCGGCAGGGCGCTGGTGATGCGGCCGAAGCTGCTGGTGCTGGATGAACCTACCGAAGGCATCCAGCCGTCGATCATCAAGGATATCGGCCGCGCCATCCGCTATCTGCGCGACCAGGCCGGTATCGCCGTGCTGCTGGTCGAACAATATCTCGACTTCTGCCGCGAACTCGCCGACGAGGTCAATATCATGGACCGGGGCCAGATCGTCCATACTGGCCCGGCGGAAGATCTAGACAGGGCTGATGTGCGAAAGTTCCTTACCGTCTAGAATCGGCGCTGGACTTCGGCTGACGATCCAAAGTCCCTGGCAAGTCCAATATTTCTTCCACACAGCGATCGGCATCTCTGGCGCGCCAGAGGCTGCATGCTAGTCTTTCGTTGGCTTCTGTGAGTCGGCCGCTTCCGTATCAGTCTGGTTATCGCAGATCGAGGGCGCGGCGAAGGCCGGGCAAGTTCCACGCAAGCAAGGCTTCCTAGCTTCCCTCCTGCGATCTTTGTCGTTCAAACGCGTTTGGGCACACAGGCTAAGGGACAGCCATGGAACGTTTCGTCGAGGACTACCAGAAGCGGCGGCTTACCGAACGGGTCGACATCATCGCGGCCATCAACATTCTGAGGTCACAGGGCTGCGAATACGACGACCTGATCGAGGAGATCACCAAGGTTTTCTACGTCGATCTCGATACTTTCAATGAAATCGTCATGGCGGCATAGAGCCGCCATCGCCCATCCGGCAATCACAGGCTCGGCATTGATGAGCTTGGTCAGCTCGCGCGCCGGAATGGAGAGGCGGTGACGCGGTTGCGGCCGCCGCGCTTGGCGTCGTAGAGCGCCTTGTCGGCGGCACTGAGCACCTTGTCGAAGCTGAGGCCCTCTTTGCTGCCGAATGCAAATCCGGCACTGACCGTGCATCTCAGGGAGCCGGTTTCGGTCTCTATCAGGCGCGTCGCGAAAGCGGTCCGGATGCGCTCTGCCGTGTCCTCGACCGTCTCCGGCAGGGTGCGCTTCAGCACCAGTGCGAATTCCTCGCCGCCCATGCGCGCGGCGACGTCGGTCTGGCGAAGATTGCCGGCGAGTTCGCTCGCAAACACCTTCAGCACCTCGTCGCCGGCCGCGTGGCCGAACTCGTCGTTGATGGCTTTGAAATTGTCGAGATCGAAGACGACCACAGCGGTAAAGGCACCGACCGGGAGATGGCCATGCAGGTCGAACAGCGCGCGCCGGTTGAGCAGGCCGGTCAAGGGATCGGTAAGAGCGTTGCGGCGGTGATGCCTCGCCAGACGCCCCTGGTTGAGCGCAAGTGACAGGGCGCCAATGCCCGTCATGCTGGCGATGACGACAATGAGGCTCAGTTCCTCGGCCCAGTTGCTTGGTGCATGGCCGAGGACCAGCTTGCCGTCCCATGCCAGCACCGCCGCGCACAGCATGAAGGAAACGGCGGTGGCCGAGTAGAGCGTGGTGATGCCGATCGTCAGGGCAGGGGCTTCGTCGCGGCCCCGCCAGTATTCGAATGCCGTCGCGAACAGGAGCAGGGCGGCGAACAAGTTCTCGAACATGAAGCCGAGGCCATCATAGCCCAGAGCCATGGGTGGCAGCGTCATCGCCAGTGAAACACAGCCCAACAGGGCTCGCGGCAGCGGCGATCCGCCGGTTCTGAACTGGTAGGCCGCACCCAGCATCGTCGAGAAACCGAGCAGCAACAAAGCAAGGGTGGCTACGCCGAGCAAGCGCCCGGGCATGTCGATATAGGCGTCATAGACAAAGATATCGCCGACCACGAACACCAGGCTGAGCGCCCATGTCAGCAGGAACCGTTCCGTGCGGGCGGTCAGCCACATGCCGAACAATGTCAGGCTCAGGCAAGCGGCGGAGAAACCCACAGCCAGCAGAAGTGAAGTGTAGTCGAGCGACATGCCCCTCTTTCCCTGCCGGCGGCGGCTCCAGCTGTGCGGCTTGGCGTCGCCGCATTCATGCAGCAAGGAAGTGTCGATAAGGTTACGATCGTGGCGAAGATGCCCAGTAATAGGCGCTTGGCTACGCGCAAAACGCATAGATGATGCGCTTACAGCATGTAGCCGAACAACAACGGATGCTTGTCAGCCGGCTACGCGCTTCATCAGCGCCATCGCCCCGAACGGTGCGCGCACCTTGCCCTCGGTGATGAAGTAGACGAACACATCGCGCGGCTGCGCAGGGGCGTCGGTGGCGGGATCGGCGCGCCGCAAATCGGCCGGCTGCTTGCCCTCCGCCCATGTCTTTGCCCGCGCCGCCCACTCGTCGAGACCCTTCGGCGTGTAGCAGTCAGGATTGTCGTCCGAGCCGGACTGCAGCCGTGCGTAGACGAAGTCACCGGTGACGTCGGCGATATCAGGATATTTGGCATGGTCGGCATAGACGATCGCCGCCTTGTATTTGCGGGCAAGTGCGGCGAATTCCGGCACGATGAAACTGTCGTTGCGGACTTCGAGCGCATGACGCAACGCGACACCGTCCTGTTTCTCCGGCAGCAGTTTCAAAAAGGCTTCGAAATCGTCGGGATCGAATTTTTTGGTCGGCGCGAACTGCCACAGGATCGGGCCGAGCTTGTCGCCAAGCGCGGCGACGCCGGAGCCGAGGAAGCGCATCATGGATTCACCGGCTTCGCCCAGCACGCGGCGGTTGGTGACGAAGCGGTTGCCTTTCAGCGAATAGACGAAACCGTCCGGCGCCTCGCTGGCCCATTTGACGAAGGTCGGCTCCTTGAAGCTGGAGTAATAGGTGCCGTTGACCTCGATGCTTGGCACCTGCCGGCTGGCATATTGCAGCTGTTTGGCCTTGGACAATTTGTCCGGATAGAAGGACGTATCCCAGGGCTCGAAGGTCCAGCCGCCCATGCCGGAGCGGATTGTTCCCGATTTGCTCATTGTCGTCCTCCCGGGTGCAATGTGTGGCCAAATTCAGAAGTCTGGCCGCGTTCAGAAATCAGGCCGTCGTGGTCTCGTCGACTGGCTTTGCCATGTCGACCAGCACCCATCCTGGCCGGTAGGGGTTGGGCCGGCGACCCGTTTCGCGATAGCCGTAAGCGAGATAGAGCGCGATGTTCCGCTCCATCTTCGCATTGGTGTAGAGCCGTATCTCGGGCAGGCCCCACAAACGCGCCTGTTGATCCGCGTGATTGAGCAGCTTTATGCCAAACCCCTTGCCCTGGAAGGCGGGCGACACAGCGACGGAGAAGATCATCGCGTGATCCGCATGCCGCTCCAGTGTGAGCACTCCGGCAAGTTGTCCGCCACTCTCCAGCACCCAGACCTCGCCGCGCGCGATGCGCGGCGCGTAGTCTTCGGTCACCGGGATCGGCGGCGCGTCAAGTATGGCGCTGTAAGGAGCGTAGGCGGCGGCGGTCAGCGAAACGACTGTTTGAATATCACCGGCGAGCGCTCTTCTGATTGTCATCCAAAAACTCTCCAGGCGCCAACCGGTGCAATCATCACTCCGCTGCTTCGCGCTTGCCTCCGGGGCGCCGCTCCAGCAGTTCCTTGAGGAACTGGCCGGTGTAGCTGCGCTTTTCGCGTACGATGGCTTCCGGCGTGCCCTGGGCAACCAGCTCGCCGCCGCCGTCGCCGCCTTCGGGGCCGAGGTCGAGCACCCAGTCTGCGGTCTTGATCACTTCGAGATTGTGCTCGATGACCACCACCGTGTTGCCCTGGTCGACCAGTTCGTGCAGCACTTCCAGGAGTTTGGCGACGTCGTGGAAATGCAGGCCGGTGGTCGGTTCGTCGAGAATGTAGAGCGTCTTGCCTGTTGCCTTGCGCGACAGCTCCTTGGCGAGTTTGATGCGCTGGGCTTCGCCGCCGGACAGCGTCGTCGCCTGCTGGCCGATATGGATGTAGCCGAGGCCGACCTGCTTCAGCGTGTCGAGCTTGTCGCGCACGCCGGGCACGGCGGCGAAGAAGTCGACGCCTTCCTCGACGGTCATGTCGAGCACGTCGGCGATCGACTTGCCCTTGAACAGGACGTCGAGCGTCTCCCGGTTATAGCGCTTGCCGTGGCAAACGTCGCAGGTGACGTAGACGTCGGGCAGGAAGTGCATCTCGATCTTGATGACGCCGTCGCCCTGGCACGCCTCGCAGCGGCCACCCTTGACGTTGAACGAGAAGCGTCCCGGCTGGTAGCCACGCGCCTTGGCTTCGGGCAGACCGGCGAACCAGTCACGGATCGGCGTGAAGGCGCCGGTATAGGTGGCGGGGTTCGAACGCGGCGTCCGTCCAATGGGCGACTGGTCGATGTCGATGACCTTGTCGAGGAATTCGAGGCCCTCGATGCGGTCATGCTCGGCCGGATGCTCGCGCGAGCCCATGATGCGGCGCGAGGCCGCCTTGAACAGCGTCTCGATGAGGAAGGTCGACTTGCCGCCGCCCGACACGCCGGTGACGGCGGTAAAGGTGCCGAGCGGGATTTCGGCGGTGACGTTCTTCAGATTGTTGCCGCGCGCGCCGACGATCTTGAGGCGCCGGTTCTTTTTCGCCTCACGCCGCACACCGGGGGTGGCGACTTCAAGCGCGCCCGACAGATATTTGCCGGTGATCGAGTTGGGATTGGCCATCACCTGCTGCGGCGTGCCCTGGGCAATGATCTCGCCGCCATGGATGCCGGCGGCCGGACCCATGTCGACGACATAGTCGGCATGCAGGATGGCGTCCTCGTCATGCTCGACGACGATCACCGTGTTGCCGATGTCGCGCAGGTGCTTGAGCGTATCGAGCAGCCGCGTGTTGTCGCGTTGGTGCAGGCCGATCGACGGCTCGTCCAGCACATAAAGCACGCCGGTCAGGCCCGAGCCGATCTGCGATGCCAGGCGGATGCGCTGGCTCTCGCCGCCCGACAGCGTGCCCGAATTGCGCGACAGCGTCAGATAGTCGAGCCCGACATCGTTGAGGAAGCGCAGGCGCTCGCGGATTTCCTTGAGCACGCGCACCGCGATCTCGTTCTGCTTGTCGTTGAGCTGGGCGGGCAGATCGGTGAACCATTTGTCGGCGTTGCGGATCGACTGTTCCGTGACTTCGCCGATGTGCTTGCCGCCGATCTTCACCGCCAGCGCTTCCGGCTTCAGCCGGTAGCCCTTGCAGACGGGGCAGGGCGTCGCCGACATGAAGCGCTCGATCTCCTCGCGCATCCAGGCGGATTCGGTTTCCTTCCAGCGCCGCTCGAGATTGGGGATGACGCCTTCGAAAGTCTTGGTCGTCTTGTAGGAGCGCAGCCCGTCATCATACTGGAAGGTGACTTCGCGCTCGCCGGTGCCGCGCAGGATCGCGTCCTGGGCCTCGGCGCTCAAATCCTTGAACTTGTCGCCGAGCTTGAAGTTGTACGCCTTGCCCAAGGCTTCGAGCGTCTGCACGTAGTAGGGCGAGGTCGACTTCGCCCACGGGCTGACGGCGCCGTCGCGTAGCGATACGTTCTCGTCGGGCACGACGAGATTGGGGTCGATGGCGCGCTGGCTGCCGAGACCGTCGCAGGTCGGGCAGGCGCCGAACGGGTTGTTGAAGGAGAACAGCCGCGGCTCGATCTCAGGGATTGTGAAGCCGGACACCGGGCAGGCGAACTTTTCCGAGAACAGGATGCGCTCATGCGTCTCGTTCTTCGACTTGTTGACCGAATCCTCACCGGTCTGGCTGGAATCGAGCGGCTTGTCGGCGAACTCGGCCACCGCCAGTCCCTCGGCGAGCTTCAGCGCCGTCTCGATGGAGTCGGCTAGACGCGTGGCCAGGTCGCCGCGCACGACGATGCGGTCGACAACGACGTCAATGTCGTGCTTGTACTTCTTGTCGAGCGCCGGAACATCCGCGATCTCATAGAAGACGCCGTCGACCTTGACGCGCTGAAAGCCCTTCTTCTGCAGTTCCAAGAGTTCCTTGCGGTACTCGCCCTTGCGGCCGCGCACGATGGGCGCCAGCAGGAACAGGCGGGTGCCTTCCTCAAGCGCTAGCACGCGGTCGACCATCTGGCTGACCGTCTGGCTCTCGATCGGCAGGCCGGTGGCCGGCGAATAGGGCACCCCGACACGCGCGAACAACAGGCGCATATAGTCGTAGATCTCGGTGACGGTGCCGACCGTCGAGCGCGGATTCTTCGACGTGGTCTTCTGCTCGATCGAGATGGCAGGCGACAGGCCGTCGATCTGGTCGACGTCGGGCTTCTGCATCATTTCGAGGAATTGCCGGGCATAGGCCGAAAGGCTTTCGACATAGCGACGCTGGCCTTCGGCGTAGATGGTGTCGAAGGCGAGCGACGATTTGCCGGAACCCGACAGTCCGGTCATGACGATCAGGCTGTCACGCGGCAGGTCGAGATCGACATTCTTCAGATTGTGTTCGCGCGCCCCGCGAATGGAAAGGAATTTATGGTCGGCCATCGCCGGTCGCCGCCTCAGATCTGGAATTCGTGGGATTGGCGGGACTTTCCCGGCCATCCCCTATGTAGGTGTTTTTGCCGCCACGTCGAGAGACGCCACAATTCCCGACAGACGTCGTTTAACCGCCTTTCGCGCGAAGGGGCAAGCGGAAAGAACAAAGGCCGAACACGCTCCTGACAAAGCTGTGCAGAAAGCTGACCTGTACGTAACCTCCCGGCGATCACAATTTTCCGTAACCGGCTATTGAAGGTTGACGTGGCCGGCTCACGGGAGCAGTCTCCTGAGGTCAGCGAAGCCGGCCGTCTTTCGATGGCCTCGCCGCCTCAAGGCGGCCTGCGAGACGCCGCAGGTATTTGCGATTTGCGCTTCGCTACGACAAAGGTCGCAACGGACACAGGAGCGGAGCATGACGCCACCGGACAGTCCCCAAGGGCTCCACACCTCGTTGGAGCCGCGGCAGGCATAAGTGCCAGGGTTTAGCGTTTGCGCCACCCGACAAACCGTGACTTGCCGTATCCCCCAAAATCAGAGACTGCTAGTCGGATCGTCGGCTGACGCCGCGTAGCATCCGAAATCAAACGCCGGCAGTACACTCCCGGCAAAATATGGATTTGAGATCCAGAAAGGCCCCGTCCGTTTGCCTAAGGCACGGCGGGGCTATTCTTTTTGGGGAAATGGTTGAACTGCCCCAGCGGGAGGGCTACTCACCTCGGGGCTTTGAACCCGCCTGTGGCCATATCGACCGTGATGGTGCCGGAAATCCTGACATCGGTATCGCCGATCTTGAACGTGCCGTTCCCGTTGCTGGGGAACGCATCGTCGGGTTCCGGCTGGGGAGCCGGCTTGGCGATGCGATAATCGCCGCTCACGCCGGGCAGGGCGTCTTTCTGCGCCGGCGGTGCGCTGTCGTTGGCGAGTGCAGCGCTGCTCAAAAGGCTGGCGAAAGTGAGTATCGCGGCGACGATGAGGCGATGCGACGTGCTGGGCGAATAAGTGTCGATCATCCCGGGATTATAGGGACGAGCCGCTCCCGGAACCAGACAGGTGTCGTCAAATCTTCGACAGTGCAGAAATCCGATCTGGCCTGGACCTCATGCCGCCTTTTTGCGGGTGTCGAAGACATGGTCGACAATGCCCCATGCCTGGGCCTCGCGGGCGGTCATGAAATGGTCGCGATCGAGCGTGCGTTCGACCTCCTCATAGCTGCGGCCGCAATGCTGAGCATAGAGTTCGGCCATGCGCTGTTTGGTCTTGCCGATCCGTTCGGCATGGCGCTGGATGTCGGAAGCCTGGCCCTGAAAGCCACCCAGCGGCTGGTGCAGCAGGACGGTGGCGTTGGGCAGCGCGATGCGGCGCCCCGGCGTGCCCGCCATCAGCAGGAACGAGCCCATCGAGGCGGCAAACCCCATGCACACGGTCGATACCGGGCAACTGACATACTGCATCGTATCGTAGATGGCGAAACCGCTGGTCACAACGCCACCCGGCGAGTTGATGTAGAGCGATATCTCCTTGTCGGGATTGTCTGATTCCAATGACAAAAGCTGCGCGCAGACCAGCGCCGAGACGTCGTCGTTGATCTCGCCATTGATGAAGATGATGCGCTCGCGCAGCAGCCGCGAGAAAATATCGAAGGCGCGTTCGCCGCGGGTCGATTGCTCGATCACCATCGGCACCAGACTGGCAAGACCGCTCATTTTTCGTCTCCGATTCCCGTGTTCAGGCTGCGAGCAGCAAGGTGTTCGGTATGGTCGCGGCGACAGGCTTTGCGCGCCCGTGCAATCCAAGCGAAAGCCGGCAGCCGGCGCCCGCCATGGCGACGGCAGGCATCGCTTTCCCTGCAAAACCGTCATGGACGATGCGCAGACGCGTGCCGCCTGAAACGGTGCGGGCGAGAGTGAAGGTGACGACACTGTCGAGTGTATCCTGGCGCGCGTCGTCGCCCGGCTGCTCGCGCCAGGAATAGCGCAGCAGGCGCTCCGGCTCGGCGTCGAGGATTTCGCATTCGATGGCAGCTTCAGTCCCGGCGAAGGCAAAACGATTGCCGATTTCCGGCCTGATGTCGTTCGGCATCATCCAGGCGGCGAGCAATTCCGGCACGGTCAGCGCCCGCCACACTTTTTCCGGCGGCTCGGCAAGGTCGTATTCGAACTCCAGCGCATCCGGGGTGGCTTCGCTCGGGTTTCCACCATTCATTGATCCCACGCTTTTCATTGATCCATGTCCTTCAGAACCGTTTTCAGCCTTTCGATGCGCTCCGGCCAGAAGGCCCGGTAGCGTTCGATCCAAGAGAGCAAGGGGGCAAGCCCCTGCGGATCGGCACGATAGTAGGCGTTGCGGCCGGCCCGCCGTTCGACCACGAGGCCGGCGCCACGCAGCACCGCCAGATGCTGCGATACCGCCGGCTGCGATACCGTCAGGCCGCTACGCAATTCCGACACGCTCATCTCAGCCGCGGCGAGGCGTTCCAAGACGGCGCGGCGCGTCGGGTCGGCCAGTGCGCGGAAAATCTCTGCTTCGATCATGGCAAAAGCATAAGTCGATACTTATTGATTTGGCAAGCGCTGTTTTGAATCCCATATGATGGGCTTGGGCATTGCTGCCATTCCTTGACAATCAGCAGCGGTGCATATAGGAACGAAAAGGGAACAAAAACCTTGTGGGAAAAGCCAGCCTTAGCAGGCGGCTGACGTGCGCAGCCTGTAAGGTGCTGCGACAAAAATTTGTTTCGGATGAGCGCGGAGAAAAATCATGGCGGGCAGCGTCAATAAGGTCATTCTGGTAGGCAATCTCGGCGCGGACCCTGAAATCCGCCGCCTGAACTCGGGCGAGCCGGTCGTCAACATCCGTATTGCCACGTCGGAAAGCTGGCGCGACAAGAATTCCGGCGAGCGCAAGGAAAAGACCGAGTGGCACAATGTGGTCATCTTCAATGAGGGCATCGCCAAGGTGGCCGAGCAATATCTGAAGAAGGGCATGAAGGTCTATGTCGAGGGCCAGTTGCAGACGCGCAAATGGCAGGACCAGACCGGCGCCGACAAGTACACGACGGAAGTCGTGCTGCAGAGATTCCGCGGCGAACTGCAGATGCTCGACGGGCGCCAGGGTGAGGGCGGCCAGGTCGGCGGCTATTCCGGTGGCGGCAGCAGCCGCGGTTCCGATTTCGGCCAGTCCAGCCCGAACGAAAGCTTCAACCGTGGCGGCGGCGCCCCCAGGGGCGGCGGTGGCGGCGGTTCGTCGCGCGAACTGGACGACGAGATCCCGTTCTGATCGAAAGCAACCAACGGCTGACGTCGCGTGATCGATGCCCCGAAGGTCCTGCATGGACTTTCGGGGTTTTGCATTGTTGATTTGTGATCAAAGGACTGAAAGGACAGGGCTGTGAAGGCACGGATAAAATGGGTCGAAGAGCGCACCTTCGTCGGCGAGTCCGGCAGCGGCCACAAACTGGTGCTGGGAACGGCATCCGGCCCTGAAGGCAAGACGCCAGGCCCGAGCCCTATGGAACTGGTGCTGATCGGCACCGGGGGCTGCTCGGCCTATGACGTCGTGCATATCCTGGAAAAGGGCCGTGAGGCGGTCGAGGACTGCGTCGTCGAACTCGATGCCGACCGGGCCGAGACCGACCCAAAGGTGTTCACCCGCATCCACATGCATTTCATCGTCAAGGGCAGGGCGCTATCTTCCGACAAGGTTCAGCGCGCGATCAATCTCTCGATCGAAAAATACTGCTCGGCCTCCGCCATGATGGCCAAGACGGCCACGATCACACATGATTTCGAAGTGATTGATACGGCGGCGAAGTAGGACGGTAGGGACTGCTGTTCACCCCGCCATCAGCGCCTTGATGCCGTCGGCCACGAACTGCACGGCCAGCGCCGCCAGGATGACACCGAGCAGGCGGGTCAGGATCGAGCGGCCGGTCTGGCCGAGGATGCGGTCGATGCGCTCCGACAGCACGAACACCAGGTATGTGATGGCGAGGCAGACGAAGATGATGCCGACAAGTGCTGCCTGCGCGGCAAAGCCCTGAAACGAGCCGGAGAGCAGCACCGTCGCTGAAATCGCGCCGGGGCCGGCGATCAGCGGGATCGCCAGCGGGAAGGCGGCGATGTTGTGGATCATGTCCTTGGTGATGGCGACGTCGCCGATCTTCTCCTTGCGGTCCTGGCGCCGCTCGAACACCATTTCGAAGGCGATGAAGAACAGCAGGAAACCGCCGGCGACGCGGAAGGCCGGCAGCGTGATGCCGAACACCGACAGGATCGAGGCGCCGGCCACCGCGAACAGCGCCATCACCAGGAAGCCGATGACCGAGGCGCGCACCGACACCTGCTGACGCTCCTCGCGGTTCATGCCGCGCGTCACGGCGAGGAACAGCGGCGCCAGGCCGGGCGGATCGATGGTCACGAGAATGGTGACGAAGGCATTGAACAGGCTGTCGAAACTCGGCATCGCTGACCCTCCCGCCGGGCCGAGCCCGCTCCGCATTGGTAGAGCAAAGCCCGGCCGGTGGAAACTGTCGGGACTGCGAAACTGCAGAGCAGGTTGGCCGTCAGCGCCGCTGCCTGGCGGGACTGCCACATTCTCCGGGTTTGCGGCCGTTGTGCCTCGGAATTAAGTCGGGACGGCTACAGTCGTTGGCGCAACTATCCGCTGCGCCATGGCTCGCCCCTTTGTCTGGAACGGCGCTTCGATGAGGCGGCACGAAATCTCGGCGATGGCGGCAGTGAGGACAAGCCCACCCGCCAGGATAACGACGGAATGCGCCGAGTTCTGGATGGCGTCCGCACTGCCGGCGTAGCGGGCGCAGCCCTCTTTGACCAGCCTGAAGGCTATGGAGTGGAAAAGGTAGATGGCGTAGGAGCGCTTGCCGATCCAAAGCAGAAGACGTTGGTTTTCTGCGTTCCGGAACAGGTAGCCTCGATCATAAGAGGCGATCCAGACCAGAAGGCCAGCCAGCAGAGCTATCAACCCGACGAAGAACGAAACGATCAGTCCGCCCGACAGGAAGCAAATGGCGGTGATGACGAGCGCCACGAAAAGAAGACCGATGTGGCGGTAGCGAAAGATTGTCGGAGCCAGTCGCCAATAGTCGGCATGCTGCGAAAACAGGGCGATCAGGACGCCCCATGAGATGGCATCAGTCCGCGTGATCCAGAGCCATGAGGTGTTGGGTCGGTAAAGCGGAAACTGGATGACGATCAGGAGAGCGCAGACCGCTGCAAGCCATCGACGCGAGAAGATGAACACCAGCGGAAGGGCGATATAGAACTGTTCTTCCAAGGACAGCGACCAAAAATGCCGGTTGATACCGCATGTTGTCCAGCCGGCAGACGTGCATAGGAAAAAGTGCCAATTCTGGCCGTAGATCACAACGGCCACAGCGTCGTAGAAATTGTTCTGCGGGCTGCCAAAAAAGCCGAACCCGTTCCAGGTAGCGGCCAACACTATCGAGAGAGCCAAAGTCGCCCAGGAAAGCGGGGCAAGACGAAAGAAGCGCCGGATCCAAAACGACTTCAACGCTATGAGGGGCGTTTCAGACCGGATATGGCGGAGTAGCGTGGCAGTGACCACAAATCCCGATATCGCGAAGAAGATATCCACGCCCGCCCAAAAATGAGCAACCTTGAATATAGGCCACCAATACGCCGATTCCCAAGGCAGTATGAAGGGAATGTGCGCGGCAATCACCATGAGGATGGAGATTGCGCGTAGAATTTCAATCTCGGCGTTCTTAGCCATTAGAAAAAACCTGCCTTGGGGCGACCCTATATCCTCGCCCGTCGCCGGTTCAATACGCGCATCGGCTCGGCAGTTTCTTTTTCACAATTGGGCCGGCCAGGCCAGTTCGCCACTTCTGAAAAGTTCGACCTGGAGCTCTGCCGCGCAGGTCGGCGGAAGGGGCTTGTCGTGTGTATGGTCAGGAAATGGCGCCGCGCTCTGCCGCATCCACTTCCATCTCAGCGGAGGATCGATCCTCTGCCCGGAAAGGATATTCCTCGACTGCGCGGCCTTGCCTCGGCAACTATGTGCCGTCCTCCGTGCCGGGCTATTGAGGGCAGCCGGTTTTTTCGTCCGCCGGCACCGGCCGCGGTGCCTCGTTCACCCGCAGTGCCACGCACTAGGCGCCATGTCGAATATGGTTTTCTCCGGTGCTACAAGAGGTTGCCGCGTCACTCTGTTGCAATGCGCCGCGCCAGGAACTCGACTTCGAGGTGCCAGCCCGCGCCGTCGTGCGAGCGCTCGCCGAGCCATCGGAAGGAGTTTTCGGTGATCCGCGAAAAACTCCAGCGCACCGAGGAACCGGTGCCGTCGGCGCCGACCTGAACGATCGTATCGCCCTCTGCCCGGCCCAGTTGGCGGCTGAAATACTGATTGCGCGGATCGCTCCAGAAAATGTGCCAGGCGTCCGCGCCGGGATCATAGACCCGCAGCGTCGTGCCATAGAACGTCCATTTGCCCAGGGAAGGCTGGGAACCGGTGTTCCGCGCGGGCAGGATCCAGACGTCCTGGATGGCGCGGCCTTCGAGCACCCAGCCGAAATGCACCTCGCCGCGTCCGGTCAGCACGGTGCCATCCTCGAGATAACGCGAGGCATCGAACGTCCAGGCGCCGACGAAACGGCCGTAAAGGTTCAGTTTTCCGGCAAGTCCGCCGATCGGTCCGGGACTGTGCAGGGCTTCGGCAAAGGGGTCGAACATGACTGCGGTCTCTTTCTGTCAGGAGACCGGGAGCGGTAGGCGCTGACGGGGTTCTGGGCTTGGGAAAAATTGCTATATTTCGGCCATGACAGCGACGACCCGCACTCTCGCATCCGGACCCGGCTGGCATGTGGCGGATGTGATCTGCACGGCCGGGGTGAACGACCGGCCGTTCGAGGAAGCCCATCGGGATTTCTGCGTTGCGGCGGTCACCAGCGGCACGTTCCGCTACCGCGCACGGCAGGGAACGGCCATGCTGGCGCCCGGCGCGCTGCTGCTCGGCAATTCCGGCACCTGCTATGAATGCGGGCACGAGCACGGCAGCGGCGACCGCTGTCTATCGTTCCATTTCGAGCCCGCCTATATGGAACGGATCGTCGCCGGCGTGCCGGGCGCCAGGAGGCTTGTCTTCGAAGCGCCGCGCCTGCCGCCCTTTCCGGCCTTGGCGCCTTTGCTGGCCGAGGCGGAGGTCGCGCGGGAGACGGTTGACAGCGAGGCCTTCGAGGAACTCGGTGTGCGCATTGCCGCCGCGGCTGTGGCCAGGATTTCCGGCGCCACGTCCGCCAGGCGCGGACCAAGCCGTCGTGATCAGAAACGGGTGGCCGAAGCCGTGCGGCGCATCGAATTGGATGCCGACCGGTCGGTTTCGCTGTCGGCACTGGCGGATGAGGCGGCAACCAGCCCCTATCATTTCCTGCGTATTTTCCGGCAGGTCGCCGGCATGACGCCCTACCAGTTCCTGCTCAAGACCCGCTTGCACCGTGCGGCATTGCGGCTGCGACTGTCCGCCGACGCGATCTCGGCGATCGCCTTCGACGTCGGCTTCAATGACCTGTCGACGTTCAACCGCCGGTTCCGGCACGTCATGGGTGAAACGCCAGGCGATTATCGTCGGTCAGGCGGTGCCGCCGTGCACTCGCCTCGGTCGAGGCAGGCTTAGTCGGAGGTGGGGCCGCACCAGCCCGGCAGATAGTCCGCGTCCTTGCCCCTGGCCAGGCTGAGTGCCTCTTTCATCGCCTTGTCGAAGTTCTTGGCAATCGCATTGCGGTCGATTCGCCGGCGCAGAAAATCCGCCCAGATGAATTCGCTGAACGGTGTCGTGTCCTTGGCAAAGCCGCCCATCCGGCGCAGTTCGCCCGCCATGCTCCGGTAGGGATCATCGATCAGCTCGCCGATTGTCTTCGGAATTGCCGAATAATCGCGGCGCCGACCGTTCTCATCGAATGGATGCATCCAGCCTCTGTTGTCGAGCACGAAAAGAAACGCGTCCTTGTCGAGCGCGGACAGGTCGCTGATCACGGTCACCAGCACGTCCTTGACGCCTTCCTCGAGCAGGGCGCGAGCGAGATGATGGTGATCGGTGACGTAGTTGCGATTCTTGGGACCCAATACGACCGGCACCATGTGTTTGCCGAGAAAAGCGCCGGTCTTCTTCCTGGCGTCCTGTTCCCGGATCATCTGGCGCTTCAACGCAACTTCTCTCATGCCGACCGTTATCTGCGTCGGCCGAAGGTCCTCGACGGGAACCGGCGTGACTATGGGTTCTCGCGGGTCGATCATGGCACTCCATCCTGTTCTTGCTGCTGCTGTTTGCCTGGACCAAGTGATTTGATCGCCGCGTCGACGCTGTGGAATATGCGCTGCGGGCCGACCATTTCAGCAATGCCGAACCGCGCCAGCGCCGCCTGGGCGCGCAGCGATTCCAGCCGCGCTATGGCAAAGACCGCGCCCGCCTTGCGGCAATGAAGGATGGTGTCGATCAGGGCCTGCGCGGCGGTGTAGTCGATTTCGACGATGTTGCTGGCCTCCAGCACGACCAGTTTCACGGTTTCGTCCCTGGCATCGACAAGGTCGCAAACGCCGCGCTTGAAGCGGTCGGCATTGACGAAGGACAGTGGCGCCTGGAAGGCCGTGACCAACACGCCCGGGAGTTGTTCGCCAGCGGCGGGCTTGGCCGGAGGCCACCAGACGGACGTGCCTGGCACCTGTTCGAGTTCGATCGGCTCCGTGCGCGTCGCGCTCCATATGCCATGCAGCAGTGACAGGCCGATGCCCACCGCCACGCCGGTTGCGATCGGCAACACCACGATCGCTGCCATGGTGGCCAGGATCAACAGGAATTCGACGGGCGCCTGCCGGTAGACGCCGGCGAACACCTTCCAGCGCAATATGTGCTGGGCAACGAACATCAGGACGCCGGCCAAGGCGGCCTGCGGAACATTGGTGAGCAGGCCGCCGCCAAAGGCGCCGAGCGCCAGCACAATGGCCGCGGCGATGAGGCCGGACAGTTGCGAGCGGCCACCCGACTGGGAGACGATGGCTGTCCGCGGCGGGCTGGCATTGACGGCAAAGGCGCCGAACAGCCCCGACGCGATGCTGCCGGCGCCGACGCCGACGAAATCGCGGTTGACGTCGGGTGCGTCGTCCTGTTGCGAAGCGAAAGAACGCGAAGTGGCGGCCGTCTGTACCATGACGACAACGGCGATCAGCAACGCCAGCGGAACGAGTGCCTGCACGTCATTGAGGCCCGCCTCCGGCAAATAGGCGCCCGGCAGGCCGTTTGGCAGAGCGCCAAGCACCTCGACGCCGTGATCCCTGAGGTCGAAGACGATGACCGCGAGCGTGGCAAGCACCATGCCGATCAAGGCTCCGGGGATACGGGCACTGATCCGTTCCGAACAGAACACGATCGCGAATACGCCGAGGCCGAGCCCGAAGCTCCAGGGATTGGCGAGATGGAGATTGCCGGCGATCTCGTCGACACGCCTCAAGGTTTCTCCACTCTCGGCAGGCAGGCCGAGCAGTCCCGGCATCTGCGAAACGATGATATGGATGGCAATGCCGGCCAGAAACCCCGTTGTGACCGGCACCGACAGGAGATCGGCGATCCAGCCGAGGCGAAGGATGCCGCTGAGCGTCACGACCAGCCCGACCATGAGTGCCAACATTGCCGCCAGCGCCAGATAATGCGGCGAGCCGGATGTAGCGAGCAGCGCCAGGCTACCGGCGAACAGCGGCGTGATGGTCGAATCCGCGCCAACCGAGAGGTGACGATTGGCGCCAAACAGGGCAAACGCCACCGAACCGGCGACAAAAGCAAAAAAACCGACTTCGGGGGCAAAGCCGCCGAGCCTGGCCGTTGCCATCTGCTCGGGGATGGCGATCGCGGCCAATGTTAGGCCGGCGATCAGATCACCGTTGAGATCCCGGAACTGCCAGCCGCTCAGCGCCTGCAAAGGCAGCCACCGGCGCCAATTCATGGCGCTTGCGGCTTTCGCGTGGGAAAGTTGGTCCATTGCCGGCTTTTGCCTTGTGGCGGCGAAAAGCGTCGTGGCCATATCGTCGCAATGATCGGTATCCTTTTGAAATTACCATCAAAAATGACACTGGAAAAGTGCCGCGAACATTGGAGTTTCGGCCTTGCTTCCTATATAAGCGGTCAGTGATTCCTGATTAGATTGTGATCCGATTTGACCGACCAAAAGACACCGCGCGGCGCCGACGGCGGCCCCACCGGCATCGAGCCGATCTCCATTATCGAGGAGATGCAGAGCTCCTATCTTTCTTACGCCATGAGCGTGATCGTCAGCCGAGCGCTGCCCGATGTGCGCGATGGCCTGAAGCCCGTGCATCGCCGCATTCTCTATGCTGCGCATGAGAGCGGCTACCACTGGAACCGCAAATATGTGAAGTCGGCCCGCCCGGTCGCCGACGTGATGGGTAAATACCATCCGCATGGCGACGCCTCGATCTACGACGCCTTGGTGCGCATGGCGCAGGACTGGTCGCTGCGCGTGCCGCTGATTGACGGGCAGGGCAATTTCGGCTCGATCGACGGCGATCCGCCGGCGGCGATGCGCTACACCGAATCGCGGCTGACCAAGGTCGCGCATGAGCTTCTGGAGGATATCGACAAGGACACTGTCGATTTCCAGGACACTTATGATGCCTCGGACACCGAACCGAAGGTTCTGCCGGCGCGCTTTCCCAATCTGCTGGTCAATGGCTCCGGCGGTATCGCCGTCGGCATGGCCACCAACATCCCGCCGCACAATCTGGGCGAAGTCTGCAACGGCGCCATCGCCATCATCGACAATCCGGCGATCGACCTGCCGGCGCTGATGGAGATCATTCCAGGCCCCGACTTCCCGACCGGCGGCATCGTGCTTGGCCGTTCCGGCATCTACAGCGCCTATTCGACCGGTCGTGGCTCGATCGTCATGCGCGGCAAGGTCAACATCGAACAGCGCGGCAATGACCGTGAATCGATCATCATCACCGAGGTTCCCTACCAGGTGAACAAGGCCTCGATGATCGAGAAGATGGCCGAACTGGTGCGCGACAAGCGCATCGAGGGCATTTCCGACATCCGCGACGAAAGCGACCGCCAGGGCTACCGCGTCGTCATCGAGCTGAAGCGCGACGCCGTTGCCGACGTCATCCTCAACCAGCTTTACCGCTTCACGCCGCTGCAGACCTCTTTCGGCGCCAATATGGTGGCGCTGAATGGCGGCAAGCCGGAACTGCTGACTCTGACCGACATGCTGAAGGCGTTCGTCTCCTTCCGCGAAGAGGTCATCACTAGGCGGACGAAATTCCTGCTGCGCAAGGCGCGCGACCGCGCTCATGTGTTGGTCGGTCTTGCCATCGCCGTCGCCAATATCGACGAGGTCATCAAGCTGATCCGCACCGCGCCGGATCCGCAGACGGCGCGCGAGCAGTTGATGGAGCGGCGCTGGCCGGCGGGTGACGTCGAATCGCTGATCCTTTTGATCGACGATCCGCGCCACCGCATCAATGAGGACGGCACCTACAATCTGTCCGAGGAACAGGCGCGCGCCATCCTCGAATTGCGCCTGCAGCGCCTGACCGCGCTCGGCCGTGACGAAATCGCCGATGAGTTGAACACGATCGGCGCCGAAATCGTTGATTATCTGGATATTTTGTCGTCACGGGCGCGTGTCCAGCAGATCGTCAAGGACGAGCTTGCCGCCGTGCGCGACGAGTTCGGCACGCCACGCCGCACCGAGCTCACCGACGGCGGCGCGGACATGGAAGACGAGGACCTGATCCAGCGCGAGGACATGGTCGTGACGGTGAGCCATTCCGGCTACATCAAGCGCGTGCCGCTTTCGCTCTACCGGGCGCAGCGCCGTGGCGGCAAGGGCCGCTCCGGCATGTCGACCAAGGAAGAGGATTTTGTCACTCGGCTGTTCGTGGCCAACACGCATACGCCGGTGCTGTTTTTCTCCTCGCGCGGCATCGTCTACAAGGAGAAGGTCTGGCGGCTGCCGATCGGCAACCCGCAGTCACGCGGCAAGGCGCTGATCAACATGCTGCCGCTCGAGCAGGGCGAACGCATCACCACCATCATGCCGCTGCCCGAGGACGAGACCAGCTGGGGCGAGCTCGACGTGATGTTCGCCACCACGCGCGGCACCGTGCGCCGCAACAAGCTGTCCGACTTCGTCCAGGTCAACCGCAATGGCAAGATCGCCATGAAGCTGGAGGAGGAAGGCGACGAAATCCTCGGCGTCGAGACCTGCACCGACAATGACGATGTGCTTCTGACCGCCAGCTCCGGCCAATGCATCCGCTTCTCGGTCGGTGACGTGCGCGTCTTCCAGAGCCGCAACTCCGTCGGCGTACGCGGCATCACCATGGCCGAGACCGACCGCATCATCTCCATGTCGGTGATCGAGCATGTCGATGCGCCGCCGGCCGAACGCGCCGCCTATCTCAAGCGGGCCGCGGCCGAACGGCGGGCCGCCGCCGGCATCGCGGCCGGTGAGGAGGAAGAGATCGCGCTCACCAATGAAGAGGTCGGCGAGGAGGCGGAGCTTTCCGACGAGCGCTACGAGTTCCTCAAGGCGCATGAGCAGTATGTGCTGACTGTGACCGAATATGGCTATGGCAAGCGGTCGTCGTCCTACGATTTCCGCCTGACCGGCCGCGGCGGCAAGGGCATCCGCGCTACTGATGTGTCGAAAGTGGCGGAGATCGGCCGGCTGGTGGCGACCTTCCCGGTCGGCAATGACGATCAGATCATGCTGGTGTCGGATGGCGGCACGGTTATCCGGGTGCCGGTCAACGGCATCCGTTTCGCCAGCCGCGCCACCAAGGGCGTGACCATCTTCAACACGGCTGAAGGCGAGAAGGTGGTTTCGGTCGAGCGCATCTCGGAGCCGCAGTCGGACGAGGAAAGCGAAGAGACGATCGAGGGCGGTACGGAGTCTGGTCCCGAGACTGATACCGGTCCGGAAAGCGCTGAATAAGTCCAGACATGACAACGCCGGCTCGATGGCCGGCGTGGCAGCAAGTCTGGACTGACTTAGTTCTGGACTGACTCAGTAGTGACGATACGGCTTGCGCGGGCCGAAGCCTTCGAAGCGCTTGGTGGTTGCCTTGACGCGGATGCGTTGTGCCTCCTGATGCAGCCCGAATACGGTGGCGATCAGCATGGCGACTGTCATTGCGGTGGCGAGCATGTAGATCAGCATGTGCGTGTTCTCCTGCGCCTTACAACGGATAGATGGGATTTTGGTTTCATCTTATTAAGGCGCAACCTAGTGAACGCTGCGTGAAGGCTTCGTGATCAGCGTGTTCATCTGTCGTTCATGTGCCGGAAAAGGTTCACGGCCTTCGCGCCGATCGGATTTGCCTTTGCGAGAGAGGCTCGCTAGAGCCTGCTCCATCTTGGTGGACTGAAGATGGAACAGGCTCTAGCTTTCATTTGAGCATGATCTTTTCCAAAAACCGGTTTCCACTTTTTGGGATCATGCATTAGAAGCACCTGCCATGACTGAACGCACCGCCCTTTACGCTGGCTCCTTCGACCCGCTGACCAACGGCCATCTCGATGTGCTGAAGGCGTCGCTGGCCGTGGCCGATATAGTCTATGCCGCGATCGGCATTCATCCGGGCAAAAAGCCGTTGTTTTCCTTCGAGGAGCGGGTGCAACTCATCGAAGCCGCCACGAAGGCCGAATTCGGCCGCGATGGCGCTCGCATAAAGGTTGTTGCCTTCGACGGGCTGGTGATCGATGCGGCCAGGAAACAGGGCGCCTCGATCATGATCCGCGGCCTGCGCGACGGCACCGATCTCGATTACGAAATGCAGATGGCCGGCATGAACGAAACCATGGCGCCCGAGCTGCAGACGGTTTTTCTGCCAGCCAGCCCGTCCGTGCGCACCATTACCGCCACACTTGTGCGCCAGATAGCCTCGATGGGCGGCGACATCCGCCCCTTCGTGCCGGCCGCTGTCGCCGGCGCGCTCACCGCCAAATTCGCGAAATAGAAATTTCGGAGAACTATCCATGCAGCTGAAAAAGCTTGCCTCGTTCCTCGTCGTGCTTGCCGGTCTCGTGACCGCCTCGGTCTCGGCCTATGCCGCCGACCCGGAAAACACCATGATCATCACGCTGAAGGACGGCGACGTCACCATCGCTCTGCGGCCCGATCTGGCGCCCAAGCATGTCGCGCAGATCAAGAAGCTCGTGCGTGACCATGCGTATGACAATGTCGCCTTCCACCGCGTCATCGACGGTTTCATGGCGCAGACCGGCGACGTCAAGTTCGGCAACATGAAGACGGGTTTCAACCCCCAGGCCGTCGGCACCGGCGGTTCGGACCTGCCGGACCTGCCGGCCGAATTCTCTCAGACCGAGCACTATAAGCGCGGCGTGGTCGGCATGGCCCGCTCGCAGGATCCGAACTCCGCCAATTCGCAGTTCTTCATCATGTTCGCGCCGGCGCCGCCGCTCGACGGCCAGTACACCATCGTCGGCAATGTCGTCAGCGGCATGGAACTGGTGGACCACATCAAGAAGGGTGACGAGGCGGACAACGGCACGGTTTCCGACCCCGACCGGATGATCAAGGTGCGCATCGCCGCCGACAAGTAATACTGGTTTCTCAAAAGGATATCTGACATGGCCGAAATCAAGGACCGCGAGAACGCGCTCATCATGGAAACGACCAAGGGCAAGGTCGTCATCGAACTCTTCCCCGATCTGGCCCCCGGCCATGTCGCCCGCATCAAGGAACTGGCCAGGGAAGGCGCCTATGACGGCGTGGTTTTCCACCGCGTCATCGACGGCTTCATGGCGCAGACCGGCGACGTGAAGTTCGGCAATTCGAGCAAGCCGACCTTCGCGCCGTCGCGCGCGGGCATGGGCGGCTCGGATAAGCCGGACCTGAAGGCTGAGTTCTCCAATGCCAACCACGGTCGCGGCACCTGCTCGATGGCCCGTTCACAGAACCCGAACTCGGCCAATTCGCAGTTCTTCATCTGCTTCGACGATGCCGCCTTCCTCAACCGCCAGTACACGGTCTGGGGCCAAGTCATCGAAGGCATGGACAATGTCGACAAGATCAAGCGCGGCGAACCGGTGGTCGATCCCGACAAGATCGTGTCGCTGAAGGTCGCGGCCGACGTCAAGTAAGGCGAACCGACAATGATGGGCGTCGTCTGGTCGCTTCTCGGCATCCTGTCCGGCGCCTTTATTGCCATTCAGGCACCGATCAATTCGCAGCTGGCGCGCGGCCTGGGTCTCCCGGTCGCGGCGGCTGCGTTCTCATTCCTGTCGGGCGCGATCGTGCTCGGCATCATCTCCGTCACGGTGGTGAGGCTGCAAGGCATTTCGCTCGACTGGAAGGCGCCGGCACCCTGGCTGTTCGTCGCCGGCGGCATGCTCGGGGGCTTCTATGTCACGCTCTCCACAATCCTGACGCCGCGCATCGGCGCCGCCGCCCTGATGGCGTTCCTGGTGGCCGGCCAACTGCTGGCCGGCATGCTCATCGACCGCATCGGCTTCCTTGGTGTCGCGGTGCGCGAAATCTCGCTCGGCCGCGTCGCCGGCGCGGTGCTGCTGCTGGTCGGAGCGCTGCTCGTCCGGCTCTACTGATGCGCGTCGATCTCTTCGACTTCGACCTGCCGGAGGAGCGCATCGCGCTTCGCCCTGCGGAGCCGCGCGACAGCGCCAAGATGCTGGTGGTAAAACCGGGCGAGGCGCTCGATGACCGCACAGTCGGCGACCTGCCATCCCTGCTCAGGGCCGGCGATGTGCTGGTGTTCAACGATACCAAGGTCATCCCGGCGCAGCTCAAAGGCATAAGGCGGCGCGGCGCGGCGCAGGCGCAGGTCGAGGCCACGCTGCATATGCGCGTGGCGCCGGATCGCTGGCTGGCCTTCATGCGGCCCGGCAAGCGCATCGTGGCCGGCGACCGCATCCATTTCGGCCATGACGGCAATTCCTGTTTCCTCGGCCAGCTCGACGCCACGGTGATCGAGAAGGGCGAGGGCGGCGAGGCGCTTCTTGGCTTCGACCTGTCGGGGCCGTTCCTTGACGAGGCGCTGCACGCCGTCGGCCACATTCCGCTGCCACCTTACATCGCCTCGAAGCGCGATGACGACGAGCGCGACCGGGCCGACTACCAGACCATCTATGCCAGGGAAGAGGGCGCCGTGGCAGCGCCGACGGCAGGTTTGCATTTCACGCCGGAGCTTTTTGCCGCTCTCGACGCCAAAGGGGTCGAGCGCCGCTTCGTGACCTTGCATGTCGGCGCCGGCACGTTCCTGCCGGTCAAGGCGGACGACACCGCCGACCACAAGATGCATGCCGAGATCGGCTCGGTCAGCCGGGAAACAGCCGATGCGCTGAACGCGGCCAAAGCGAGGGGCGGGCGCATCATCGCCGTCGGCACGACCTCGCTGCGGCTGCTGGAGAGTGCGGCGCGCGAAGACGGGACGGTGCCCGCGTGGTCGGGCCCGACCGATATCTTCATCACGCCCGGCTATCGTTTTCGCACCGCCGACATGCTGATGACCAATTTCCATCTGCCGCGCTCGACGCTGTTCATGCTGGTTTCAGCCTTCAGCGGCCTCGACACGATGCGTGCAGCCTATGCGCATGCCATTGCGAACCGCTACAGGTTCTACTCCTATGGGGACGCAAGCCTGCTGTATCGAGCGGAGATGAGCGATGGATGATGACCTGCAAACCCTTGATCGCGATGCCCTGATCGCCCAGGTGAAGAAACTGCGCGCCGGCATTCGCGCGCATCGCGACACGTCCGGCCACGATCTATGCTGGCATCACCCCGACTTGTGGGATCTGCTGCCGGAAAAGACCGAGCCATCGATCGCCGTGCCGCCCTGGCCCAAATTCATGCGCGGCTGCATCCAATACCGCCAGTCGCTCGACAGACAGGCGCCTGACGCGCCGATCCACGACAAGGAATTCAATGGCTAAGCCGTTCAGCTTCAAGGTCCTCGCCACCGACGGCAAGGCGCGGCGCGGCGTCATCGACATGCCGCGCGGCGAAATCCGCACGCCCGCCTTCATGCCGGTCGGCACCGGCGGCACCGTCAAGACCATGTACATGGATCAGGTGCGCGGCCTCGGCGCCGACATCATCCTGGGCAACACCTATCATCTGATGCTGCGGCCCGGCGCCGAGCGTGTCGCGCGGCTCGGCGGATTGCACGAATTCGCCCGCTGGCCGCATCCGATCCTGACCGACAGCGGCGGTTTCCAGGTGATGTCGCTGTCGAAGTTGAGGAAACTGACCGAAAAGGGTGTCACTTTCCGCTCACATATCGATGGCGCGCCTTACGAAATGTCGCCGGAGCGCTCGATCGAGATCCAGGGCCTGCTCGATTCCGACATCCAGATGCAGCTCGACGAATGCACGGCGCTGCCGGCCGAGCTGAAGGAGATCGAGCGCGCCATGGAGCTGTCGCTGCGCTGGGCCGAGCGCTGCAAGTCGGCGTTTGGCGATCAGCCGGGCAAGGCGATGTTCGGCATCGTGCAGGGCGGCGACAACGCGGCGCTCAGGGTGCGTTCGGCGCAGGCGCTGAGCGCGATGAACCTGAAGGGCTATGCGGTTGGCGGCCTGGCGGTCGGCGAACCGCAAGCGGTGATGCTCGAAATGCTCGACATCACATGTCCTGAACTCCCCGCGGAGAAGCCGCGCTATCTCATGGGCGTCGGCACGCCTGACGATATCCTGAAATCGGTGGCGCGCGGCATCGATATGTTCGACTGCGTGATGCCGACACGGGCCGGCCGGCACGGCCTGGCCTACACAAGGCGTGGCAAGGTCAATCTGCGCAACGCCCGCCATGCCGACGATCCGCGCCCGCTGGACGAGGAAAGCGACTGCCCGGCGGCGCGGGATTATTCGCGCGCCTATCTGCACCATCTGGTGCGCTCGCAGGAGGCGCTGGGCGCGATGCTGCTGACCTGGAATAACCTGTCCTACTATCAGAAGCTGATGCAGGACATTCGAGCCGCGATCGAGACCGGCAGCTTCGAGGCGCGTGGGGCCGAGATCACAGAGGGCTGGGCGAGGGGCGATATACCCGTCCTGTAGAACCTCAGGTGCTCAGCGAGTTGGATGCGCGCAGGCTGCAGCCGGTGATCTGGAACGTGCCGTCGGGCTGCTGCTGCAGCGTATAGACCGCCTCATAATCCTTGCCGTCAGGCCCGACGATCAGCACCTGCTGGATAATCGAGCCCGGACCCGTCTGCTCGACCTTGCCGAAGGCATAGGACTGCGGCTTGCGCACCGGCGGGTAGCCGTTGGTCACCATGTTCATGAAGGCGTCGACGGTCGGGAAGACCTGCTTCACGTTCGGGGCAGCAAAGCTGTAGGCCTTGGCGCCGTCATCGGCCAGCAGAGCCTTCAACTGACCGTCGATGACGGCCTGGCCTGCCTTGATTTCGGCGTCGCCGGCAAAAGCCGAGGATATCAAGAGGAATGGAATGACTGCGAATGCGAAAAAGGCGCGGCGCATGGCTTGTCTCCGTTGTCCCTCGGAACGGTCCCTCAAAATGATGTCCGAAGACGCACGATAACATACGCTTGGCGATGCATCCCGGTTTCACCGATTGCGAATATTCGCCACCGGAATGTCATGCCTGTTGTGGCGCTGCGCGGGGCCGTGGCCAGGGCCTGCGCCGGCTAAGTGCGGATTCCAGTGCTTGAAAGGCCGCCTCCAGTCTGCCAGAAGGGCCGCTTAGACTTGGACGTTTAGCGGGACGAAGCCATGAAGGCGTTTTTCGTGCAGATCAAATGCGAGCTGGGCAAATCCTACGAGGTTGCCAGCGCGCTTGCCGACGCCGAGATCGCTTCGGAAATCTATTCAACCGCCGGCAATTACGACCTGCTCGCCAAATTCTATGTCGATGACGAGGAAGACGTCGGCCATTTCGTCAACGAGAAGGTGCAGATTCTCCCCGGCATCAAGGACACGTTTACGGTCGTCACCTTCCGCGCCTTCTAGCCGGGAAGGTATTTGCCCGGGCACGAGGCAAAGCCTGATCAAGGTCATATTTCGACTGCCTCAATTTTAGGCAGCCGCAACATACTGATCGTCCGCATCTCCCAAATCACCGATTGCGCTTGATTTTCTTCGGCGACGCCAGTGAAATGGCGTCACAGGGGAGTATGCGATTGGCAGCGTTCGATGAAATGCTTCCGGAAGTTTCCGGATTGAGAAGACCGTATTCGGCTTATGATCGCTGGCTGAAGGAGCAGGATCCAGCCAGGCTTACCGAGAAGATGCAGGACGCCGAACGCGTCTTCCGCAAGACCGGCATCACCTTCGCCGTCTATGGCGAGCAGGAGGCGTCCGAGCGGCTGATCCCCTTCGACATCGTTCCACGCATCATTTCAGGCAATGAGTGGCGGCGCCTGACGCAAGGCATCGAACAGCGCGTGCAGGCGCTGAATGCCTTCCTCGACGACATCTACCATCGCCAGGAGATCCTGCGCGCCGGACGCGTTCCCAGGGACCTGATCGCCAAGAACGAAGCGTTCCTGCCGGAGATGATCGGGGTGCGGCCGCCGGCCGGCGTCTACACCCATATTATCGGCGTCGATATCGTGCGCATCAGCGAGGACGAGTTCTACGTATTGGAGGACAATGCGCGCACCCCGTCAGGTGTCTCCTACATGCTGGAGAACCGCGAGACGATGATGCAGCTGTTCCCCGAGCTGTTCCAGAAGATCAAGGTGCGGCCGGTGGAGAACTACCCGCAGCTGCTGCGCCAGTCGCTGGCGGCGGTGCGCCCGCAAAGCACCAAGGGCGCGCCGACCATCGCGGTGCTGACGCCCGGCAGTTTTAATTCCGCCTATTTCGAGCATGCTTTCCTGGCCGACCAGATGGGCGTGCAACTGGTCGAGGGCCAGGATCTGCGCGTCGTCGACGGTCATGTCGCGATGCGCACGACAGAAGGTTACAAGCAGATCGACGTGCTTTACCGCCGCGTCGACGATTCCTTCCTGGACCCGCTGACCTTCCGGCCGGATTCGGCCCTCGGCATACCCGGCATCATGGATGTCTATCGCGCCGGGAACATCACCATCGCCAACGCACCGGGAACCGGTATCGCCGACGACAAGGCGATCTATTCCTATATGCCCGAGATCGTCGAATTCTACACCGGCCGCAAGGCGATCCTCGGCAACATCCCGACCTGGCGCTGTTCGGAGCCGGACAGCCTGAAATACGTGCTCGAACACATCCACGAACTGGTGATCAAGGAAGTGCACGGCTCCGGCGGCTATGGCATGCTGGTCGGCCCGGCGGCGACCAAGAAAGAATGCGAAGCTTTCGCCAAGAAACTGGCGGCGAAACCTTCGAACTATATCGCCCAGCCGACACTGGCGCTGTCGACCTGCCCGATCCTGACCGACAAGGGGCTGGCGCCGCGCCACGTCGACCTCAGGCCCTACGTGCTGGTTTCCGACCGCATCCAGATCGTGCCCGGCGGCCTGACGCGCGTGGCGTTGAAGGAAGGCTCTCTGGTCGTGAACTCATCGCAGGGCGGCGGAACGAAAGATACCTGGGTGTTGGATGATTGAGACGAGTGAGTAGGAATTAGTGAGTAGGCAGTAGGCAGTAGGCAAAAGCGTAGGGGACTGGGGAATGCCATATTCGATTGAAATTCAAACGCTTACCAATCCCTACTCACTAATCCCTGCTCACTAACCGCGAAGGGCCTCCCCATGCTTCTCGGCCGCACCGCCAACGGGCTCTACTGGATGAACCGCTATATCGAGCGGGCCGAAAACATGGCGCGGCTGGTCGATGCCGGGCTGCGCATGGCGCTGACCCGCACGCAAAGCGCGTCGGAGGAATGGAATTCGGTGCTGCTCAGCGCCGGCTCCGACGTCGCCTTCAAGCAGAAGTATTCGGACTATACGGCCGCCGATGTCGCCGATTTCCTTTTGCGCGACACGTCGAACCCGTCGAGCACGATGTCGTCGATCGAGACGGCGCGCAACAATGCCCGCATGGTGCGCACCGCGCTGACGCGCGAGACCTGGGAAAGCATCAACGAAGCCTGGATGTCGCTGAAGCGGATGCTTGCGAGGCCGATCGACGAGCGCGACCTGCCAAGCGTGCTCGATGCCATCAAGCGCGAGACGGCGCTGATCCGCGGCTCGTTCTACGGCACCATGCTGCGCAACGAGATTTTCGACTTCTCGCAGCTCGGCACCTATGTCGAGCGCGCCGACAACACGGCGCGAATCCTCGACGTGAAATATTACGTGCTGCTGCCGTCGATCTCCTGGGTTGGTTCGACGCTCGATAACTATCAATGGGAATCGATCCTGCGTTCGGTGTCGGCGCACCGCTCCTACCGTTGGGTCTATGATGCCGACTACAAGCCGACCAACATCGCCGATTACCTGATCCTCAACGTCCGCATGCCGCGTTCGCTGACCTTCTGCTATCGCTTCCTGTCCGAACATCTGAAATTCCTCGGCGACGACTATGGCGAGCGCCACGCCTGCCACGCGACGGCGGAGAAAACGCAAGCCATGCTGAGGGCCGGGTCGATCAAGGATATATTCGACGCGGGCCTGCATGAGTTCCTTGCCGGGTTCATTCGCGACAACACCCGGCTCGGCGACGAGATCGCGCAGGACTACCGGTTTTATTGAGGACTCCATGCGACTCAAGATCACCCACCGGACCGAATACCGATACGATGCGCCGGTGCAATATCTGCTGCAGCGGCTGCGTTTGCTTCCAGTCAGCGGGCAGACGCAGACGGTGTTGTCCTGGGCGCTGAAGGTCGAAGGCGCGCGTGAGGAAGTGCGGTTTACCGACCACTACGGCAACGACACGAGACTGCTGAGCGTCGAGGGTGACCACGATTTCATCACGGTCGAGGCGTCTGGCGAGGTGGTGACGCGCGATACATCAGGCGTTTGCGGGTCGCATCAGGGTTTCGCGCCGCTGTGGCTGTTCGCGCAGGAAACGCCCTTGACCACCATCGGTGGCGGCATCCGGAAGCTGGCCGAAGCGGTCGGCACGGGTACTGACATCGAAAGGCTGCACCGGCTGATGGCCATGATCGGCGAGCGCGTCGCCTACACACCAGGCACCACCAATGCGACCACACCGGCCGAAGAGGCGCTGGCGCTGAAAACCGGGGTTTGCCAGGACCACAGCCATATCTTTGCCGCCGCCGCGCGCGCCATGGGATTTCCGTCGCGCTACGTCAGCGGCTATCTGATGATGGATGCCGTCGAGCAGGCGGCAAGCCATGCCTGGGCCGAAGCGCATGTTGCGGGTCTCGGCTGGGTTGCCTTCGACCCCGCCAACGGTATTTCTCCTGACGAACGTTATGTGAAGGTGGCGATCGGCCGCGACTACCGCGATGCCTCGCCGGTGTCGGGAATTCGACTGGGACAGGCGGAAGAACGGCTTGCGGTCACGGTCACGGTAGAGCAGTAATCCCGCAAGGATTAGTGCCAGAAGAGATTCCATGACCTATTGCGTCGGCCTGAAGATCGATCGCGGGCTCGTGTTCATGTCGGACACGCGCACCAATGCCGGCATGGATTCGATCTCGACCTTCAAGAAGATGCATGTCTGGGAACAACCGGGTGAGCGCGTCATCGTCCTGATGTCGGCCGGCAATCTGGCGACGACGCAGGCCGTGGTCAGCCTGCTCGACGAACGCACCAAGGCGGTGACCGATCGCCACGAGAAGCTGCTCGAGACACCATCCATGTACCAGACGGTGCGGCTGGTGGGCGACACGGTGAAAGAGGTGATCGCGCAATCGTCTCCCGCCGGCGAGAAGGCCGATTCCTATTTCAACGCCTCCTTCATCCTCGGCGGGCAGATCTTGGGCAGTCCGCCGCGGCTGTTCATGATCTATCCCGAGGGCAATTTCATCGAATCGACCGACGACACGCCGTTCTTCCAGATCGGCGAGACCAAATACGGCAAGCCGATCATCATCCGCGCCTATGAGCGCACGATGAGCCTGGCCGAGACGGTGAAGCTGCTTCTGGTGTCGTTCGATTCGACACTCAAGTCGAACCTGTCGGTCGGCCTGCCGCTTGACCTGCTGTTCCTGGAGAAGGACGCCTTCAAGGTTGGCCTGAAGAAGCGGATCGCTCAGGACGACCAGTATTACCGGACCATCTCCGATGGCTGGTCGAATGCGCTGAAGAGCGCCTTTGCCAGCCTGCCGGATTTTCCGGGATGATGCATGTCGCCCAAAAGTGGCCCCGGTTTTGGGGAACGACATGCACAAGAACAAGGACCTAAAGCGCATCGCTTGAATCCGATCAAGCGACGCGCTTAGGGCGCTTGCCATAGCCGCCAGCGCTTGCGTCTATTTCACGTGTTAATTATTGATGGAAATTGAGAGCCGGGCAGAGCGTTCCGGCATCGCATTCGTGTCGGGAGGACAGGATGAACAATGATGAGTTCCGGCAGTGGTCGCGGCGTGCCGCCGACTGGGGTGCCGACTATCGCAATTCATTGCGCGAGCGGCCGGTGCGGCCGCTGGTCGAGCCGGGCGACATTTTCAGGAGCATTGAAGCCTCGCCGCCCGAAGACGCCGAACCGATGGACAGGATCTTCGCCGACTTCGAGGACAAGATCGTGCCGGGGATGACGCACTGGCAGCACCCGCGCTTCTTCGCCTATTTCCCCGCCAATGCGGCGCCGGTTTCGGTGGTGGCGGAGTATCTCGTCTCCGCAATGGCCGCGCAATGCATGCTTTGGCAGACCTCGCCGGCGGCGACCGAACTCGAGACCCGCACCGTCGACTGGATGCGTCAGGCACTTGGCCTGCCCGAGGGATTTTCCGGCGTCATCCAGGATTCGGCCTCGTCGGCGACACTCAATGCCGTGCTGACCATGCGCGAGCGGGCGCTGGACTGGCAAGGCAACAAAAAGGGGCTGGCCGGGCAGGCGCGGCTGCGCATCTATTCCTCGGACCAGGTGCACACGTCCATCGACCGGGCGATCTGGGTTTCGGGCATCGGCGAGGACAATCTCGTGCGCATTCCGGTTTCAGGGCGTTTTCGCGCCATGGACACCGTTGCCCTGGAAGCAGCCATAGCGGCCGACCGGCAAGCCGGCCTGCTGCCGGCGGGCATCATCGCTTGCGTCGGCGGCACCAGCACCGGCGGCACGGACGACATTGCGGCGGTCGCCGAGGTCGCCAGGCGGCATGGGCTCTACCTTCATGTCGATGCGGCCTGGGCCGGATCGGCGATGATCTGCCCGGAGTACCGGCATTTCTGGACCGGTGTCGACGGCGCCGATTCGATCGTCTTCAATCCGCACAAATGGCTGGGCGCACAGTTCGACTGCTCGATCCAATTCCTGCGCGATCCCGAAAGCCATGTCAGGACGCTGGCCATCAAGCCGGACTATCTCAGGACTCACGGTCATGACGGCATCATCAACTATTCCGAATGGTCGGTGCCGCTCGGCCGGCGTTTTCGCGCCCTGAAGTTGTGGTTCCTGTTGCGGGCTCATGGGCTGGAAAACCTACGGGCGATGATCCGCAACCATGTGGCCTGGAGCGAAGGCCTTGCCGCGCGACTGGCAAAGGAGCCGGATTTCGAGATCGTCAGCCAACCGATGCTGTCGCTGTTTTCATTCCGTCACAGAGCGGGCTCAAGCACCGATGCCGACGCGCACAATCTGCGGCTGGTCAATGCGATCAACGACGACGGCCGCATCTACCTGACGCAGACGAGGGTCGACGGGCAGGTGGCAATCCGCTTCCAGGTCGGCCAGTTCGAGGCGACCGCAAGCGATGTCGATGCGGCTTTTGGCGTCATCAAAGGAATCGCGCGCGGCTTGGTCTGACAGGCCAATGCGGGATTGCACTGGAGTTTGCCTTTGCAATCAGGTGATTTCTATTAGCCGGCTTATGCCTTTTCATTGCTTTCGTTTTCAGCTATATACAAGAAAAACGAAAACGGGAGGCCGCCCATGTATCTGTCACCACGCCATGCCGAGATCATCCAGATGGCCAAGGACCATGGCCGCGTGCTGGTCGACGACCTGGCCACGCATTTCAACGTGACGCCGCAGACCATTCGCAAGGATCTCAACGATCTCTGCGACCAGCGTCTGCTTTCGCGCATCCATGGCGGCGCCCTGTTCCCGTCCGGTATCGAGAACATGGAGTATGAGGCGAGGCGCAAGATCGCCGCGGACGAGAAGGAAGCGATCGGCCGCGCGGCGGCAAGGCTGATCCCCGACAACGCCTCGCTGTTCATCAACATCGGCACCACGACGGAAGCGGTCAGCAAAGCTTTGCTCGACCATAACGGCCTGATGGTCATCACCAATAATATCAATGTTGCCAACAGGATGCGGATATATCCTTCGATCGAGGTGGTGATTGCCGGCGGAGTGGTTCGCGGTTCGGATGGCGGCGTCGTCGGTGAAGCGGCGGTCGACTTCATCAGGCAGTTCAAGGTCGACTACGCCGTTATCGGCGCCTCGGCCATCGACCATGATGGCGCCTTGCTGGACTTCGATTTTCGCGAGGTGAAGGTGGCGCAGGCGATCATTGCCAATGCCAGGCATGTGATTCTGGTCTCCGACCAGACCAAATTCGAGCGCACGGCGCCGGTGCGCATCGGCCACCTGTCGCAGGTCAACACCTTCATCACCGACCGCTGCGACATCCCCTCGGTGCGCAAGATCTGCCAGGAGGCCGAGGTTCAACTGATCGAAACGTCGCCGGGATGAGACCCAGTCACGATCATTTCACAGGGCTGTGATATTTCGTTTGACATTCGTTATGAGTTCGAAATAATTCCGCCACGGTTTCGCAAAAGACCAAAAATGGTGCAATGCGAAATCGTGGAGGAGTTAAGTGGACACGTCTTCAGTCCGGGATATTTTCGTCATAGGTGGCGGTATCAACGGTTGCGGCATAGCCCGCGATGCCGTTGGACGCGGGTTTTCGGTTTTTCTCGCCGAGATGAACGACCTCGCCAGCGGAACCTCTTCCGGTTCGACCAAGCTGATCCATGGCGGCCTGCGCTATCTCGAATTCTACGAGTTTCGCCTGGTGCGCGAGGCGCTGATGGAACGCGAGGTTCTGTGGAAGAACGCGCCGCACATCATCTGGCCGATGCGCTTCGTGCTGCCCTATGCCAAGGGCCTGCGCCCGGCCTGGCTTATCCGGCTCGGCCTGTTCCTGTACGACCACATTGGCGGGCGCAAATTGCTGCCGGCGACCAGGACGCTCGACATGGCAAGCGATCCGGCCGGCAAGCCTTTGAAGCCGTTGTTCAAAAAGGCGTTCGAGTATTCCGACGGCTGGGTCAACGATGCACGCCTGGTGGCGCTCAACGCTCGCGATGCCGCCGACCGCGGCGCAACGATCCGGACCCGCACGAAGGTGGTCGGCGCGCACCGCGAAAACGGCCTTTGGACGATCAAGATCGAAAACCTGCGGAGCGGCGAGACCGAAGAGGTCAAGGCGCGGCTTCTGGTCAATGCCGCCGGACCTTGGGTCGATCACGTGCTCTCCGGTGTCGTCGGCCTGAATGATGTGCACAATGTCCGCCTGGTGCAGGGCAGCCATATCGTCATCGCCAAGAAGTTCGACGATCCGCGCGCCTATTTCTTCCAGAACAAGGATGGCCGCATCATCTTCGCTATCCCCTACGAGGACGAGTTCACGCTGATCGGCACCACCGACCGGGATTATCCCGGCGATCCGCACGATGTGAAGATAAGCGACACCGAGATCGATTATCTCTGCGCCGCGGCCAGCGAGTATTTTGCGCAACCCGTCAAGCGCTCCGACATCGTCTGGACCTATTCGGCCGTGCGCCCGCTCTATGATGACGGCGCCTCCAAGGCACAGGAAGCGACGCGCGACTACGTGCTGAAGGCCGATGGCGGCGAGGGTGCCGCTCCGATCGTCAATGCCTTTGGCGGCAAGATCACCACCTACCGCCGGCTGTCGGAATCGATGCTGGAGAAGATCGAAGGTTTTCTCGGCAAGCGCGGCAAGCCATGGACATCAGACGCACCGTTGCCGGGCGGCGATTTTCCGGCGACCGGTTTCGACGCGCAGGTGGCGAAGCTGAAGACAGCCTATCCTTTCCTCGATGCGCGCCTTGCCCGCCGGCTGACCCGGCTCTACGGGACGCGCGCTCCGGTTCTGCTTGGTCTGGCCAAGTCGAATGCCGAGCTCGGCCGCAATTTCGGCGGCGATCTCTATGAGGCCGAGGTGCGCTATCTCGTTGAAAACGAATGGGCTCTCACGGCGGAAGACGTGCTGTGGCGCCGCACCAAGCGTGGACTGCATCTCAGCCGCGAGCAGGCCGCGGCACTCGATGAATTCATGCGCGGCATAAGCCGGCGGCACGTCGCGGCCGCCGAATGAAAGGATATTGAGCTGATGCGGAAGGCCTGGGAGGAGGCGTCATGCTGGAACTGAGGAACGTCACCAAGACGGTCGGTGCGGTCGAACATATTCGTGACGTGTCGCTGACGCTTCAGCATGGCTCGCTCAACGTTCTGCTAGGGCCGACGCTTTCCGGCAAGACCAGCCTGATGCGGCTGATGGCCGGTCTCGATGTGCCGACCTCCGGCTCGGTCTGGTTCGACGGCCATGATGTGACCGGCATGCCGGTGCAGAAGCGCAAGATCGCCATGGTCTACCAGCAGTTCATCAACTATCCGGCGATGTCCGTCTATGAGAACATCGCCTCGCCGCTCCGGGTGGCCGGCGCGGAGCAAGGCAAGATCGACAGCCAGGTGCGCGAGGCCGCGGCGCTGCTGAAGCTGACGCCCTATCTCGACCGCACGCCGCTCAGCCTGTCGGGCGGCCAGCAGCAGCGCACCGCACTGGCGCGCGCCATCGTCAAGAATGCCAGCCTGGTGCTGCTCGACGAGCCGCTCGCCAATCTCGACTACAAGCTGCGCGAGGAATTGCGGGCGGAACTGCCGAGGATCTTTGCCGCCGCCGGCACCATCTTCGTCTACGCCACGACCGAACCGCACGAGGCGTTGCTGCTCGGCGGCAACACGGCAACGCTGTCGGAAGGTCGTATCACGCAGTTCGGACCGACCATCGACGTCTTCCGCAAGCCGGTCGACCTGGTGACGGCCAGGACCTTCGCCGATCCGCCGCTCAACACCATCGTGCTGGCCAAGAAGGGCGCCGACTTCCTGCTCGAAGGCGGGGTGAAGCTGCCGGTGCCATCAGAACTGGTTGGCATTGCCGACGGCAATTACACGATCGGCTTCCAGCCGCACCATCTGTCGCTCGAGCGGCCCAATGCCAGCGCCGTGCCGGTGCGGGCAAAAGTGACGATCACCGAGATCACCGGGTCGGAGAGTTTCATCCATCTCGATTTCGCCGACGTGCGCTGGGTCATGCTGACCCACGGCATCCGGGATTTCGAGACCGACGAAGTGGTCGAGGTGTTCATCGATCCGCGTCACATCATAGTCTTCGACGAGCACGGCCGCGCCGTGACCGCGCCGAAGCTGGCGGCTTGAGGAGGGCGATATGGCGCGCATCGACGTCAACCATGTCAGGCATTCCTACCTGCCGAACCCGCAGAAGGATGCCGATTTCGCGCTCAGGGAAGTGCACCACACATTCGAGGATGGCGGCGCCTACGCTTTGCTCGGGCCGTCCGGCTGCGGCAAGACCACGCTGCTCAACATCATTTCGGGACTGCTGCATCCCTCGCACGGCCAGTTGCTATTCAACGGCAAGGACGTGACCAACCTGTCGACGCAAGAGCGCAACATCGCGCAGGTGTTCCAGTTTCCGGTCATCTACGACACCATGACCGTATACGACAATCTGGCCTTCCCGCTGCGCAATCGCGGCGTGCCGGAGGCCGACGTCGACCGCAAGGTGCGCGAGACGCTGGAGATGATCGACCTGGCGTCCTGGGCCAGGAAGAAGGCGAGGGGCCTGACCGCTGACCAGAAGCAGAAGATCTCGCTCGGCCGCGGCCTGGTGCGCTCCGACGTCAACGCCATTCTGTTCGACGAGCCGCTGACCGTTATCGATCCGCATATGAAATGGGTGCTGCGCTCACAGTTGAAGCAGCTTCACCGCCGCTTCGGCTACACCATGGTCTACGTCACCCATGACCAGACCGAGGCGCTGACCTTCGCCGACCAGGTCGTGGTCATGTATGATGGCGGCATCGTCCAGATCGGCACGCCGGCCGAACTGTTCGAGCGGCCGCGCCACACTTTCGTCGGCTATTTCATAGGCTCGCCGGGCATGAACGTCATGCCGGTGGCGATCGACGGCAAGACGGCGACGCTTGGCTCGCAGCGGATCGAACTGCCCGGAGCCCCCAAAGCCTCCGGCGCTGTCGAACTCGGCATCCGCCCCGAATATGTGCGGCTCGGCCGCGAGGGCATGGCCGTCTCGATCAGCAAGGTCGAGGATCTCGGCCGCCACAAGGTGGTGCGCGCGAAGCTTGAAGGCAGGGACATCGCTGCCGTCATCGGCGAGGACGAGACCGTGCCAGCCGAACCGAAGGTGCGGTTCGATCCGGCCGGCATCAACATCTATGCCGATTCCTGGCGTGTCGAGATGGGGGCCTAGATGGACAAGACCTGGAACAACAAGGCCTGGTTCCTCGTGCTGCCGGTGCTGGTGCTGGTGGCCTTCACCGCCGTCATCCCGCTGATGACGGTCGTCAACTATTCGGTGCAGGACACATTCGGCAACAATGTCTTCACCTGGGCCGGCACCGAATGGTTCGAGGAACTGCTGTCCTCCAGCCGCTTCTGGGAAGCGATGGTCCGCAACCTGATCTTTTCCTTCATCATCCTGGCGATCGAGGTGCCGCTCGGCATCTTCATCGCGCTCAACATGCCGAAGAAGGGCTGGGGCGTGCCGGTCTGCCTGGTGCTGATGTCACTGCCACTGCTGATCCCGTGGAACGTCGTCGGCACCATCTGGCAGGTGTTCGGACGCAACGACATCGGGCTGCTGGGCTATTACCTCAATGCGATCGGCATCGACTACAACTACGTGCAGGATCCGTTCGATGCCTGGGTGACGATCATCGTCATGGATGTCTGGCACTGGACCAGCCTGGTCGTGCTGCTCTGCTACGCCGGACTGGTCTCGATCCCGGATGCCTTCTACCAGGCGGCCAAGATCGACGGGGCCTCGCGCTGGGCGGTGTTCCGCTACATCCAGCTGCCGAAGATGCAGCGCGTGCTTCTGATCGCCGTGCTGCTGCGCTTCATGGACAGTTTCATGATCTACACCGAACCCTTCGTCGTCACCGGCGGCGGGCCGGGCAACTCGACGACCTTCCTGTCGATTGACCTCGTCAAGACGGCGCTCGGCCAGTTCGACCTTGGCCCGGCGGCCGCCATGTCGCTGGTCTACTTCCTCATCATCCTGTTGTTGTCATGGGTGTTCTACACCGTGATGACCAACTACGACGCGGAGCGCTGAAATGGCTGGCGCCAATGAACGAACCGAGCGCAATGCGATGAACGGGACCGCCTCGAAAGGTCTCTCCGGTACGCTGTCGCAGAGCGACCTCGACAGGCGCATGCGCCGGCGCGGCGAGGAATCGCGCTGGTGGTGGGTCGTGCCGACGCTCTACATCATCGTGCTTTTGCTGCCGATCTACTGGCTCATCAACATGAGCTTCAAGACCAATGCCGAGATCGTCAACTCGATGACGCTCTACCCGCACGCGCCGACAATCGCCAACTACGTCACCATCTTCACCGAGAAGGCCTGGTACTCCGGCTACATCAACTCGATCACCTATGTGGTCATGAACATGGTGATTTCGGTGTCGGTGGCGCTGCCGGCGGCCTATGCCTTCTCGCGCTACCGCTTCCTTGGCGACAAACATCTGTTCTTCTGGCTGCTGACCAACCGCATGGCGCCGCCGGCGGTGTTCGCACTGCCGTTCTTCCAACTCTATTCGGCCTTCGGGCTGATCGACACGCATATCGCGGTGGCGCTGGCGCATTGCCTGTTCAACGTTCCGCTGGCGGTGTGGATTCTCGAGGGCTTCATGTCGGGCGTGCCGAAGGAAATCGACGAGACCGCCTATATCGACGGCTATTCCTTCCCGCGCTTCTTCGTAAAAATCTTCATGCCGCTGATCGCGAGCGGCATCGGTGTCGCCTGCTTCTTCTGCTTCATGTTCTCGTGGGTCGAATTGCTGATCGCACGCACGCTGACCACCACCGACGCCAAGCCGATCGCCGCCACCATGACGCGCACAGTTTCGGCCGCAGGCATGGATTGGGGTCTGCTCGCCGCCGCTGGCGTGCTGACGCTGATCCCGGGCGCGCTCGTCATCTGGTTCGTGCGAAATTATATCGCCAAGGGCTTTGCCCTGGGGAGGGTGTGATCATGAACCTGGATCTCTCCTGGATGGCGTGGACGTGGCCGACGGCGGCCTTCTTCGCGACCATTCTGCTGTTGCTGTGCGGCATGGCGGCGTGGGAATACGCCTCGCCGGGCGGCAATCCGCGCGTCGGCATCCTGCGCTTCGAGACGACGCGCGGCGATCGTCTTTTCCTGTCGCTGCTTGGCAGCGCCTTTATTCATCTCGCTTGGCTGGGTCTCGTTGGATCCAACCTGTGGTGGGCTCTCGCTCTCTCCGTGGTCTACGCCATTGGCGTGTTCCGCTACGTATAGAGGGGGAAACTGTTGGAGCGGCCGCGTGCCGGCGACCGCTCCAGATCGCACTTGAAACCTGAAACAGTGGAGGAAACACATGCGACGGCAATTTTTAACATCAACAACGGCCCTTGTCCTGTTGCTCGGCGTGGGCAATGCCTATGCCGGGATGGATGAAGCAAAAGCCTTTCTGGACAAAGAGATAGGCGGCGTGTCGACGCTTTCCCGCGCCGACCAGGAAAAGCAAATGCAATGGTTCATCGACGCGGCCAAGCCCTTCGCCGGCATGGACATCAAAGTCGTGTCGGAAACCTTGACCACCCACCAGTACGAGTCTCAGGTGCTGGCGCCGGCCTTTACCGCCATCACCGGCATCAAGGTCACGCATGACGTCATCCAGGAAGGCGACGTCGTCGAGAAGATCCAGACCCAGATGCAAACCGGCCAGAACATCTACGACGGCTGGGTCAACGATTCCGATCTGATCGGCACCCACTGGCGTTACCAGCAGGTGCGCAACCTGACCGACTGGATGGCGGGCGAAGGCAAGGACGTTACCGATCCGATGCTCGACGTCAACGACTTCATCGGCACGAAGTTCACCACCGCGCCGGACAAGAAGCTCTACCAACTGCCGGACCAGCAGTTCGCCAACCTCTACTGGTTCCGTTACGACTGGTTCAACGATGAGAAGAACAAGGCCGACTTCAAGGCCAAGTACGGCTACGATCTCGGCGTGCCGGTCAACTGGTCGGCCTATGAGGACATCGCCGAATTCTTCACGGGCCGCGACGTCAACGGCAAGAAGGTCTATGGCCACATGGACTACGGCAAGAAGGATCCGTCGCTCGGCTGGCGGTTCACGGACGCCTGGCTGTCGATGGCCGGCAATGGCGACAAGGGCCTGCCGAATGGTCTGCCGGTCGACGAATGGGGCATCAAGGTCGATGCGAATTCGCGGCCTGTCGGCTCGTGCACGGCGCGCGGCGGCGACACCAATGGACCGGCATCGGTCTATGCCATCCAGAAGTATCTTGATTGGCTGAAAGCCTATGCGCCGCCGGAAGCCCAGGGCATGACCTTCTCCGAATCCGGCCCCGTGCCGTCGCAAGGCAATGTTGCCCAGCAGATCTTCTGGTACACCGCGTTCACAGCTGACATGGTCAAGCCCGGCCTGCCGGTCATGAACGACGACGGCACGCCGAAGTGGCGCATGGCGCCATCTCCGCACGGCTCCTACTGGAAGGACGGCATGAAGCTCGGCTATCAGGACGTCGGTTCCTGGACTCTGATGAAGTCGACGCCGACCGACCGCGCCAAGGCCGCCTGGCTTTATGCCCAGTTCGTCACCTCGAAGACCGTCGATGTGAAGAAGAGCCAGGTTGGCCTGACCTTCATTCGCGACTCCACCATCCATGACAAGAGCTTCACCGAACGCGCGCCGAAGCTCGGCGGTCTGATCGAGTTCTATCGCTCGCCGGCCCGTGTGCAGTGGACGCCGACCGGTACCAACGTGCCGGACTATCCGAAGCTGGCGCAGCTCTGGTGGCAGAACATCGGTGACGCATCGTCTGGTGCCAAGACACCGCAAGAAGCCATGGATTCGCTCTGTGCCGATCAGGAAAAAGTCATGGCCCGTATCGAGAAGTCCGGCGTCCAGGGCGACATCGGACCGAAGATGGCCGAAGAGCATGACCTTGCCTACTGGAACGCCGACGCTGTCAAGGGCGGTAATCTCGCTCCTCAGCTGAAGCTGGAGAAGGAAAAGGACAAGCCGATCACCATCAACTACGACGAACTGGTGAAGAGCTGGCAGAAGTAGGACTGTCCTATGCGGGCGCTCGCGCCCGTGTGAGATTGGGGGAGGCGGCATGTTGCCGTCTCCCCTGTTTGTGTGAAGGCGGAGGACGCAATGAGCGGTTTTGTGCTCGCAATCGACCAGGGAACGACATCGACCCGGGCGATCCTGTTCGATGGCCAGATGAAAGTCGCCGGCAGCGGGCAGCAGGAATTCACCCAGCACTATCCGGCCTCCGGCTGGGTCGAGCATGACCCGGAAGAGATCTGGGCGAGCGTGCTGACGACGGTGAAAGCGGCGCTGAAAGCCGCTGGCCGTGCGGCCTCGGACGTGGCCGCCATCGGCATCACCAACCAGCGCGAGACCGTCGTCATCTGGGACAAGGCGACCGGCAAGCCGATCCACAACGCCATCGTCTGGCAGGACCGCCGCACCGCGCCGCTCTGCCAGAAACTGAAGAAGCAAGGGCTGGAGAAGAAATTCACGCGCAAGACCGGCTTGCTGCTCGATCCCTATTTCTCCGGCACCAAGATCGCCTGGATGCTCGACAAGGTGAAGGGCGCCAGGAAACGCGCCTCGAAAGGCGAATTGCTGGCCGGCACCATCGACAGTTTTCTGATCTGGCGGCTGACTGGCGGCAAGGTCCACGCCACCGACGCCACCAACGCCTCGCGCACGCTGGTCTACAACATCGCGGAAAATGCCTGGGACGAGGAGCTCTTGGCCGTTCTCAACATTCCGGCAAGAATGCTGCCGGAGGTCAAGGACTGCGCCGACGATTATGGAGTGACCGAGAAGAACCTGTTTGGTGCCGGGATAAGAATCCTCGGCGTTGCCGGAGACCAGCATGCCGCGACCATCGGCCAGGCCTGCTTCGAGCCGGGCATGATGAAATCCACCTACGGCACCGGCTGTTTTGCGCTGCTCAACACCGGCAGCGATCTGGTGCGTTCGAAGAACCGGCTCTTGACCACCATAGCCTATCGGCTGGATGGCAAGACCACCTATGCGCTGGAAGGCTCGATCTTCATCGCCGGCGCTGCCGTGCAGTGGCTGCGCGACGGCATCAAGGTGATCGGCAAGGCCGAGCAGAGCGGCAAACTGGCCGCCGAGGCCGATCCGACGCAGAATGTCTATCTGGTGCCGGCCTTTGTCGGACTGGGCGCGCCGCATTGGGACGCCGACGCGCGCGGCGCGATTTTCGGGCTGACCCGCAATTCCGGTCCTGCGGAGTTCGCGCGCGCGGCACTCGAATCCGTGGCGTACCAGACCCGGGACCTGCTCGACGCCATGCGCAAGGACTGGAAGGGCACTTCGGCGAAAACCGTGCTCAGGGTCGATGGCGGCATGGTGGCGTCGGACTGGACCATGCAGCGCCTGGCCGACATTCTCGACGCGCCGGTCGACCGCCCGACCATTCTGGAGACGACCGCGCTGGGTGCGGCCTGGCTTGCCGGCTCGAAGGCTGGTGTCTGGCCCAAGGCGAAGGAATTCGCCAAGAGTTGGGCGCTGGAGCGGCGGTTCAAGCCGGAGATGGACACCTCCACACGATCCGCCAAGCTGGCAGGCTGGCGCGATGCTGTGCGCAGGACGCTGAGCGTGCCATAACGGTCAAACGCAACGACCTGAGGGAGGGGACATGCAGCCAGACTGGTATCCTGCTTGGCGCGAGGAGGCCATTGAACAGCTGATCGCCAAGAATGCCCGTTTGGAGAAAGAGTTTCGCCTCGGCCACTGGCCGCGCTATGACTATGACCTGACGACCGGCAGGCTTTTGTTTTCGGACAATGGTGCCGTCAAGGTGGTTGCCGATATTCAGATTGCTGGTTCGACAAGCGCCAAGGCTGGCAACTGGCTTTGGGCGTGGTCGAATTCCAACTTGCCCAACGAACTTCTTGCTGACGCCAAGCGCGTCCTTTCCTTCGGCGAGGACAACGATATTGCCGAACTTCGGCAGGCCTATGTGACCGACGCGAAGGATGACCTGGAAGCACTCGGCTGGGAACTGACCTCGGCAATGGTGCGGGTCTGCGAGGCACTCGGCGCCTATCGTTCTCCGCGCGGGGAAGGGGGCGGTCTTTATCTGATCCTCAAAAGCGCAAACTGGGCCAACTGAAAGGAAGTTCATTCCGTTGGTCGGGTGCTGAAAGTCTCAACGAAAAGACCCGCGCCGTTTCCGACGCGGGTCCCTCACTCACACTCGGCTACTGACACTCACTCTTGGATCAGTAAGGCGAACGGCATTCCTGGCGCGGTCCGTGGTTCGGCTGGAATGTGTTGTCCGAAGCACGATAGCTGCGATAGTGGTCGTAGCACCACTGCACGTGCGAGTTGCCTGCGTAAACGCGGTTGTTCTCGCTGTTGACGATGGCGCCCGTAATCAGCGCGCCGGTCGCGAAAGCTGCCAGCGGGAACCAGTAGTCGCCGTGGCGGCGATAACCGCGATGGTATTCGCGATATCCGCGATGGCCATTCCAGTAACCGTCGCCGTTTCGCGCAAAGTTGCGATCGCCGTTGAAATTGCGGTTGCCGAAATTGCGGTTGAAGTGGCGCTTCTTCATCCACGGCTTGTAATCGACCGTCTGCGCATCGCTCGAAGCCGATGCCGCCTGTGGTACGAACATCTGCGCCGCATTGGCAGGCAGAGCAGTCGCGGCAAACGAAGCCGAAAGGGTGGTCGCCAGTATACCCGTTACGATCTTGTTCATTGTCTTCTCCTTCGAAAGGGTGATTGACGTCCCTTGTGGCGAGACAACGGGTGGTAGGGGGGAAGGTTCCTCGCTAAATCCCAAGTTGCTGATTTGTAATGTTTCTCCGGCCTGTCAGCTGTGGCGACGAGGGTGTGCCACCGTTTCGCCAGGGGCGTTGCGCTCTTGACCGAAGTGGCAGGGAGACAGGTCGACGGGCTGTGACAATGGTGAGCGCGATGGGATTCGAACCCATGACCTACTGATTAAAAGTCAGTTGCTCTACCGGCTGAGCTACGCGCTCCCGCGGGCTTGAAAAAAGGCCGCCCTCGAAATTGCGCGGAACATAGGGAGAGTGCCTCGACCGGTCAACCGGAAAAGAGTGTCCATAAGCCAGAGTTTTCAAGCACCAGTCAGCGCTTTTGATTCGCACGTTGGAAACGCAGCGACCCTCAGCCGTTCCGCGACAAATGCACATCCAGGACGGCTGCCTTCTTGGCGATCAGGCCTTCCAGATCCGCGTCCGACCTTTTGGTGCCGGTCCGTTCGCGCAGCAGCGAGATCACCGCGCGCATTGAAAGCGGAGTGATTTGGGAAAGCGGGGTGGCCTGGGCGGCCAGAATGGCATCCACCGCGCCGGCGACATCCGGAGTCTCCGTTGGCGCTCGCATGGTCGGTTCCCTTCTGTTCAGGTCGGCCTCGGCGGCGTCGGTCGGTGCTCTGACGCCGCGATCGAAAACGACAGCCAGGCCGTTCTTGACGGCGAGGGCGGCGACCATATCGTCGAGCTTGCGGTCGGAGAGGGCTGGGTCGGCCGGTTTGAGGATCCTGCGGATCACCCTGGCAGCCTGATCGGTCGACACGAAGTCATAACGCCGTTTTCTGGCCCCGACATATTGTTCGATGATGATGCTCAGGCGGCGGGCCGCAATATCCCTGGGTTCCTGCACATCCTTGGGTTCCACCGTGGCCTCCTGGGCTGCCGTGCGTGCAAATTCGGCTGCCAACGCAAAATAGGGCGGCCCGATCGAACATCAAACGTCCTTCGATCATTTCGTCGCACCCGCCAATGGGCCGGAACGATCCCGCGGCTGAAGCATTTTCGCTCCATGACCAGCGCATTGAGGGAAGGCCGGGCCATGAAGATCGCCCATGTCGCGCCATTGTACGAATCCGTGCCGCCGAGGCTCTATGGCGGCACCGAGCGCATTATTTCCTACCTGACTGAAGCCCTCGTCGACCTCGGCCACGACGTGACGCTATTCGCCAGCGGCGACACGAAAACCTCCGCCAAACTCGTGCCGTGCCGCGAGCGGGCGCTTCGTCTCGATCCGCGCCCGCTGAAGTCCGAGATCGCGGCGCATCTGTCGATGCTTGACGAGGTGAGGAACCACGCTGACGATTTCGACGTCATTCATTTTCATCTCAGCCATTTCCTGCATTTTCCGTTTTTCCGCGACATGCCGCAGCGCACGGTGACGACGCCGCATGGCAGGCTGGATTACGCGGACCTCGCGCAGGCCTACGACCGGTTCCCGCGCTTCCCGATGATTTCCATATCCCGCAGCCAGCGGGCACGATTCGCTTCGGCGAACTGGCTGGCTACGATCCACCACGGATTGCCCGTCGACCTCTACGAACCCGATTTCGAGGCGGGCTCGGATGGCGGCTATCTTGCCTTTCTCGGCAGGATGTCGCGGGACAAGCGGCCGGACCGGGCAATCGAAATCGCTCGGCGCACCGGCCTGAAGCTCAAGCTCGCGGCCAAGATCGGCGACGGCGATCGCGCCTATTTCGAGGAAGTCGTCCAACCGCTGATCGATGGCGACCGGATCGAATATGTCGGCGAGATCGGCGAGGACCAGAAGAGCAGGTTTCTTGGCAATGCAGCCGCCCTGCTGTTTCCGATCGATTGGCCTGAACCTTTCGGTCTTGCCGTGATCGAAGCCATGGCCTGCGGAACCCCTGTCATGGCCTGGAGTTGCGGCGCCATGCCCGAGATCGTCGATTATGGAGTTACCGGCTTCGTCGTCGAAACCATCGAGGATGCGGTCGCCACGATGCCGGCTCTCCTGCAACTGGACCGGCGACGCATAAGAGCGGTGTTCGAAAGGCGGTTTTCGGCCGACAGAATGGCCAGGGACTACGTCGCGGCCTATTCCCGGCTGCGCAACGGTCATGAGCAAAGCAGAGCCTCCTAGGCCTTCACGCGTCCGAAAAACCAGCACGGGACAATCCTGTTGACCATCACCCAACTCGACGAGCGCAAGCTCGATCCTGCCATAGCACTGGCTTCCCTGGACGAAACCGCGCCGCGGGAGCCGCACAGGCTGTTTGCCCTCAAGCATGGCGACTGTTTTGCCGTCGCCGATGCCTATGGCGACATACGCGGTGTCGGCGACGGGTTTTTTCGCGACGACACGCGCGTGCTCTCCGAATTTCGCCTCACCGTCGGCGGACGGTCGACGTCGTTGCTCGGCGCGTCCCTCAGCCAGGACAATGTGCTCTTCACCACCAACCTCACCAATCTGCCGATCGAGAGCGCCGCGGGCCGCCAGATACCGCAAGGCGCTATCCATATCGAGCGCGTCCGGCTGTTGTGGGAGGAAAGACTGTACGAGCGCATAACGCTCTCCAACTACAGCCGCGAGCATTCCACGATCCTGCTGTCACTGCGTTTTGCCGCCGATTTCCGTGACATGTTCGAGGTCCGGGGCTCGACCCGATCGAAGCGTGGAACCGCCCACACGGCCGAGATCACAGGGAACGCGGTGGTGCTTCGCTACGAGGGCCTGGACAAGGTCGTGCGGACATCGGCGATTTCATTCTCGCAGACGCCTGATCACCTGACTTCCGAGCGCGCGGATTTCGTCATCGCCGTCACCAAGCGCAGCAGCCAGACGCTTTACGTGGAAGTGGGCAACGAGACGGACGATCGCCCCGAAAGCGGCCGGTTTCGCGCGGCCGCCGCCCGCGCCCGCTTCGGCATGCGCGCCAAGCGCCGGCATGGCGCGACACTGCACAGTTCGGGCCGCGTCTTCAACGACTGGATGGAACGGGCTCGCGCCGATGTCGCGCTGCTCACCACGGAACTGGCGACCGGGCCCTATCCCTATGCAGGCATTCCCTGGTTCTCCACCGCCTTCGGCCGGGATGGCGTGATCTCGGCTTTGCAGATGCTTTGGCTCAATCCCGGTCTGGCGCGCGGCGTCCTGGCGTTTCTCGCCCAGCACCAGGCGACCGAGACTTCGCCTTTCAGCGATTCCGAACCCGGCAAGATCATGCACGAGACCCGCAAGGGCGAGATGGTGGCGCTGAGCGAGCTGCCGTTCGGCCGCTATTATGGCGGCGTCGACACCACGCCGCTCTATATCCATCTTGCCTGCGCCTATGCGGACCGCACGGGGGACACGGCCTTCATCGATACGCTATGGCCATCGCTTTGCGCCGCTGCCGAGTGGATCGAAACAGCGAGCCGTGCGACTGGGTTCCTCACCTACCAGCGCGCCGCGGAATCCGGACTGGCCAATCAGGGATGGAAAGACAGTTTCGACTCCGTCTTCCACGCTGATGGCCGCATCCCGAAAGGGCCGATCGCGCTGGTCGAGGTGCAGGGCTACGTCTTCGCGGCGTTCCAGGGTTTGGCGAAACTGGCACGGCTGCGCGGTGAAGCGGAACGCGCCGAGAGCTGGGAAATACGCGCCGACGCCATTCGCCAGAAAGTCGAGCGCCATTTCTGGCTCGAGGACCTCAACTACTATGCGCTGGCTTTGGATGGCGAGGGTCAGCCTTGCAAGGTGCGCACGTCCAATGCCGGTCACCTGCTTTATGTCGGCCTTCCAAGTCCGGATCGCGCGCGCATGGTCGCCGACCAGCTCCTGTCGGCCTCGTTTCATTCCGGCTGGGGGCTGCGGACGCTGGCGGACGATGCGATCTTCTTCAATCCGATGTCCTATCACAACGGCTCCATCTGGCCGCACGATACGGCGATCTGTGCTGCCGGACTGGCGCGATACGGCATCCGCGACAGCGTTGTTCGGCTGATGAGCGGCACCTTCGAATCCGCCGTTCATTTCAACATGCGGTTGCCAGAATTGTTCTGCGGCTTCACGCGCGCGGCCGGCGAAGCGCCGATCGCCTATCCGGTGGCCTGCCTGCCGCAGGCATGGTCCGCCGGCTCGGCCTTCATGCTCATGCAATCGTGCCTCGGCCTGCAGATCGATGGCTGGACCGGCGAAATCCATGTGACCCGGCCGCGCCTGCCGATCGGTATCGACAACCTCGTCATCCGCCACCTTTCGGTGGGGCAGGCGGCAGTGGATCTGACGTTCCAGCGCGTGGGAGATCGCGTCGGCGCCTTCCTTGCCGAACCGCATGAGGGGCTGGTGCCACTTGTGGTCAGGAGCTGAAAAGGCGGAACCATCCCGCACCATGAACGTTGGACACCACGCCGTGGGTGCCGAAACTCCAGCCGTTGAAGCCGCTACGGTATCCCATTGAAAGGTAATCGATTTCAATGCCTGACAACAGTTCGTATCTAGTCGTTCCCATATTCACATTGTGGCTCGTCGTTGTTGCAGCCGTCGGCGTCCTGGTCATTGTGCTGGTGACGATGATGTTGCGGGCGCGCAAGGGCAGCAGGCTGGCCGCTGCGGGGGTTGACCCTGCTCGCGGACCATTGCCGGAATTCGAGAAGAATGGGCAGTCGGCGGCCGCGGCACTGGTGCAGTGGTCGCCCGAAACGCTGCGTCACATCCTGGCGACGGAGCTTCCCGATGCCCAGGTGATCGTCGTCTCAAACCGTGAGCCGTATATCCACAACCGCGAGGGCGACGATATCCAGCTGGTCGTACCGGCCAGCGGGCTCGTCTCCGCGTTGGAGCCGATCACGCGCGCCTGCGCGGGCACGTGGATTGCCTATGGTGGCGGTTCGGCAGACAGGCTGGTGGTCGACAAGAACGACCGGATCGAGGTGCCGCCGGACAATCCCTCCTACACGCTGCGCCGCGTCTGGCTGAGCGAGGAAGAACAGCAAGGCTACTATCTCGGCTTTGCTAATGAAGGCCTCTGGCCGCTTTGCCATATCGCCTTCACCCGGCCGATATTCCGCGCCTCGGATTGGGAAGCCTATGAGGCGGTCAACCGCAAATTCGCCGACACCGTCGTCGCGGAAGCCCGCAACGAGCGGCCGATCGTGCTCGTCCAGGACTATCATTTCGCTTTGCTGCCGCGAATGATCCGGGAGCGGCTGCCGGAGGCGATCATCATCACCTTCTGGCATATTCCGTGGCCGAATTCCGAGGTGTTCAGCATCTGCCCATGGCGCGAGAAGATTCTCGAGGGGCTGCTCGGCAGTTCGATCGTCGGTTTTCACACCCAGTTCCATTGCAACAACTTCATCGACAGTGTCGACCGTTTCCTGGAAAGCAGGATCGAGCGCGAGGATTCGGCCATTTCCTATGGCGGCCAGATCAGCCTGGTCCACGCCTATCCGATCTCAATTGAATGGCCGCCGGCGCAACTGGGCAAATTGCCGGACGTCGCGCAATGCCGCCGGAAGGTCCGTGAGACATTCGGTCTGGGCGAGAATGTCAGGCTGTGCGTGGGGGTTGAGCGTCTCGACTACACCAAGGGCATCCTCGATCGCTTCAATGCACTCGATGAGCTGCTGACGCTTCATCCCGAATGGATCGGCAAGGTGGCGTTCCTGCAGATCGCGGCGCCCAGCCGCGGCACTCTGCCTGCCTATCAGCAATTGTACGAGGAGTGCATGCGCCATGCCGAGGATCTCAACCGGCGCTATGGTCGCGAAGGCTACACGCCCGTCCTGATGATAACGGAACATCACTCGCAGCAGCAGGTCTATGAAATCTACCGTGCAGCCGACGTCTGCATGGTCACCAGCCTGCATGACGGCATGAACCTGGTTGCCAAGGAGTTTGTCGCGGCGCGTGAGGATGAACAGGGCGTGCTGCTGCTCAGCATGTTCGCCGGCGCCTCCAAGGAGCTTCTGGACGCACTTATCGTCAATCCGTATGACGCGGCGATGATGGGCGATGCCTTGCTGCAGGCCTTGACCATGTCTGAGGAGGAGCAAAGCCAGCGCATGCGACGCATGCGCGAGATCGTTCGCGACAACAATGTCTACCGGTGGGCGGGCAGTATGCTTCTCGATGCCGCGCGCTTGCGCAAGCGCGATGCGGTCGATCGCGCCGTCAGCGCTGCTCCAGCGGCTCCAGGCAACGTCATATCGTTGCTCGATCGCAGACGCGTGGCGGCGCTATGATGTCGATATCGCCAAACCTCGCCGTGCCAGTCGTTCCGCAAGGGCCATGGAGCCTATTCCTCGATATCGATGGCACGCTTCTCGAACATGCCGCGCATCCCGATGCGGTGGTCGTCAGTGAGGAGTTGCGCACCCTGCTGGTGCGGCTCGAAGCGCAATTGGACGGAGCGCTGGCCTTCGTCACGGGGCGGTCGATCGCCGCCGTCGACCATCTCTTCCAGCCCCTCAGATTGCGCGCTGCCGGGCTTTATGGCCTCGAGCACAGGCTGGCGCGCGATGGTCCGGTCGAGGCAGCCGGCGAACCGGCTGACATTGCCGCACTTGCCAACGAAATCGCGACGGAACTGGACAATGCGGACGTCTATATCGAGCGCAAGGGACCCATCCTGGCCATTCATACACGCGCGGCCCCGCATTTGTTGCAACGCGCGACACAGCTCGTCGAACAGGCACTGGACAGATTGCCTGCGGGATACCGGGTCCTGGCCGGAAATGCCGGCGTGGAACTGATGCCGCTGGAGGCGGCGAAGGGAGCGGCCATCCGGCGCTTCATGCAAATTCCGGCTTTCAGAGGACGGCGCCCGGTGTTCCTCGGGGACGATACTTCAGATGAGAACGGGTTCGAGACCGTCAACGAACTGGACGGCATTTCGGTTCGTATAAAGCCGCAGGGATCGACAGCGGCGCCTTTTGCGCTGGCCGGTGTGCACGCGGCCGTGGCTTGGCTGGACGAGATGAGCAGACGCGAGACCGCGAAAGCGGCGACGCTGGCCGCAATGCCCAAATGAACCGGATTGCTCCCGAGCCATTCCCGGTCGCACGCATGGAAGGAGTTTGCCATGACCCAACTGACCAGCCTCATCCGCGAAATCATGCCCGACTGGCTCCTGCGGCGCCCCGAGCCACAAAGCGGCGATACGGCAGCTGCGCCGTTGCGCCCTGAAGATGCAGACGCGATCTGGCGCAAGGCTGTCGAGAAGGATCTGTTCGGGGCCAACACGCCGGATTACGCCGAGACCGGCGAGAAGGAACCCAACCGTCATTGACGGCCGCGCTCAGCCCTCTCCGAAAACCAGCGAAACATTGCCGCCGGCATGGCGTTCGAGGCGGCCGGCGAGGTCGAGTTCCAAAAGCACCATGAAGATTTGAGCTGGGTGCAGGCCGGTGTGGCGGATGATCTCGTCGATCGGCACCGGTGTCGGGCCGAGCGCCTCAAGCACCTTGGCGCGGTCGCTCTCGCCGGGTGGCGGTGTGGCCGAAAAGTCGGGCGGATCTTCGAACGGCGGAACGGCAGGCGCCCGCATGCCGGTCAGCGGCGCGATCGCCCTGGAAATGTCCGATGCCTCCGTGACCAGCGTGGCGCCGTCCTTGAGCAGGCCATTGCAGCCTGCGGCGCGCGGATCGAGCGGGGAGCCCGGCACGGCAAAGACCAGCCGGCCCATTTCACCGGCAAGCCTGGCGCTGATCAGCGAGCCCGAGCGCTGCGCGGCCTCGACCACCACCAGCCCGAGGGCAGCGCCCGCGACAAGACGGTTGCGACGCGGAAAATCCTGGGCGCGCGGCTGCCAGCCGAACGGCATCTCGGAGATGATGGCGCCGCGTTCGGCGATTTGCTCGCATAGGCCGGCATTTTCGGGCGGGTAGGGCAGGTCGAGGCCTCCGGCGAGCACGCCAACCGTGCCGGTTGCCAGGCTGCCCTGATGCGCCGCCGTGTCGATGCCGCGCGCCAGGCCGGAGACGATGCCGTAGCCGTCGCCGCCGAGATCGACCGCCAGCATGCGCGCCATCTTGATGCCGGCCAGCGATGCGTTGCGGGCGCCGACGATGGCGACCCCAGGGAGCCGGAACACAGCAGCATTGCCCTTGACCGCCAGAAGAGGCGGAGGATTGTCCATGCTCCTCAGCAGCGGGGGATAGTCGGGCTCGCCGATACCGACGAAACGCGCGCCTGCCCGGCGGGCTGCCTCGAGTTCGGCCTCGGCCTCGGCGATCGACGGAATGCGGGCGATCCGGCTGGCACCGCCCGAAATCATCAGTTCCGGCAGGATTTCCAGGGCCACCTCGGCCGACCCGAAGCGGTTGATGAGGTCGCGAAAGGAAGCGGGGCCGACATTCTGGGTGCGGATCAGCCGCAGCCAGCTCAGCCGCTGCCGGTCGCTGAGGCGCGGCCCGGCTGCCGGCTCGCTCATCCCTTGGCTCCGATCTTGCCCTCGGTGCCGGCAAGCAGCCGCGAAATGTTCGCCCTGTGCTTGATGAAGACGATGATGCTCATCACCACGAACAGGACTGCAATCTGCGGTGCGCTCAGGAAATACAGGGCGATCGGCACGATGACGGCCGCTGTCAGCGCCGCAAGCGACGAGTAGCGGGACAGGAACGCCACCGCCAGCCAGACGACGGCGAAGATCAGCGCCACCTGCCAGGCAAGGCCGATCAGCACGCCGAGATAGGTCGCGACGCCCTTGCCGCCCTTGAAGCCAAGCCAGACCGGGAAGAGATGACCAAGAAAGGCCCCGAGGCCAGCCCAGACAGCCGTTTCCGGCGCGAAATGGCCTGATATCAGCACGGCCGCCGTGCCCTTCAGCGCATCGAGAAGCAAGGTCGCGGCGGCGAGACCCTTGTTGCCCGTGCGCAGCACGTTGGTGGCGCCGATATTGCCCGAGCCGATCTTGCGCACGTCACCAAGGCCGGCGGCGCGGGTCAGTAGCAGCCCGAAGGGAATCGAGCCTAAGAGGTAGCCGAATACCAGCGCCAGGATTAGGCCGTAAGTCATTGTTTCCCCCGCATTTCCCCCAGGTCAGTCCGGTCAGGCGCGACGCCGTTGCCGTTCTATGCCGAGAACACTGTGCGGCCCGCAACCAGTGTTTGCAAGACCTTGCCTTGCAGGCGCGCGCCTTCGAAGCAGGTGTTTTTCGAACGGGAGCGAATGCCGCCTTCACTGACGATCCAGGGTTCGTCGAGATCGACGAGCGCGAGGTCGGCGACTGAACCCGGCTTCAGCGTGCCGCCGGGCAATCCGAACAGTTTTGCCGGCGCGGTGGACAGTGTTTCGACCAGCCGCAGCAGCGGCACATCACCATTGTGGTAGAGCCGCAGGGCCGCGCCCAGCAGCGTCTCCAGCCCGATGGCGCCGGCAGCGGCGTCGGCGAAGGGCAGGCGCTTGGTGTCGACATCCTGTGGATCGTGCGAGGAGACGATGATGTCGACCGTGCCGTCCCTGACCGCCTCGATCATCGCCAGCCGGTCTTCCTCGGCGCGCAGCGGCGGCGTCAGCCGGAAGAAGGTGCGGTATTCACCGACATCGTTTTCATTGAGCGACAGATTGTGGATCGACACGCCCGATGTCACATCAGCGCCATCGGCTTTGGCGCGCGTCACGGCGTTTGCCGCCATCGCCGTCGAAATCTTGGCCGCATGGTAGGAGCCGCGCGTCAGCCGCGCCAAAGCCAAATCGCGCTCCAGAGGGATGGATTCGGCTTCGCGCGGAATGCCGGAGAGGCCGAGCCAGCTGGCGTACAGGCCTTCATTCATGACCCCGGACGAGCCGAGGTCGGCATCCTGGGTCTCGTGCACGATGGTGGCGCCGAAATCGCGGGCATAGGTCAGCGCCCGGCGCATCACCAGTGAACTGGCGATGGTGTGGCGGCCATCGGTGAAGGCGACGGCGCCGGCCTCGCGCAGCAGGCCGAACTCGGTCATCTCGCGGCCATCAAGCCCCTTGGTGATCGCCGCCGCGGGAAAGATGTTGACGATCGCGGTGTCCTTGGCGGTGCGCAGCACGAACTCGACCAGCGCGACATTGTCGATCACCGGGTCGGTATCGGGCATCATGACGACGGAAGTGACGCCGCCGGCGGCCGCGGCAACGCTTGCCGAAGCGATGGTTTCGCGATGCTCGCCGCCGGGCTCGCCGATGAAGACGCGGCCATCGATCAGGCCGGGAATGATCGCCTTGCCGGTGCAATCGATGGTCGTGGCGCCATCGGGCGCGCCCTGGTTCAACGCCGCCTTGCCTGCGGCGACGATCTTGCGGCCCTCGACGATGACGGAGCCGACTTCGTCGATGCCGCGCGAGGGGTCGACAATGCGGGCGCGTTCAAAGACTGTCGTGCTCATGCGCCGCGACCCTCTTGATTGCGGCCCTCTTGATTACGACGGGGGTCGAGCAGCGCTTCCATAACCGCCATGCGCACGGCGACGCCCATCTCCACCTGCTCCTGGATCACACTTTGCGGGCCGTCGGCGATTTCCGAGGCGATTTCGACGCCGCGGTTCATCGGGCCGGGATGCATCACCAGCGCGTCGCCCTTGGCGGCCTTCAGCTTTTCGGCGTCGAGGCCGAAATAGCGGAAATATTCGCGCACCGAAGGCACGAAGGCGCCTTCCATCCGCTCGCGCTGTAGGCGCAGCATCATCACCACGTCGGCGTCCTTGAGGCCTTCGGCCATCGAGCGCGTGACGATGACGCCCATCTTCTCGATGCCGGACGGCAGCAGCGTCGAAGGCGCCACCACGCGCACCTGCGCGCCAAGCGCGTTGAGCAGCATGATGTTGGAGCGCGCGACGCGCGAATGCAGGATGTCGCCGCAGATCGCCACGATCAGCTTCGACAGCGGCCCCTTGGCGCGGCGGATGGTCAGCGCGTCGAGCAGCGCCTGGGTCGGATGTTCATGCGCGCCGTCGCCGGCATTGACCACCGAGCAGCCGACTTTCTGCGCCAGCAGGGCGGCGGCACCTGCTGACTGATGGCGGATGATCAAGATGTCGGGCCGCATGGCGTTCAGCGTCATCGCCGTGTCGATGAGCGTTTCGCCCTTCTTCACGGAAGAACTTGCCACCGACATGTTCATGACATCGGCGCCGAGCCGCTTTCCAGCCAGCTCGAAAGAGGACTGCGTGCGGGTCGAGGCCTCGTAGAAGAGATTGATCTGGGTACGGCCGCGCAGCGTCGAGGTCTTCTTCTCGGATTGCCGTGAAATCGCGACGGCTCGATCCGCCCGGTCGAGCAACAACTCGATGTCGGCGGGCGAAAGATCGCTGATGCCCAGAAGATGGCGGTGAGGGTAGAGTGGCAGGGACGAAGCGTCGGTCATCTCAAGGCGCTGCTATAGGGTGCGGATTTTGCGCCCGCAAGCGTCAGCTTTCGATTGACGCCGTTCTCCCCGGTATTTTCGTCGCGCGCGCGGCAACGCTTGGCTATATCTAGCCGATGGCTTCGGATTCGAGGTCTTCTTGCGACAAGGACAAAGCGTGACCGACGACGTGACGAACCAGCCGCCGCCGCTGACGGGCGGCAACGCCTGGCGGGGCGATCCGTTGCTGATCCAGCTTGCCGAGCGCTTTTCCGACCCGGTGCGCAAGGACCTCGACGGGCTCGGCCGTTTCGTGCTGACGCAGGAGGCGCAGGAATTGGCGCGCCTGGCCAATGTCGAGACGCCGAAGCTGAGGACCCATGATCGCCAGGGACGGCGCATCGACCTGGTCGAATTCCATCCCGCCTATCACGCCTTGATGCGCCGCTCGGTGGCGAACGGGCTGCATTCCTCGGTCTGGGAAAATGGCGACGCCGAGATCGGCCGCCGTCACCAGGTGCGCGCCGCACGCTTCTATCTGACTGCCGAACTCGAGACCGGGCATCTCTGCCCCATCACCATGACCAGCGCCTCGCTGGCGGCGTTGATGGCCAGCCCAAAGCTGTTTCGCGAATGGGCGCCGCGCGTGACGACGCGCAAATACGACCAGAGCCAGAAGCCGCCGGTCGAGAAGACCGGGCTGACGCTCGGCATGGGCATGACCGAAAAACAGGGCGGCACGGATGTGCGCGCCAATCTAACCAGGGCCGAACGCGCCGGCAGCGGCTTCTATCGCCTGACCGGCCACAAATGGTTCATGTCGGCGCCGATGTCGGACGCCTTCCTGGTGCTGGCGCAGGCGCCGGAGGGACTGTCCTGCTTCCTCGTGCCGCGCGTCCTCGGCGACGGGTCGGGCAACGGCTTTCGTTTCCAGCGCCTGAAGGATAAGCTCGGCAACCGCTCCAACGCCTCTTCCGAGGTCGAGTTCGTCAACGCCATCGGCGAGATGGTCGGCGAGCCCGGCGCCGGCGTAAAGACGATCATGGACATGGTGACGCTGACCCGGCTCGATTGCGCCGTGGCGTCCTCGGCGATCATGCGGGCAGGGCTGGCGGAAGCTGTTCATCATGCCCGCCATCGCCAGGTGTTCGGCTCGACCTTGATCGAGCAGCCGCTGATGCAGCGCGTGCTGGCCGACATGGCGCTCGATGTTGCCGCGGCAACCGCGCTGTCGTTCCGGCTGGCGCGCTCCTTCGACGAGGCGGCAAGCGATCGCGGCGAGGCGGCGTTTGCCCGCGCCATGACGCCGGTCGTCAAATACTGGGTGTGCAAGATCGCGCCGCCGCTGCTCTACGAGGCGATGGAGTGTCTCGGTGGCAATGGCTATGTCGAGGAGGCGCCGCTCGCCCGCTATTATCGCGAAGCGCCTGTCAACGCGATCTGGGAAGGATCGGGCAATGTCATGGCGCTCGATGTGCTGCGCGTGCTCGGGCGTGCGCCCGGCCTGTTCGAAGAGGTGCTGGCTGGCATCGACCGCGACCTCGGCGCCGGCGGGCGCGGCACGATCGGCGTGCTGAAGGCGGCGATGCAGGTGGCTTCGACCGACGAGGGCTCGGCCCGGCTGCTGACCGAACAACTGGCGCTGTCGGCCGCGGCGGCGGAACTGCGCCGGCTGGGGGCAGGGAGGATCGCCGATGCCTTCGTCGAGACGCGCCTGGCCGGCCAATGGCGCAACACCTACGGCATGATCGATTCGCGCCACGACGCGCGCATGATCATCGACACGCTCTATCCGCCGGTGAACTGAGCCGAGAGCGGCGCAACGTTCGATTCTTCGATCAATTGAACGCATCCAAGGACATCGTGGTGCGTCCTGTGGATCGCCGTTAACCTTAACAAATGGTTTCCATTGCGGCGGCGGGCGGCAAAGCCCACTGTCATTCCTGCCGAAGCAGGAACCACGATGCGACACGTATTGACCTCCTTTCTGTCTGTGCACTGGGCGATTGTCTTTGCCCTGCTGGCGCTGATCTGCATCGATGGAGATCGCGGTGTGACGGCAGCCCTCGGCGTGCTTGGAGTGACCGTCGAGAGCGCCCGGTTCGTCGATCTGCAAAACATCGTCGTGGTCGCGCCGCTGGCGATCGCATTGCTGGTCGTGGCGGTGCTGTTCTTCTGGGCCTTTGTCGATTCGCTGATCAACGATGCGGCCAGCCCGGGCGCCGACAGCGTCGTTCGCATCGCCTTCATTTCCGCTTCCGGTGTGCTGTCGATGATTTTGATCGGCGGAGCGGCCCAAGGCATCAACGGGCTGTTCATGGTGGTGGCGGTGCAATTGGCGGCTCTTCTGGCCTCCTATGTCGCGATGCTTGCCGAGCGGCGCTCCGCGGCCGCGTTGGACGACGCCGATTTTCGCGCCACGGCGCACGGCATGGCGAAGGCAGCGGCCCATAATTCGCTGCTTTCCCTGATATCGGGCCGGACCGGCCCCGGTCGGACCGGCTCGAACGGGAAGGGAGGCCGCTGATGCGCTATATCTTCGCATTGTGGGCGGCCCCGATGGCGCTGTTCTGGGGCTGGTTCTACCTCTCCCTCAACGACATGAATTTCGGCTATGTGATGCTGACCCGGCAGCTGCACGATTTCGTGTTCCAGCTCTACGGCCAGATGCTCGGCATCGATCCGGCCATCATACCGGGCATGGTGGCGAAGGCCTGTATCTTCGACGGGTTTCTGCTGATGGCTATATGGGCTTTTCGCCGTCGCCGCGAAATTCTGGACTGGGTCAGGCGGCGCCGGTCGGGCCCGGTCCCGTTCGAGCATCCTATTCCGTTCGAGCGGCTGAATCGAGCGACTGAAGCCGGTCCAAGACTCCCTGCAGAATAAAGGCCGCGGCCGCCGAATCGATCTTGCCGGCACGTTTGGCGCGCGAGAAATCCATTTCGATCAGCGTCCTTTCGGCCGCCACCGTCGACAGCCGTTCATCCCAGAACACGAAGGGCAGGTCGCTGAGCTGCGCCATGTTGCGCACGAAGGCGCGCGATTTCTGCGCGCGCGGCCCTTCCGACCCATCCATGTTGATCGGCAGTCCGATCGCCACCGCGCCGACATTCTCCTTCTTCAGCAGGGCCAGAAGCACGGCGGCATCGAGCGAGAATTTCCTTCGCATGATGACCGGGCGCGGGTGGGCGAAGGCGAATCCCCGGTCGGAAACCGCGACGCCGATCGTCTTGTCGCCGAGATCGAGCCCCGCCAGCGTCCTGCCATCGGCGAGCCATGCCGGCAATTGCTCGATCGTGATGACAGCCAACGGTTTTCCCTCGTCTTTTTCAGCAGCATGCGTCCTTCCGGATGCGCGGCGGACACTATACCCTTTGATCTCGGGCTCATCGGCGTTCTATCCTCTGGCCCGGCAAAAATCGAGGAATGCATTTCATGAAACTGACCTGGTACGGCCATTCGGCCTTCCGTATCGAAACCGGCGACGCCAAGATCCTCATCGACCCCTATCTGATCGGCAACCCGTCTTGGACGGGCGGCTGGGAAGGGCCGGCCGAAGGGATCACGCATGTCCTGTTGACGCATGGGCACAACGACCACATCAGCGGCGCGCTGGAAGTGCTTGGCAAGAGCGGCGCGCAACTGGTCGCCAATTTCGAGATCTGCATGTATCTGGTCGGCAAGGGCGCCGACGGCAGCAAGATCAATCCCGGCAACATTGGCGGCACGGTCGATTGCGGCGGCTTCACTACGACTTTCGTCCAGGCGCTGCACTCTTCCTCGTTTGGCGAAGACGGTGGCAAGAACGTCTATCTCGGTAATCCCGGCGGGCTGGTCCTGCATTTCCCCGAAGACCCGACGCTCTACCATATGGGCGATACCGACATCTTTTCCGACATGGCGCTGATCAACGAATTGCATGAGCCAAAGATCGGCATCGTGCCGATCGGCGACCGGTTCACCATGGGCGGCGCGGTGGCGGCACTAGCGTGCCGCCGCTTTTTCAAGTTCGACACAGTCGTCCCCTGCCACTTCGGCACGTTTCCGATGATCGATCCGACGCCTGAGAAGTTCGAGGCCGGCCTCGAAGGGTCCGGCGTGAAGGTCGCATTGCCGAAAATCGGTGAAACGACTACGATCTAGAAACAGCCAAAGCGGAACAAATCCATGGCGTTGGGGCGATCTCTTTGTGTGTCGATGTTTGTCGCGGCATCGCCCGCGCTCGCTGCGGATGACTTCATCGAAGGCGTCTACCTGCAGTCCGAGGAGCTCTGCACGCAGGCCAGGAAGGACACGCTGCAGACGCTGATCGATGCCGGCAACGTCGTGCTTTCCGTGCATGGCCTGCAAGGGGTCGAATATAACTGTGAGTTCGTTCAGGTCACAAAGGCGACACGCTCGCCGGCCTGGGCGGTGACGGCCATCTGCCAGGAACCGGGCTATGTCTTTCCCGATGTCCTGTCGGTGACGCGGGTCAGTCCGACGCAACTCGATCTCGTATCGGTCCGGCCGATCGACGACGAAAGCGAAGCTAGCGGCAACAGCGGCAGCTATTATCTGTGCGAGGGCGTTGCCCTGCCATAGACTTGTCCCTGGACCGATGGCCGAGAGCCAGGTCGCCACCACGCCTGGTCTCTCGCACGATGCATGTTGCGCAGTACGCGCGGCGCCGCTATAGCCCGGACTGGTTTTCCCCGAGGCAAAATCTATGTCCGTTGATCTTCAGACTGTGAAGCGCGTCGCGCGTCTCGCCCGCATCGCGGTGAGCGAAGAAGATGCAGAACGCATGACCGGCGAATTGAACGCCATACTGGGCTTCGTCGAGCAACTGAACGAGGTCGATGTCTCCGGCGTCGAGCCGATGACCTCGGTGACGCCGATGGAGATGAAGAAGCGCCAGGACGTCGTCACCGACGGCAACAAAGCGGCCGACATCGTCGCCAATGCGCCGGCGACCGAAGAGAATTTCTTCCTCGTGCCGAAGGTCGTGGAGTAGGGCGCCGATGGCAATCGAGATCGCCATCGAGACGCCGTTGCAAGACGACGTGCGCGGCCTGGTCAAGGAACTCAACGAGACCTTGCTCGAATTGACGCCGCCGGAGCACTGCTATCATCTGACGGTAGAGCAGATGGCCGGCCAGGACACGACCGTTTTCATCGCCCGCGACAATGGCATCGCCATCGGTTGCGGCGCGCTGAAGCGCCATGGCGGCGCCATCGGCGAGGTCAAGCGCATGTATACGCGGCCTTCGCATCGCGGCCAGAAAATCGGCGCCAGCATTGTTGAGCGGGTCGAGGCGCTGGCGAGGCAGGAAGGACTGAAGCGGCTGGTGCTGGAGACGGGCGACCGCCATCCCGCCGCCTGGACCGTCTACGAACGTGCCGGGTTTTCGCGCTGCGGCCCGGTGCTGGATTATCCCGATTCCAAGTGGTCGGTGTTTTACGAAAAGAGCCTTTGATGAGCGACCTGACCAGACTGACGATTTCGCAGGCCCGCGCCAAGCTGCGCGGCAAGGAAATCACCGCGACCGAGATCACCGAGGCCTATCTCTCGGAGATCGGTCGCGCCAATCCGGCGCTCAATGCCTATGTCGCGGTAACCGGCGACAAGGCGCTGGATATGGCCAAGGCCTCCGATGCCAGGCTGGTCAAGGGCCAGGGCGGTGCGCTGGAAGGCATTCCGCTGGGGATCAAGGACCTGTTCGGCACCGAAGGCGTCCATACCCAGGCCTGCAGCCATGTGCTCGACGGCTTCAAGCCGCGTTACGAATCGACCGTCACCGCCAATCTGTGGGCGGATGGCGCGGTCATGCTCGGCAAGCTCAACATGGACGAGTTCGCCATGGGCTCGTCCAACGAGACGTCCTATTACGGCCCGGTCATCAACCCGTGGCGGCGCTCGCGGCTCGACACGGTGGTGATGCCGACGACGCATCAGGGCGACGGCGGTTTTGTCTCGGCCGGCGGCACAAGGACCGCGCGCAGCCTGGACAATGCGCAGCTGGTGCCGGGCGGTTCGTCCGGCGGTTCGGCGACGGCCGTCTCGGCGTTCCTGTGCGCCGGCGCCACAGCGACCGATACGGGCGGGTCGATCCGCCAGCCGGCGGCCTTCACCGGCACGGTCGGCATCAAGCCGACCTATGGCCGCTGCTCGCGCTGGGGCATCGTCGCCTTCGCCTCGTCGCTCGACCAGGCCGGACCGATCGCGCGCGACGTGCGCGACGCCGCGATCCTGCTCAAATCCATGGCTTCGGTCGATCCGAAGGACACCACTTCCGTCGACCGGCCGGTGCCGGATTACGAGGCGGCGATCGGCAAGCCGATAAAAGGCATGAAGGTCGGTATTCCAAAGGAATACCGCGTCGACGGCATGCCCGAAGAGATCGAGGCGCTGTGGCAAAAGGGCATTGCCTGGCTCAGGGATGCCGGCGCCGAGATCGTCGACATTTCCCTGCCGCACACCAAATACGCGCTGCCCGCCTATTACATCGTGGCGCCCGCCGAGGCTTCGTCCAACCTGGCGCGATATGACGGCGTCCGCTACGGCCTGCGCGTGCCGGGCAAGGACATTGTCGAGATGTATGAGAAGACTCGCGCCGCCGGTTTCGGCCGCGAGGTCAAGCGCCGCATCATGATCGGCACCTATGTGCTGTCGGCAGGCTATTACGACGCCTACTATCTGCAGGCGCAGAAGGTGCGCAATTTGATCAAGCGCGACTTCGAGAATGTCTTCGCCGCCGGCGTCGACGTCATCCTGACCCCGGCGACGCCGTCCGCCGCCTTCGGCATCGCCGATGAGGACATGGCCGCCGATCCGGTGAAAATGTACCTCAACGACATTTTCACGGTCACCGTGAACATGGCCGGCCTGCCGGGCATCGCCGTGCCAGCCGGCCTCGACCCCAAGGGTCTGCCGCTCGGCCTGCAGCTCATCGGCCGACCGTTCGAGGAAGAGACGCTGTTCCAGACCGCCGCCGTCATCGAGCAGGCGGCCGGCACATTTCAGCCGGAGAAGTGGTGGTAGGGATATCGCTCGTCTGAAGGGGTGAGCGATGTTCTTCTATCTTTCCAAGATATTCTGGTTCTTCATCCAGCCGATCAACCTGGCGATCTTCCTGCTTCTGGCGGGGCTGTTTGCCGGGCTGATCGGCCGGCGGCGGCTGGCCGTCACCGGCAGCGTGCTGGCGTTTCTGATCATTGCGCTATCGGCCTGGACGTCGCTTGGCGCGATGATGCTCAATCCCTTGGAGGAGCGCTTTCCGCGCCCGCCGCTGCCGCAAAAGGTCGACGGCATCGTCGTGCTCGGCGGCGGCTTCGAGGGCGCCATCAACCTGGCGCGGGGCGGCTATGAATTGAGCAGCGGCGGCGATCGCATGGTCGAGACCGCGATCCTCGCCCGCCGCTTCCCGCAGGCCAAGGTGGTTGTATCAGGCGGAAACGGCTCGCTTTTCCTCGACGGTGAGGGCGACGCCGATACCGCACCCCGCCTGCTCGTCCCGCTCGGCGTGCCGGCTGACCGTCTTGTCCTCGAGGACAAGTCCCGCAACACCTATGAAAACGCCGTCTTCAGCCGCAAACTGGTCGAGCCGAAGCCGGGCGAGACCTGGCTGCTGGTGACCTCCGCCTTCCATATGCCGCGGGCCAAGGCGCTGTTCGACAAGGCAGGTTTTCCAACCGTCCCATGGCCGGTCGACTACCGCACTTCGGGCAAGGAAGGTGTCGGCTTGTTTCGCGACAATCCAATTGATTCCGTGCAGAACACCACCATAGCGATCCGCGAATGGATCGGGCTGTTCGCCTATTGGCTTTCCGGCCGCATCGATCAGCCTTTTCCGGCACCGGGCGGCTGACCGATGACGGCACGTCGCGCCGCCGAGAAGAACTGGCGCCGCACCAGCACGGCCAGCAGCAGAAGCGTTGACAGCACGAACACCACCGGATCGACGAACCAGCCGAGGTAGCCGATCGAGAAGAACACGCCGCGCAGGCCCGAGTTGAAATGCTTGCCGGCCAGCATGTTCATCTGCGCCGCGCGCCACACCGCCGTTTCCGTGACCGGATTGCGCGAGGCTTCGCCATGCGGGATCGGCACCGCGCCGATCAGGATCGAGCAATAGTTGAACAGCCGGTAGGCCCAGCCGAATTTGAAGAAGGAGAAGGCCAGGATCAGCACCAGCCCCAGCACCTTGATCTGAAAGGCCGGGCGCGACGGCGCGCCGCCGAGCGGAAGGTTGCTCAGCACTTCCAGCACCCGGTCGGATGCGCCGAGCAAGGCAAAACAGCCGCCGAGCGCGATCAGAGAACTCGAGGCGAAGAAAGCGGTTCCCTGCTGCAGGCCGCTCATGATGGCGGTGTCGACGATGCGGATTTCGCGTTCGGCCATGGTGCGCATCCAGGCTTCGCGCTGCGCATTCATCGCCGTGGTCAGCGACATGCGGCTGACCAGCTTGCCGTCCGAAGCGAGCGTATGCAGCAACCACGCGATCAGGAAGAAGGCCAGCGCCCCGAGATCGGCCATCGAAAGATAGAAGGAATCGCCCATGGGTTGAATTTACCACATCTAGCGTGGTGGCTTCGATGCCTGCTCCCGCGATCGGCAGCAATGTCGCTGCCGGAGCAAACAAGGTCGGCAGGTGCTGCGCCGTGACCGTCAAAAGAGCGGAAACATTCCGGGGAATTCCTATATGTAGAGTCCTCGACGTGACTCCAGGAGACAGCGTGTTCCTTTCGGTTTTCGACCTGTTCAAGATCGGCATCGGCCCTTCGAGCTCGCACACGATGGGGCCGATGACGGCCGCGCGGCGGTTTCTCGACGAGGTCGCCGGGGACGACTGGCCGCGCCCCACCGGCGCCAAGGTCGCTCGCATCGGCGCCAGCCTGCATGGCTCGCTCGCCTATACCGGCATCGGTCATGGCAGCGACCGCGCCGTCATCCTCGGTCTTGCCGGCCAGACCCCGCAAACGGTCGATCCGGACCAGGCCGACGGCATCATCAGCCGCATCACCGCGGACAAGGTGATTTCACCGCCAGGTCACCCGTCCTATGATTTCGATCCGGCCACGGATCTGGTGCTCGACCGTAAGACACCGCTTACCGGTCACGCCAACGGCATGGCGTTCTCTGCCTATGACGCCAGCGGACGCTTGCTGCTCAAGCGCATCTACTATTCGATCGGCGGCGGCTTCGTGGTGTCGGAAGAAGAGCTGCAGCGCATGAAGGCCAAAGGGTCGGTGACGACAGAAGGCAAGAAAGTGCCTTATCCCTTCAAGAACGCCGTCGAAATGCTGAAGATGGCGGGCAAGAGCGGGCTTTCCATCGCCGAAATGAAGCGCGTCAACGAGGAGACGCAGATGACGCGCGAGGAGCTCGACGCCGGTCTCGACGCCATCTGGGGTGCCATGAAGAGCTGCATCGACCGCGGCCTGTCGCAGGATGGCATCATGCCGGGCGGGTTGAAGGTGCGGCGCCGGGCCCGGCAGCTGCACGACAAGCTGCAGGAACAGTGGCAGCAGAACCGGCCAAATCCGCTGCTCGCCAACGACTGGCTGTCGATCTATGCCATGGCGGTCAACGAGGAGAACGCCGCCGGCGGCCGCGTCGTCACCGCGCCGACCAACGGGGCGGCCGGCACGCTGCCTGCGGTGCTGCGCTACTGGCTGCATTTCCATCCCGAGGCCGACCAGCCGAGCATCCGCGATTTCCTGCTGACGGCCGCCGCCGTCGGCGGCATCATCAAGACCAATGCGTCGATCTCGGGCGCCGAGGTCGGCTGCCAGGGCGAGGTCGGGTCCGCCTCGGCGATGGCCGCGGCCGGCCTGTGCGCTGTCATGGGCGGCACGCCCGAGCAGGTCGAGAATGCCGCCGAAATCGCGCTCGAACACCATCTCGGCATGACCTGCGATCCGGTCGGCGGGCTGGTCCAGGTGCCGTGCATCGAGCGCAATGCGCTGGGCGCCGTCAAGGCGGTGACGGCCGCGTCACTGGCGATCAAGGGCGACGGCGTCCACTTCGTTCCGCTCGACGCGGCGATCGAGACCATGCGCCAGACCGGCCTCGACATGAACGAGAAGTACAAGGAAACCAGCCTTGGCGGGCTCGCCGTCAATGTCGTGGAGTGCTGAGCAACGCTTGGCACTGTGGAGAAGTCCGTCAGGCCGTTGACGTCCCGGCGCTCCGGACTAACCTTAGCGAATGGCTCTCAATCTGCTAAAACTGTGCGTCGGCTGCGACAGCGTCGAGGATCTCGAGGAATGGATCGAGTTCCGTCTCGACGAACGCCGCCGCGCCGGCGAGCCGGCCGAGCACTGGCACACCACCCGCATGGTGCCGACGCGCGGCGCCGAGGTCACCGATGGCGGCTCGCTCTACTGGGTGATCAAAGGCAATGTGCAATGCCGCCAGCTGATCACCGAGATCCGGCCCTTCACCGATGACGAGGGCATCGGGCGCTGCCATCTTATGCTCGATCCGCATGTCGTGCGCACCGATTGGCAGCCGCGCCGGGCCTTCCAGGGCTGGCGCTATCTGAAACCGTCGGATGCGCCGGCCGATCTCGGCAAAGGCAAGGCTGGGCTGGTCGAGATGCCGCCGAAACTCAGGCGCGAGCTTGCCGATCTCGGTCTGCTGTAGGCCATCGCGCGCAAGGGTCGCCTGGTTTGGCGCGGGCTTTTCTGGCCCTCCATCTTGCTTCGCACTGGACTTGCAAGCGGCGCGACAACGCCACATCTTGAAATTCATGCGCAGCGAAAAGCCGTCGAAACCGACAAGGGTCAAAGGTTCGGAGAGCCATCCCGCCTGGTGGTTCTCTTCCTGTCCAGGCAAAAGCCATCATTCCGGCGCAGAAAAGATATTGGATGACATCACGCGGCTGTCCAGGCGGACCGGGTATTCGCGGGGCGGTGGGAAATGTTAGGCGCAATTATCGGTCTGGTCGCATTGCTGCTGGTGCTCATGGGCGTTGCCTCGGCCTTCCTCCGGGCCGATCCGGCGCGGCTGGCAACCGGCATGACAACACTGGGGCCGGTCCTGCTGGCGCTGGTGGGCGCCGCCGTGCTTCTGGTCGGTCGAAGCGGAATCGGCGGCGTCATGCTGTTCGTGGCGATCGGCTGGTACGCCGCCACGCGCACGAACCGGCCCGATGTCAGACCGGCGCCGGGAAAACGCTCGACGGTGCGCACGGCGGCACTCGAAATGGAGCTGGATCACGATACGGGCGGCCTCGAAGGGCTGGTTCTGGCCGGCCGCCATGACGGCAAGATGCTTGGTGCAATGGGCCTTGCGGAGTTGCAGCATCTCTACCGCGAACTCTCCGCCGACGCGGAGAGCCGGCAGTTGCTAGAGACGTATCTTGACGGCAGATTTCCCGTCTGGCGCAAAAACACTGAGACGAACGGTGGCGAAGGGCTGGGTGTTGCGCCAGGTCCGGGCGCCATGACTAAGGAGGAGGCCTACAAGGTCCTTGGTCTTGAAGCGGGGGCCGCCGCGGCGGATGTCCGCAAGGCGCACCGCCGCCTGATGCAGCGCCTGCACCCCGATGTCGGCGGCACGTCTTTCCTGGCGGCGCGAATCAACGAAGCCAAGGACGTCTTGCTCTCCAATCACAACTAGTCTCCTTCGACGCAGAAAATTTCCGGGAGATATTTCCACGCCGCCCTACTGCTGGACGGCGTAGCACTCGATTTTCTTCTTCTTCAAAGCGGTGCAGGCCTTCCAGGCGGCGTCCTTCGAACCAAAGCCGCCGAAACGGGCGCGGTAGTAGGTGACGCCGTCCTTGTCGAAGGCGACGGTGAAGCCGGAAGCATCCGCCAGCACCTTCGGCGCCTGCTTGCTGGTCTTGTCGAGGACGGCCTGGGCTTCCGACTGCTTCTGCGAGGAGGCGACCTGGATGGCCCAGCCCGACGGCACCGAAGCGGTGTTGACCGGATCGACGGTTGGCGTCGGCGCGGCAGCCGGCGCTGGCTCGGCATAGGCGGCCACGACCTGTGCGGTGGCGACCTTGGGGGCGGAGACGATGACCGTCTTCACCTTCTTTGCCGGGGCAACCAGCGTAGGTGCTTCGGCCTCGGCACTCTCTTCGTCATCACCCTGCGCAGCCGTCGCGTCGTCGGCAACGGAATCATCGGCGCTGGCCACCGTGACCGGCTTGTCGTCCGGGGTCGGCGCGTCGTGCTTGGGCAGGAGAACCTTGGCAAGGGCCTTGACCGGATTGCTGCTGTCGGCCTTGGCGACCAGGTCGCCGCCGCCGCGGGTCGAGGCCCTCGGCATATAGGTGTTGATCAGGGACGCCATCTGGTTGTCGCGGCTGCCGCCCGACGTGCCGCCCATGACAACGGCGACGAGGCGGCGGTTGCCGTCGGACACGGACGAGACAAGGTTGAAGCCGGAGGCGCGGGTGTAGCCGGTCTTGATGCCGTCGACGCCCTTGATGCGTCCGAGAAGACGGTTGTGGCCATTGATGCGCTGGCGCCCATAGAGAAACGAGCGCTGCGAGAAGTAGCCGTAGTACTGGGGAAAATGCTCCCTGAGCGCGATGCCGAGCGTGGCCATGTCGCGCGCGGTGGTGAACTGACCGGGGTCGGGCAGGCCGTTGGCGTTGCGGAAGACCGTGCCGTTCATGCCAAGCGCCCGCGCCTTGGCGGTCATCATGCGGGCAAAGGTGGGTTCATCGCCGCCCAGCATTTCACCCAGCGCCGTGGCCGAGTCGTTCGCCGACTTGGTGACGATCGACAGGATCGCGGTTTCGACCGAGACCGAACCGCCTGGCTTCACGCCGAGTTTCGTCGGCGCCTCGGCGGATGCCTTGGCGGAAAACACGACGGGCGTGTTCCGGCTGATCTTCCCCTTCGCCATCGCTTCGAAGGTCAGATAAAGCGTCATCATCTTGGTCAGCGACGCTGGATAGCGCCTGCCATTGGCATCCGCGGAATACAGCACCTTGCCCGTCTTGGCGTCCACGACGATGGCCGCCTGCCGCGCTGCCAGCGAGGAGGCGACGTCGGCGCAAACGAACGTCATCGCCAGGGCGAGGACCATCATCGCTTTGAGGGGGGAGGTGGATTTGGAAACGATGCCCAACAACGCCTTACGCACTGATATGTCCCTTGAATTCTTCGTTGCGTTGGAGGCGGCAAAGGGTCCTGCCTCACTTTCAGCCAAGCTAACGGGGCAGCGTTACCAATCCGTTTATGGTAACCGCCGCGTTCACCATTTTCTTCGGGCTTGAAACACACTTTATTTGATTTTTAGCCATTGCCGGCGCAGGCGGCCCCCGCGCGCCGGCGAAATATTGACTTTTGTGCGGCGCACAATATATTGAGGTGCATTGCACAAGGGCGCCCCGAAGAAGGACGCCTCAACCGTCAAGGGAATCGTGAAATGACCCAGACCTATGAGGACTTCAGCAAATACGGCAAGGAATTCGCCGACACCGGTTTGAAGAGCTTCGCTTCGCTCTCCAAGGGCGCCCAGGCGATCGCCACCGAGGCCGGTGAGTATACCAAGAAGAGCTTCGAGGCCGGCAGCGCCGCTTTCGAGAAGCTGTTTTCGGCCAAGTCGCTGGACAAGGCGATCGAAATCCAGTCCGACTACGCCAAGCAGTCCTATGAGGCGTTCGTCGCCGAGGCCACCAAGATCGGCGACCTCTATGCCGAACTCGCCAAGGAAGCCTACAAGCCGTTCGAATCGATCGTTGCCAAGGCGAAGTAGTTTAGCCCGACAGTTTCAGATCCGGCCCTTTGGGCCCGGGACAAAGCCCGGTCGCGGAAACGCGGCCGGGTTTTTTCATGCTAAATTCCGCTTCGCGGCGGCGTAGCGCTTCACGATTGCGAAAATCCGCCAAGTTTGGTCACCTAGCCATATTGTCAGCTAACCAGAAGGGCTTAAAATCGTCCATCGAACACCTACATGTCGAACTCGCATGGGGATTCGAAAGAGGCAGGATTACGTGACGATCGGTTTGACTGCCATGAGACAAGTGGCGCGGATGCAAAACGGCGGCGGCGACGGCAATGAGGCCGGCCGCGGGACGGCCGTCATCACGCGCACCAAAACCAAGACCAAGAAGCCCAGCCTTTACCGGGTCCTCATCCTCAACGACGACTACACTCCCATGGAGTTCGTGGTTCACGTGCTGGAGCGTTTTTTCCAGAAGGACCGCGAAGCCGCCACACGCATCATGCTTCATGTTCACAATCATGGAGTGGGCGAGTGCGGGGTCTATACATTCGAGGTGGCCGAGACCAAAGTGTCTCAGGTCATGGATTTCGCCCGACAGAATCAGCATCCGCTGCAATGCGTGATGGAGAAGAAGTGAGGTAACATGCCGGCTTTCTCCCAAGGCCTGGAAAAGGCGCTTCACCAGGCGCTGACGCTCGCCAATGAGCGGCACCATGAATACGCAACCCTTGAACATCTGCTGCTCGCGTTGATCGACGACACCGAGGCGGCCGCCGTGATGCGCGCCTGCAACGTCGATCTCGACGAGTTGAAGCACACTGTTCTGACCTATATCGACACCGAGCTCGACAATCTGGTCACTGGCTACGACGAGGATTCCAAGCCGACCGCCGGCTTCCAGCGCGTCATCCAGCGCGCGGTGATCCACGTCCAGTCGTCGGGCCGCGAGGAAGTGTCGGGCGCCAACGTGCTCGTCGCTATCTTCGCCGAGCGCGAAAGCCACGCCGCCTATTTCCTGCAGGAACAGCAGATGACCCGCTACGACGCGGTCAACTACATCTCGCACGGCATCGCCAAGCGTCCGGGCGCTTCGGAGACGCGCTCGCCGCGCGGCGCCGATGACGAACAGGGCGGCCAGAACGGCGCCGAGCCGCAGGAGGAAGGCGGCAAGAAGAAGCAGCAGCAGGACGCGCTGACCGCTTATTGCGTCAACCTCAACAACAAGGCCAAGGCCGGCAAGATCGACCCGCTGATCGGCCGTGAGTCGGAAATCAACCGCACCATCCAGGTGCTGTGCCGCCGCTCCAAGAACAATCCGCTCTATGTCGGCGACCCCGGCGTCGGCAAGACGGCGATCGCCGAGGGCCTGGCCAAGCGCATCGTCGAGGGCGACGTTCCCGAAGTGCTGCACAACGCCACCATCTTCGCGCTCGACATGGGCACGCTTTTGGCCGGCACGCGCTATCGCGGCGATTTCGAGGAACGGCTGAAGCAGGTCGTCAAGGAGCTCGAGGACTATCCGGGCGCCGTGCTGTTCATCGACGAGATCCACACGGTGATCGGTGCGGGGGCCACTTCGGGCGGCGCCATGGACGCGTCGAACCTGTTGAAGCCGGCTCTGTCGTCGGGGGCGATCCGCTGCATCGGTTCGACCACCTACAAGGAGTTCCGGCAGTTCTTCGAGAAAGACCGCGCTCTGGTGCGGCGCTTCCAGAAGATCGATGTCAACGAACCGACTATCGAGGACGCCATCGAGATCATGAAGGGCCTGAAGCCCTATTTCGAGGAGTTCCACAAGGTCCGCTACACCTCGGAAGCCATCAAGGCCTCGGTCGAGCTGTCGGCGCGCTACATCAACGACCGCAAGCTGCCGGACAAGGCGATCGACGTGATCGACGAGACCGGCGCCTCGCAGATGCTGGTGCCGGAAGCCAAGCGCAAGAAGACCATCGGCATCAAGGAGATCGAAGCAACGATCGCCACCATGGCGCGCATCCCGCCGAAGACGGTTTCGGCCGATGACGAGAAGGTGCTGCAGGGCCTCGATATCGAGCTGAAGCGTGTCGTCTACGGCCAGGACACCGCGATTACCGCGCTGACCTCGGCGATCAAGCTGGCCCGTGCCGGCCTGCGCGAACCGGAAAAGCCGATCGGCTCGTATCTGTTCTCGGGTCCGACCGGCGTCGGCAAGACCGAAGTGGCCAAGCAACTCGCCGCCTCGCTCGGCGTCGAGCTGATCCGCTTCGACATGTCGGAATACATGGAACGCCACACCGTTTCGCGGCTGATCGGCGCGCCTCCCGGCTATGTCGGTTTCGACCAGGGCGGCCTGCTCACCGACGGCGTCGACCAGCATCCGCACTGCGTGCTGCTGCTCGACGAGGTCGAGAAAGCGCATCCGGACCTGTTCAACATCCTGTTGCAGGTGATGGATCACGGCAAGCTGACCGATCATAACGGCAAGCAGATCGACTTCCGCAATGTCATCCTGATCATGACCACCAATGCGGGCGCATCCGATGCGCAGCGCGCGGCGATCGGTTTCGGATCGACCAAGCGCGAGGGCGACGATGTCGAGGCGATAAACCGGCTGTTCACGCCGGAATTCCGCAACCGTCTCGACGCGATCATCCCGTTCGGTTCGCTGCCGGTGCCGGTCATCCATCAGGTGGTGCAGAAGTTCGTCATGCAGCTCGAGGCGCAGCTTTCCGAGCGTGGCGTCACCTTCGACCTGTCGCCGGACGCGATCGCGTGGCTCGCCGACAAGGGCTATGACGAGCGCATGGGCGCGCGGCCGCTTGGCCGTGTGATCCAGGAGCACATCAAGAAGCCGCTGGCTGACGAGGTGCTGTTCGGCAAGCTCAAGAAGGGCGGCACGGTGCGCGTCACCGTCGAGAAGAAGGAAACCGGCGAGACCGGCCTGAAGCTTGAATCGCTGGCCGACGAGGCGCCGGTGAAGCCGAAGAAGGAAGAGCCGGAAGACGCGCCGAAGCCGCCCAAGGCCGTGGCCAAGAAGCCGGCCGCCAAGAAGGTCGTGGCGCAGAAGCCTGAGCCCAAGGGCAAGGACGGCGGCAAGCGCAGCCTGGTCCCGCAACTGCCCCGCAAGGGCTGATCGGCGCGCACTCGAAGAAGCCCCGGCAACGGGGCTTTTTCATTTTGAGCAATGGGGTGGCTATGCCAGGCCAGATCGTCATCCTCAACGGCGCGCCGCGGTCGGGAAAGTCGAGCATTGCCCGAGCCATTCAGGAAAGCTTCGATGGCGCATGGATGAATCTGGGCGTCGACAGCTATGAGCAGATCACACCACCCCGACTTCGCCCAGGAATAGGATTGCGTCCTGGCGGCGAACGCCCCGACCTCGAAGTCTTCGTGCCGCGCCTGTACGCCGCCCTCTACGAATCGATCGCGGCGCACAGCCGGCTGGAGCTCAACGTCGTGACGGATGTCGGCCATCACGATGCCTATTCGAAGCCGCTCGACTGCCTGGCCGACTGCGCACGCCGTCTCGCCGGCCTGCCGGTGCTGTTTGTCGGCGTTCGCTGTGCGATTGAAATCATTATGGAAAGGCGAGCCGCCAGCGAGCCGGGCAGGGGTTATGTCACCGGCTCGTCAGACGATACCATGCCTCTGCCGGTGCGTCTGTGGCAGGAAGCGGTGCACCGGCCGGGCCTATACGATCTCGAGATCGATACCTCGGTCCTCAGCCCCGAACAGTGCGCGGAGGCGATCCGTCGGCGCCTGCATGATGGCGTGCAGCCTGGCGCTATCGAGCGGCTGGCTCAAGCCGCCAACTAGAGCAATTCGAGGAAAAGTGTGAGCGGTTTTCCGTCAGGAATTGCGTCAAAACAAAGAGTTAGAGCGTTTCGCCGTTTCGATGAAACGGTGAAACGCTCTAGACTTTCTCCTCACCGCGAAACGCAGTGCGGCTTAGTTTCCGAGCGCCGCCCGTATTTTTTCGGCGTTCCCGGCCAGCACTTCTGGTTTCTCCATCACGCCGCTATGCGGCTTCAACGGGATGCCGTCGAAGCGCGGGATGACATGTACATGCAGGTGATAGACGGTCTGCCCCGAGGCCGGCTCGTTGAACTGCAGGATGGTGACGCCGTCCGCATTGAGCGCCTTCTTGACCGCCTGCGCCACTTTCTGGACCACGGCGAAAAGCGGGCCGAAGGTCGACGGGTCGGCGTCGAGCAGATTGCGCGACGGGGCTTTTGGCACAACCAGCGTGTGGCCCGGCCCTTGCGGCATCACATCCATGAAGGCGACGACGGCGTCGTCTTCGTAGACGCGGTGCGAGGGAATTTCTCCACGCAGGATCTTGGCGAAAATGTTGTTGGTGTCGTAGGCGGCCTCAGTCATGGCGAACGCTCCGGATTTTGCCTCGCGTCCCGTGTAGCGAAGCTGTCCCGGAGCAGCAAGACGATGGGACGGGCGATCAGGCGAGATCGGCCATGCCGGAAGGCCCGCTACTCCTCGAGATCCTTGCGAAATGGCGTGTGCCCTTCCAGATATTCGCTCATCCGCTCCACTTCGCGCCGCTCGCGCTGGAGGTAGTCCGCCACCGCATTGCGCAGGCCGGGGTGCGAAATGTAGTGCGCGGAATGCATCGTCACCGGCCGATAACCGCGCGCCAGCTTGTGCTCTCCTTGCGCGCCCGCCTCGACCACCTTCAGCTTGCGTTCGATGGCGAAGTCGATGGCCTGGTGGTAGCAGACCTCGAAATGCAGGAAGGGATGATCCTCGATGCAGCCCCAGTTGCGGCCGTAGAGCGCGTCGGAGCCGATGAAATTGATGGCGCCGGCGACATAACGTCCGCCGCGCTTGGCCATCACCAGCAGGATGTCGTTCGCCATGCGTTCGCCGATCAGCGAGAAGAACTGGCGGTTCAGATAGGGGCGGCCCCATTTGCGGCTGCCGGTGTCCATGTAGAAGGCGAAGAAGTCGTCCCAGGCCTTTTCCGTCAGGTCCTTGCCGGTCAGCCAGTCGATGGTGATGCCATCGGCGAGCGCCTCGCGCCGTTCCTTCTTCATCGCCTTGCGCTTGCGCGAGGCAAGCGTGGCGAGAAAGTCGTCATAAGTCGAAAAGCCTTCGTTGAAGAAATGGAACTGCTGGTCGGTGCGATGCAGGAAACCGGCGGCTTCGAGTGTCGCGACGTCACTTTCCTGCGCGAAAGTGACGTGCGCCGAGGACACGCCGAGCTTGTCGGTCACCATTTTGAGGCCGGCGGCAAGCCCGGCCTTCACCGCATCCGGATCCTCGCCCTTGCCGACCAGCAGGCGAGGGCCGGTGACCGGTGTGAACGGCACGGCGCATTGCAGCTTCGGATAATAGCGGCCGCCGGCGCGCTCGAAGGCGTCAGACCAGCCGTGGTCGAACACATACTCGCCCTGGCTGTGCGATTTGAGATAGCAGGGGATGGCGCCCAGAAGCCTGCCTTGCGCGGTCTCCAGCCGCACATGATGTCCCTGCCAGCCGGTGCGCCGCACGGCGCAGCCGGAATCTTCCAGTGCACTCAAAAAAGCGAATGAAACGAGCGGGTTATAGCCATTTTCCGCATCGCCGCGCGTGGTGCCGGCAAAGCCGTTCCACTCATCGCAGGTGAACGCGCCGATGCCAGCGGCGATACGGATCGAATAGTCCGCATTTGCTGTTTGCCCGTCGCCATCGTCGCCCTGATCCATGAGGCTTATTTAAGCTCCATCCGGGCCGCTACAAGTCACGTTTCAGACACTCCGCTCAAGCGACTTTGACCAGGTCGGGTTCGAACCCTTCGAATGTCATCTGGTCGGCATATTTGAAGGTCAGGTCGATCGCCGGCTGATCGTGCACCGTCCAGGTGATGACAGGCATTTTGAGCTTTTCACGCACGAAGCTGACGAACGGGTTCGGCAGGTCGCCGGCGGCGTAGGAGGTGAAGGATAGCTCATGCGCCAGCATGGAAAAATGCGCCTCGATCAGCTTGAGGTCCTTGCCGTAGGCGGTCAGGCCAGCGGGAATGCCGGGTGCATGTTTGGGGAAATCGCGGATCAGCCAGTGATCGAACGACATGATCGCCGCCTTGCCCTTGTAGCGCTTGAGCATCTTGCCGACGCGGGCGACCAGGCCTTCGTCACGGCCGGGAACCCCTTTCAGCTCGACGACCATGGGCACGCGGCCGTCGACGAGGTCGAGCGCTTCCTGCAGCGTCGGCACGCGGTCGGATGTGCCGCCAACCCTGAGCGCGGTCAGTTCGGCCGCGCTGCGCTGCCAGACGAAACCGTCCTCTCCGGTCAGCCGTTTCAGGTCGTCGTCATGGATGATGATGGGAACGCCGTCCGACGACAGATGCACGTCGCATTCTATGGCGTAGCCCCGTTCGGCCGCGGCTGCGAAGGCGGAAAGCGTGTTTTCCCAGCGCGTCTTGTTCATGTCGTGGAAGCCGCGATGGGCAACGGGCCGGGCAGTCAGCCAGGATAGGTCGGTCATGTCAGGCCTTCGTTCATTCGACTTCGAAGATGGCTTCGATTTCCACTGCGGCATTAAGCGGCAGGGAGGCAGTGCCGACCGCGGAGCGGGCGTGCTTGCCGCGCTCGCCAAGGGCGGCGACCAGGAAATCGGAGGCGCCGTTGGCAACCAGATGCTGCTCGACAAAGTCGGGGGCAGAGGCAACGAAGACGGTGATCTTCACCAGCCGGCTGATCTTCTCCAGGTCGCCGAGCGCAGCCTTGGCTTGCGCAAGAATGTTGATCGCGCAGTATTTCGCCGCGTCCTTGCCGCTTGCCGTGTCGACGTCGCGGCCGAGCAGGCCGCTCGCCTGCAGCTTGCCGTCCTTGAGCGGCAATTGCCCGGCGGTGAACAGCAGATTGCCTGACCTGCAGTAGGGAACGTAGTTGGCGGCAGGTGCGGCGGCGACAGGAAGCGTCACGCCGAGATCGCTTAGCCGCTTTTCGATTGTTTCACTCATTGCTTTTCCCTATTGCTGGAAGGCGCCGCGCTGGCGGGGCCGAAATTGCTATTTTTGCCTCGCTTCCGCCACGACTTTTTTTAAGCTGGACCATCTTTCCCTGCGGCCTGCCATCAGCCGCGACGATCGGAGTACCTCATGCGCGCAGCGCGCCTTGCATTCCATGCCGTTCTGTTGTCGGCGGTGTTCCCGATGGTCCCCGCCTTCGCGGTACCGGCGTTGCAGGCGCATCGCGCCGTGTATGACCTCACCCTCAACAAGGCCTCCGACCGCTCCGGCATCACAGGCATATCCGGCCGCATGGTCTACGAATTCAACGGCTCGGCCTGCGAAGGCTATACGGTGAAATTCCGTTTCGTGACCCAGATCGCTACCGCCGACGGCACGAAGCTGACCGACCAGCAGACGACGACTTTCGAGGATGCCGAAGGCAAGACCTTCTCGTTCGTGACCAAATCCTTTGTGGACCAGAATCTGGACAAGGAGGTCAAGGGTATCGCCACGAAAGACCAAAAGGGGCTCAAGGTCGATATCGACAAGCCCGAGAAAAACAGCCTGGAACTCGCCGCCACCCAGTTTCCGACCCAGCATCTGGTCGAACTGATCGGCAAGGCCGAAAAAGGCGAGAATTTCTACCAGACGAACCTGTTCGACGGCTCGGAGGACGCCAACAAGGTGATGACGACCACCGTCGTCGTCGGCAAGAAGACCGAAGCCGACAAGACCGATCCGGAGGCTCCGGCGCTGGCGAAGCTCGCCACCGACAAATACTGGCCGGTCGACATCGCCTATTTCGACGACACCGACAAATCGGGCGAAGAGGTGCCGGAATACCGGATCAGCTTCAAGCTGCACGAGAACGGCATCACCCGCGATCTCACCATGGACTACGGCGACTTCTCGATGACCGGCAAGCTGGTCAATCTTTCGCTGTTCGAGCAGACGAAGCCGTGCCCGGTCTCGAAATAGCAGGGTTGCGCAATTGAGCTGGCCGCGGCGGGCTTGATGGCGGTCTACGTCGATGCGGCGATCTGGAAGTGGGCCGGCCATCGCTGGTGCCACCTGATGGCCGACGACACCGACGAGCTGCATCGTTTCGCCGCCGCCCTTGGCGTCAAGCGTTCGTCCTACCAGGGACCGCCCAAGACATCGGCCCCGCATTATGACATAACCGGCTTCGAGCGCGATCGCGCGGTGCGGCTCGGCGCCGTCGAATGCAGCCGCGAGGAAATCGTCGCGATCTTCCGGCGCGTGCGGGTGCCCAATGGAAAGGCCAAGCGATGACGCCAACTGCATTTCTGGCCTATTGCGCCGCCGTTACGCTCGCTGCCGCCACGCCGGGGCCCGCGATGTTCACGGTCATCACCAATGGTGTGTCGCGCGGTTTCCTTCGCGCCTTCATGGCCGGTGTCGGGGTTGCCGCCGGCGATGCCGTGCTGGTCACCCTGGCGCTGCTCGGGCTGGTGGCGCTGGCGCAAACCTTCGAATGGATATTTCTCCTGCTGAAATATGCCGGCGCCGCCTATCTGGTCTTTCTCGGCATCAGGATGTGGCGCGCCTCGGTCTCGCAATCGAATGAGCCGCGGACGGGCGAGGCGAGATTGTCCGGTCCTTCTTCCTGGGCGCGTCGATTGCGCTGGGCAATCCCAAGGCGATCCTGTTCCACGCCTCGATCATGCCGCTGATCCTCAATCTCGACACGCTGACATTTGTCGATGGCCTGCTGGTGGTGGCCACCGTCATCAGCGTCAATATCCTGACCATGGGTGTCTATGCCGCTCTGGCGGGCCGGGCTTCGGGCTGGTTCAGGACACCGAAGCGCATGCGGCTGATGAACCGGTTCGCCGGCAGCGCCATGATCGGCACCGGAGCGCTGATTGCCGCACGCTGAGCGGTAAAACGCTTGCACATAAAACGCTGGCCCGCTTGCGTTTGTCGGACTTCCCCTCTATATGCGCGCTCATTCCACACACGGACTTTGGTGTCTGCCCGGGAGAAATCCGGCTGAAACCTCCGGTGGCGTTCGAGGACACAAGTCCAAAAATGCCTGTGTCCGTGGAGGCTAACCGGAAAGGAAAACGAGAATGGCTCTGCCTGATTTCAGCATGCGCCAGCTTTTGGAAGCTGGCATTCACTTCGGCCACCAGACCCACCGCTGGAACCCGAAGATGGCGCCCTACATCTATGGCGCCCGCAACAACATCCACATCATCGACCTCTCGCAGACGGTGCCTTTGCTGCACCAGGCGCTGAAGCAGGTCTCCGATACCGTTGCCAAGGGCGGCCGCGTGCTGTTCGTCGGCACCAAGCGCCAGGCGTCCGACATCGTCGCCGACGCGGCGCAGCGTTCGGCGCAGTACTATGTCAATTCGCGTTGGCTCGGCGGCATGCTGACCAACTGGAAGACGATCTCGAATTCGATCCAGCGCCTGCGCAAGCTCGACGAGATGCTGGCCGGCGAGGCCCAGGGCCTCACCAAGAAGGAACGCCTGAACCTCGACCGCGAGCGCGAGAAGCTCGACAAGGCGCTCGGCGGCATCAAGGACATGGGCTCGACGCCCGACCTGATGTTCGTGATCGACACCAACAAGGAAGCGATCGCCATCCTCGAGGCCAAGCGTCTCGGCATCCCGGTCGTCGCCATCATCGATTCGAACTGCGATCCGGACAAGATCGACTTCCCGATCCCCGGCAATGACGACGCGGCTCGCGCCATCCAGCTCTATTGCGACCTGATCGCCAAGGCTGCGATCGACGGCATCGCCCGTCAGCAGGGCGCGCTCGGCGTCGACATCGGCGCTTCGGTCGAAGCCCCGGTCGAGCCGGCGCTCGATCCGGCTCCGTCGACCGAGACCCCGCAGGCGTAAAACGGCGAGGGCCGGTTCCGGCCTTCATCTTTCTAATATTTTGGCACGCTAAACGGACGCATCATCGAGTACCGGTGGTGCGTCGGTGCATTTAAAACAAAGAGGCGACAATGAGCATTTCGGCTGCACAGGTCAAAGAACTCCGCGACTTGACCGGCGCGGGCATGATGGACTGCAAGGCGGCGTTGAACGAGACCAACGGCAACATGGAAGAAGCCGTCGACTGGCTGCGCAAGAAGGGCATCTCCAAGGCTGACAAGAAGGCCGGCCGCACCGCGGCCGAAGGCCTGATCGGCGTCGATGCCGGCGTGCGTGAAGCCGCCGTCGTCGAGGTCAATTCCGAGACCGACTTCGTCGCCCGCAACGCCGCGTTCCAGGAGATCGTCGCTAACGTTGCCAAGGTTGCTCTGGCCTACGGCACGACGGAAGCCGTGGCTGCCGCGAAGTATCCGGGTTCGGACAAGTCGGTCACCGACACCATCAAGGATGCGGTCGGCACCATCGGCGAGAATCTGGGCTTCCGCCGCTCGGCCAAGCTGACCGTTCCGCACGGCGCGGTGGCGACCTATGTCCACAACGCGGTTGCCGACGGCCTTGGCAAGCTCGGCGTGCTTGTCGCGATCGAAACCACCGGCAATGAGCATGCCGCCAACGCCTTTGGCCGCCAGGTCGCCATGCATGTCGCCGCCACCAACCCGATGGCGTTGACGGCGGAGCAGATCGATCCGGCAGCGGTCGAGCGCGAGAAGGCAATCTTCTCCGATCAGGCGCGCCAGTCCGGCAAGCCGGAAGCCATCATCGAGAAGATGGTCGAGGGCCGCATGCGCAAGTTCTACGAGGAAGTCGTGCTCCTGAAGCAGGCCTTCGTGCTCAATCCCGACATCACCGTCGAGAAGGCGCTGAAGGATGCCGAGAAGGAAATAGGCGCGCCGGCCAAGATCACCGCTTACCTGCGCTTCGCGCTCGGCGAAGGCATCGAAAAGGAAGAGACCGATTTCGCGGCGGAAGTCGCCGCGGCGGTCAAGAAGTAAACTTCCTACCGCTTTATTCCGAAAGCGTTTTTCGGCCGGATATCCTCAGGGATGTCCGGCCGATTTCTTGTGCGGTGTCGATAAAGGCCCGCAATTTCGGCGCCATCGCCGCCCGGCGCGGGAAGTAGAGGAAAAGGCCAGGTTCCTCGATTGCCGATTGCGGCAGGACCTGCACCAGGCGGCCGGCTGCAAGATCGGCGCGCGCCAGCGGCTCGAACAGATAGGCAAGGCCCACTCCGGCACGCGCCAGGTCGATCGCGGCGAGCGAATCCGTGACGATGGCCGTACCGCCGGTCTCCATGACGACATCCTTGCCATCCTCGGTCAGATCCCAACGATAGAGTGCACCGGAGCGGACGAGCCGGTAGCCGATGCAATTGTGATTGGCGAGATCGGCCACGCTGCGCGGACGGCCATGGCGTCCGACATAAGCGGGAGAGGCGACGATGACCGCCTTGAGCGGAGGCGTGAGCCGTACGGCGACCATGTCCTGCGCGATCATCTCGCCCAGCCTGATGCCGGCATCAAAACCTTCACCGACGATATCGACCAACCCCTGGTCGGCGAAAATCTCCACCGTAATGTCCGGATAGCGCTCGGCCATCGACGCCACCACAGGCGTCACCGCCAGCGGGATCGCGATGGTTGAGGCGTTGATCCTGAGCAGGCCGGACGGCCTGCCCTTGATGCTGCGGATCCGATCGATCCGCTCGCCGATATCCTGAAGAGCAGGGGCCGCGGTTTCGACCAGCGCCTTGCCGGCCTCGGTCAGCGAAACACTGCGTGTCGTGCGCGCGAACAAGGGCTGACCGATGCGCTCCTCGACCAGCCGTACCGCGTGACTGACCGCTGACGGGCTCATGCCGAGTTCGGCCGCGGCAAGCGCGAAGCCGCCGCGCCGGGCAACGGCAACGATGACAGGCAGATGTGTGAGGAGATCGCGATCCATTCATGAACGATATCGCATGGTCTTTGCGGACAATGCAATCTTATCGATGCGAAGGCGGCGGTCCACATTGTCGCCAACACACCGGCGCCCACACGATGGCAATTGGCTGGTGGCTTCAAGGAGAACAGACATGAATGCGTTGAAACATGTAACGTTCGCGGCAGGCATGGTGCTGGCGCCGATCGATGCCGGCGGGGCGGAACCTTCCGGCTGGCAGGCGCTCGCGGACGAACGCGCCGTCATCCGGATTGCCGATGCCATCGACCGCGCCGTCGACGCGCAGGACTGGAAACTGGCGCGCAGCTATTTCGCGGATCGGGTTACCGCCGATTTCAGCAGCCTGTCCGGACAGCCGGCGGCCAACATCGCCTCAGACGACCTGATCGGCGCCTGGGCCGGCAACCTCAAGGGCAGCAAGACGAGCCTGCATCTGCGCACCAATCATCAGGTCATTCTGGAGGCGGACACGGCGACGGTCCGTTCGAACGGCTATGCCTGGAACCGGATGGAGGGCAATGGCGATCCGCTTTGGGAAGTCTGGGGCACCTATGAGCATCACCTGACGCGCTCCGCCGCCGGCTGGAAGGTCGACGGCTTCGCGTTCCACATGACGCATGAACGCGGCAACCCTTGGGTCAAGGCAACACCGGGCAATGACAAGGCGGGCCAGTGACGCCGCGGCATTTATCTGCAGGCATTGGAAGACGATCATGACCATGACCTATTACACGCTCGGCAACAGCGGCCTCAGGGTCAGCCGGCTTGCCCTGGGTACCATGACTTTCGGCAAGGAGTGGGGCTGGGGAGCCGACAGGAACACAGCCCGCGCGATGTTCGACGCTTATGTCGAGGCGGGCGGCAATTTCTTCGACACGGCGGACCTCTACACCGGCGGCACGGCCGAAGCCTGGCTCGGCGAATTCATCGCCGAGCGGGGCTTGCGTGACACCGCGGTGATCGCCAGCAAGTTCACCATGAACATGCAGCCGGGCAATCCGAATGCCGGCGGCAACGGCCGCAAGAATATCATGCGGGCGGTGGATGCTTCGCTGAAGCGGCTGGGCACCGACTATATCGATCTCTATCTCATGCATGTGTGGGACAGGCTGACGCCGGCCGAGGAGGTCATGCGCACGCTCGATGACCTGGTGCGGATCGGCAAGGTGCGCCATGTCGGCCTGTCCGACGTGCCGGCCTGGTATGCGGGGCGGGCGCAGGCAATCGCCGAGCTGCGCGGATATGAGCCGGTTTCGGCCTTGCAGCTCGAATACTCCCTGGCCGAGCGCTCGATCGAGAACGAGTTCGTGCCTTTTGGCACGCGCCATGGCGCCGGCATCATGGTCTGGAGCCCGCTGGCCAGCGGGCTGCTCAGCGGCAAGTATCGTCCGGCCCAGGCCGGAAATGCCGGCCGGCTCGACGGTTTCCGCAATTCGACTCATCCGGGATTCCAGAAGTTCACCGAGCGCAATTGGGCCATCGTGGCCGAACTCGAGAAGGTCGCATCCGAACTCCGCCGCAGCATGCCACAGGTCGCGCTCAACTGGGTGGCGACGCAGCCAGGAATCGCCACCGTCATCCTCGGCGCGACGACGCTTGCCCAGATCAAGGACAATCTTGGCGCGCTGGATTTCGAGATTCCGCCAGGGCTTCGCGACCGGCTGGATGCGGTCAGCAGAACGCCGGCGCCGTTCCCCTATTCCTATTTCGGACCGTTGATACAGGCGCGCGTCACCGGCGGTGCTGCAACCGGTGACAAGCCCTCCGGCTACGCATCGCCGGTGCTTGTCGAGGGTGAGCCGGCCAGTGTGTCCACCGACTGATCGATCCGGCAGCTTGCCACCAATTTGCCGGTCGGGCGCCGCGTGACATCGCAGCGCCCTTCGTGTATCGGAACTCGACATCGCGCCAATGTTCGGGCGCGGCGCCTGTGCGAGGGCGGCCAGCCCAGGCGCAACCACATTAAAAATGACGAGGACCAGATGACGGTGAAGCCCCTCTACCGACGTGTCTTGCTGAAAGCGTCGGGCGAAGCATTGATGGGCGAACAGCATTTCGGTATCGACGTCTCGGTCGTGGATCGCATCGCCGCCGACATTGCCGAGGCCCGCGCGCTGGGCATCGAGGTCGGCGTCGTCATCGGCGGCGGCAATATCTTTCGCGGCGTGGCCGTCGCCTCCAAGGGCGGAGACCGCGTTACCGGCGACCACATGGGCATGCTTGCCACGGTCATCAACTCGCTGGCGCTACGCACCTCGCTGAACAAGATCGGCGTCGACGCCGTGGTGCTGTCGGCGATCGCCATGCCCGAACTGTGCGAGAGCTTTTCGCAGCGCCAGGCCACCGCCTACATGAACCAGGGCAAGGTGGTGATCTTTGCCGGCGGCACCGGCAATCCGTTCTTCACCACTGATTCGGCCGCGGCACTGCGCGCCGCCGAAATCGGCGCCGACGCGCTGTTCAAGGGCACGCAGGTCGATGGCGTCTATTCGGCCGACCCGAAAAAGGATCCGCATGCGACGCGTTTCGAGCGCATCAGCCATGCCGAAGTCATAAATCGTGGCCTTTCCATCATGGATACGGCTGCGATTGCACTTGCGCGCGAAAACAACATTCCGATAATCGTCTATTCGATCCACGAAAAAGGTGGTTTCGGCGATATTCTGAGGGGCGGCGGCCGCTGCACGGTCGTCGCGGACGATTGATCCGGGCCTGATCCCTGGAAAGGGAAACCGGCTTTTCGAAAATCAGGCTCGAACGGGGCCTTGCCCCGAGGCAGTGAACCCGCGGCAGACGGGTCGAGGAGACTAAGATGAGTGGTGAGTACGACGATCTCAAGCGGCGCATGGATGGGGCAATCGCCGCGTTCAAGCATGACCTGGCTTCGCTGCGGACCGGCCGCGCCTCCAGCAATCTGCTCGATGCCATCCAGGTGCAGGCCTACGGCACCACCATGCCGATCAACCAGGTGGCCAACGTCACGGTGCCGGAGCCGCGCATGATCTCGGTGTCGATCTGGGACAAGTCGATGGTTGGCGCCGTCGACCGCGCCATCCGCGAATCCAATCTGGGCTTCAACCCGATCGTCGACGGCACCAATCTGAGGATTCCGCTGCCGGAGCTCAACGAGCAGCGCCGCAAGGAACTGGTCAAGATCTCGCATGGTTATGCCGAGAATGCCCGGGTCGCCGCGCGCCATGTGCGCCGCGACGGCATGGATTTCCTGAAGAAGGCCGAGAAGGACGGCGTGATCAGCGAGGATGATCAGCGCAAGCGTTCAGACCAGGTCCAGAAGCTTACAGACGAAACGATCAGCACCATCGATCATCTGCTTTCCGACAAGGAAGCTGAAATCATGCAGGTTTAGGGTTGGCCGCCGGCTGACCCGAAAGCGAGATCATGACAACGCCCGCGCATGTCGCGATCATCATGGATGGAAATGGACGCTGGGCCAAGGCGCGCGGCATGCCGAGGCTTGCCGGTCATCGCGCCGGCGTCGAGGCGCTGCGCAAGACCGTGCGCGCGGCGCCCGATCTCGGCATCTCCTTCCTGACCGTCTATGCTTTCTCGTCGGAGAACTGGTCGCGGCCGAAGTCCGAGGTCAGCGACCTGATGGGGCTGTTGAAGCTGTTTATCCGCCGCGACCTCGCGGAGCTGCACCAGAGTGGCGTGCGGGTGAGGATCATCGGCGACAGGGCAGGGCTGCAGGCCGACATCCGCGGGTTGCTCGAAGAGGCCGAATCGCTGACCGCCCGTAATCTGTCTCTGACGCTGGTGATCGCCTTCAACTATGGCGGGCGCGACGAGATCGTCCGCACGGCGCGCAAGCTTGCCTCGGCCGCGGCGCGCGGCGAAATCGACGCCGAATCGATCACCGCGGAAAGCTTTGCCGGCTGTCTCGACACGCAAGGCATTCCCGATCCGGAACTGGTCATACGCACCAGCGGCGAGCTTCGCCTGTCCAACTTCCTCTTGTGGCAGGCCGCCTACAGCGAGCTCGTCTTCCTGCCTTGCTATTGGCCTGACTTCAGCCGCGAACACCTTGCCGAGGCGTTGCGCGAATTTGCCGGCCGCGAGCGCCGTTTCGGTGGATTGGACCCGCAAGGCGTCGCTTCGCGACCGGCCGCGGGATGAGCAACCTTCAGCTCCGCGTCATTTCAGCGGTCGTGCTTGCCGTCATCGCCCTTGGCCTGACCTGGCTTGGCGGCTTGCCCTTCCGCCTGCTGTGCGCGGCCATGTCGGCGATGATCTTCTACGAGTGGACACGCATGGCGCGGCCAGCCGCAGCCAAAGGGCTCGGATTCCTGCCCGAGGCGCTGGTCATGGTTTTCATCGGCGCCTTGATTGCCGGGCTTGCCGCATCATGGCTGCTGCTGCTCGTCGTGATTCTGATCGCCGTTACGGCGATTGCCGCCCTGGTTCGCAAGACCGGGCAGTGGGAAGCGAGCGGTCTTGCCTATGCCAGCGTGTCCGGCCTGTCGCTTGCCCTGCTGCGTGATGGCGACCATTCGGGCCTTGTCGCCATCCTGTTCCTGTTCGCGGTCGTCTGGGCGACGGACATTTTTGCCTACTTCGTCGGACGCACCGTCGGTGGTCCTAAACTGGCGCCGTCGATTTCGCCCGGCAAGACGCGCAGCGGTGCGCTCGGCGGCGCTGTCGGCGGCGTTGTCGCCGGGGTTATGCTGGCAGCCGCCGCCGGTGCCGGCAATCTGGCCTTGCTTGGCCTTGTGGCGCTTGCGCTTTCGATTGTGGCTCAGGCTGGAGACCTGTTCGAATCCTGGGTCAAACGGCGGCATGGCCGCAAGGATTCGGGCGTGCTCATTCCGGGCCATGGCGGCGTCATGGACCGTGTCGACGGGCTTGTCGCGGCGGCTCTCGCCCTATACGTCATTGGCTGGATTTCGGCGGGCGCCGATCATCCGGCGCAGGGGCTGTTTCCGATTTGAACGGTGTCGTTTCACGATCTGGAGCGGGCGTGCCTTGGATTCGCCTGGATTGATGTCACAGTCACGGCGACAGCGGAAGAATTTGAGGGCATGAATTGAACGGAATTCTTCACGCGATTTTCAGCACGGAAGGCTTGTTTCTCGGCACGCTCGTGCCGTTTCTGTTTGTCCTGACCGTGGTGGTGTTCGTCCACGAGATGGGCCACTACCTCGTCGGCCGCTGGTGCGGCATCGGGGTCAGGGCCTTCTCGATCGGCTTCGGTCCCGAACTCATCGGCTTCAACGACCGGCATGGCACGCGCTGGAAGCTTTGCGCCATACCGCTTGGCGGCTATGTCAAATTTGTCGGCGACATGAACGCCACCTCCAGCCAGCCCACGTCGGAAGAGCTCGAAACGCTGACCGATGAGGAGCGCAAGGTCGCCTTCCACACACAGGCCATCTGGAAGCGCGCGGCGACCGTCGTGGCCGGCCCCCTGTTCAATTTCCTGCTGGCGATCGTCGTCTTTTCCGTGCTGTTTGCGTCCTATGGGCGTTATGTCGCAGAGCCCATGGTGGCGGAAGTCACGGCAGACAGTCCGGCGGCAAAGGCCGGCATCCAGCCAGGTGACCGATTCGTCAGTGTCGACGGCAGCAAGGTCGAAACCTTTGGCGATGTGCAGCGGCTGGTCTCGGGCCGCGCCGGCGATACCATCACCTTTGTCATGCTGCGCGACGGCAAGGAAGTCACGGTGACCGCGACGCCGCGGTTGATGGAGCAGCAGGACGCGCTCGGCAACAAGGTCAAGGTCGCCGTGATCGGCGTCGTCAACAACAAGGAACTCGGTCAGCCGCGTCTCGTCACCTACACAGCGGTCGGGGCGGTTGCGGCGGCAGTCGAGGAAACAGGCCACGTCATCGAGCGCACCGGCCAGTTCCTGCAGCGTTTCGCCGTCGGGCGCGAGGACAAGTGCCAATTGGGCGGTCCCGTCAAGATCGCGGACATGGCCGGCAAGGCAGCGAAACTCGGTTTCGAATGGCTGGTGCAGCTCGTCGCGCTGCTCTCCGTCGGCATAGGTATTCTAAACCTTTTGCCGATTCCCCCCCTCGACGGCGGCCATCTGTTGTTCTACGGGGTGGAGGCCGTCATTCGCCGGCCGGTGTCGGAACGGATGATGGAAATGGCCTATCGGGCCGGTCTGCTCCTGGTCTTGTGCTTCATGGGTTTCGTGTTCTGGAACGATCTGTTTGGATGCTGAAATCATGAAGAAATTTGGCTTTGGCATGGTCGATGTTGAGACGCCGTTTACCATGCACGGGGATATGAGTGACGCGAAAGCCACGCACCAGGGTTAAGTAAATACAAATTAACCAGAAGCCTTGCGTGTAGGGAAAATCCGGTTAATACGGTAGGGGAAATTACCGCACGTCCGGTTTTCTCGCCGTGGGGACTACGAGAAAAGGTTATTAAGCCCGATGAAGGCAGCATCCAAGTTTCTGAGCGCCGCGTCAGCGGCGGCACTGTCCGCCGCTCTGGTTGTGCCAGGTGCGCTCGCAGTACAATTCGTTGCCACATCGGCGGCTGAAGCCGCTGTCGTCAGCAGGGTGGAGGTGAGCGGCAACCAGCGTGTCGACGCCGATACCATCCGCAATTACATCACCATCAAGCCGGGCAAGGCCTTCTCCAGTTCCGATGTCGACGCAGCCGTCAAGGCGCTATTCGGCACCGGCCTGTTCTCGGACGTCCAGATCAACCAGGTCGGCTCGACGCTGGTGGTCAAGGTCGCCGAATACAAGGTCGTCAACCAGGTGCTGTTCCAGGGCAACAAGAAGCTCAAGGACAACGCGCTTGAGGCGGCGGTTCAGCTGAAGCCGCGTGGCACGTTCTCGCAGGCGACGCTCGATTCCGACGTCGAGGCGGTCAAGGCCGCTTACAGGCGCATCGGTCGCGATGATGCTGGCGTGACCACGCAGGTCATGGAGCTCGGCGACAACCGCGTGAACGTGGTGTTCCACATCACGGAAGGCGATCGTACGCAGATCGCGGCGATCAATTTCGTCGGCAACAGCGCCTATTCGAGCCGCCGTCTGTCGGACGTGATCAACACCAAGCGTTCGTCCTGGGTGTCGTTCATCCTGCGCGATGACGTCTATGATGAGGACAAGCTGCGCGCCGACCAGGAGTTGCTGCGCCGCTTCTACTACAATCATGGCTATGCCGATTTTCAGGTCGTCTCCGCCGTCGGCGAACTCGACAATGCGACGAACAAATACACGGTCACCATCACCGTGCAGGAAGGCGAGCGCTACAATTTCGGCGATATCAGCGTCGAAAGCACGATCCCGGAAGTCGACTCCAAGTCGCTGGAATCGGTGGTCGAGACGCACAAGGGCGATGTCTACAACGCCAAGGATGTCGAGGACTCCATCATCGCTCTCACCGAGAAGGTGGCCGGTTCAGGCTATGCCTTCGCGCAGGTGACGCCGCGCGGCGACCGCAATTTCGAGAACCATACGATCTCGGTGGTCTATACGGTCGACCAGGGCACCAAGGCCTATATCGAGCGCATCGAGATCCGCGGCAACGACCGTACGCGTGACTATGTCATCCGCCGCGAGTTCGATGTCAGCGAAGGCGATGCGTTCAACCAGGTGCTCATCCAGCGCGCTAAGAAGCGCCTGGAAGACCTGAATTATTTTGACAAAGTCGAAATCTCGACGGTGCCCGGCTCGCAGCCCGATCAGGTCGTGCTGGTGGTCGACGTGGTCGAGAAGTCGACGGGTGAATTCTCCGTTGGCGCCGGCTATTCGACCGGTGGTGACTCCGCAGGCCCGTCCGTCGAAGGCTCGATCACCGAGCGCAACTTCCTCGGCCGCGGCCAGTTCATCAAGCTGTCGGCGGGCGGCGGCAAGAATTCGCGTGACTACGCCGTATCGTTCACCGAGCCGTATTTCCTCGGACGGCGCATCGCCGCCGGCTTCGACATCTACAAGTCGACGAGGCAATACAACAACAACTACGACAGCGACACCATGGGCGCGACGGTGCGCTTCGGCCTGCCGATCACCAACAGCATCACGACCCAGTTGGCGTACAATATCTCTCAGGAGAAGTATAAGGTCGACAAAGGTTGCAATCCCACGGATGCAGTTCCGCAAGGCACCTGTAACATTTCCCAGGCCATCCTGGATGGCATCGCTGAAAGCCCGTGGATCAAGTCGTCTGTCAGCCTCGGTTTGGTGTACAACACCATCGACGACATGAAGAACCCGCATGAGGGTATCTATGCCAACACGACCGTGGAGGTCGCGGGTCTCGGCGGCGATGCCAAGTTCGTGAAGATCACCGGACGCGGCAGCATCTACCAGACGCTGTCCGAGCAGCTTGACCTTGTCGGCCTCGTTTCGGGCGGCGCCGGGCATGTCGAGGGTTACGGCAACGACGGCGACCTGCGCATCTTCGACCATTTCCAGAGCACCGACCGCATGATCCGCGGTTTTGCCTATGGCGGCATCGGCCCGGTTGCTTCCGGCACCAGCGGCGACCATCTCGGCGGCACGACCTATTTCAACGCTTCGGCCGAAGCCCAGTTCCCGCTGCCGGTCGTTCCCGAGAGCTTCGGCCTGCGTGGCGCGGTGTTCGCCGACGCGGCGACGCTCTACGGCAACAAGATCGCCAATCAGTCGCTGGTCGATCAGTCGTCGACCGGCATGCAAGTGCGCGCCTCAGTCGGTGTCGGCCTTATGTGGGCCTCGCCGTTCGGTCCGATCCGTATCGACTATGCGATCCCGGTCAAGAAGGAAGCGAGCGACGACGTGCAGGAATTTAACTTCGGCATATCGACCCGCTTCTGATCGGCGGCCAACGATGCTCCCGGATTTTTTGGATCCGGGAGAAATGTTCCGACCTAGCTGGATATAGCTTCTGGAATGACCGATCCGGTGTTCTTCGCGCCATCACGCCGGTATACGGCGGCCGAAGTCGCGAATCTGACCGGCTCGGTGCTTGTCGATTCCGGCCAATCCGACGTTTCGATCGAGGCGCTGGCTCCGGCCCACGAAGGCGGTGCCAACGCGCTCGTCTTCGTCGACGGCAGGCGTAATTCCACGCTGATGCCGTCATTGCGGGCGGCCGCGGTGCTGTGTCCGGCGGAATTCGCCAACAAGGCGCCGTCCAGCGTCGCCGTTTTGATCCATCCGCGTCCGCAACAGGCATTCGCGCTGGTCGGCCGACTGCTGTTTCCGACAGCCGCGACGCCGGGTCCAATGACCGGTGAAACCGGTGTTTCACCGCATGCCCATATCGATCCGACCGCGCATGTCGAGGCCGGCGCCATCATCGAGGCCGGCGTAGTCATCGGGCCAGGCGTCTCGATCGGCAAGGGCACCGTCATCGCGCCAAACGCGGTCATCGGACAGTCCTGCCAGATCGGCCGTGACGGCTATGTCGGCCCGGGCGCCAGCATCCAATATGCGCTGATCGGCAATCGGGTCATCATCCATGGCGGCGCCAGGATCGGCCAGGACGGCTTCGGCTTTGTCGGCGGCGCCAAGGGCCCGGAACGCGTTCCCCAGATCGGACGGGTGGTCATCCAGGACGATGTCGAGATCGGCTCCAATTCCACCGTCGATCGCGGCGCCATGTCCGATACGATCATCGGTCAGGGCACCAAGATCGACAATCTCGTGCAGATCGCCCATAACGTCCGCATCGGCCGCAATTGCATAGTGGCCGGGCTTTCGGGTATTTCCGGTTCCGTGGTCGTGGGTGACAACGTTACAATGGGCGGCGGCGTCGGGCTTGCGGATCACTTGACCATCGGCTCAGGAGCCAAGCTTGCCGCCAGAAGTGGATTTATGAGCAATGTTCCCGCCGGCGAGATATGGGGCGGTTATCCGGCACAGCCGATGGCGGAAGCCATGCGGGAGATAGCCATGTTGCGCACGATGGCCAGGGCACGCAAGCAGGGCAAGGACAATGGCTGATATGGTGGCGGCGACGACGCTGGAAGCGGTCGACATAATGGGGCTGATGAAGCTCCTGCCGCACCGCTATCCCTTCCTGATGATCGACCGCATCGTCGACATCGATGGCGACGATTCCGCGGTCGGCATCAAGAACGTCACCATCAACGAGCCGCATTTTCAGGGGCATTTCCCGGAGCAGCCGGTAATGCCGGGCGTGCTGATCGTCGAGGCCATGGCGCAGACGGCGGGCGCCATCTGCATCCGCAGCCTTGGAGCGTCGAAGCCGTCGCTGGTCTATTTCCTGACCATCGACAACGCCAAGTTCCGCAAACCGGTCGTTCCCGGCGACCAGTTGAAGATTCACGTCAAGAAAATCAAGAAGCGCGGCAACCTGCTCAAATTCGCCTGCGAAGCCCTGGTCGATGGCACCAAGGCGGCCGAGGCCGAGATTTCAGCCATGATGGTCACCGGCGACTGACGATCGAGTGCTTATGAAAATCGAGACTTCAATCCATCCTTCCTCCGTCGTGGAAGAGGGCGCTCAAATCGGCCAGGGTGTGCGCATAGGGCCGTTCTGCCATGTCAGCGCCGATGCCGTGATCTCCGATGGTGTCGAACTGGTCAGTCATGTCTCGGTCATGGGCGCGACCACAATCGGCGCCTCGACCAAGGTCTATCCGATGGCGACATTGGGCGCGCCGCCGCAGAACACCAAGCACAAGGGCGGCCGCACGACGCTGGTCATCGGCGCCAACTGCACCATCCGCGAAGGCGTCACCATGCATGTCGGCACCGACACCAGCCGCGGCGAAACGACAGTGGGCGACAATGGCAATTTCCTTGCCTACGCCCACATCGCCCATGATTGCGTGGTCGGCAAGAACGCCACCTTCGCCAATGGCGCGACGCTGGGCGGCCACTGCGAGATTGGCGACAATGTCTACATAGGCGGCCTCAGCGCCGTTCATCAATTCGTGCGTGTCGGTGACAACGCCTTTCTTGGCGGATGCTCGGCTTTCGTCGGCGACGTCATTCCCTATGCCATTGCCGTCGGCAACCGCGCCAGCCTGCGCGGATTGAACATTATCGGACTGAAGCGTGCCGGTCTGCCGCGTTCCGAAATCTATCTGTTGCGCAAAGCCTACAGGACGATTTTCGACCGCTCCCGCACCGTCGGCGAGAACATCGAATTCGCCAAGGCCGAGTTCGCCTCTTCGCCGACCGCCATGAAGATCATCGACTTCATCAGCAGCCGCGGCAAGCGGCACTATGCGGTGCCATCGCTCAAGGGTGGCGATGGCGACGATACCGATGATGAAGACTGAGACCGCTTCTGCCGGTCTTGATCTCCCGCCAGATGCCAGGGTCGGCATCATTGCCGGCGGCGGCAGTCTTCCGGTCGAAGTCGCGGCCGGCGCGGCCGGGCAGGGCTATCCGCCCTTCATCGTCCTCATGGAAGGCGAGGCCGACCGTCTGTCGGAATTGTGCCGCTATGAGCATGAGACGCTTGCCCTGGAGGCGATCGGCTCGCTTGTTCCACTGCTCAAACGCCACCGGATTACCCATCTGGTGCTGGCCGGCGAGATCAAGCGCCGGCCAAGGCTGACGCATCTGCGCCCAAGTCTCAGCCTGCTGGCGGTGATACCAATTGTCGTCATGGCGCTGGCGCGTGGCGATGATGGCCTGTTGAAGGTGGTGGCGCGCGGTCTCGAGGCCCGAGGGATAAAGGTCATGGGCGCCCACGAAATCGTGCCGAAGCTGGTCGCCGCCGAAGGGGTCTTGACCAAAGCCGGGCCACAGAAATCGGACTGGCGCGACATCGAGGCCGGCTTTGCGGCGGCGAAGGCCATCGGGGCGCTGGATATCGGCCAGGCGGCGATCGCTGTCGGCGGCCGGGTCATCGCGCTCGAGGGCATCGAGGGCACGGCAGGATTGCTCGACCGCGCGAAGCTGCTGCGCGGCCATGGCCGTATCGCCGGCAAGACGCGCGGCGTCCTGATCAAATGCGCCAAGCCTGGCCAGGAGCTGCGCGCAGATCTTCCTTCGATGGGACCGCAGACGGTCGAAGCGGCGCATGCGGCGGGGCTTGCAGGCATTGCGGTCGAGGCGGGGCGCTCGCTGATCCTCGAAGGCCCCGCAACCCTGTCGCGCGCCAATGAGCTTGGCCTGTTCATCGTCGGCCTGGCCGCAGCGGAGCGTGGGCATGGCTGACAGGGTGTTGAAGATCGCGATCGTCGCGGGGGAGGAATCGGGCGATCTGCTTGGCGCCGACATCGTGCGTTCGCTCCGGCAGATAACAGGCCGCGACGTGCGGCTCGTCGGCCTCGGAGGCCGGCATCTCGAAGAATTGGGTCTGGTGTCGCCCTTCGATGCAGGCGAGATCGCGCTGATGGGTTTCAGTGCAGTCCTGCGAGACCTGCCGCGTCTCATCAGGCGGATCGGCCAACTGGCCAAGACCATCGCCGAGGAAAAGCCGGACTGCCTGATCACCATAGACAGTCCGGACTTTTCCTTGCGCGTCGCCAGGAAGGTGCGGGCGGCCAATCCGTCGATACCGATCATCCATTATGTCTGCCCGAGCGTCTGGGCCTGGCGGCCGGGCAGGGCGGTGGCGATGAAGCCCTATGTCGACCATATCCTGTGCATCCTGCCGTTCGAGGTGAAAGAACTCGAACGGCTGGGCGGCCCGCCCGGCACCTATGTGGGCCATCGCCTGACGCATGACGCAGGTGTGCTTGCCGCCCAGAGGGCGCAGGCCTTGCCACGCGACCTTGCCCAGGACCGCATCAAGACATTGCTTGTCCTGCCGGGTTCACGGCGCGGCGAGGTGCGGCGGCTGGTCGACACGTTCGGCGAGACCGTGTCGATGCTGCGCGCGCGCGGGCATCGCCTGCGGCTGCTGCTGCCGACGGTTCCGCATGTCGCCGACCTCGTCAAATCCTCGGTCAATCGTTGGGACGAAAAACCCGAAATCATCGTGGATCCCCAGCGCAAATGGCAGGCTTTCGGCAAGGCCGATGCCGCGCTGATCGCATCGGGAACCGTATCGCTGGAACTGGCTTTGGCCGGTGTGCCGATGGTGTCGTCCTACAGGCTCGATCCGGTCGCCCGTGCCGTTGCGCCGTATCTTGTTTCGGTCTGGTCGGCGCTGCTGCCCAATTTGATCGCGGATCGCGCACTCATCCCGGAGTTCTACAACGAGTACGTCAAGCCCAACAATCTGGCTCGCCAGCTGGAAGCATTGTTCGCCGACAGCGGCATGCGCGCCTGGCAGAAAGCCGGCTTTGTCGAGATCGCGCGGCGCATGGCGACAGACAAGCCGTCGGGCGAGATCGCGGCGGGCGTGGTGCTACGCCAAATAAAAAAGGCGCCCTGAGGGCGCCTTTTTACAATCAAGACAGCTTCGGTCAGCGCTTGGCGATCGGCACGTAGTCGCGCTCCGGCGCGCCGGTGTAGAGCTGGCGCGGGCGGCCGATCTTCTGGCGCGGATCCTCGATCATCTCCTTCCACTGCGCGATCCAACCGACGGTGCGGGCGACCGCGAACAGCACGGTGAACATGGTAGTGGGGAAGCCCAGCGCCTTCAGCGTGATGCCGGAATAGAAGTCGACATTCGGGTAGAGCTTCTTCTCGATGAAATAGGGATCGGTCAGCGCGATCTTCTCCAGTTCCATGGCGATGTCGAGCAACGGGTCGTCCTTGATGCCGAGTTCGCCCAGGACCTCGTGCGCCGTCTTCTGCATGATTTTCGCACGAGGATCGTAGTTCTTGTAGACGCGGTGGCCAAAACCCATCAGCCGGAACGGGTCGTTCTTGTCCTTGGCGCGGGCGATGAATTCCGGGATGTGATCGACATGGCCGATTTCGCCCAGCATGTTGAGCGCCGCTTCATTGGCGCCGCCATGGGCCGGGCCCCAAAGGCAAGCGATGCCGGCGGCGATGCAGGCGAACGGGTTGGCACCCGACGAGCCGGCGAGGCGAACCGTCGAGGTCGAGGCATTCTGCTCGTGATCGGCGTGCAGGATGAAGATGCGCTCCATGGCGCGCGCCAGCACCGGGTTGATCTTGTATTCCTCGCACGGCACGGCGAAGCACATATGCAGGAAGTTTGCCGCGAAGCCGAGATCGTTCTTCGGGTAAATGAAGGGCTGGCCGATGTGGTACTTGTAGGCCATGGCCGCGATCGTCGGCATCTTGGCGATCAGCCGCATGGAGGCGACCATGCGCTGGTAGGGGTCCGAGATGTCGGTGGAGTCGTGATAGAAGGCCGACAGCGCGCCAACCACGCCGCACATCACCGCCATGGGGTGCGCGTCGCGGCGGAAGCCGGTGAAGAAGCGCGACATCTGCTCGTGCACCATGGTGTGGCGCGTCACGCGGTAATCGAAATCGTCCTTCTGCGCCTTGGTCGGCAGTTCACCGTAGAGCAGGAGATAGCAGACTTCGAGGAAGTCGCTGTGTTCGGCGAGCTGATCGATCGGATAGCCGCGGTGGAGGAGAATACCCGCGTCGCCGTCGATGAAGGTGATCTCGGATTCGCAGCTTGCGGTCGAGGTGAAGCCAGGGTCGTATGTGAAGGCGCCGGTCGTGCTGTAGAGCGAGGCGATGTCGATGACGTCGGGTCCGACGGAGCCGCTTCGCACCTTGAATTCATGGGTCTTGCCGGCGAATTGAAGCGTTGCGGTAGCCTCTTGGTTCGCGCCGCCCACATCCAGTTTTTTCGCAGCTTCGGTCATTGCAAACTCCTTGTTGTTTCCTCATGCCGGCAAAGGCAAATTCTGCAGAGCGACACGTCGAAATCACCGCAATGCGCGTATTCGCCACCGCATTTTAGGAGGTGCGTGCCAGATTGGGCCAAGGCCTAATGTTGCACTGCGAAACGCGCCTTTCAATGCCAATCTTCTTGGGCCAGTTTGCTCCTAATCGATTTGATCCGCTATGCGCGCCAGGCTTTCCTCGCGCCCAAGCACGGCAAGCACGTCGAACACGCCTGGCGAGGTGCTTTTGCCGGTCAGCGCGGCCCGCAACGGTTGGGCCACGGCGCCAAGCTTGTGGCCACCGGCCAGCGCATAGTCGCGGACCGCGGCCTCTGCAGCGGCAGCCGTCCAGTCGCCTGGAAGCGCGTTCAAGGCTTCGTGAGCGCCACGCAGGATCTTGCGGGCATCGTCACTGAGCAGAAGCGCCGCCTTCTCGTCGACCCGCAGCGGTCGCGTGGCGAACAGATAGGCCGCGCCATCGACGAGTTCGACCAGCGTCTTGGCGCGCTCCTTCAGGCCCGGAAGGGCCGCCAGCAGCTGCGCCTTGTTGTGTTCGTTGAGGCGCGCGGCCATCGCCGGACCGCCTTCGAGATAGGGCAGAGTGGCGATGAAGATGTTGAGCAGCTCCGCGTCGGCCATGCGGCGCATGTGCGCGCCGTTGATCGCTTCCAGCTTTGCGAAGTCGAAGCGAGCAGCGCCCTTGTTGACGTCGCCAATATCGAACCAGGAGATCATGTCCTTGATCGACATGATCTCGTCGTCGCCATGACTCCAGCCCAGACGCGCCAGGTAATTGAGCAGCGCCTCCGGCAGGTAGCCCATGGCGCGATAGGCCTCGACGCCGAGCGCGCCATGGCGCTTCGAGAGCTTGGCGCCGTCGGCGCCATGGATTAGCGGGATGTGCGACATAGACGGCACGTCCCAGCCCATGGCGTTGTAGATGACGGTCTGGCGTGCGGCATTGGTCAGGTGGTCGTCGCCGCGGATGATGTGCGTGACACCCATGTCGTGGTCATCGACGACGACGGCATGCATGTAGGTCGGGTTGCCGTCCGAACGCAGGATGATGAAGTCGTCGAGATCCTTGTTGGGGAAGCGCACTTCGCCCTGGACACGGTCATGGACGATCGTTTCGCCTTCGGTCGGCGCCTTGATGCGGATGGCGCCCTTGACGCCCGCAGGCGCCTCCGAGGGGCCGCGGTCGCGCCACTGGCCATTGTAGCGCGGCGGCAGGCCCTTGGCCCGCGCTGCCTCGCGCATCGCCTCCAGCTCGGCCGGCGTTTCATAGCTGTAATAGGCCTTGCCCAGACGCACGAGTTCCTCCGCAACCTCGCGGTGGCGCGGCGCGCGCTCGAATTGCGAGACCGCGTCGCCGTCCCAGGTCAAGCCGAGCCAGGTGAGGCCGTCCAGGATAGCGGCCGTCGCGGCGGCGGTCGAACGCTCGCGATCGGTGTCCTCGATGCGCAGCAGCATCGTGCCGCCTGTGTGTTTGGCATAGAGCCAGTTGAACAGCGCCGTGCGCGCGCCGCCGATGTGTAGATAGCCGGTGGGCGAGGGGGCAAAACGGGTGACGACCTTGTCGGACATGAAGCTCTCGGAAACCATCTGAAGCGGGGTGCGGCTGCGCGGACTTTCGCGCGTCGCGCGTTCATGTAGCATAGGGCGTCAGGGGTGCAAGGGGCAGACCCGATGGCTGGACGAGGCCGGGGTTCGGAGCAGGGCGAGGACGCTGGTGCTGGCGTCAGCGAACGGTCCCTGTTTGCAGCCCCCTTGGCGACCCCACTGCCGTCGCCTCTTGTGCCTGCACCCGGCAGCCAGTCGCCACAGGCGGATATCCCGGCGTCACTTCCGTCCGCTGCTTCGGGCCGGATTGTGCGCGTGCGGCGGCAACTCGGCCGGGTTTCCTGGCCTCGCCTGCGCCATAGTGCGGCGACCGCAGCCGAGCTCGAGCTTGACCGGGGCATCGCCTTCCTACTGGTGCCGGTATATCTGGCCACTGGTGCGGTCGGCTACTATTCGCTCGCGGCGGAGCCTGATTTTGCAAAGCCCGTCGCGGTCGTCGTGCTGATGGCGGTCTGTGCGCTTGTTTCGCGCTCCTGGCCGAAAACCCATCTGGGCTTCATGGCGGCATTGCTGTGTGCGCTTGGCCTACTTGCCGCCAAGGTCGAGACATGGCGGGCGGGCACCCAGATGCTGGGTTCGGAAATCTCGACGCAAGTGACCGGCCGCGTCGTGTCGCTCGACCGGATGGAGACCGGCCGCATCCGGCTGACCATCGACGTGACGTCGACCGCCCGGCCGAAACTGCGCTATGCGCCGGAAAGGGTAAGGCTTTCGGCGCGCAACATCCCGGCGGAAATGACCGCCGGCTCCCTGGTCACCGGCTACGCCAAACTGCTGCCGCCAACCGGTCCAGTGCGGCCGGACAGCTACGATTTCTCCTTCGACAGCTATTTCGCCGGCATTGGCGGCAGCGGCTTCTTTCTCGGCAATCCAAAGCTTGTCTCCGCGGACGACGAGATGCCGCTTTCGGCCTGGCTTTTCTCAGGAATAGAAAATGCCCGTGAAGCCATAGCCGACCATATCAGGGCCACGGTCGGCGGCGCCGAAGGGGAGATCGCAGCAGCGCTGATCGTCGGCGTGCGGGCCGGTATTCCCGATGAAATCAACGAAGCGATGCGGCGCACCGGCATTTATCACATAATCTCCATTTCCGGGCTGCATATGGCGCTGGTCGCCGGCACCATCATGGGGCTGCTGCGTGGTGCCTTCGCGCTGTTTCCAGATTTTTCCGCGCGCAGGCCGGTGAAGAAATACGCGGCTGCCGCCGCCCTGTTCTCGATTGCCGCCTATCTCGTCATCTCCGGTGTCGTCGTTGCCGCCGAGCGCAGCTTCATCATGCTGGCGGTGATGCTGGTTGCCGTCCTGTTCGATCGCGCGGCGTTGACCATGCGCAATCTGGCGATCTCGGCGATCGCCGTTATTCTGGTGTCGCCGCACGAGGTCGTCGGCCCAAGCTTCCAGATGTCGTTCGCCGCGACCGCGGCGCTGGTCGGCGCCTATGCCGGGTGGGCTGATCACCATGCGGGAAAGGCAAGACCGCCACCGCCAAAGCGATCCCTGCCGGGTTTTCTCACGCGAAAATTCCTGCTGGCGACCGGCGGATTGGCAATGACCTCCATCATTGCCGGCTGCGCCACGGCGCTGTTTGCCATCTGGCATTTCCAGCGTGTGTCACCGCTCAGCCTGTTCGCCAATCTGGCCGTCATGCCGATCGTGTCAGTCGTGATGTTCCTGGCTGTTGCCAGCGCGTTGCTGATGCCATTCGGATTGGATGCGCCGACGCTTTACCTGATGGGAAAGGGCCTGACGGCGATGATCGCCATATCGGCGTGGATATCGGAACGCTCACCGGTCGATGCTGTCGGGCTGATTTCGCAGCAATCCGTGCTGCTGGTGACCATCGCCCTGGTCATCGCGACGATGGCGACGACCTGGCTGCGGCTCGCGGCAGTGCCGTTCGCGCTTGCCGGCTTGTTGACGGTGTCGGATACGCGCACCCCGGATGTGCTGATCTCCGAAGATGCGCGGCTGGTCGCGCTGCCGATCGGCGGCGACGAACTCGCGGTCAGCCGGGCTCGCCCGAACGAGTTCACCGTCGACAATTGGAAACGCGTGCTGGTGTCCGAAACCATCGTCGTGCCGGAGATGTTCGACAAGGCGGACGGGCAATTCGACATTGCCGATGCCGTAAGTCTTCCGCCGGGAGCTCCGTTCTATTGCACGGATGGTGTCTGTCTTGCCCGGCACCCCTTGGGTGCGATCATCGCGCATGTCGAAGACCGCAAGGACACCTGGAAAGCCTGCGGTTTCGCCGACCTGATCGTCGTCAATGACGCGACGGGCTATGATGCCTGCCACAATCCGCTGGTTCTTGTCGTCACCAAACAGCAGCTCGCCCGCAAGGGCAGCGCCGCCGTCTTCTTCGACCGCCAATCTGCGACCAGTCCGCCAACCGTCAGCTTCGCGGTGGACGGGCCATATCGGCCCTGGCACGAGCAGCGAAAATTTTCGCGTGAGGCGAGGGGGCTGCCGCCCTATCAAAAATCCGAAAAACCGGCCGCCGCTGCTCAGTAGCGTCGGATCAGGCCGACGAGCTTGCCTTGCACCTTGACCCTATCCGGTCCGAAAATGCGCGTCTCGTAGGCCGGGTTGGCGGCTTCAAGCGCAATCGAGGCGCCCTTGCGCCGGAACCGTTTCAGGGTTGCTTCCTCCTCGTCGACCAGCGCCACGACGATCTCGCCCGGGCTCGCCGTGTCGGCGTTGCGAATGATGACCGTGTCGCCATCGAAGATGCCGGCCTCGATCATCGAGTCGCCCTTGACCTCAAGCGCGTAATGCTCGCCACCCATGATCATGTCCGGCGGCACCGAGATCGAATGCGTCTGGTGCTGGATGGCATCGATCGGCACACCGGCGGCGATGCGGCCCATCACAGGGATCGACACGGCGGAAACCGCATCATCATCATTGCCGGCCGCGGGCAAGCGCGACGGCGCAGGCTTGATCTGGCGGCCAAGACCGCCTTGACCAAGGCTGCCCTGGATGACGCTTGGCGAGAATTTCTTTGCCGCGTTGAGGCCGGGCGCGATCGAATCCGGCAGCCGCAGCACTTCCAGCGCGCGCGCCCGGTTGGGCAGCCGGCGAATGAAGCCGCGCTCTTCCAGTGCCGTGATCAGGCGATGGATGCCTGACTTGGAGGCAAGATCGAGGGCTTCCTTCATCTCGTCGAAGGAAGGCGGAATGCCGCTTTCCTTGAGCCGTTCATGAATGAACATCAGCAGTTCATGTTGCTTGCGTGTCAGCATGGCGGCCCCCAAGGCATTGAACGAAGGGTGTGAACCAGAATCGAAAAACAAACCCAGAACAAACACTATCTGTTCCAGTTGTGTTCTGCAACTGTTTAAAGTTTAATGAATTTGTTAAGGCGGCCGAAATTAATTGACCCCGGCAGCGGGTGGCGATCGACCGCTTCCGCTGCCTGCAGGCGCATTGAAATCATTTTGGTTAATGGCCTGTGGCCTATCCCTGGACCCGGTTTGGCATCAGGCGTTTGACAGGCGTCCATGGGGCGGATCTGTGCGGTGTATCGATCCATTTCCAGCGGAACGAAACGAAATCAAAACGCCAACCCATCACTGGCTTCAGGCGGTAACGGATGCAAGGCCATGTTGCCGGAACTCTCAGTCGCCACGCCATGCCTGAGCTCATCGGCGTCGCGACAAACCAAGGCATTGAGCGCCGGTCTGATCTTGAAGGCGCCGATGGGCGGCAATGTCTCGAGCTTGAATATCCGCTGATCGGGCCGGCCGAGATCGGTGCGCGGCAGCGGCGTGCGCGGCAGCCAGACGCTCGGCCGATCACCGGGCCGCGACAACCTCGTCAGGTGCCGGGCGCTGCGGCAGCGTCATCCGGAAACCGCTTTCAGGCTGCCGGCGCGTGCGACGTAGGTGTTGTTGGCGCCGTTGTCTTCGCTGTGCACATAGACGTGCAGCGTGTAGCCGATATGCGCCGTCATCAGCGCCTTTGCCCGCTCGACGTCGCGGTCGAGCGCCGCTTCCATGATCGCGGTGTGATGCTCGATGGCGATCGCCTCGCGCAGCGCGTCCATTGCCTCGCCATAGCCGTCCTTCAGGCCGGCCGCCGCCCGCAATGTCGGCGCCAGGCCGAGAAACCGATGATGCCGACGCAGCTGATCGGCGATCGTCGAGCGGAAGCGTAACAGCCAGTTGGATGTCGCCGCGCTCAGCAGCGCCGCGTGGAAGGCCTCGTGGCTCTCGTCCCATTTGTCGACGGCCGCATCGGAAGGGTCGTCGACCGCGGTCTTACAGCGCGAGAGCCGGTAATGAGCGGTGACGACCGCGTCCTCCCATTCCCTGCCGCCGTTCGCGATCGATTCCAGGAACAGCGGCATTTCGACGACCATCCTTGCGCGCGCCAGGTCCTCCAGCTCGGCGCGCGACACGGGAGCGACGGCAAAGCCGCGATTGCTGATGGCGGTGACCAGGCGTTCGGCTTCAAGTCGGGACAAGGCCTCACGCAGCGGCGTCCAGCCGACACCGTATGTGCCGCGCAGCGCGCTCAGCTTGAGCGGCGCCCCAGGCATGAGGCGGGTGGTCAGGATATCGCGCCGTAGCAGCTGGTAGGCCGCCTCGGTCTTTGTGGAGTTGTTCTGATCCTGCATCGCGATCCGTCCATCATTGGGCTCGCGAAAATTATATATGATGGGGATGCATGGCAAGAATTATATATAATGTTTGACAGGTGGCGGGGTACTGACCATGATCGCCTCCAGTTGCCGCCCCGATAAGCGGCGATAATCAAATCTGGGAGGAAATGATGTTGAAGTCGAAATCCGCTTGGCTGTCGGGATTGGCCCTGGCAGGTGCCTTGATGCTCAGCGCCGGCAGTGCCGCGGCCGATCAGATACGCATCGGCATCGCTAATTTCGGCGAGCATCCGCAGCTCAACGCCGCCATAGCCGGCTTCAAGAAGGCATTGACGGACAACGGTTTTGTCGAGGGCAAGGACGTCGTCTACACCGAAAGCCACACCAATTTCGATGCATCGCTGGTGCCGCAGATGATCGCCAAGCTGCAGGCGGAGCAGCCCAAGCTGATCTACACCATCACCACGCCGGTCTCGCAGATCGCCAAGAAGGCGCTCGCGGGCTCCGGCATTCCGATCGTTTTCGCCGCGGTCACCGATCCGGTGGCGGCCAAGTTGGTGCCGTCATGGGACGCCGGCGACGACGGCATGACCGGCGCCAGCGATCTGCAGGATGTCGCCGCGGTGATGGCCTTCACCAAGAAGCTGCTGCCGAACGCCAAGCGCTTCGGCGTGCCTTACAATCCAGGCGAGGCCAACGATGTTGCCCTGATCGAGAAGATCAAGGCTGCGGCGCCGGCGGCCGGCTTCGAAGTCGTGGAAGTCGGTGTCGACAACGTCAATGACATCCAGCAACGCATCGCTTCGCTCGCCGGCAAGGTCGACGTCATCTACGGCCCGGCTTCGAACCTGATCCAGCCAGCGATCGCTGCTGTCTCGGCGGCTGCCCGCCAGGCCGGCATCCCTATCGTCAACTCCGATGACAGCGCGGTCCGCAACGGCACCGTACCGGCAAGCTTCGCGGTCAATTACACGCAGGTCGGCGTCAACGCCGGCAACATCGCCGCCGAAATCCTCAAGGGCAAGGATCCCAAGACGATCGCGCCGTCGCGCCCGGCCTACAAGGACCACATGGCAACGATCTCCCGCAAGGCGATGGCCGCGTTCGGCATTGAGATACCGGCTTCGATGGCCGATTGCGGCTGTATCGTCGACTGACATCGGACTACGGGGTGACGGCGTTCGCGCCGTCGCCCTTCACGCCAGGGAGGAACGATGCTCGATATCCGATCCGCGCGCAAAGTATTCTACAAGGGGCAGGCCGACGAGAAGGTCGCGCTGGACGGTCTCAGCCTGTCATTGGCCACCAGCGAGTTCGGCATCGTCATCGGCTCCAACGGGGCCGGCAAGAGCAGCATGCTCAACGCCATTTCCGGAGCTCTTGTCCTGGATTCCGGCAAGATCCTGATCAATGGCGCCGACGTGACAGCCATGCCAGTGCACAAGCGCGCCACAAGACTGGCACGCGTCTTCCAGGATCCGATGCGCGGCACCGCCGCCAGCATGACCGTGGCGGAGAACATGCTGCTGGCCGATCTGCGCAGCCAAAAACGCACGCTTCGGCAAGGGCTTAACGCGACGCGGCTCGCGTCCTACAGGGAGCGCCTGTCGATATTGGGCCTCGGCCTCGAGAACCGTCTCGACACCCGCGTCGACCTGCTCTCGGGCGGGCAGCGTCAGTCGCTGTCGCTGATCATGGCGGTCGGCGGATCGCCGGACCTGCTGCTGCTCGACGAGCATACCGCGGCACTTGACCCGCGCACGGCCGAGATCGTCATGCAGGCGACGGTGCGCGCCGTCAACGCGCTGAAGCTGACCACGCTGATGGTGACCCACAACATGCAGCACGCCGTCGACTATGGCAGCCGGGTGATCATGCTCGACGCCGGCCGGGTCCTCCTGGAGGTCACCGGCGAGGAGAAGACCAGGGTCACGGTTATCGACCTGATCGGCCACTTCTCCGTCAAGACCGACCGCATGTTGCTGGCGAGCTGATCACCATGGGCTTTATTCAGGACGTTCTGACAAGCTTTGTCGCGATCATGCCTGTGACCCTGGCGCAGAGCCTGATCCTGGCCTTTGTCGTGCTCGGCATCATGATCCCGTTCCGAATGCTGAATTTCCCCGATCTCACCAGCGAAGGCGCTTTTCCGCTGGGCGGCTGCGTGTGCGGCGTGCTTCTTGCCGCAGGCGTATCGCCGCTGACCTGCATCGTCGTCGCATTCGCGGCGGGCTTCGCGGCGGGCTGCTGCACCGCCTTCATCCATCTGCGCTTCCGCATCCACACGCTGCTTGCCGGCATCCTGATGATGACGATGCTCTACAGCATCAACTTGCGCATCATGGGCAAATCCAACCTCTCCGTTTTCGGCTCGCCCACGGTGTTCGACTGGGTGCCGTTCGCGCGGCCGGGCTTTCCGGCCAGCAAGATCGTCGTCGCCGGCCTTCTCGCGCTCGTCGTCTTCGCGGCGCTCTACATGTTCTTCAGGACCGAGAAGGGGACCGCCGTGCGCGCCGTCGGCGCCAATCCCGACATGGCCGAGGCTCAAGGCATCAATGTCTGGGCGGCGACCATCGGCGGTGTCGGGCTGGCGAGCGCGTTTTCGGCCTCGAGCGGTGCGCTGATGGTGCAGTCGCAGGGATTTGCCGACGTCAATATGGGACTGGGCATCCTCATCAACGGCCTGGCCGCGCTGATGATAGGCGAGGCGGTCGTCGGTAAGCAGACGGTCTGGCGCCAGCTGCTGGCGCCCTTTGCCGGCGCGATCATCTACTACCAGCTCGTTTCGTTCTGCCTCGCCGCCGGCATGCCGCCTCCCGACCTGAAACTCGCCACCGGCCTGTTCGTGCTCGCCATGCTTGCTCTGCCCAGCCTCAAGCGGAGCCGGGGACCCGCGCCGGCTCGCGAAGCCATCCGTGAATAATCAGGAATGTCACAAATCATGCGTTCAACGATCGATCTCGCAGCAGTCGAAGCCATGGATACGGCGGATCCGCTGCGTGCCATGCGCGACCGCTTCATTCTGCCGGACGGTGTGATCTATCTCGACGGCAATTCGCTGGGTGCCGCGGCGCCCGCCGTCTTCAACGAACTGCAGAAAGCGGCGACGCAGGAATGGGCGCAAGACCTCATCCGCGCCTGGAACACCGCCGGCTGGTTCGATATGCCGGTCGCGCTCGGCGACCAGCTCGGGCGTCTGATCGGCGCCGCTTCCGGCCAGACGGTGGTCTGCGACACGACCTCGATCAACATCTACAAGGTGCTGCATGCCGCACTCGGCATGCGGCCGAACCGCTCGGTCATCGTCGCCGAGGGCGACAGTTTCCCGACCGACCTCTACATGGCCGAAGGCGTGGCCTCGACGCGGCCGGGCACGGTGTTGCGGCTCGAGGGCGTCGATGCGCCCACCATTGAGGAACTGATCGATGAGCGCGTCGCGGTCATCCTGGTCAACCACGTCAATTACAAAACCGGACAATTGCGCGACATGGCCGCGCTGACGTGCAAGGCCCATCAGGTCGGTGCGCTGATCGTCTGGGATCTCTGCCATACGGCCGGCGCACTGCCGGTCGAGCTCGATGCCGCGAACGCCGATTTCGCCATCGGCTGCACCTACAAATATCTCAATGGCGGTCCGGGCGCGCCCGCCTTCATCTATGCCGCCAAACGCCATCACGAAGATGTCCACCAGCCGCTGAGCGGCTGGTGGGGCCATGCGCGGCCCTTCGCTTTTGAACAGGGCTACACGGCCGGCAGCGGCATCCGCCGGTTCCTGTGCGGCACGCAGCCAGTGCTGTCGATGCGGGCGCTGAAAGGGGCGCTGGATATCTGGGACGATATCGACATGGTGTCGGTGCGCAAGAAGAGCATCGCGCTCACCGACCTGTTCATCCAGCTCGTCGAAGCCAGATGCGGCGCCTACGGCCTTGAACTCGAAGGGCCGCGCGACGGCGATGCGCGCGGCAGCCAGGTGTCGTTCCTCCATCCGCATGGCTACCAGGTGATGCGGGCCTTGATCGAGCGCGGCGTGATCGGCGATTTCCGCGCGCCGTCGACCATCCGCTTCGGCTTCACGCCGCTCTATGTCGGCTACAAGGACGTCTGGCAGGCGGTCGAGGTGCTGGAGGACATCCTGCGCACAGGCGCCTGGCAGGAAGCGCGTTTCGCCGTCAAGACGGCGGTTACCTGAGACGTCGGCACAATTCCAGGAAAAGTGCTGGCGGTCTTCCTACGGGAATTGCGCCAAAGCAAAAGGTCAAAGCCGGGTGCGGACCGTCCACAGTTCGGGAAACAGCACGACTTCGAGCATCTTCTTCAGGTACGACGCGCCTGAGGTGCCGCCGGTGCCGCGCTTCAGGCCGATGATGCGCTCGACCGTGGTGACATGGTTGAAGCGCCAACGGCGGAAATAGTCCTCGAAATCGACCAGCTTCTCGGCCAGCTCATAAAACATCCAGTAGCGCTGCGGGTCGCGGTAGACGGTCTGCCAGGCGACCAGGACTTCTTCGTTCTCGCTGCGCGTCTCACGCCAGTTCGTGCGCCTGGCGTCGGCGCCGATGTCGAATCCGTTGCGCGCCAGAAGCAGCAGCGCTTCGTCGTAGAGGGACGGCTCGGCCAGGATCGCCTCCAGCTTGCCGCTGAGGTCCGGCCGGTGCTTGTGCGGCCCGAGCATTGCGAGGTTGCGGTTGCCGGCCATGAACTCGATGGCGCGGTACTGCCAGGACTGGAAGCCCGAGGACTGGCCGAGAGCATCGCGGAATTCGGTATATTCGCTTGGCGTCATCGTGCGCAGCACGTCCCAGGCGTTGTTCAACTGCTCGAAAATCCGGGCGACACGCGACAGCATCTTGAAGCTCGGCTCTAACCGGTCGGCGCGGATGGAGCGGATCGCGGCGCCGATTTCGTGCAGAGCGAGTTTCATCCAGAGTTCCGAGGTCTGGTGCTGGATGATGAACAGCATCTCGTCATGCGCCGACGACAGCGGCGTCTGTGCCTCCAGAACCTTCTCCAGGTGCAGATAGTCGCTGTAGGACATGTGCTCCTTGAACGACATCTGTGCGCCTTCGGACGCCGGATCGTAGGGCTCGCTCAATTGATTTTCTCCGTGCGCAGCCGGAAGCGCTGGATCTTGCCGGTCTGGGTCTTGGGCAGCGCGGCGATGAATTTGACCGAGCGCGGATATTTGTATGGCGCGATCGTTGCCTTGACGTGGTCCTGCAGGCGCTTGACGGTCAGTGCATCGGGCGAAACACCTTGCACCAGCACGACATGCGCCTCGACGATCTGGCCGCGCTCGCCGTCCTCGGCGCCTATTACAGCGCATTCGGCGACATCGGGATGCGACAGCAGTGCCGCCTCGACCTCGGGTCCGGCAATGTTGTAGCCGGCGCTGACGATCATGTCGTCGGAACGCGCGGCGAAATGGAAGAAGCCGTCCTCGTCCTGGGTGAAAGTGTCGCCGGTGAGGTTCCAGCCGTCGCGCACATACTCCTTCTGGCTGTCGTCGGCCATGTAGCGGCAGCCGGTCGGGCCGCGCACCGCCAGCCGCCCGGTCTCGCCGCGAGGCACCTCGTGCATCGCGTCGTCGACGATGCGCGCTTCGTAGCCGCCGACCGGCTTGCCGGTCGAGGCCGGCTTCCTGTCGTCAAAGCGGTTGGAGATAAAAATGTGCAGCATTTCGGTGGCGCCGATGCCGTCGAGGATCGGCTTGCCGGTCTTCTCGGTCCACTCCTCGAAGACCGGAGCCGGCAATGTCTCGCCGGCCGAGACGGCAACGCGCAGCGATGACAGATCGGCGCCTTCATCCATGGCCTTCAGCATGGCGCGATAAGCGGTCGGCGCGGTGAAGGAGATGGTCGCTTTGTAGGTCTCGATGATGTGGATCATGTTGGGCGGCGTCGCCTGCTCCAGCAGCGTCGCCGCCGCTCCGAAGCGCAACGGGAAGATGGCGAGGCCGCCAAGGCCGAAGGTGAAGGCGAGCGGCGGCGAGCCGACGAAGATATCGTCGGGCGTGACCTGGAGGATTTCGCGGGCGTAGGCATCGGCGATGATCAGGAGGTCGCGGTGGAAGTGCATCGTCGCCTTCGGCACGCCCGTCGTGCCGGAAGTGAAGCCGAGCAGCGCGACATCGTCGCGGCCGGTGTTGACGGCAGTGAAGGTGACCGGCTTGTCGAGCGCGGCACGGTCGAGCTCGGCATCATGATTTGCGGTGCCGTCGAAGCCGATCACCTGCTTCAGGAAGGCGCTGTCCTTGGCGCAGGCGGTCATCTCGTCCATGAGCCTGGTGTCGCAAAGCGCGGTGGTGATCTCTGCCTTGTCGACGATCTTGGTGAGTTCGCCGGCGCGCAACATCGGCATGGTGTTGACGACGACGGCGCCGACCTTGGTGGCGGCCAGCCAGCAGGCGACCATTGCGGGGTTGTTGGCGGAGCGGATCAGCACCCGGTTGCCCGGCTTGACGCCGTAATTCTCGACCAGCGCGTGCGCCAGCCTGTTCGTCCAGTCCGACAGTTCCTTGTAGGTGCGGCGGCGGCCATTGCCGATCAGGGCGGTGTGGTCGCCGAGACCCTTCTCGACCAACCTGTCGGTCAATTCGACGCCGGCATTGAGATATTCGGGGTAGTCGAAGCCGTCGAGCAGGAAAACCGGCCATTGATCCGGTGGCGGCAGATGATCGCGCGTGAACGTGTCGATATGCGCTGAAGGCCCAAGCATGTCGCCGCCATCCCATTTGCTGCCTGGCCAGTGCGCGAAGCATCTGGCCGAGGTGGTGGATATGAAGTTCCCATCTTTCGCGAGAGGCTTCGCGCAGCCAGCTACGCCTGTTTGTCGACGCCACCAGGAAGGGTGAACAACCGCAGGTTTGGGCAGCACAGCAGACCTCCCATTGTCGGCTGTTACTCGGGCAGGATCGCACCAGTCGAAATTTGTTTCAAGCCTAAAATGTTTTTGCCCTGGAGCATTGACGCATGGCATGGTGGCGGCCATTGCTAGCGCCAAACGGATGCGCTTTTTGGGGGAGGGTGCCGATGCCTAGACATCGCATAGCCGACTGGAACAACGCCTACGCGAACGGTGCGAACATCGCGGGCAGCGACCGTTGGCCGGCCGCGTGGACGGAGCCGGCGCAGGCATTTCGTGACGCGCTATTGGCCGAGGGCCGGGCACGGCTGGACATTGCCTATGGCGACCGACCGCGCAATCGCTTCGATCTTTTCCGTCCCAAGGATTCGCCAAAGGGGCTCGTCGTGTTCATCCATGGCGGTTATTGGCTGGAGTCCGACAAGAGCGACTGGTCGCATCTGGCCAAGGGCGCGGTCGGCAGCGGCTATGCGGTGGCGATGCCGTCCTACACGCAGTGCCCGGACATACGCATCGGCGGCATCGTCCGCGAAATCGGCGCGGCGATCGAAAAAGTGGCGGCCATGGTCGACGGACCGCTGATGCTGACCGGACATTCGGCCGGCGGACATCTCGCCAGCCGCATGGTAACCACATCGACGCCGCTGGCCGCCGATGTGGCAAAGCGCATACGCCATGTCGTTTCGATCTCGGGCCTGCACGACCTGCGCCCGCTGATGCGCACCGATATGAACGCCGCTTTGGCAATTGACGAGGCGGAAGCCCAGGCCGAGAGTCCCGCGCTGCTGCGCCCCCTCGATGGTACCCGCATCACCTGCTGGGCCGGAGGGGGCGAGCGCTCGGAGTTCCTGCGCCAGAATGCGCTGCTGGCCAATATCTGGACCGGCCTTGGCGCCGCCACCAGTTGTGTAGTCGAGCCCGACCGGCACCATTTCGACATTGTCGATGGCCTCACCGATCCGGGGCATGCGCTGACGCGAACCCTGATCTCGAAATAGATGAGACCGTTTTTGTCCTGTTTTCAGCGATTTATGGGGTAATTCTTCAGCGCAGCATCAGCACGCTGCAAGAATCTCCGACCGCGGATGCGGGAGCAAATGGCGCCCGCACGATCAGCCCGTTGGCGTCGGCCAGCATCCTCAGCATGGACGAATCCTGGATGCTGAACGGCGTCGCCACCAGCCCGCCATAGTCTTCCCTGACCACCGCCCGCACATAATCCTGGCGCAGATCATTGGCCGGCATTGCGGCGCCCAGCCGCGCCGGACGGATGTCCTGGCGATGATTGCGGCCGCCGAGCCTCGCCAGAAGCGGCTTCAGGAACAATTGCGAGCAGACCAGGCTGGCCACCGGATTGCCGGGCAGGCCGATGCACCTGATGGCGCCGAGACGTCCGAACATCAGCGGCTTGCCGGGGCGCATGGCGATCTTCCAGAAGCCGAGCGTCATGCCTTCGCCGGTCAGCACGTCATGGATCAGGTCATGGTCGCCGACCGAGGCGCCGCCAAGCGTCACGATGACATCCGCACCGGCCGCGACCGCTTTTTGCACCAGCGAGGCAATAGCCTGCTTGCGGTCGGCGGCAATGCCGAGATCGAGCGCGCGGGCGCCGACCGATTGCGCGACGGCGGCGACGCCATAGGCGTTGGACGAGACGATCTGGTCCGGTCCGAGGTCGCTGCCGGGGGGCAGCAACTCGTCGCCAGTGGCGATGATGGCAACCAGCGGCCGTTTGACCACGCTCACCCTGGGATGGTTGGCCGATGCCGCCAGCGAGAGCGCCGCCGGATCGAGCAGGCGGCCTCTTTCAAGCAGAACCTCGCCTTTCGAAAAGTCGAGGCCGATGCGGCGGATGTTGCGCCACTCCGCCGTTGGCTCGATCACTTCGATATGGCGGCCGCCGAGGTCGCGGACGTTTTCCTGGATGACGATGGTGTCGGCACCCTCGGGCAACGGCGCGCCGGTGAAGATACGCACCGCCTGGCGCTCCCCAACCGATCCGTCAAAGCCACGTCCGGCCGGCGCCATGCCGATCACCTGGAGTTTCGACGGCACGGACGCCACATCGGCCGCGCGGACCGCGTAACCATCCATGGCCGAAGCATTGAAGGGCGGCTGGGTGCGAAGTGCCGCGACCGGTTCCGCCAGCACACGATCGACCGCCTCGAGGAGAGAAACGCTTTCGCCGGCCAGCGGTGCTGCACCATCCAGCAGGCGTTCGAGCGCCTCCGCCACCGGAACCAGCGCCATCAGGCGCCAGCCTTGTAGTCGCCGGACTTGCCGCCGGTCTTTTCGACCAGGCGGATGCCGGAGATGACCATGGCGCGGTCGACCGCCTTGGCCATGTCGTAGATGGTCAGGCAGGCGACCGATGCTGCGGTCAGCGCTTCCATCTCGACGCCGGTCTTGCCGGTGACGCGAGCCAACGCGGTGACTTTCAGCCCCGGCAGCGCATGGTCGGGCTCGATGTCGACGGAAACCTTGGTCAGGAGCAGTGGATGGCAGAGCGGAATCAATTCATGCGTCTTCTTTGCCGCCATGATGCCGGCGATGCGGGCAGTGCCGAGCACATCGCCCTTCTTGGCGTTGCCGGCGAGGATGGTTTTCAGCGTCTCGGGCTGCATCGAGACGAACCCTTCGGCGATCGCCGTGCGTGTCGTCTCTTGCTTGTCGCCGACATCGACCATATTGGCCTCGCCCTGCGTGCCGAGATGGGTGAGGGCGGCCTTCATCGTCAGACAGCCAAAGAGCGACGTGCGTCCATTCGGACGCACAAAGTACGCTCTATCACTTCGAATCTATGCATCGTGCTCTCCGAAAATCGATTCCGATTTTCGGGCCGATGCATCCAACGCCTTGCCCGTCAGCAGAATCCGGGTCGCGGCGGTGACATCCTCCTGACGCATCAGGCTCTCGCCGACAAGGAAGGCGCCGATGTCCTTCTTCTGAAGCCTGAGACAATCGTCATGTGTGAAGATGCCGCTTTCACTGACCAGCAGGCGGTCGGCCGGCACCATCGTCGCCAGCCGCTCGGAGGTTTCGAGGCTGGTCTCGAATGTTCTCAGATTGCGGTTGTTGATGCCGATCAGCCGCGACGACAACTTTAGCGCGCGCATCGTCTCGGCTTCGTCATGCACCTCGATCAGCGCATCCATGCCGAGTTCGAATGCGGTCGCTTCCAATTCGCTTGCCAAAGCATCGTCGACGCTGGCCATGATGATCAGGATGGCATCCGCGCCCCAGGCGCGCGCCTCATAGACCTGGTAGGGGTCGAACAGGAAATCCTTGCGCAGCGCGGGCAGGGCGACGGCTGCCCTTGCCCTGGTGAGGAATTCCGGCGCGCCCTGGAAGGACGGCGCGTCGGTCAACACCGAAAGACAGGCGGCGCCGCCCTTCTCATAGGCCCGCGCCAGTGCCGGTGGATCGAAATCGGCACGGATCAGCCCTTTGGAGGGGCTCGCCTTCTTGATTTCGGCGATGAGGGCGAAGCGGCCCGATCCGCGCTTCGCCTCGAGTGCGGCGAGAAATCCGCGTGGTGCGTCGGCGTCCTTCGCCCGCGCCCTGATCTCGGCCAACGGCACGCGTGCCTTGGCGGCGGCGATCTCGTCGCGCTTGTAGGCCTCGATCTTGCGCAGAATGTCAGACACGGTTCACCCGTTCGAAATTTCGACCAGCCGGTCGAGCACCTGCAGCGCCCGGCCGCTATCTATGGCTTGCGCCGCGAGCGCGATGCCGTCGCCAAGCGTCGTCGCCTTGCCCGCGATCACCAGTCCGGCGCCGGCATTCATCAGCACGGTGTCGCGATAGGCGCCGGCTGCGCCGCCCAGCATGTCCCGCAAGGCCTTGGCATTATAGGCGGCGTCGCCGCCGCGCAGCTCGTCCTTGGTGTGGCGCTTCAGTCCGACCTCTTCCGGGGTCAGCGTGAAGCTGCGGATCTCACCGCCGATCAGTTCCGCCACCTGCGTCTCGCCGGTGGTGGTGATTTCGTCATAGCCGTCGCCATGAACGACCCAGGCATGCTCGGTGCCCAGCGCCTTCAATGTCTCGGCCACCGGCATGATCCATTCCGGCAGGAACACACCGACCATCTGCCTGACGACGCCAGCCGGATTCGAGAGGGGCCCGAGCAGATTGAAGATGGTGCGGGTGCCGAGCTCGACGCGGGTCGGCCCGACATGTTTCATGGCCGGATGGTGAGCGGGCGCGAACATGAAGCCGACGCCGGCTTCGTGGATGCAACGGCCGATCGTCTCCGGCGGAATGTCTATCTTGACCCCAAGCGCGATCAGGACATCGGCCGCGCCGGTCAGCGAGGACAGGCCGCGATTGCCGTGCTTGGCGACCGGAACGCCGGCGGCTGCGATAACGAAGGCCGATCCCGTCGAAATGTTGACGCTGTGGGAATTGTCGCCGCCCGTGCCGACGATATCGATGGCACCCGCGGGCGCCTCGACACGCAGCATCTTGGCCCGCATCGTGGCGACCGCGCCTGAAATCTCGCTCACCGTCTCACCGCGTACGCGCAGCGCCATCAGGAAGCCGCCGATCTGCCCGGGGGTCGCGTCGCCCGACATGATGATGTCGAAGGCCTCGCGCGCTTCCTCGAAGGAAAGCGCGGTGCCGGCCGCCACCTTGGCGATATGGGTTTTCAGCGCGCTCATCTTGTCGAGGCTTGGGCAACAGCAGCCTGGTCGATGCGGACGTCATACTGCGTCTGCAACTGCGCCACCAACTGGTCGAGCAGATCGTCCGACATGCCGGAGGTGAAGGATTTCTGCGCGTCCTCCGGCACCGAGCTGGCATCGGCTCCGGCGGGCTCGAACACTTCGGCGACCTTGAACAGGATCTGCCCGTCACCGGTGGGCGAGGGGATCAGGCCGGTGCCGCCTTCGCCGACGCCGAACATCACGGCAGCGCCTTCCTTGCCGAAATCGGCATCGTCGGCTTCGCGCTTCAGGCCGCGCTTGGTCTGCTTCTCCAGCTTGAGATCGCCGGCGATGACATCGAGCGTGGCGCCGGCCTTGAGCCGCTTGTCGAGCTCGCTCGCCTTGGCGGCAAGCCGCTTGGTTGTCTCTGCCGCCGTCCAGTCGGCGACGACTTTCTGGCGGACCTCGTCCAGTGTGCGGTCGCGAGCCGGCGTGATCGAAGCGACCTCATAGAAGATGAAGCCGTTGTCGGCGGTGGTCAGCGCTTCGTTTTCGGTTTTGGGTTCGGCATCAAAGACCGCCTTGATCAGCGCCGGCGATTCCGGCAGGTCCTTGACGATGGAGCCATCCGGCCTGAGGCCGCTGCGATCGATGGCATCGATGGTGACGTCCTTCAGCTTCAGCTTGGCGGCCGCGTCGGCCAGCGAACTGCCGGAGGCGCGGGTGTCTTCGTAATTGTCGTGCACATCCAAAAGGATGCGGCTTGCCTCGCCCAGCGCCAGGTCCTTGCGGATCTGGTCGGACACCTCGGCGAGCGGCTTCACCACCTCGGGCTTGATCTCGGTGACGCGCAGCAGCACCGGACCGAAGGCGCCCTGAACGACCTGGCTGACTTCATTGGCGTTGAGCGAGAAGGCGGCATCGGCAACCGCCTTGTCGGCGATCTTGTCCTTGGCCAACGTGCCGAGCAGCGTGTCGGCCGGGGTCTTGCCCTCGGCTGTCACCAGCTTTTCGAAAGTGGCGCCGGCCTTGAGCGAATCGAGCGCCGCCTTGGCCGCATCCGGTGTCTTGAACACAAGCTGCTCGATCGTGCGCATTTCGGGCGTGGTGTAGCGCGCCTTGTTCTTGTTGTAGTCGTCGTTGACCTGTTGGTCGGTGACGGCGGTCGGATCCATGATGTCCACCGGCTCGAGGCGGACATAGGAGAATTTGCGGTACTCGGGTGCGGCGTAGGTCTTCTTGTTGGCCTCGAAATAGGCCTGGAGCACGCTGTCGCTCGGTGCCTCGATCGGCTCGACGAGCTTCTTTGGCAAGACCAGATAGTCAACGGTGCGGTCCTCGCCGCGATAGAGTGCCACCGCCTTGAAGAAAGCGTCCGGCGCCTTGAGGCCGTCCGAGACCGCTTCGACGATCTGCTGGCGCACCGCCACCTGGGCGCGATTCTTCAGGTAATCCTCCGGCCGCATGCCGACCTGGCGAAGCATGTACTCGAACGTTCTCCTGTCGAACTGGCCGCCCGGGCCCTTGAACGCCGGGTCCTCGCGCGTCAGCTCGGCCAGCCGGTCCTTGGACAGGCCAAGGCCAAGCTTGCGGGCCTGTTCGTCGAGAACGGCGCCGGAGACAAGCTGCGCCAGCACCTGGTTGTCGATGCCGAGCGCCTTTGCCTGTTCGTGGGTGAGGCGCTGACCGAACTGCTGCGACATGACGGCGAGCTGGCGATCATAGGCGAGCCGGTATTCGTTGATCGATACCTTGGTGCCACCCGCTATTATCACCGAATCGTGGCCGGCAAAGCCGCCCATAAGCCGCCCGGAGATGCCCCAGGCGGCGAAACTGACCACCAGCAGCGAAAGCAATGTCTTCGCGACCCATGTACCCGCCGCGCTTCTCAATATACCAAGCATCGTTACTTCCGATTTATGCGCATTTTCGCATGCGCCGAGTCTGAAACAAGCGCAATAGCGCCCTTCCGGTCCACTGTCGATTGCTTTGTGGCCTGATTTTGGTAGTGAGGGCCAGAGCCTGATATTGCCCGGAGAAGCAGACCATGACGCCAGGAATTCGCCCGCTTGTCGCCGGCAACTGGAAAATGAACGGCACCAGCGCTTCGCTGAACGAGCTCAGGATGATCGGCAACGGCTTCATGAGCGGGCTCGACGCGGAGACCGAGGCCCTGGTCTGCGTTCCCGCCACGCTGCTCTCCCATGCAGCGGAGATTCTGTCGCGCACGCCGGTCCATGCCGGTGGCGAGGATTGCCACACCAAGGAAAGCGGCGCCTACACGGGCTGCATCTCGGCGGAGATGCTGAAGGACGCCGGCGCGAGCCATGTCATTGTCGGCCATTCCGAATGCCGCGAACAACGCGGCGAGGACGATGCGACGGTCCAGGCCAAGGCCGCCGCCGCATGGCGTGCCGGGCTCGTGGCCATCATTTGCATCGGCGAGACGCAGCAACAGCGTGAAGCCGGCTCCACGCTCGACGTGCTGTCGCGCCAGGTCGCCGGCTCGGTGCCGCCCAGCGCCACGCCGTCCAACACCGTCATTGCCTACGAGCCGGTATGGGCGATCGGCACCGGCCTGACGCCGACCGCCGCCGACGTGGCCGAAGCGCATGCGCATATCCGCGAAAAGCTTTCGGAGAAACTCGGTGCCCTTGCCGCCAAGATGCGCATTCTCTACGGTGGCTCGGTCAAGCCGTCCAACGCGGTGGAGCTGCTGGGCGTCAGGAATGTCGATGGCGCGCTGGTTGGCGGCGCCAGCCTGAAGGCGGCCGATTTCCTCGGCATCGCGGAGGCCTATCGCAGCATTTCAGCCTAGGATTCGCGACGAAAGACGGGGCTCATCCCGTCCAAATTCGTTGCAAAGGGCGCGTTGCTTCCCATATTCCGGCCACGGGCTTGGAAATGCCGTGAAAGCATTGTATTGAGCCGCCTCCAATTCACCGGTCGTGTCCGCGGCCGGGCAAGGCCTTGCCAGGATAAACTATGCAAACCGTACTGATCGTCATCCATCTCATGGTCGTGCTCGCCCTCGTCGGCGTGGTGCTGCTGCAACGCTCCGAAGGCGGCGGCCTTGGCATTGGTGGCGGATCGGGCTTCATGACGGCGCGCGGCGCCGCCAACGCGTTGACCCGGGCAACGGCGATCCTGGCGGCGGCTTTCTTCGTCACGTCGCTGACCTTGTCGATCATTGCCCGCTACGGCGAAAAGCCGATCGACATTCTCGATCGCGTCCCCGCGACGTCGGACGGCGCCGGCAAGGGCGTGCTCAACCAGTTGCCTGGCACGACGACCCCGGCACCCGCCGGCAGCACCACCCCGACACCGCCGTCGGGCAACGGCGCAGCGCCTGCGCCGGCAACTCCGGCCACGGCGCCCGCCTCTGGTGCGACGCCTCCGGCAAGCAACGGCACCACCAAGACGGCACCCGCGGCACCGCAGGTTCCGAACCAGTAACCTCCATCCGGTCCAACCGCGACCTGTGATCGTTTGAACACAGTCGCGCCAAATGCTGCGCGATCACGAAGATTCGACGGGCAGCAGCGCGGTCTCGCGCTTGAGGCATCCGCGCTTATTCGACTATAGATTGCGCGCGGCATTTTCGGTGTCCTTGGGGGACGCCGGGCGACGCCGTGGGCAACAAGCATTGAACGATCGGATCTTCGCCATGCAGCTTCGCAGCTTCATTTTCCTGGGACTTTGCGCCGTGCTCGGCCTGAGTTCCCCGGCTTTCGCCGGCGTGCCGGCCAATTTGGCCGCCAATCAATCGGTCGACAAAACCGACGCCATCCACGTCGCAGTCAAGAGCGATGCGGCGCAGTTGAGGCTTCTCAAGAAGAAGAAAAACCCGACACCGGACGATCTCGCCCAGATCAAGAAGATCGAGGCCAAGATCGTTGCCGACAAGGAAGACGCCAAGGCCAAGGCGCTCGAAGCCAGGAAGTTGGCGATGCGCGAAGCAGCCAAGGCCAAGGCCGACGCCGAACGGCAGGCCTTCCTGGCCAAGAAAGGCCAGAACGCTTCTGCGGCAACCGAAGTGGCTGACGCCAAGCCAGCCAAGAAGACCACCAAGGTCATCGAGCCTGTTGAACCGATCACACCCATCCAGTCGGCCGAGCCGCTTCCGGCAGAAGCGATGAATGTCGCGATGACAGGCAACAATGGTGAGCTGCGCAGCGAAGTCATCGGCCAGAAGCAGCCAACCGGCGGCCTGTTCGCCGGCCTGTTCGGCGGCACTTCGTCCGGGTCGTCGATCAGCTATCTGCCCGAGACGCGGGCTCTCGACCAGGCTCTCGCCAAGAGGGACGCCAAGAAGCCGTTCAAGGTGAAGCCGGAATTCGTGCCGCAAGATGTGGAATTCACCGGCTATGAGCCGGGCACCATCGTCATCGACACCAGCGCGCGCCGGCTCTATCTCGTCGAATCGTTTTCGACCGCGCGTCGCTACGCGATCGCTGTCGGCCGTGAAGGCCTGCAGTTCAAGGGCACGGTCGCGGTCGGCGACAAGCAGGAATGGCCGCGCTGGATCCCGACGCTCGACATGCAGAAGCGCGAGCCCAAGCATTATGGCCAGTACAAGGACGGCATGCCCGGCGGCGGCCAGAACCCGCTCGGCGCCCGCGCCATCTACCTCTATGACGGCAAGAAGGACACGCATCTGCGCATCCACGGCACCATCGCGCCGCAGTCGATCGGAACCAGCGCCTCCAATGGCTGCTTCCGCATGATCAACGAGCACGTCATGGATCTCTACAGCCGCGTCAGGGTCGGCACCAAAGTCGTCATCATCTGACGGTTCCATCATCCTGCCGAAAGGGCCGGCTCAGCCGGCCCTTTTGTTTTGCCTCGCTCACGACCAAGCCTGTCCGGTCGTGATCCATGGACAAACGGAAACCGTTTGTCCGAGAAAACCGGGTTCCACTCTGCGGGATCATGGTCCGACGCCTTCTTGGGAAAAAACCTTCGCGGTGGTTTTTTCTCTGGCGGAATCAATCCAGCCGCGTTAAGCGATGACTCCCATGGCGCGATATGTATTCATCACAGGCGGCGTGGTTTCCTCACTTGGAAAAGGCATTGCCGCAGCGGCCCTTGGGGCTCTCCTGCAGGCGCGAGGTTATCGCGCACGCATCAAAAAACTCGACCCGTACCTCAATGTCGATCCCGGCACGATGTCGCCGTACCAGCATGGCGAGGTGTTCGTCACCGATGACGGCGCGGAGACGGATCTTGACCTTGGCCACTACGAGCGCTTCACCGGCCGCTCGGCCAATCAGCAGGACAACATCACCACCGGCCGCATCTACAAGAACATCATCGAGCGTGAGCGGCGCGGCGACTATCTCGGCGCCACGGTGCAGGTCATTCCGCACGTCACCGACGAGATCAAGAATTTCGTCCTCAACGGCAATGACGACTATGATTTCGTGCTGTGCGAGATCGGCGGCACGGTCGGCGACATCGAGGCGATGCCGTTCCTCGAGGCGATCCGTCAGCTCGGCAACGACCTGCCGCGCAACAACGCCGTCTACGTGCATCTGACCTTGATGCCCTACATTCCGACGGCGGGTGAGTTGAAGACCAAACCGACCCAGCATTCGGTCAAGGAACTGCGCGGCATCGGCATCGCCCCCGACATCCTCCTGGTTCGCGCCGACCGCGCCATCCCCAAGGAAGAGCGCAGAAAACTGTCGCTGTTCTGCAATGTCAGGGAAAGCGCCGTCATCCAGGCGCTCGACGTGCCGCACATCTACGACGTGCCGATGGCCTACCACAAGGAAGGGCTCGATTCGGAAGTCCTCGCCGCCTTCGGCATCGACCCGGCGCCGAAGCCGCGCATGGAGCCCTGGCAGAAGGTCTCCGATCGCATCCACAGCCCGGAAGGCGAGGTGACCATCGCCATCGTCGGCAAATACACCGGCCTCAAGGATGCCTACAAATCGCTGATCGAAGCGCTTTCGCATGGCGGGCTGGCCAACCACGTCAAGGTCAAGCTCGACTGGATCGAATCCGAGATCTTCGAAAAGGAGGATCCGACGCCGTGGCTGGAAAAGGTGCATGGCATCCTGGTTCCCGGCGGCTTTGGCGAACGCGGTTCCGAAGGCAAGATCCTGGCGGCGAAATTCGCGCGTGAGCGCAAGGTGCCGTATTTCGGCATCTGCTTCGGCATGCAGATGGCCTGCATCGAGGCGGCGCGGTCGCTGGCGGGCGTCGAGCATGCCTCCTCGACCGAGTTCGGTCCGACCGAGGAGCCCGTCGTTGGCCTGATGACCGAATGGCTGAAGGGCAACATGCTGGAGAAACGCCGCGAGACCGGCGATCTCGGTGGCACGATGCGTCTCGGTGCCTATCAGGCCGACCTCGCCAAGGGCTCCAAGATTGCCGACATCTATGGCGATACGCAGATTTCCGAGCGCCACCGCCACCGCTACGAGGTCAATATCGACTATAAAGAGCGGCTGGAGGAGTGCGGACTGGTGTTTGCCGGCATGTCGCCAGACGGCGTGCTGCCGGAGACGGTCGAATATCCCGATCACCCCTGGTTCATCGGCGTGCAGTATCACCCCGAGCTGAAGAGCCGGCCGCTTGAGCCGCATCCGCTGTTCGCCAGCTTCATCGAGGCTGCGGTGGAGCAGTCTCGCCTGGTTTAGGCATCCGCCAGGCGGAGCCTCTCATGCAGACCTATGTCGCGCTCCTCTACAGCATCATCCTGGGCGAGGGGCGCCGGGTCGTCATGGCGGACCTCAAGGCGATGGCGGAAGGCCTCGGCTTGAAGAATGTTCGCACCTTGGTGGCGACCGGCAACCTCGTCTTCGAAGCGCGGACGACCGATGTCGGCAAGCTGGAACAGCGGCTGGAAACGGCCTTCGAAAAAACTTTCGGCCGCCATGTCCACATCATCGTGCGCACTGCCGAGGAATGGCTGAAACTTGCCGCCGGCAATCCGTTTCCGGCCGATTCGGCTGAGGCAGGTGACCAGGTGGCTGTGCGGGTGATGCGCAAACCGGCTGCTGTTGAGGTCGTCGCGGCGCTGCAAGCCCATGCCGCCGGGGACGAGAAGGTGCTCCTGATCGGCGGCGACATATGGCTTGTGTTTTCGCGCGAACGGCCAAGCTCGCGGCTGCTTGCGGCCGCCAATCACAAGCGCCTGGGCATAGGCACGTCGCGCAACTGGAACACGGTGCGCAAGTTGGCAGAGATGGTAGGCAGTAGGCAGTAGGGAAGCAGTTCTCTATTCCCTAACCCCTACCGCCTACTGCCTCATTTCAAGCCTTTGCCGTCTTGGCGCCCGCACCCACGGCGGCGGTGCGCAGCACATAGTAGATGATGCCGGCAATCGCCACGCCGAAAAACCAGCCATAGACGCCCCACCAGGACGGCAGCCAGTTGGTGAAGTTCGGCAATATCGACGAGAAGACAGCGCCGATGCCGGCGGCGATGAAGGCATTGACGTGCCAGCCGCCCTGGAAGCGGAACTCGCCGTCCTCGCGATACAGTGCCTCGACGTCGACCTCGCCTTTGCGGATCAGATAATAGTCGACCATCATGACGCCGAAGATCGGTCCCATCGTCGCGCCGATGATGCCGACGAAATGCGCGGCGCTGCCTTCCCACGGTGCGAAGGGGTAGAGCACAAGTGCGATAAGCGCTGCGATGTAGCCGCCCTTCTTGAAGTCGATCTGACGTGGGAAGACGTTGGAGAAGTCGAAGGCCGGCGAGACGAAGTTGGCGACGACGTTGATGCCGAGCGTGGCAACCGCGAAGGTCAGGGCGGCGAGTGCGGCCAGGAACCAGCTATCGAACTTGGCCGAGATCTGGTCGGGGTGCAGCAGCACTTCGTGGTAGACATCATAGGCGGCAATGGTGGTGACGCCGGCGACCAGCGAGAACAGGATCAAATTGACCGGCAGGCCCCAGATATTGCCCTTGCGCAGCGCGGCCTTGTCCGGCGCGTAGCGGGCGAAGTCGCAGAAATTGAGATAGAGCGCCGAGAAATAGGTCACCCAGATCGCCGCGACCCCGAAGAGCGCCGTCCACGATCCCGGATCGCCCGGAATGCCGGCATCGGCGGTCTTTTCGCGCAGCACGTCCATCGGGATGTCGCTGGTAAAGGCGAAGCTCCCCGATTTGACGCAGAGATAGATGGCCAGGAGCAGCATCATCACCCAGACGGCGGGGCCCGCCCAATCCTGGAAGCGGCGCACCGTTTCCATGCCCTTCTGGATGATCAGCAACTGCAACGCCCAGATGATGACGAAGCAGATCACCTCCAGCGTGGAATGGCCGAGAAGATGCGAGGTCTTGTTGAATTCGTCGAACCATTGCAGGCGAGTGAGCAATGCCACGATGGCGCCGGAGGCCGCGGCGGTCTGCGCGCCGTACCAGAAGCAGGCGACGATGGCGCGCACCAGTGCCGGGATGTTGGCGCCCCAGATGCCGAACGAGGCGCGGGCAAGCACGGGGTAGGGCACGCCGGTCTTCACGCCGGCGTAGCCGACCATGTTCATCAGCGCGTAGATGATCAGCGAGCCGATGCCGATGGCGATGATGAAATTGACGAAGCCGCCGCAGAACAGGAACAGGCTGGCGGCGAGATAGTAGCCCCACAGGCTGTGGACGTCCGATGTCCAGACGTTGAAGATCGAGAACGGTCCCCAGTTTCGAACTTTGGCCGGAGCGAGATCCTCGTTGTACAGGTCAGGCGATGCGCCTTGTATGGTCACTGCAATGTCCTCCCCTTGATTGGCCACGCGCCTCCACGCGATGGCCGTGCAGGTTAAGCCTGACGCTGGGGAACCGGCAACCGATCCATTTGCCGGCTTTGGCCTTAAAGATATTCAATGCGAACCGCGATTATCGAGGGGGCGCAATGGTGGGCCGCGGTTGAATAGCAACGGTTCAGGTGATTCGAATCCGGGCTTCTTCGCCTAAGCGATAGCCATGACCCGCTTGTGGTCCTCGACTTCCGACAGCAGCCAGTCCTGAAACAGGCCGGTTCCCGGCTTGTTGCCGATGCTGCGGCGCTGATGCAGATAGATGCCGGCCGGATAGGTATGGCGGGCCTGGAACGGCGCGACAAGTTTGCCTTGCTGCAGAAAATCCTGCGCCATCATCGTGTCGGCAAGCGCTATTCCGGCGCCATTGATCGTCTCGCGCATGATGAGCGTGCAGTCATCCAGCGTCGTGCTGGATTTCGGCGTCGTGTCCAGAACGCCTTCCTGCTCGAGCCATCGCTTCCATCTCATGCTCTCGCATTCATGGATCAGATGATGGTTGACCAGATCGGCGGGCGATCGCAGCGGCACAGGCCCATCGAGCAGTGAGGGCGCGCAGACCGGCGTCAGAACCAGCGGGATCAAAAGCGTCAAGGCCGGGCCGGCCTTGTAGACGAACTCGTCGACAATGGCCAAGTCGAAGTTGGCGCGCTTGCCTGATGTCGAGATCTCCAGTTCCACGGCTGGATGCAGCCGGCGAAAATTCGGCAAACGGTCCGCCAACCAAAGGTTCAGGACCGCAGGAACGCACAAGACCCGGACACGTTGGGTCCTGCCGTGGCTCGGGCTGTTGGCAAGGCTGACGTCGTCGGTGGCGCGCCAGATGGCCTCGAACGCCTCCGAGAGGCTGCGCGCATAGTAAGAGCCCCGAATAGTCGGTGTTATCTGGCGAAAGCCCCGCTCGAACAGATCCTGGCCGAGATTCTTTTCAAGTGCGCGGATGTGGCGGCTCACGGCGGAGGGTGTGAGGTGCAATTCCTCGGCTGCATCCTTGACGCTGCCGAGACGTGCGGCGGCTTCGAAAGCGCGCATGCCATTGAGTGAGGGTAAGGCCATTGACCGATCATGAATTGTCAGTTGAGTTTTTGTCAATCGACTTGGGTAAAATTGGCGTTTGATCGCCTGGCCCGTTCGGGGATACCCAAAAGGCAAGAGCGACCAAGTCGCCATCAGAAAACGATTATTTGGGGCCTCCGGCACCATTCCACCAACGGCAGAAACCCGCAACGGGGCTTCCGCCATTGGCGGGCGAAGCTTTGCGCACACGCTGCGCCGAGGCCGGAGTCATCAGCACATGGGAGACTGCCAGCCTATGCCTCAATCGCCAGTGCCGGTCTTTGAAACGGCGGACGGGATTTCCGCGGAAACCTCCGTCGTCGTGATCTTGCAGACTGCTCGGCCAAGCTTTGGCCCCCGAGCGGCGGCACTGGACGCTGAGATGAGCGGAATCCTGTCGCGTGCCTGCTCCGACCCGGCCGCCTTGACCGAATCCGGCACCTGCATCGATCTCATCGCGCCGCAGGGCGTATCGGCCCGGCGCGTGATTGTCCTGGCTCTGGGCAAAGCCGAAGCCGTCAGCGCCCTGTCCCTGGCGCGCGCCGGCGGTTTGCTTGCCGCGCATCTGGAAGGCAAGTGCGAATGCGCGGCGACGCTTGTCCTCGACCCCATTGACGGCATCGACCTGCCCGCAGCCGAAATCCTGGCGCGCGTCGCGCTGGGTATGCGGCTGCGGCGCTATCGTTTCGACATGCGCAATCGGCGCCAGGGCGCGGGAGCGGACCGGACGTTGCGGGTCCAACTGGTCGGAGCCAGCAACGCGGACCTGACCCCGGCGCTGGCGCGGATCAATGCCATCGCGGACGGTGTCGAATATGCGCGCACACTGGTCAACCTGCCGCCGAACCATCTGCATCCTGACAATTTCCACGATCATCTGGAGCCGCTGCGCGAAGCCGGCATCGATGTCGAGATACTCGATGCGCCGCGGCTGAAGGAACTCGGCATGAACGCGATCCTGGCCGTGGGCTCCGGGTCGGTGCGGCCGCCGCGCGTCGCGGTGCTGCGCTATCGCGGCAAGGGCGCTCCTTCCCAGCCGATGGCTTTCGTCGGCAAGGGCGTGTGCTTTGACTCCGGTGGCCTGTGCATCAAACGCGGCGAGCAGATGTTCGACATGAAGGCCGATATGGGCGGCGCGGCTGCCGTGGTCGGCCTGCTGATCGCGCTTGCCCGGCAAGGCAGCCCGGTGCATGCCGTCGGCATCCTGGGCATTGCCGAGAATATGCCGTCCGGCACCGCGCTCAAGCCGCGCGACATCATCACCACGGCGTCGGGACAGACGGTCGAGGTGTTCGACACGGACGCAGAAGGCCGCTTGATCCTGGCCGATTGCCTCTACTATGCCGCCTCGCGCTTCAACCCCTCGGTGATCGTCGATCTGGCGACGCTGACCTATTCGGTGATGCGCGGCCTGGGATCGGTCTTTGCCGGTCTCTTCAGCACCGACGATGAGATCGCGTCGCAGATGATCGCCGCGGGGGAAACGGTTGGCGAGCGGTTCTGGCAACTGCCGCTCGACAAAGCCTATGACGAGGGCCTGCAATCGCCGTTCGCGGATCTGCGGCATCACGCCAAGGATATGGAGGATGGCGACGCGCCGTACGCGGCGGCGTTTCTGCGCCATTTCACCGAGGATCGTCCCTGGGTGCATCTCGACATCGCCGGCAAGGAAATGGCCGACGCGGATCGGCCGCTCGGCCGCGAAGGCGCCACGGCGTTCGGCGTGCAGATGCTGGAAGAGTGGGTGCAGGCCAGGGTGAACTAGGCGCCTGTGGTTGGGGACAGAAACGAGATGCGTTCAAACGGGATGGGAAATCGGAATGTCGGCTGAGATCATTGGCAGGGAAGGGCGGGCCGCCTTCGGTAGCTACGAGACCTGGTATCGCATCTCCGGCGACCTCGATGCCGACAAGGGCCCGGTGGTGATCCTGCATGGCGGGCCGGGCGCCGCCTATAACTACGTCGATGCCTATAAGCTTCTCGCCCGACGGGGCCGCGCTGTCATCCACTACGACCAGTTGGGCTGCGGCAATTCCACTTTGCTGCCGGAGAAAGGTACCGATTTCTGGACGCCCCGGCTTTTCATCGACGAGCTTGAAAACCTCGTCGATCATCTCGGCATCCGCGGGCGCTTCCACGTGCTCGGCCAAAGCTGGGGCGGCATGCTGGGCGCCGAATACGGGGTGACGCGGCCGAAGGGCCTGAAGTCGCTGACCATCGCCAACTCGCCGGCTTCCATGAAGCTGTGGGTCGAAGAGGCCAACCGGTTGCGCGCCGACCTGCCTGTGGATGTGCAGGAGACGCTGACCCGGCACGAGCAGGCCGGCACAACAGACGATCCCGCCTACCAGGCCGCGACGATGGTGTTCTACGAGCGGCATGTCTGCCGGGTCGTACCTTTCCCGCCGGAGGTGACGGAGACCTTCGCCCAGGTCGCGCGCAACCCGACCGTCTATCACCTGATGAACGGGCCGAACGAGTTCCATGTCATCGGAACCCTGAGGAACTGGAGCATCATCGAGCGCCTGCCGGCCGTCGATGTTCCGACGCTGATCATCTCCGGACGCTATGACGAGGCCACGCCCGCGACCGTGCAGCCCTTCAAGGACGGCATCAAAGGATCGCGCTGGGAGATATTCGAGCATTCCAGCCACATGCCGCATGTCGAGGAGCAAGAGGCGTGCATGCGGGTGGTGGGAGACTTCCTGGACGACAACGACAACTGAAAAAAGGGGAACCAAGACATGAAGAAACTGCTTTTGGCCGCATCAGCCGCGGCACTGCTGGCCGGCACGTGGCTGGCTCCGGCACAGGCTGAATATCTCAAGGAGCACCGAGGTGGCACCATCCGCCTTCTGGCCCGCTCCGCGGCGGGAACGCTCGATCCGCACATCAATTACACCGATCAGGGCTGGCAGATGTACCAGCCGATCTATGACGGCCTGGTGGCATTCCGCAAGGCCGAGGGCATGGACGGCTTCACCATCGTCCCCGACCTCGCCGCGGCGCTGCCGCAGGCCAGCAATGACGGCAAGACCTTCACTTTCAAGCTGCGCAAGGGCATCAAGTTCTCCAACGGCCAGGAGATGGGCGTCAAGGACGTCGTCGCTTCCTTCCAGCGCATCTTCAAGGTTTCCGGCCCGACTTCCGGCACCTTCTATGCCGGTATCGTCGGTGCCGACAAATGCCTGGCCGACACCAAGAACTGCACGCTTGAAGGCGGCGTCGTCGGCGACGAAGCGGCCGGTACCATCACGCTCAATCTCACCAAGCCCGACGCAGAGATACTCTATAAGCTTGCCTTGCCGCACGCCGTGGTGCTGCCGGCGGACACGCCCGCTGAAGACATGGGCTCCAAGCCCATTCCCAGCACCGGTGCCTACATGATCTCCGCCTTCGATCCCAACAAGGGCATGACGGTGTCGCGCAATCCGAACTTCAAGCAGTGGAGCGAGGAAGCGCAACCTGACGGCTACCCGGATGTCGTCCAGTATGATTTCGGCCTGTCCGAGGAAGCGGCCGTCACCGCGATCCAGAACGGCGAGGCGGACTGGATGTTCGACGCGCTGCCCAGCGACCGGCTGGGCGAACTTGGCAGCAAGTCCATGGACCAGCTGCACATCTCGCCGCTTTCGGCGTGGTGGTATGCGCCTCTGAACAACCGTCTGGCACCGTTCGACAACGAAAAGGCGCGTCAGGCCGTTGCCTATGCGATCGATCGCAACACGCTGGTCAAGCTGTTCGGCGGCAAGGTGCTGGCCTCGCCGGTCTGTCAGGTCCTGCCGCCAGACTTCCCCGGCCATGAGGACTATTGCCCCTTCACCAAGAACCCCGGCACCAAATGGTCGGCGCCGGATCTCGACAAGGCAAAGCAGCTCGTCGAGGAATCGGGCACCAAGGGCCAGAAGGTGACCATCATCGTCGAGGACACCGCCATTTCGCGGTCGATCGGCGTTTACCTGCAGAGCGTTCTGACCACCATCGGTTATGTCGCCGACGTCAAGCCGATCTCGTCCAACATCCAGTTCACCTATATCCAGAACACCAACAACAAGGTGCAGATGTCGGTCACCCAATGGTACAAGGACTATCCTGCGGCTTCCGACTTCCTGAACATCCTGTTCAGCTGTGCCTCCTTCCGCGAAGGCTCGGATGCCTCGATCAACATCGCCGGCTTCTGCGACAAGGACATCGACGCCAAGATGCAAAAGGCGCTGGACCTCGGCGTCACCGACCAGAAAGCCGCCGACAAAATGTGGGCCGAAATCGACAAGCAGGTCACGGACAAGGCGCCGGCCGTCGGTCTTTTCACGCCGAAGCGGCTTGACTTCGTCAGCAAGCGGGTTGGCAATTTCAAGTTCAACCGGCAGTTCAACTGGATGATCACCCAGTCCTGGGTGCAGTAACGACTTTTGGAGGGGCACGCCCGTGTCGAACCAAGCCGTCGCCATGCCGCGCAAGACGCGAGGGCCCTGGTCCGTCGCGTTTGCGAAGCTGGCAAGGGACAGGGCTGCCATGGCATCCCTGGCCGTGTTCCTCCTCATCGTGCTCGCCTGCCTCAGCGCGCCTCTCTACGCGAAATGGGCCGGCGTGGACCCTTTCGCCTCGACGCTCGACGCCGTCATCCAGATCGACGGCGCCGACGTCCCCGTGATGGAACAGTCGACCGAGGGGCTCGGCCTCGGCTACACGCCGCTCGGCCCGACCTGGCGGCTCGGCAATTATTTCCTCGGCGCCGACAGCCAGGGGCGCGATGTCATGGCCCGAATGCTCTATGGCGGGCTGAGTTCGCTGCTGATCTCCGGGGCGGCCACCATCTTCACCCTGATCATCGGCACGGCGGCGGGACTAATCGCCGGCTATTTCGGCGGCATCACCGATACGGTGCTGTCGCGCCTGCTGGATGTGCTGTGGGCGTTCCCGATCTATCTGCTGGCGATTTCGCTTTCCATCGTCACCATCGCGCAAGGAATCAGGATCGGGCCGATCGATATCGAGTCCGGCAGCCTGTGGCTGCCGGTCATCATCATCGGCATCGTCTATGTTCCCTATGTGGCGCGCCCGATACGCGGTCAGGTGCTCTCGCTGCGCCACAGCGAATTCGTGCTGGCCGCGATCAATCTCGGCGTGCCGGGATGGCGCATCCTGTGGCGCGATATCCTGCCCAACATCACCACCACGCTCATCGTCTTCGTGCCGCTGATGATGGCGCTTAACATGCTGACGGAATCCGCACTCTCCTTCCTGTCGATCGGCGTGCAGCCGCCGGCTGCAAGCTGGGGCACCATCATCCAGGACGGGCAGGCGCTGCTTTACACCAGGCCGCTGGTGGCGCTGGTGCCAGGTCTGGCGATCGCGGTGTCCGTCATGGCGCTCAATGTCTTCGGCGACGGCCTGCGTGACGCGCTCGACCCGCGCTCCAAGGTTCGACTGGGGCGCGACTGATGATCTACGCCATCCTGCGCCGTTTCGGTCAGATGCTGTTCGTGATGTTCGGCATCTCGGTCATCGTCTTCCTGATCTTCTTCGCGACGCCGGGCGCCGATCCGGCGGCGCGCATCGCCGGCCGCAATGCATCGCCCGAAGTGCTGGAAGCGGTGCGCCACAATTTCGGCTTCGACCGGCCGCTCTACGTGCAATATGCGAAGATGATGGAGAAGATCTTCGTCACCGGCGATCTGACTTCCTTCGTCAATCGCGGCTGGAAAGTGGTGCCGGCGGTGATGGATTCCATTCCCGTCACGCTCTCGCTGGTGTTCGGAGCGGCGATCCTGTGGGTGGTCGTCTCCATCATCATCGGCATCGTCGCCGCCGCCACCCGCGACAGCTGGCTGGACAAGCTGCTGATGGCTTTGGGCCTGCTCGGCATCTCCATGCCGGTCTACTGGCTGGGCGAGGTGATGAACCTGATCACCCAGAGCCGCTATCACGACAGCTGGGCATTCTCCTGGGTGCCGCCGCTCGGCTACAAGAATTTCTCCGACGACCCCAAAGGCTGGTTCCTGACCCTGATCATACCATGGATCACGCTGGCCATTCTCTACATCGGCATCTATGGGCGCGTGTTGCGTGCCGCCATCATCGAATCCCTGCAGGAGGATTTTATCCGCACGGCCCGCGCCAAGGGCCTGTCGGAGACGCGCATCCTGCTGCGCCATGCCTTGCGCACATCGCTCATCGCCTTCGTCACCCTGTTCGGCCTGGACTTCGGCGCGCTGGTGGGCGGCTCGGCCCTTTTGACCGAAGTGGTGTTCGGGCTGCACGGCATCGGCAAGCTCACTTATGACGCGCTGCAGAACCTCGACCTGCCGATGATCATGGCGACGGTGATGTACGCGTCGATGTTCGTGGTCATCGCCAATGCGGTCGTCGATTTCGTCTACATCCTGCTCGATCCGCGCCTGAGGACATCATGATACTGTCGGTGCGCGATCTCAAAGTATCCTTCCGCACCAATGACGGTCTGGTGCGCGCCATCGACGGCGTTTCCTTCGACCTCGAGGAGAGCGAGATCCTCGGCGTCGTCGGCGAATCTGGTTCCGGCAAGACGGTGTCGCTGCTGGCGGTGATGGGCCTCATCACCGATCCCAACGCCAGCATCGAAGGCTCGATCCGCTACAAGGGCCGCGAGCTGGTGGGGCTGCCACCGCGCGAGCTGAGGCGCCTGCGCGGCAACGAAATCGCGATGATCTTCCAGGATCCGATGACGGCGCTGACGCCGGTCCACACGATCGGCTGGCAGATCGCCGAGCAGATCCGCGCGCACCAGAATATCAGCAAGGCCAAGGCGATGGCTCGTGTCGAGGAACTGCTGGCCGAGGTGAATTTTCCCAATCCGCACGAGGCCATGTCGCGATACCCGCACCAGCTTTCTGGCGGCATGCGGCAGCGCGCGGTGATCGCAATGGCTTTGTCATGCAATCCCACGCTGCTGGTGGCGGACGAGCCGACCACGGCGCTCGACGTCACGGTGCAGGCCGGCATTCTCGACCTCGTGCGAAAACTGCGCGCGACGCACAAGTCGGCGGTCGTGTTCATCACGCATGACATGGGCGTGGTCTCCGAACTCGCCGACCGGGTGATGGTCATGTATGCCGGCCGCGTGGTGGAACGCGGCAGCCGCATGGAGCTGTTTTCCGACCCGCGGCATCCCTATACCCGCGCGCTGCTCGGTTCGATCCCGCCGCTGACCGGTGAAAAGCCGCGCCGCCTGCCGGCCATTCCCGGTTCGCCGCCATCGCTGCTGCGACTGCCGCAGGGCTGCGCCTTCGGCCCGCGATGCCCGGTGCACTACGAGCCCTGCGTGACCGGCAGGCCAGACCTTGGCATCGGCACTCACGCCGCGGCGTGCTTCCGAGTGGCGCAGGCATGAGCGGACCGATGACCGACAGCCCAATCCTCGAGACGCGTTCCCTCGGCAAGCGCTTCTCGATCGGCACCCGTTTCTCCGCCGAAGGCAAGCGAACCGTCCATGCGGTCGACAATGTCTCGCTCACCGTGCGGCGCGGCGAGACAGTCGGCCTGGTCGGCGAATCCGGTTGCGGCAAGTCCACGCTGGCGCGCTGCCTGGTGAGGCTCTACGACATATCGGACGGCGAGCTGCTGTTCGAAGGCGAGGATATCACCTCGAAGTCGCTGTCCGAACTGAGGCCCCTGCGGCGGCGCCTGCAAATGGTGTTCCAGGACCCGTCGGCCTCGCTCAATCCGCGCCGGCGCGTCGGCGATCTGGTGGCCGAGCCGCTGCGCATCCATGGCAAGCTTTCGTCCCGCGAGATTGCCGCGCGCGTCGCGGAACTGTTCGAACTCGTCGGCCTGCTGCCGGACCACGTCATGCGCTATCCCCATGAATTCTCCGGCGGCCAGCGCCAGCGCGTCGGCATTGCGCGCGCGATTGCTCTGAACCCGGATCTGGTCGTGCTGGACGAACCGGTCTCCGCGCTCGACGTCTCGGTGCAGGCGCAGATCGTCAACCTGCTCGCCGATCTGCAGGAGAAGCTGAACCTCACCTACATCTTCATCGCCCACGACCTGTCGGTGGTGCGCCAGGTGTCGACCCGCATCGCGGTCATGTATCTCGGCTCGGTCGTCGAGGAAGGGCCGGCGGAAGAGGTATTCGCGACATCAGCCCATCCCTACAGCCAGGCGCTGATCTCGGCGGTTCCGGTCGTCGAGACGACGCCCAGCGGGACGCGCAAGCGCATCATCCTCACCGGCGACGTGCCGAGCCCGCTCAAGCCGCCATCCGGCTGCCGTTTCCACCCGCGATGCCCGATCGCGGTCGAGCGATGCCGCATCGAGCGGCCGGAGCTGAAGGAGTATCGACCCGGCCGCAAGGTAGCCTGCCACTTCCCGACGGTTTAGCTGGCGACCATCGACCAAAAGATTTTTTAAAGGCTCCGTTTTCTGTATGGAACCAACCGCAAGACTGTGCGTTTCATAAGGTTCGATCGGGCGGCATCGCGATCGACCGGGAGGAAACGATGGACTACCTGCATTTCTTTGCGCCTGTGCGAATATCGCGCGGGCAGGGACATCCTGTAGAAGAAGTGGATAGTGTCGCCGAGGCGATGGTTTTCTTGCGTAAATGGCCGACGGGACGACGTGGGCCAGTGTATCAGTGCGCGCTGAATTGCTGCTCGGCCGCTTTGTCGGGACAGATGTCGGCGGAGGAGGCCAGGAAGGCATTCACCGGCTTTGCCCGGATCACGCGGCTTCTGGACGACGACATGGCGCTGCCCGTCCCCGGCGAAACCATGGCGGACGTATACGCGCTGCGGCGATAGCCGCATCCGGATTTCTGAACGCCAGGACTGCGGCCATCACGGCCGCAGCGTCTTGACGTGTGCGCGGTGACGGGCCGGCCGGGCTCCGGGTGACGCAGACGCTTGCTCCGGTCCAAGGGCTTAATCCCAAGCGACGGAATAGCGATCGATTACCCAGAGCCAGGAGCCGTCGGCTTGCCGCCGGGCAACCTCGCTGGTGACGTCGCCGTCGGAAAGCCTGGTCGAGGTGAGGGCAAGGTCGCCGCAAATGAGCGCCGGCCGCTGTTGTCCGACCGCAAACTTCCGTCCGGACGCGACAATCTCGGCATAGTAGTCACGAATGGCTTCGCGGCCGCGCAGAAAACGTCCGTCGCCGCAGTCGATGACGGCATCCGCCTCGAACAGCGCAACCATGCCATCAACGTCGCCCGCATGCTGTCTCGCTATCAGCATGGGCTCCAGCTGCTGCGGGTCGTAAGCCGGCTTTCCCGCGCTCGGATCGTTCATGGTGGCAGCTCCATAAATACTTGACGTCTTTTGGGACTGGCTGATTCCAAAGTTTCGGAAATAGGAACACCCATACATGCACAATATATCAAAGTGTAAATTAGAATTTCCTTATGAGCTGAGCGAAGATTTTCTTGATCTGCTCCTGTCCTGCCTCTTAGCAGCCGATCACGGATATGTTACCGATCCAATTGACAGGGGCGGCGATATAAGCAAATCCGGAAAAACGGCGGCGGATTTTCATGATGTCAAGCACACCGCTAGGTATGCCGATCTTTTAAGCGTGCGTGCCTGATAGCACTTCAAAAGAAAAACCGCTCTTTTTTGTGTTTGGCATCTTTCCAATGGCGGTTTCATTTGTGGTATTTTTGATACAATCTATAGTTGGATATTTTCTTCAAGAAGATGTCCGCGTATTTTTCCGATCCCTGCTGCGGTGGCGAATTGCACCTATCCAGGCAAGCGGGTTATTTTATTGTATTATTCTTTCTTTTCAATAATATCTGTCTTCTTGGTGCCGGCGTCTCTATTTAATTTTATATATGCGGCGATGTTTAAAAAATCTGATGGAAGAATCTATGCGATGTCCATAATTTCCATTGTGGCGTGTGCGCCGTTTATATTTTTATTCGTGGGCAAAGAGGTTTTTGCCCAGGGGATTTATCGATGCGGCTTGCGATGGGGGTGGAGGCAACCTGGTGCTGATATTTCAGCCTGTTTTGTTCGCTTTGTGCACATATTTTATAGTTTCATCTCTGTGTTTGGTCTGTCGTAACATAAGTCAGAAGGGGTAAGTAAGTTGCCGACGCAGAATAAGCAGGTGAATTGGAACGATTTGCAACAATAATGGAAGATCAATCGGGAAGGGTGTTTGGTAATTCAAGGTGTGGAAGCTGCTACGAACGGTGTGTGGGACAAGGTTATTGGCCGTCTCGGATAGAATCTGGGACATGTATCCATCCGGGATTTGTAGACGATGATTGACGATCTGGCGGAATCTGCGTTGATAAAATACACAAACGATTTAATGAAAAGATCTTTTGTGTCTGACTTGCCTAAAATTCAGGCGGATATCGAAAAATTTATATCGGAGTATTCAGAGACATATCCAAATTATATTGTATACGCGCGAAGAAGAGGGAATGATATAAAGAGAATTTTTTATCTAGAAAAAATGAGCGAAACAGAAGCCTATGAGTTATATTTAGACTATATGAATTTAGGTTTCGATGATTTAGGCTATGAAATTGGTGTCGTATGGTGGTTTTATAGGGCAACAAATGATGCGATAAAAAAGCAAGAATACGAGAATCATATATTGAGGGTTATTTCATCGAATTTTGATTCGAAAGAGATAAGGGAGGAGGTTCAGCTAATGCCTGACTTGGTGGAAAAGGCAAAAGTTCTCAAGAATAGATCCACCTAACCGGGAATGATATATGAGTCCAGAATGCTCACCGATCGCAGCCTGAGAGGCTTGTCCACCACCGGTTTCACCATGATTGCCGTCCTCGTTTTCCCCTCGTTGTCTCCGCCATCACCTCCACCTTCGAATTACGGTGACAGTGCACTTTATGTCTGAGTGGACTGTGCCTAAAGCAAAACCCTCTGATCTATCGGCCTTTCCCGACCCACACTCATCCGGCTTCGCCCTCGTCGCCGTCCTTGTCTTCCTCCTCATCGTCTCCGCCATCACCTCGACCTTCGCCCTGACCGCCTGGACGCGGCTCAAGATTGCTTCGAACGAGACCGCCAGCGGCTCGGTCTGCTGGCCGAAGGGCTGACCAATGTGCTGGCGGCGCGGCTGTCGGGGGACGGGGCTGATCTCGATCTGCCGTTGAATTTCGAACCGGTCTCCTGCACGGTTGGCGACCTCGCTGTCGTGACGCGGCTGCAGGGGCATTCGGGGCTGATCGATCTCAATGCCGCCGATCACAATCTGCTCGCCCAGGGGTTTGCCTCTCAGCGTCGACGAGCGCAGCGGCGCGGGCTTCTACACGGTTCGCGTCAGCCTGCCGCACACGGAACTGAAGAAACTGAAGGGCCTTACCCTGGCGCCGGGCATGCCTGTCGAGGCCTTCTTCTCCACCGGCAGCCGAACCATGCTGTCCTACCTCGTGAAGCCCCTGGCCGATCAGATAGCGCGTGCGTTCCGGGAAGAATGACATGGACGTTCTGAGATCAGTCCAGCCTTCGTCGAGTTGTGTCCTCGCCTTTGATTGGAAAATACTTATACGATTTCCGCGCGGAATATCTTTAAACCTGTTGGCGCGATCCCTACGTCATCTGCCGTTATGTCTATCAAGGCAACACCGATGTGAGATAGCTCACGGCCGCTTCTCCCTCACTGGGGACTCGGGACGCGCGGTCATTTTCCCATACAATGAGCAGCCCAAACGTTCGACACGCTCTTAGTGCGTCGAGCGTGTCGATGCGCGATCTCCCCACTTTATCAATCAACACCAACCGGGTGGCCGTCGGGTGGACAAACCCGCGCGCCCACAGGAGAGAAGAGATGGAAGCCCTACAATATCTCGGCCCGATGGAATGGATGGCGATCGAGGTCGGCGTGCTAGTCATCGTGCTGGCAATGCTGTTGTGGTGGAGCGGCGTGGTGCGCTACATCCCAAACGACAGGCTCGGCATCTTGGAAAAACTATGGAGTTTTCGCGGCTCCGTCAGCAATGGCTTCATTGCGCTCAACCGTGAGGCAGGCTACCAGCCGGAAGTCGTGCGCGGCGGCCTGCATTTCTTCATGCCCTTCCAATATTCGATGCATCGCGCCAACCTTGTCACCATCCCGCAAGGTCAGATCGGCTACGTCTTTGCCCGTGATGGCAAGCCGCTGCCTCCGACGCAGACACTTGCTTCCAACACCGACGCCGATGATTTCCAGGATGTGCGCGGCTTTCTCGAAAAAGGCGGACAGAAAGGACCGCAACGCAAGATCTTGCGTGAAGGCACCTATGCTATCAATCTCGCACAATTCATCGTGCTGACCGCCCAGTCGATCTATGCCGTTAACCTGAGCTCGTCGGAACAAAGCCTTTTTGCCAACATGTCGAGCATGATCTCGGAGCGGGGCGGCTTCGAGCCAGTCGTCATCCATAATGCCGAGGACATGATCGGTATCGTCACCATCCATGACGGTCCGGCCCTACCGGACGGCGAGATCATCGCACCGACCGTCGCCAACGATCCGAACGACCCGAACTTCCATAACAATTTTCAGGACCCGGAGAAGTTTCTCAATGCCGGTGGCTACCGTGGCCGGCAGCTGCAGGTGCTGGCCGACGGCAGTTACTTCCTCAATCGTATTTTCGCGACCGTCGAACTGGTCGCGAAGACGATCATCGACGTCGGCACGGTGGGTGTCGTCGTCTCCTATAACGGCCGCCACGGCACGGACATATCCGGGCAGGCATACCGTCACGGCGAGCTGGTCGAAATCGGTGCACGCGGTGTCTGGTCAACGCCGCTGCTGCCAGGCAAGTATGCGTTCAATACCTATGCCGGCAAGATTATCACCGTGCCGACCACCAACTTCGTTCTCAAATGGACGAAGGAGCAGTTTGGCGAACACAGGCTGGACGAGAACCTGTCTGAAGTGTCGCTGATCACCAAGGATGCGTTCGAGCCTGTGCTGCCGCTCTCCGTCGTCGTGCATATCGACTATATGAAGGCGCCGCTCGTGGTGCAGCGTTTCGGTGACATCAAGCGGCTGGTCGAACAAACGCTCGATCCGATGGTCTCCGCTTATTTCAAGAATATCGCCCAGACAAAGACGCTGATCCAGCTTTTGCAGGAGCGTAGCGATATCCAGCGCAAATCGGGCGAGGAGATGCGTGAAAAATTCAATACCTACAGCCTTGAGCTGCAGGAAGTGTTGATTGGCACGCCCAGGGCCGCCAATGGCCAGAACAGCATAGAGCAGATCCTGATCCAGCTGCGCGAGCGCCAGATCGCGGTCGAAAAGGTCGAGACTTATAAATTGCAGGAGAAGGCGGCCATTCAGGAACGCACGTTGCGTGAGAAGGAAGCGCTCGCCGAACAGCAAGCCAAGATCACGACGTCGGCCCTTACCATCGAGATCAGCGAGAACGAGGGCAAGGCGCAACTCGCCCGCACCCGCCAGCAGGCGGAAACCATTCAGGTCACGGCCAAGGCCGAGGCCGAGAAGGTGCGCCTCGGCGGCCAGGGCGAGGCCGACATGATCAAGGCTATCGCGCTTGCCGATGCCGAACGCATCAAGGTGACCGGTTTTGCCGATGCCGAGAAGGTGCGCGCCATCGGTCTGGCCGAGGCCGAGGCCACAGAGAAGAAGGTCGCGGCCTTCGGCGGCCCGGACTATCAGCTCAATTCGCAGGTTCTCATGCGCTTTGCCGAAGCGATCGAAAATGGCAGGCTACCGCTCGTGCCGCAAATCCAGATCGGCGCTACCAGCGGCGAGAAGGGGGCTGCCAATGGCCTTGTCGAGATGATGCTTTCGATGCTCGTTGCCGACCGGATTGGACCGCAAACCGTACCCGATGCGATCCCGGAATCCTTTGAGGAGGAATGATTGAGGATGGGCCGGTCGTACCGGCCCATTTTGCGCTCTGCCGAAACGTGCCACGGTCTCGGAGCGGCGAGGGGACTTGCCTACATCGCACATGTCGTCGATATGAAGGTCGATGAGTTCGCCGAAAGTTTTCTGGCGCTATATGGGAATTCGCCGGCGTTTCACCGCGATCGACCTGATGCTCGGTTTCGGTCGCTCAGTTCCAGTGATTTGATGTTAAAAAATGGCGAAATATCAAGATCATAGAGTGGCTATTGCACCCATGATGGATGGGGCAGATACATAAATAAAATCAGCTAGTTACGAGATGTTGTGTGCAAAAATCGCACACGAAAGTTCTGCTTCTCTTCTTTTTTCGTTCCCACGACGGAGCCGCAGACAGCCCTTTTGGGGCGCTCTTCTGCCGACAATCTTGACCGCCCCAATGCGGATGTTCGCTGGGATATCCGTGAGCCTGATTGTCCGCCGCAGCGTCCAGTTCGATGCCATCGCCGCCACCTCCCGTGATGGCTCGTGGTGCTCGTTCCATTTCCTTGCAATCGTCGCGCCCAGGAGTGCCTATCGTCTCGACGAACTCACTTAAGTCGCCAAAATGGAGTGTCCGGTGACATTTGGCTCGCTGTCCATCTCGCGCGAGCGGACCTGCAAGTGTGCTTCCAACCCAATGGAGCGGTCGAGTTGAGGGCTTGGCGAAATTGTGGTTGTCTCTAATATCTATCGGGCTAGAAGCCATTCTCGAATTATCACAGGAATTTGAACGAAGAATTTGAGCAATCGTGTGTCGTCGCCAAATGATGCTCCCAAGGCACCTAGGATCGAATGTACGTTACATCACGCAGCAATGTATGCGCTCATATCTCGATTTTGTGTATAGTTGATATTCAAGACTTCCCTTGCCAAGTCACGCTGACATATGCTGAATCACGAGCATGCATTTAGGGAGAGGCTTGGCTGATACCCTGGCGCAATCGCGGTGCGGGGTGGGGTCGATGGCACGGCTGTTAGTGCTTGAGGATGAAACGGTGCTTGGAAGGCACATCAAGGCCAGGCTGGAGCGGGCAGGCCATGTGGTCGATCTCGTCGAGACCGTGGCCGGAGGCATCTACGTAATTGGCATAGCTGTCTATGATCTACTGATTCTCGACCGACGGATGCCGGACGGCGACGGCGTGCAGATCCTGGATTATGCGCGCGAAATCAAATTGACCGTTCCAGTGATGTTCCTGACTGCCAGCTCAGCGCTAGATGATCGGGTGCAAACGCTCAACCGTGGGGCGGATGACTATCTCTGCAAACCGTTCGAGCCGGAGGAACTTGTAGCGCGGACGACCGCGCTGCTTCGTCGTGCAAGAGCGCCGGCGGTTTCGACCGTGACGGCTGGAAACATCGCCCTGGACAAGACGCGGCGCGTAGCGACGGTGGCCGGCAAGCCTTTGATGATCGCGCGCCGGGAGGGCATGCTTCTGGAGCTACTTATCTTTCCGGCCGGTCAGGTTGTCACTCGGGAGGTTCTTGAGGCCAAGCTGTTCGGCTTCGGGGACGGAGCTTCGCCCAATGCGATCGAAGCCAGTGTCTATCGGCTTCGCAATGCGTTGAACAACCTGGGAGCGGATCAGCAGATCCATACCGTTCGCGGCATCGGGTATTGCCTTGCGCCTTAGCGAACGCCTGTTCGGCTCGATCGGTGCTCGTTTGAGCATACAGCTCTCGGCGCTTTTTGCCCTCTTCGCAACGGCGTGTGGGATCTTGCTGGGCTATCAGCTGTCCAATGTAGATGAAACGGCACGATCATTGAGGCTGCAGAGGGAAGCTGCCGAGATCAGCAAAGCGTTGCATTTCACCCGACAAGAGCTGCCGATACTGCAACTGCCTGTCGAGCGCATGGCTCGCTATGAGGGGGAGGATCCAGCCTCCTTCTATGAGCTCCGTAACGAGGCTGGCGACTTGATCCTCATATCGTCGCAGACGTTGCAGGACAGGTTCGGCACCCAATTCCTCCGAACGCTGTCACCCGGCGAGATCGACACGACCGCCAAGGATGGCCTTGATCATGCATTCTATTTCCTGTCAGAGCCGATCCAAGCTCCGGATCGGCAGCAGTTCATGCTTACGGTCGGGACGCGCGCATCAGAGACCGATGCCCTATTGCGCGACGTCGAATGGCGGCTGCTGGCCGAAACGGGTCTAGTCGCCATTCCGATCTGCTTGGCAGTATTCGGCGCAAGCTTACTAATCATTCGCTTTGGCTTTGCTCCTGTAAGGCGTCTTTCGCAGGAAGCTCAGAGGATTGGGCCGGCCAATCCCGAGGCCCGTATTCTTGAGGCCAACTTACCCGAGGAACTTCGCGATCTGGCCGCAGCGGCTAATGCAGCGGCGGCCCGGCTGCAGCAGGCCATCGCCACCCAACGCCGCTTTACCGCTGACACGGCGCATCAACTTCTCACCCCGTTGGCATTGCTTTCGACGAGGATTCAGGAGAGCGCGATTTTGCACCCGGATCCTGGGCTGCGCACAGATATAATGCGCATGCAGAATCTTGTGCGTCAGTTGCTTAACCTTTCTCGCCTTGCTGCCGCGCCGCAGCCACGTGACGAGGTCGATCTAAGAGCCGTCGCCAAGGACGTTGTTGCCACAATGGCGCCTCTGGCTATCGCCGAGGGAAGGAGCCTTTCTTACGAGGCGACCGACTCCCCCTCCTTGATTACCGGCAATTCAGCGGCGATCGGCGAGGCACTCGTGAACCTAGTTCGCAACGGCCTGCGACATACGGCTCCAGGGACCTCTGTTGACATCGTTGTTGAGCAGTCAGCGAGCATTAGCGTATCTGACAAAGGACAAGGGGTCGAAGAAACGCATCGCGGCCGCCTGATGGAGCCGTTCTTCACCACGGAGGCGGAAAAGGGAGGTTCTGGCCTTGGCCTGGCCATAGTGGACGAAGTCATGCGTCAGCACGGAGGCCGTGTGGAGTTTGAAAATCGTCCTGAAGGAGGCGCACGGTTCAGGATGAATTTTAAGGCTGCCTAAAGCTCGTGGCACGGAACAAGTCGAGCCGAGCTATATATTGGGATCCGCTACTTCCGTCGGCCGCAACGAAAATAAATGTTCGGACAATGGAAGTTCGTCAGGCGCTCGTCAGATTCGCAGTGTAGGTTAGTGCCAAAGCGGGTTGCCAGTGAGGCTATTTCAGCAGGGATCGGAATGGGCCCCGAGCCTGCGAGGTGTGCGGTGGCATACATGTTGCGGCGCATTGTTGCGAGAAAAGCGCTAGCGCCGCACCGTTTTGAAATCTTGGTTCGGCATAGTTCGTAGAATGATTAGTCGAGAAAATTGTAAGATAACAATCCTGGCCGCGGCCTGCGCGGCAATATCAATTTCCATTGCTTCATCCTGCTCTTTCGCGGCCGATTTAATTATCACCCAACAATCGACGTGTGCAACGAGTAGCGATCCTGCTACGCGACAGGGATGGGACAATGACGCTGCCTTGGGTAAGACGGCGGCGCTAAACAACCTCGGATTTATTTACTTATTGGGTTGCGGCGTGAAGCCGGACGCCGAACGGGCAAGGGAGTACTTTGAGCAGGCCGCCGACAAGGGCGACGCGCAAGCAGAGCACAATCTAGGATACCTCTACGACAAGGGCGGCATCGGCGTGGCTCAGAACAGCGCTCTCGCATTTGCCTGGTATACCAAGGCGGCCGCCAAGGGATTTGCTCAATCGGAATTGAACCTGGCCACAATGTATCAGAACGGCCAAGGAGTACAAAAGGATCCGGTCAGGGCCGCCGAGCTCCTCCGCCAGGCGGCGGAGCAAGGGCTTGCCTCTGCTCAATTTCAGCTAGGCGCAGCCTATGAGAGCGGCGAGGGCGTTGGGCGCGATTATGCGCAAGCGATGACGTGGTATCAGAAGGCAGCAGCCCAGAACGATCCCACGGCGCTGACGGCAATTGGCTATTTGTATGAGTATGCTCGGGGGGTTCCACAGGACTTCACCGCTGCCATGCGCTGGTATCGGGCTGCTGCCGCGCTAGGCAGCCCTATCGCGGAAAATAATCTAGGCGGACTTTATGACACCGGTAGAGGCGTCGCACTCGATCCCGCACAGGCTGCCATTTGGTATGCAAAGGCCTCTGCGCAGGGACTGCCCGCGGCCAGTGCCAATCTCGGCACCCTCTACGCGGCCGGCAAAGGAGTGCCGCAAGATTATCAACGCGCTATAGAGTTGTTTTTGATCGCGGCTCAACATGGGAATCCTAAAGGTGAGTATAATCTCGGAGCAGCTTACTTAACCGGCAAAGGCGTGGAGCAAGATTATGCCGTCGCTCGTCAATGGCTTGAGAAATCCGCAGATCAAAACAACCCTCGAGCGCAATATGATTTAGCTGCCATGTATATGAATGGTATAGGTGTTGAAAAGAATATTACCAAATCAATAACATTGTTTGGGGAAAGCGCCAAAAGTGGCGACTCAGACGCCCAATACGTGCTTGGTTCTATCTTTGAATTTGGTATTGGTGTAACAAAAGATCGATCAACTGCTATTATGTACTATAAGCAAGCTGCGGCTGCCGGCAATATAAAAGCGAAAGAGGCCCTAAAGCGCCTTTTTTGATGAAGTATCGTTCGACGAGATTCTTTCCGTTTTCAGATTGTTTATAAGGGGAGGAGGCTATGGGTTACAAAACTGGCGCCGGAACGCAAGTAAGTCTTTCTGTCGGCGGACTCACAGTTACCGCAGAAGAAGATTCTTTTCAAGATGGTACAGTAGAGGGTAGCATCGGAGTAGATGGCCACGGGATAACTGTGTCTGGTGTGCCAGGGAGGGCATTTTCTATAGGAATAAGTCCACCAGTAAAAACGTTAGATGAAAATGGAGTTGAGGTAGACGTTGATCCAGATAACGCAACAATCAATATTGGGCCTAGTTTAAAAGATGAGGCCGGACCAGTCACGGTTACTCGGAGACCCGTCGAGGTTATCGAATACACTCCAGATCCTGCTGTCGATCCTAATTACGAAACTTCCCATACTTATGTAGCGCCTGACATCACCGGGCCGGAAGATCCGACATTCGGTGTGCCCATAAATGCTAATAAATTAGACATTTTGATGCCTGATGATGTTCCGATTAACCCTGATCCGTGGGACGGTGCCAACCCGCCCACTTCGCAAAGCCCGTGGTCGAGCAGCTATGCTCCAGCTCATCCTGACCCATTCGATGACAGGAATACAGCCGGCGATGCAAATGCGCCAACTGGTCCTGATGCCGGAGAAGATCATGGACCTGGTTGGCAAAGTTATTCACCTGGCAGCACCGGCAGCCCTGATAACAATGCGGCTAACGGCCCTGACGCTGGGCTGGATCATGGGTTTGGATGGTCAAATTACTCCCCCGACAATACCGTCGGCCCTGATAACAATGCGGCTGATGGCCCTGACGGCGGGCAGGATCATGGGTTTGGATGGTCGAACTACTCCCCCGATGACACCGCTAGCCCCGACGGTGGCGTGACGGGCGACGGCACCGACAGCACCGACAGTAACACTGGTAACGACACCGGGGACCGGAACGACGGTCCAGGCAGCGACGATGGTGGTGACGAGGTCGCACCGGTCCTACTCGATCTCTCCGGCAAGGGGGTCAAGCTTACGGAGTTGAACCGCTCAGATACGTTCATGGATACGACAGGCTCGGGGCTGTCGCACAGAACGGCCTGGGCCGGGGCGGGGACGGCGGTGTTGTTCTACGATCCGAACGGCCTGAACAAGATCGTCGACAAAAACCAGTACATCTTCACGCAGTGGGACCCGACCGCCAAGGACGACATGCAGGCGCTGCGGGATGTCTTCGACAGCAATGGCGACGGGGTATTCAATGCCTCGGATGCCAAGTGGTCGCAGTTCAAGGTGATGGTCACCAATGCCGACGGAACCACAACGGTGGAGACGCTGGCGCAAGCCGGGATCACGTCGATCAACCTGACGGCGGATACGACCGATATCCAATATTCGGATGGCTCGGCCATCACGGGCGAGACGACGTTCACGAAGAGCGACGGAACGACGGGTACCGTGGCCGCCAGCAGCCTTGTATATGATGCAAGTGGCCATGCGGTCAGCACCACCACCAATACATCCACGGTAGGTGGTGTCACCACCACGGTGATCACCAATACCGGAACCAATGCCGATGGCTCCGTCGCCTTCGTGGACGTGCAGACGACGGTGGTGAATGGCAGCAGTGTGACCAGAACCGCAACCTATGACGACAACGGCGATGGGGTCATTGACCGGAAGCAGGTGATCGCCACGACGGTGGATGCCTCAGGCAACACGACGGAAGTGTGGACTAACTACAACGGCGGTGGCACCAAGCTGTCAGCGGTGCAGACGGTGACCTCCGCCGACGGCAAGACCATCACCATTTCTCGGGATTCAACAGGTGGTGGCTGGTTCAGCCAAGTGGAAGTGCAAGCCACGGCTGCGGACGGCTCGCGCACCGATACGATCACCAATCTCAATGCCGATGGCAGCGACATCAACAAGAGCACGAGCAGCTATTCGGTCAATGGCCTGACCAAGACCGTGGCTATCGACATCGACGGCAATGGCACCACCGACCGGACTGTTACCGATAGCCTAGCAGTGAACGGCGATGCCTCGCGTAACGAGACCGTGGCCACCACTTCCAACAACGGATCCGACCTCGGCACGGTATGGACGGCCATAAGTGCCGACGGCAAGACCCAGACGGTCTCGACCGACCATATGGGAAGCGGCACCGTGGACCGTATGGTCAAGACCGTGATCACAGCCAACGCCGATGGCACTTCGAGCTCCACCCTTCAGAACTATGGCGGCAACGGCACCTATGTCGATGGTCAGACCGTCACCAAAAGCGCCGATGGCTTGTCCACCACTACAGTCCAGGACCTGAATGGCGCGCATGGCGCGGACCGCACCACCACCGACACCATGACGCTCAATGCCGACGGCAGCCGCGACGAGGTGGTGGCTATCACTTCGCTCAATGGCAGCCTGGTCAGTCAGATAACCACCCACTTGGGCGCCGACCAGATCAGCAAGACGGTATCCGTCGATAGCATGGGAATTGGTCACGCCACGAGCACTGAGACGGTGAGCATCAACGGCACGACCGGAGTCAAGACCGACACGACCTCCAATCTGGCCGCCAATGGCTCCCTGCTCAATCAAGGCGTGGTCACCACCTCGGCGGACGGCTTGTCCAGGACTACGACGACGGATGTGAACGGTGATGGCGCGATTGATTCGAAGGTGACCGATGTCACGGTCAAGAATGCCGATGGCAGTGCCACCGAGACCATTTCAAACTATGCCAGCAACAGCGCGCTGCTGGATCAAACCATCATCACCACCAGCGCCGATGGCCTGACGGTCACCACGGCCACCGATGTCAATGGTGACGGGATGACCGACATCTCGCTCAAGGACCAGAAGGTCAACAATGCCGACGGGTCGGTGACAGAGACGGTGACCACGACCAGCGCCAATGGCAGCCTGTTGCATCAGGCGGTGACGGTGACCTCGGCCGACCGGCGGACGCAGACGATCACCGATTATGGCGTGCACACGGTAAACGGAACCAATACGGCCTATGTCGATAAGACCGAGTCCATCACCACGGCTTCCGGCGGGACGGTGACCGATCTCACCAGCCGGTTTGCCATTAATGGCAGCCTGGTCAACCGGGCTGAGACGGTAACCTCCGCCAATGGGCTCACAACAACCATCAATATTGACGCGACCGGCCATGGCAATGCCTGGGACCGCACGACAACTGTGAGCACAACCTACAATACGGACGGCTCGATCGGGACTGATCAAACGGCTTCGGCACCAAATACGGCGCTGCTCGATCGTGCCGATAGATCTGTGAATGGCACCGGAACGTCGAATAACGCCACCCAGGATGTCAATGGCGATGGTATCAACGATCTCGATACGAAGACGTCCGAAACCTATTCGACGGATGGCAGCCTGACCACCGCCGTCGGCAAGTACAACGGGTCAGGATCGACACTGCTCGATCAAACCAAGACGACGGTCTCCGCGAATGGTCTGAGCAAGACTGTCAGCCATGACTTCAATGGCGATGGGATCACCGACCAGACCACGACCGACATCTTGCTGTACAATGCCAATGGCAGCACCACCGAGACTGTCACGGACTACACCGGAACGAGTTCGGGCACAGTTCGCGATGTCAGCACCACTACGGCCAATGTCCTGGTGTCAGGCGTCGGCCGGCAGACCACGACGACCATGCAGTCGAACGGTTCGGTGCCGTTTTATTCCACCGACACCGTGACTCCGCTGGCGACCGGCGAGATAGACGAGACCGTGCAGACTTACGCCTCGCAGGGTGGCGCCCTGCTGCGGCAGACCAAGCAAGCGGTAAGCGGCAACGCGCTGACCATCACGCTCTATACCGATGTGAACGGGGATGGGACGTGGGACTTCTGGAATACAGACGCCAAGAGCGTCAATGCCGATGGCAGCGTCACGGATACGGCATCCCGGAATAACACCAGTGGCCTGATTTCGGAGAAAGTAACGACCGTATCCGGCAATGGTCTTTCAACCACGGCGTCCTACGATCAGAACGGCGCAACGAGCGGCGGTGCCGCGGTGTTCAACAAGGTCGTCACCGATTTGACAGCCGTCAATGCCGACGGCAGCGAGACTGAGACCGTTACCGCCAAGGCCCAGAACGGATCAACCGAGACGCAGTCCGTCACCACCACCAGCGGCGACCGCCTCACGGTGACCACCAACCGCTACCTCGATGAGACCGGAACGCTCACTCATCTGGACCAGTCCGATGTCGACCAGACCAATGCCGATGGCTCGCTCACCGAGACCTTGACCAGTTGGGGCGCCAATGCCGTGCTCCTAAGCACGATCGTGACGGCGACCAGCGCCAATGGCTTGGCCAGTACACTGACCTACAAGAATGGGTCAGGTGTGGTCACCGATACGCAAAGCACCACCAAGACCCTCAACACAGATGGCAGCGCCAACACAGTCTTCAGCGACAGTGATGTGGTGGTTTCGGGGACAACCCTTGCCACATCCCGCACAACGAACGTAAGCGGCAATGGTCTGACGTCCACCACGTCCCTTACGCTCAGCGGCCGGTTGAATTCGGCCATGGCGGCAAGCACGACTGAATCGGAGACCAGCAGCACAGTCATTGCGGCCGCCGGTACTGAAACCACGACCAATGCCGATACGGTCGGTGGCACGGCCGCCGACACCGAGACCATCACGGTCACCGGCAATGGTCTTTCGACCACCACATCGCTGCAGCAGCAGGGCGCGGCCAGCGCCCTCTATACAGACCAGAAGACCATCAATCTCGACGGCTCTACCACCGAGACCGAGACCTATTACGACCAGAGCGCGTTGAGCACCATCCTGGCGCAGACCATCACCAATGTGAGCTGGGACGGGCGCACCACGACGACGACGACCAAGAATGCCTATGACGCCTCCGGCCTGACCATCACCGCCGATGCTGCCGATCAGGGGGGAGGGGATTCTCCTCCGGCCACCTATACGCCGAGCTTTGCTACTTCCTATAATCTCGCGACGGATGTTTATGTCCGCAATGCCGATGGCACGACGACCGAGACCAGGAGCGGGACTGGTGCGTTCGGCGCGCCCGCTTACGGACAGGCCATCAACTGGTCGACCACTACCGATGCCGGGCAACTGCTCGCCGTCACGGATCAGGACGCGCGTGGCCTAACGGTCGGCCAGAGTGCACAGGAGGTGTCGGCCTCGGGCCTGAATACAGGCTTTGCCTTCGACACGACCGGGCTTGAATCCAAATCGACACTGACCACGGCAGCCTCGGATATCAAAACCGGGGGCGCCATGCCGGGCTCCATGCTGGCCACCGACATTATCGGTTCGGTCGCCACCGTGCTCAATGCCGATGGCAGTCAGACGACGATAACACAAAGCGCCTTCGGTAACAGCTTCAGCAATCTGCGCCAGAAGATCGTCACGACGGTCAGCGCCAATGCCCTGGTGACTGTCAAGCAAGTGGATAATGATGGAAATGGCGTCGTCGAACAGGTCGACACCACAACCGTCAACCCGGATGGTTCCTCCACCACGGTTGACAAGTACTACAGCAATACGACGGGGCCGAGCGGGGCCGTCACTGGCAGTAATACCTACACCCGTAGCGCCAATGGCCTGATCACGACTCTGGTCACCTCGACTGGCATTACCGATACGACGGTCGACTTTGCCAATGCCTATGGCAGCTATCAATGGTCGCGGAGTGTTACGTCGGGCAGCGTTGCCGCCACCAACGGATTTGCAACTGGTTGGTCAACCCATGGCATTGATGCCAACGGCATGGACACCTGGACGGTCAATGATGGCTTGGGCGATGCCCAGAAAACCATCACCATCTCGGTAGGACTTGAAAACCAATATATCGCCCAGGCGAACGAATTGTACCGTTCGATGGTGGGTCATGCGATGGACGATTCCGAAACCCAATACCTATCGGAATACATCACCAATGGCGTCTTCAACGAAGAACAGCTGGCCTACAAAATCTACCTCGACTCACCTGAATACCATGCGAACTACTCTATATATCAAACCTATCAAGGCATAACAGGATTTATGAACAGCCCTATTTCATTCTATGAGAATGCTCTTGGGCGATTGCCAACGGCAGAAGAAATGGCCAATACGGGGTATTATATCGCGCAAGAAAACTCTCAGGGCGTGCAAGGTATTTCTGATGATTGGGCACAAGCCGCAGTGCAGGTGGCCCAATATGCGGCGGACTACGATTTCAACACCAGTCGCACCGCCACGGATCCCAACGTTAGCCTGCTCTTTGCCGGTGCCGGCACCAGTGCGACCTCACCAAACTGGATCAGTCCCGGTTCAAGCTCGGTCCAGGTCGGAACCGCCGGCACTTATTCCTATTCGCATGATTTCATTGTCGACATGAATGCGACGTCTGGTAACGCGGTGGCGATGACCATCAATGGCAGCGACGATCTCGTCCAGGTCCAGGGAGAGGGTGGCAGCGTCACCATGAACGGCTTCAACGATTCGGTTGAAGTCGTGGGGTTTACGGCAACGGTAACGGCCTCCAACGCCGATGTTCTGATTGATTATAATGGCATCGCCACGGTGACAGGCAATTATGATCAAATCGCCCAAGCTGGGCCTTCGAAACTGACGCTTAACGCGGGCTCCACAAATGACGTCATCGATGTTGGCGCTGGACCGTCGGGCTTTGGCGATTATCCAAACAGCTCGAGTTACTCCACCACCAGCGCTTCGAATGCTTCCATCACGCTTGCGGCCGGCGTTGCGGACGTGCTGACCGGTTCGGGCAACCAGATCTCTCTTGCCAATGGCGACACGTTGACGGCCTCGAGCAATACGATCACCATTGCCGCCGGTGCCACTGTGACGCTCACCGGCAGCAGCGACACGATCAATGTCAGCAGCGGATCGGTCATAAACTTCGGGGCTAGTTCGACTGACACTTTGTCGGCCACTGGCCTCAGGCTTAATTTGAGCAATGGCGATGTGATCACGGCGAGCTCAGAAACGGTTGGCGTTGCCGCCTCTGCCACAGCGACGGTCACGGGGTCTGGCAACACTATCACCCTTGCGAGTGGCGACGCGCTGACGGCTTCAAACGATGCAATTTCAGTTGCTGCCTCAGCATCAGTCACAGTGACTGGTAGTGGCGACACGATTACCGGTGGCAGCGGTGCGGTCATTAATCTCGGCACCAATTCGACCGATACGGTCGCAACGACAGGACTGACGGTGAAGCTGGTGAGCGGCGACAGCCTGACGGCGTCAAGCGACACGGTCAACGTTGCAGCAAACGCCACTGTTACCGTTACGGGCAACAACGACACGATCACGGGTGGCAGCGGCACGGTAATCAATCTTGGCGCCAATTCGACCGATGCGGTGTCCACCACGGGCCTTACCGTCAAGCTGGTGAACCTGGACCATCTGACCGCGTCTTCCGACACCATCAGCGTTGCCGCCGGAGCATCCGCAACAATTACCGGCAACAGCAACACTATCACTGGCAGTTCCGGCTCAGTCATCAATTTCGGCGCCAGTTCGACCGACACCGTCTCGACGACAGGGCTCGCCCTCAATCTCGCCAACAGCGATACGATTACCGCGAGTTCCGAAACCGTGGGCATGGCGAACGGCTCGACGGACAAAGTTACCGGCAACTCAAATGTGTTCAATGTGGGCTCCAACGACAACCTGACGCTGTCCGGAACATCCGAGACTGTTCAGTATGGCACCGTGACCGGCGCGGACACGCTGAGCGGCTTTGCCTCCAGCGACATCATCCAGCTCTCTCATCTCGACTTTGCCAATTGGACCGCATTGCAGGCCGCCATGACGCAATCGGGCGCCAACACGGTGATCACGCTGGATGCCAGCGACACGATCACTTTGACAGGCGTCACCAAAACAAACCTGACGTCAAGCGAGTTTCGTTTCGCATAGATCACGGACAGGTGCGGATTGGGCGGATTGGGGCGTCTATGAGAGTTGGTTTGGTGAGGGAACAGAGCCGTTCCTCCCCTCTAAGGTTTCGCGCGTGGGGGAACCCGCCCGGCGCGGGCCGTTGCATATTTCAGTTGATCTGGTCAAGGCGGGTTTGATCCTGTGAAGCATGCTGACGCGCCGGACCCCGGTTCTGCTTTCGATGTCGGTTTGGCCAATCTCTGCCTGATCGCAGGCTATTACCGTATTCCTGCCGACCAGACCCAGCTTCGTCACAAATTGGCACTTTCGGTTCCCTCCGAGCCTGAGGATTTGGTCCGCGGCGCCAAGCTGCTCGGCTTGAAAGCCCGTATTGTGAAGCCGGCTAAGCCTGAGCGCCTCGGCGCGATTCCGTATCCCGCTGTTCTGTTCCTGAAGGACGGAGGCAGTGCGGTATTGGCGGCGGCTTCGCAAAAAGGAAAAGTGCGGCTGGTCGACCCCTTACGCCGTTCGGCCCATGAGGCGGGACTCGAGGAGGCATTTGAGCTTTCCGCAGGGAAGGCACTTCTGGTCACACGCAGACTTGGAGGTGCTGGCGCTGATCCAGACCGTTTCGGATTCTTCTGGTTTTTGCCGTCGCTGTGGCGTTACCGCAAGGCCCTGGCCCAGGTCTTCACCGCCTCGCTCTTCATCCAGGTCTTCGCGCTGATCACGCCGCTGTTTTTCCAGCTCGTCGTCGACAAGGTGCTGGTCCATAAGGGCGTTTCCACCTTGACCATGCTGGTGGTGGGCCTTCTCACCTTGGGATTATTTGAATCTATCCTGCAGTTTCTACGAACCTATACCCTCAACCATACGACCAACCGCATCGACGTCGAACTCGGGCGGCGGCTGTTTCACCACCTGTTCCGCCTGCCGGTTGGATACTTCGAGACACGACCCGCCGGCCAAACGATAGCGCGCATGCGCGAACTGGAAACCATCCGCAGCTTTCTGACAGGGCAAGGGCTGACGGCGGTGCTGGATTTTTTGTTCACCCTCGTCTTCGTTGGCGTGCTCTTCATCTATTCCACCACCTTGACGTTCGTCATTCTCACTTCCGTCCCGATCTACCTCCTCATTGCCCTGCTGCTACGACCTCTTCTGCGGCGTCAGATTGACGAGAAATTCAACAGGGGTGCAAGGGCCCAGCAGTTCCTGGTCGAATCTATCGTGGGAGCCCAGACGCTCAAGTCGGCCAGTGTGGAACCGATGATGCAGGCGCAATGGGAAGAGCGCCTTGCCTCTTATGTCAGCACGTCGTTTGACGCGACAGTGACGGGCTCTCTAGGCCAAGGGCTTATCCAATATGTGAGCAAGGCGGTTAATGCGCTGATCCTGTTCCTTGGTGCAAGTGAAGTGATGTCTGGCAACATGTCGGTGGGCGAACTCATCGCCTTCAATATGATTGCGGGCCAGGTCGTTCAACCCGTGTTGCGGCTTTCGCAACTGTGGCAGGACTTTCAACAGGTTCAGGTGTCGGTGGCAAGAATGGGGGATATTCTCAATGCCCCGCCCGAGCCGAGCCCGCAGAACCTGCTAACTCTGCCGCCGATCCGCGGCTACATTGAGTTCCGCAATGTCACCATGCGCTATCGTCCGGATACGCCGGACGTTCTGCGCAGCATCACATTTGGCATTGCAGCCGGTGAAGTTATCGGCGTGGTCGGTCTTTCGGGCTCCGGCAAATCCACTCTGTCCAAGATGGTTCAGCGTCTCTATAGCCCGGCCGGTGGACAGATCCTGCTTGACGGCGTGGATATTGCCCAGCTCGATCCCGGCTGGCTGCGTCGGCAGATCGGCGTGGTATTGCAAGAGAATGTCCTCTTCAATCGCACCATTCATGAGAACATTGCACTGAGCGATCCTGCCATGCCACGTGCGCAGGTGATCCAGGCGGCGCGTCTTGCAGGCGCGGACGAGTTTATCGCCCAGCTGCCGCAAGGCTATGACACAATGATCGAGGAGAGAGGGGCCAATCTCTCCGGAGGGCAGAGGCAGCGCATTGCCATCGCCCGGGCCCTTTCCACCAATCCGAGGATATTGATCCTGGATGAGGCTACGTCGGCTCTCGATTACGAAAGCGAGCGCATAATTCAGGACAATATGCGGGCGATCGCGCAAGGGAGAACCGTGCTTATCATCGCCCATCGCTTGGCGGCCTTGCGGCCCTGCAACCGGATTATCGGTATGGCCAAGGGCGAGATCGTAGAGAGCGGCACGCATTCCGAGCTCCTGAACAATCCAAAGGGGCTTTATGCGGGGCTCTGGGCGCTGCAAATGGAGCAGGCCAGGCCAGCATGAAGCACGATCCGGTATCTTCGGGTAAGGAAAGCGCCGGCCAAGCGCACCAGCCAGGCCAAATCAGAGGACGTGATCTGCAGTTCCTGCCCGCTGCTTTGGAGATTCTGGAGACACCAGCGCCGCCAGCGTCAACCGCCTTCATGATGACGATCTGCGCCTTTGCGGCGGCAGCCATTCTCTGGTCTTTCATCGGCCATCTCGATGTCGATGCCGTTGCCCCGGGCAAAATTGAGGCTTTGGGCCATGCCAAGGTCATTGAGGCCATCGATCCGGGCAAGCTTGCTTCCATCCATGTGGAGACTGGATCCTATGTTCATTCTGGCGATCTCCTCGTGGAATTCGATCCAGCTGAGAGCCGGGCCGAGCTGGACGCGGCCCAAAGCGAACTCTCCGCAGATCAAGCCGAGATAGACCGCAGGCGCTTCGCCATTGGGCAGATTCAGGCATTGGCGGGGAAGTTGCAGGCTGATCCAGCCCAAACGGCGCCCATGGCACCTTTGGTTCCAATTATTCAGGCCTCCGCAGATGTGGCGTGGACGGCCTCCATCCCAGGTGAGACACGGCAACGTGAGCAGGCCGTGCTTCAAGCCGATTTTGCGGTTTTGGCCTCGACATTGGAAAGTCTCGACAAGCAGTCAATAGCCAAACAAGCCAGCCTCACGCGCCTGCATATGAGCATTGCCCATGAGAATGACCTGATTGGAACCCTTTCGCAGGCCGCTGCAATGCGCCAAGAGTCCGTGGCTAAGGAGGTCGGTAGCAAGATTAATCTTTATGATGCCCAAGCGGAGTTGGAGAAATCGCAGTCACAACTGGCTTCCGACACAGGCCAGCTGGCTGAGACACAGGCGGAACTCGACCAAACTTTCAGCGACAAGCGCAAGGCAGTGGAACAATTCCTAGCCGATTATGCCGGCAAACTGGCTGACGCAGAGAAGCACGGCGACGATGAGGCCCAAGCCGTCACCAAAACCGAAGCACATTTGGCGCACGCAAGGCTTACCGCGCCAGTCGACGGCATCGTTCAAGATCTCGCCGCCACCACAATCGGCCAAGTCTTTACCACCGGCCAGCAGATCATGACGATTGCCCCCGCGAAACCGAGTTTGCAGGTGGAGGCCCTGGTTCCCAATACCGACATCGGATTCCTGAAACTTGGCCAGGGCGCTGTCATCAAGGTGGATGCCTTCCCGTTTACCCGCTTCGGCACCGTCCGCGGTCATATCGTCCGTATCGCGGCGGGAGCCATTGAAGAACAGGAGGCCAAGCGGCAATTGGCCGATGCCGTCGCGGCCGCCAATGAGGCCACAGCTTCCGCCGGCGTATCGCCCGGGTCGGCCCCAAGCTTTGTGTTCCCTATCACCATTGCACTGGATCAGAACAGCATCCCCGTCGATGGTGCCGACATCCCGCTCGCCTCCGGCATGAGCGTGGTTGCCGAAATTCGTACCGGCGAGCGCCGCATCATCGATTATCTGGTCTCGCCTTTGGCTAAAATTTCCAGCGAGGCGTTCAAGGAGAGATGATGGGGCAGCGGCAGCGTCTCAACATTGTGAAAATACCAAGCACGAGGTCCAGTTGGCCAAAAAGCCGAGCTCGCGAGATCCTGACAGTACGTCTTTCAACACTAGCCGGAGAGTATCTATTCCTATGAGGTCTAACAATTTTGCTATCCTCCTCGTCTCTAGCCTTCTAAGTCTGAGCGTTGTACCTCCTGCAAATGCGGACCCGTGTCCGTGGCGATTGCGCTTCTATTTCGGGCAAGACGGTACCGGCAGCGCAATGGCACATAGCGGCCAAAAATGCGCATTCCCCGTCTACGCCCATGGCACCAGTAGCAACTCAAGTCTGAAAATCATTTCCGCTCCTCAACACGGCGTCGCTACCGCCACCAGCCGATCCAGCTTCACTTATCAATCCCGAAGCGGTTACAAAGGTAGCGACATCTTTGTCTTCGCCGTTACGGGGAAAAGCGCCGAGCGCTCGGGTACCTCGAAAATCACCATGAACATCAAAGTTGACTGAGCAGTGGCCCGGCTTCGATACTTGACTGCGCAGTGGTCGCTCTGCAGCTTGGCGGCGATCCAAAGCAGCGCGCCGTAGACGATGGCGCGATGGTCATTGGTCAGCTCGAGGATGCCTGCTTTAGAGACCAGACCGCCGAGTTGAATCAGATGGCGGGTGCGCTTGCGGCCAATGCGCTGTTGCGTCCGCCGGCTACCGCTCGGTTAGCGGCTGTGCGACTAGCGCATCGAACGCACGCATGACTTCTCGGCCAAACGCGATGTGCCGTGCATTCGAAGATGATGCTGCCGGAGGGTGCGCCCGAATTTCGGATCACGGTGTGTACGGCTGTGGAACAAGGCATCGAGCTGGCGCACGACTTCGTTCAGGCGGAGTTTGTCAGCCAGGCATGGTCGCCGATCTTCTTAACGTTTCTACGGACAGCAGCAAGAACATGGCCAAACCTACGATATCATGGTGGCATGCAATCCGATCGAAATCTCAATTCAGATGGAGAGCGGAACCAGGTCCTGACGTGCGACGAATAGAAATCAGCACACGCCTGGCGGAAGCTCTACCGCCGAGGCCAGCCGTTCTTGAACGGTTGCGAGTCACGAGACGCGCGACGACGTCCGAAAGGCGTTCTTGGCTGCTGCCAAGGCTTACGGCATGCTCCGCGAAAACCAGTCGAGGTTAAGATGATCATCCAGTGGGACCAGTTCCCGCCTAGGCGAAACAGCCGTCAGCTAGTCTTGCCCCTCAGGTGCCTACCTCGCGTCGGCGCACCATGATCTCGACTTCAGCACGTGGTTCACCGAGTCGAGCGCTTTCGATTAGCAACGATCGGCGCCGTTAGTTTTCCAATGCCCTGAAGCCGGAGTCTGTCGATACCGTGATGATGGATGGGGAAGGTACATAAATAAAATCAATTGGTTATTGGAGGTCGTGTGCAAATACTGCGCACGAAAGTTCTGCTTCTCTTCCATTTTCGTTCCTGCGATGGAGTAACCGACAGGTCTCTTAAGTCGCCTTTGCACTGGCGGCACTAACCTATCCTGCGAGGATCGTCGCCAGTGTATCCGCGACCTGCAGTCGATCAGTTGACGGACATTTCATAGGCGCCGGGTCGGCCGACCAAGATCAGGTCGATCGCGTACGCGCTTAGCTACTTATCGGGAATCTGCCACTGATCGCGTCGATCACGCGGCACTGGGATGGTCCTCGACACCGATGCCCTGGCCGCGTAGGCGTGCAAAGGAAATCTTCGAAGCACCGTCGCCCAATGTGCGTGGTAAGACCGCGACGGCGGAACCAGCGGAGTCTGATTGACCATGCCTTCTTCTACCACCAAGCGTGCGCTGATCACCGGGGCGGGTGCTGCCGATGGCATCGGCTTTGCCATTGCACGGCAGCTCGGCCTGGCCGGCTATGCCGTTTTCCTGAACGGTGCCAGCGCGCGTGTACTCGATCGCGCCGCCGCCCTTTGGGCCGAAGGCATCGATGCCAAGGCCGTGGTCGCCGATCTCACCATCGCTGCCGAAGTCGCGCGGCTGCGGGCGGATGTCGGCTCTGTCGACATCCTGGTCAATAATGCCGGCATGGGCTCGCTGGCATCGCCGTCGGTCGACAAGGCGTTTCTCGCCATGACCGAGGCAGACTGGGACCAAGGGATCGACGTCAGCCTGAAGACAGCGTTCCTGGTCACCCGCGCGTTTCTGCCGGCGATGATAGAGGCAGGCTATGGGCGAATCGTCAATGTGGCGTCGGTTACCGGGCCGCTGGTGTCTTTCGAAGGCACGGCTGCCTATTCCGCCGCCAAGGCCGGCATGGTCGGCCTGACGCGCACGCTGGCGCTCGAAGTGGCAAAAAGTGGCATCACGGCCAATGCCGTGGCCCCCGGCTGGATCGAAACAGGGTCGTCGAGCGCAATGGAGCTGACTGCGGCCCTGCATACGCCGCCGGCGCGGGCGGGGCGGCCGGATGAAGTGGCCGCGGCAGTGGTCTTCCTGGCGTCGGAAGGTGCCAGCTACGTCAACGGCGCCCTGCTGGTGGTCGACGGCGGCAACAGCCTTCAGGAGCGCAAAGGCTGCTAGCAGATGAACCGTCTCGCCAGATCTGGGGCTGATAAGGTGGCTGCGCAGAATGAACGCGCAGCCACTTTATAGCTACACTTTACAGTAAGGTGTCACTGGCGCAATGACTCCGAAATCCTTAGCGATCTCGTAGCTGATGCCGTCCGCCGCCGCCTTGCCGACATAGGAATGGCAGAGCGTGTGGTTGTTCGAGGCATCGACGCGGATCTTGCCTTGCGGCGCGTCGAACTCGATCGTCGGCAGTGCCTTGAGCACATCGTCGTCCTTCAGCGATCCGGCCTTCTCGGCGGCCAGCGCATAGAGATGCAGGCCGTTGTAGCCGGCCTCGCCAATGCCGTTGACCATCTTCTCCTGGCCGAACTTCTCGCGGAAGCTCGCGATGAACTTCTTGTTGATCGGATTGTCGAGCGCCATCCAGTAGGGCTGCGGCGCGTAGGTGCCGGCCGCCACGCCGGGCGGCAGCGCGTCCTTGTTGAAGACCTCGTCGAGCGGCGCGATCAGCGGCTGCTTGATGTCGAAAGAGCGATACTGCTTGAGCTGGGTGACCGCGTCGTTGCCGACCACCATCGACCAGACGACATCGGGCTTCAGCGATTTGATCTTCTGGAAGGCTGGGCCGAAATCCGTGGTGCCGAACGGATAGTAGTCGGCGCCGATGATCTTGCCGCCAGCCTTCTCATAGGCGGCCGTGATCGCCTCGGTCATCTTCTGCGGCCAGGCATAGTCCGAGGCCATGATGTAGATGGTCTTGCCGAGGTTCTCGGCCACCCACGGCATCATCGGGTCAACCTGCTGCATCGGGATCGGGCCGGTGGCGACGAAGTAGCGGTTGCATTCGCCACCCTCGAAATTAGTCGGGTAGAAGAACAGCTTCTTGGCTTTCGAGGTCACCGACAGCGTTGCGCTGCGCTCGGGCGAAATGATCGTGCCCATGATCACGTCGACCTTGTCTTCGTTGATGAGCTTGCGCGCCTTGTCGATCGAGCCCTTGGTCGTCGTCTGGTTGTCCTCGATGAACAGTTCGACCTGGCGACCGCCAATGCCGTTGGCGGCGTTGAGCTCGGCGGCGGCGAGCTTGTAGCAATTGAGCAGCGTCTCGCCGAGGATCGCCTGCAGTCCGGTGATCGGGATCGACAGGCCGACCTTGACGGTATCGGCGGCGCGCAGGATCGACGGCGCGCCGACCATGGCGAAGGCGGCGGCTGCGCCGCCGGATTTCAGGATCGTTCTTCTGCTTATCATTGTTATGTTCCCTTCCAGTCCAGGCGCGCCCCATGCACGCCTTACAAAGTCAGCAGGTCCAGATGCGCTTCAGGCGCGCCTCATAGGGCCAACAGGTCCTTCAACAGGCTCTCGTCGGCGAACGCCTCCGGCGTGCCCTCGTGCACGATCCTGCCCTTTTCCATCACCAGGCAGCGGTCGGCTGCCTTCAGAACGAGATCGAGATTCTGCTCGACCAGAACGATCGCGATGCCGCGCTCGCGGGCGATGCGCCGCACCAGCTCGGCGATCGACTGCACGATGTTCGGCTGGATACCTTCCGAGGGTTCGTCAAGCAGTAGCGCCGACGGCAGGCCGCACAGCGCGCGGCCGATCGCCAGCATCTGCTGCTGGCCGCCCGACAGCGTGCCGGCGATTTGCGCCTCGCGTTCGCGCAAGATCGGAAAATAGCCGAAGATGTCGTCAGGAATGCCGCCGTCGCCACGGTCACTGGCTGCGCGCGTGCCGACCTCCAAATTCTGCCGCACGGTCAGCTGGTTGAAGATGCCGCGGCCCTGCGGCACATGCGCTATGCCCGCCCGCGCCCGGCGGAAGGCCGCGGCGTTGGTAAGGTCCTGATCGCCGAGAACGACGGCGCCGCCGCTCGCCTTCAGGCCGCCGGCGATGACGCGCAGCAGCGTTGTCTTGCCGGCGCCATTGCGGCCAAGCAAGCCGACGACTTCACCCGGTGCCACGCTGAGATCGATGCCGTTCAGCACAGGGAGCAGGCCGTAGCCGGCCGAGACCGCGAGTGTCCGCAGCATGGTCAGCGCCTCCCAAGATAGACGTCGCGGACCATTTCGTCGGTCTCGATGTCGTGGAAAGGACCACTGCGCAGCCGGCGCCCCTGGTGCAGCACCAGCGTCTCGCAGTTCAGCGCCCGTACGAAGCGGATGTCGTGCTCGACCGCGACGATCGAGAACTCGCCCTTGAGCTGCAGCAGCATCTCGGCGGTCGCCAGCGTTTCCTGCGGGGTCATGCCGGCGGTCGGCTCGTCGAGGAGCAGCAGCCTCGGCTCGATCGCCAATGCCATGCCGATCTCCAGCCATTGCTTCTGACCGTGCGCCAGTTCGCCGGCCAGCGTGGTTGCGCGGCTGCCAAGCGCGACGAGTTCCAGCAGTTCGCCGACCGGACGCACCGGGGACGACGCTCCCCACCGTGCGACCTTGAGATTGTCCTCGACCGAGAGGCTCGGAAAGACCGACGGGATCTGGAATTTTCGGGCAATTCCTAGCCGGGCGATGCGATGCAGCGGCAGGCCGGCAATGTCATGGCCGAGGAATCGCACGCTGCCGCTGGTCGGACGCAGCGTGCCGGTCAGCACGTTGAGAAAAGTGCTCTTGCCGGCGCCGTTCGGCCCGATGATGCAGCAAAGCTCCTTGTCGCGCACCGTCAGGTTCAACCCTTCCAGCGCCTGCAGCCCGCCAAAGCGTATGCCGACATTCTCGGCCTGGAGCAGCACGTCGGTCATTGCGCCTGCCTCCGGCCCCTGAGCAGGCCCTTTAGCCGCGCATAGATCGACAGGATGCCGTCCGGAAGCACGAAGACGATGATGACGAAGACGCAGCCGAGCAGCAGCGGCCACAGGCTCGGATTGAAGCTGCTGATGGTCTGCTGCGCGCGCTGGATCGCGATGGCGCCCAGCACCGGACCAAGCAATGTGCCACGCCCGCCGACCGCCACCCAGACGATGACTTCCGTCGACAGAAGCAGCCCGGAAAGGTCGGGCGCCACCAGTCCGGCCATGCAGACGTAGAGCGCGCCGGCGAGGCCAGCGATCGCGGCGGACAGGACGAAGGTAACGAGCAGCCGCAGCGCCGCATTGTGGCCAAGGGCGGCCGCCCGGACTTCATTGTCCTGGATGGCGGTGAGCACAGTACCCCAGCGGCCACGGCTGATCGACCACAGCGCCAACACGACCACCGCGACGATGGACGCGACGAATATGTAGCTTGGCAGATCCTGGCTGAGATCGACATGTATCCCGCCGACATCGAACGCGATCGGCGGGATGCCGATCAGCCCGCTGTCGCCGCCGGTGACCGAGCTCCAGGAGACCGCGGCCTGCTGGCAGATGACGCCCATGGCGAGCGTCACGATGGTGAAATAGCTGCCGCGGATGCCGCCGAAGAACAGGAAGTAGCCGATGACGGCGGCGACGAAGGCAGCACCTGCGACCGCGCCCACTATGCCGAGCAGGCTGCCGAAGGGGATGGCGTCGTTGAGCGTGATGAGCGCCATGATGTAGCCGCCAATACCGAAGAAGGCGGCGTGGCCGAAGCACAGGATTCCCGTGCGGCCCCAGAAGAAGTCGAGGCTCGCCGCGAACAGGCCGAAGATCAGCGCGTCGCGGATCACCGTCAGTTGGTAGCCGTCGGCGAAAAGCGGATGCAGGACGGCGAGTGTCGCGCAGGCGGCGAAGATCAGCAGCCAGTTGCGGTCGCGGGCGATCATCGCGACGCTCCGTTGAACAGGCCGTTGGGCCGTAGCCGCACGGCGACGATGGCCGCCAGCAGCACGATCGCCTGCGCCAAAGATGGCGAGATCTGGTAGTTGAGCACGCTGGTCAGCCCGCCGACGAAGACACTGCCGGCGACGAGCCCGCCGATCGAACCGACGCCGCCGACGATGACGACGAAGAAGGCGTTGGCGAGGTAATTCACGCCCATCTGCGGCAGCACGATCGCCAGCGGCGCGACCAGGCCGCCGGCCAGCCCGGCGATGGCGGCGCCGAAGGTGAAGGCGATGGCGTAGGTTCGCCGCGTGTTGATGCCGACGCCTTCGGCCATTTCGCGGTTCTGGATGACGGTGCGGATATCGAGCCCGAAGGAGGTCCGGCTGATCAGCAGCACGACACCGAGCAAGGTCAGCATGGCTATGGCGATCAGGATCAGCCGGTAGGCAGGATAGACTGTGAAGAACAGATCGAACGTGCCCTCTATCGGCGGCGTCACAGGTTTGGCGCCGAGGCCAAAGGTCAGTTCCAGCCCCTGCTGCAGGATCAAGCTGACGCCCCAGGTGGCAAGGACGGTCGAGACCGGCCGCGAATAGAGATGGCGGATGATGGCGAATTCCAGGATACAGCCGACGACCGCGCCGGCGATGGGGGCGGCGGCCAGACCCAGCCAGAAGGAGCCGCCGACACTCTGGACGAAGTAGACCGCGAAGGCGCCGACGGTGACGAACTCGCCATGCGCCAGATTGGTCACGTTCATCAGGCCGAAGCTGATCGCCAGCCCAAGCCCGACCAGCATCAGGATGCTGATCAGCGTCAGCGCGTTGAGGAGCGTGGTGACGACAAAATCCATCGTGTCAGGCAGCACTTGCGAGGCGTTGGCGCAGGCCTGCGAGCAGGCCTTCGGCCGCATCGATCACCGCGGCCTGATGCGGCTGCAAGTCCTGCCCGGCCCATTCGTCGATATGGTCCGTCAGCGGATCGACCACTTCGGTGCGGTGATTGGCAAGCGTCTCGATGACGGCATGGCCGCAGAACGGCACATAGCCCTCGGAATAGCCGCCTTCATGGGTCATCATCAGCCGGCCCTTCGACGTTTCGGCGGCCAGCGCCACCATGCGCGCGGCAAGGCGGCGGAAGCATTCGCTGTTGAGCATCATGCGGCCGAGCGGATCGAAGCCCGACGCGTCGAAGCCGGAAGCGACAATGACGAGATCCGGTTTGTAGGCGCGCAGTGCGGGGGCGACAATGCGGTCGAAGGTGGCTTCATAGGCGCCGGTGCCGCTGCCTGCAGGCAGCGGGATGTTGATATTGTAGCCTTCGCCTTCGCCCTTGCCATTGTCGGCAAGTGCGCCGCGCCCGGTCGGATAGAGATTGTCCTGGTGCAGGGAAATGGTCAGCACCGACGGATCGGAATAAAACACCGTCTCGGTGCCGTTGCCGTGATGCACGTCCCAGTCGACTATCGCCGCGCGGCCGAGCAGGCGTTCATGCTGCAGCCGGCGCACGGCAACGCCGATGTTGGAGAACAGGCAGTTGCCCATCGCCTGGTCGGGCTCGGCATGGTGTCCCGGAGGCCGCGCCAGCGCATAGGCGTTGTCGACCCGGCCGGTCAGCACCGCGCGCATCGCGGCATAGGTCGTGCCGGCGGAGAGCAGGGCGATGTCGAAACTGTTGAGGCCGATCGGCGCTTGCGGGCCGGCGAAGCCCGAACCGCGTTCGCTGAGCACCCTGATGTCGTCGACATGGCGCTGGGTGTGGACGCGCAGCAGGTCCTCGACCGTCACCGGCTCGGCAAGGATCGGCACAAGATGGCGCGCCAGGCCGCTGACCTGGATGAGGTTGTTCAGCCGGCGCTTCGACCCCGGCGATTCCAGATGCCGGCCGGGTTCCACGAAACGGCCGGGAGGCATCATGTCGGCGCTTGGACCGGTGTCATGCCACATCAGCTGTTCGTGAAAAACGTAACCCGTCGCCATAAGCAGCGTCCTCTACAATCCGGAGGAGGCTAGCAGGCTAACAATGCCATGGCCCGACCCGAAAGAAGGGGCTGTGCCAGATGTCTATGCCCCTACTTTTGGAGGGGGCGGAGGTTTGCGGCCGCCTGCGCGGCACGCACGGCCTGGACGCGGTTCGACACCGAGAGCTTGCCGAAAATGTTCTTCAGATGCCATTTCACCGTGGTTTCGCTTACCGACAGCGCCAAGGCGATGTCGCGATTGGACATGCCCTCGGCGAGATAGCGTAGCAGTTCCCCCTCGCGCTGGGTGAGCTGTTCCTTTTCAGCGGCTGGGGCGGCCAGCTTGCGGGTTGCGACAGGCATTGTCTGCGCGGCGTCGATGATGCGCGTCGCATAGGCTGACAGCGCGGGATCGGTCTTTGCCTGGGCCGCACGCAGCCGCATCAACCCTTCGACGACAGACCTTCCTTCGTCGACGAAGGAACGGATGAAGCCGGAGGGTTGGGCGAGACGCAACGCATCAAGCAGATGGCGGTCGGCTTCGCGTGGATCGTGGGCGGCGCTGGCCGCCTTGGCGCGCAGGATCAGCGCCAATATGTGGCGGCGCATGCGCCCGCTTTCTCTCGTCCGCTCCAGCAGCGCGTCGAAAAGTGCCGCGGCTGCTGCGTAGGATTTCTCAGCGGTCAGCAGGCGGCCCTCGGCGAAGAACTCGAACTCATTGGCGGTGGTGATGACCATCGACGCCTCGGTCCCTTCGCCGCGATGCTCCGCCAGCAGCGCCCGCGCCTCGGCAATACGGTTCTGGTCGAGCAGCACACGTAAGCGGTCATGCATGATCATTGACGCCAGGCGGCGATACACGGTGCCGCGCACGCGTTGATAGACGCGCTCCAGCATATCCAGTGCCGCTTCGGTGCGACCGGTCAACTGCAGCACGCGGGCGTAGGTAGGCACGCTGGCCAGAGGATAGACGATGACCGCCGCGCCTTCGATCTGCGGTCCGAGATTCTCGACCAGGGTAAGCGCTTCGCCTGACGCATTGGTCTCATAAGCAAGTTCGGCAAGCAGCGTTCCGGCCAGGGCCTCGGCATAGGAATTAGCACCGATCCGCGCCCTGGCCTCGATGATGGCGTTGCGCAGCAGCTTTTCGGCGGCGGGCAGGCGCCCTGCCGAACGCTCGACGACGGCCATGTAGCAATTGGCGATGGTGACGCCGAGCAGGCTGCCGCTTCGCTCGTGCGCCCGGCGTGCCGCATCGATTGCGGCACGCGCACCTTCGAGGTCGCCCAGCGCATAGAGGTTGTAGCCAATGACATTGGCGGTCGCGCCTTCCATGAACCAGGCATCGGGCGCGATGACGCGCAGCGCCGCAAGCGCTGTGTCGCGCGCCTGATCAAACTGCTCCAGCGTGCTGTGGACGGCAGCGTCGAGAACCATGAGCTCGGCCTCGATCGTGGTTCCGGTCATGGTGCCCGGGTCATTGCTGTCAGCCGGTCCGGTCTCGACAAGGTTGCGCGCATTGCTGAGTGTCTGTTGGGCAATCTCGGGTTGGCTGCTGTGCACTGCCAGCCACAGCACGACCAGCTGCAGCCGGATGCGCTGGTCGATCAGTTTCTTCGGCAGCAGCGCCAACAGTTGGCGCACGTAAAGCAGTTGGCACTGGGCGATGAGCTCAAGCGCGTTGTTCTCGACGAACACGGCCGCGCGGGCCTGGTCGCCCGCGGCGAGCGCATGCCCGATCGCCTCCGTCAGCATCTTGCGTTCGCCGAACCATTCGGCGGCGGCCAGATGCAACGGTGCGATCATCTCCGGTTCGCGCCGTTCCATTTCACGGCTGAGGAAGTCGTGGAAAAGGTGATGGTAGCGGAACCAGCGCCGCTCCTCGTCGAGCGGCACCAGGAACAGGTTGCGGGTCTCGATCTCGGTGATGTCGGCCTCGGCTTCTGCCGCGCGCAGGACCGCGCGGCAGGCCTCGGCGCTGAAGCGCTCGAAGATCGAGCTGTGGAGCAGGAACCTCGCCAGGGCCGGCGGCAACCCCAGGAACACTTCGCCCATCAGGAAATCGGCGACGTTGCGGTTGGCGCCGGTGAAATTTCGGATGACGGTTTCGGGTGCGTGCGCGGCACTGAGCGACAGCGAAGCGAGTTGCAGGCCGGCAGCCCAGCCCTCGGTCCGCGAGCACAGGGTCTCGACGGTACCGCTGCTGATGCTCAGGCCTAGCTTGTCGTTGAAGAAGGCTTCGGCTTCGGACGAGGCGAAGCGCAGGTCGTCCGCACCGATCTCGAAGACGTCGCCAAGCACCCTGAGCTTGCCGAGTTGAAGCTCGGGCAGGTTGCGCGAGCCGATGACGAAGACGACGTTGGCCGGCGCCTGCCGCGTCAGGCGTTCGATGAACCGCTTCACTGCCGGTGCTTCGATGACATGGTAGTCGTCGAAGAACAGGGTGACCTCAGCGTCGCGCGCCGCAAAGCCCGCCACCAGTGCCGAGAGCACCACATCGAGCTGCGGAATCGGGCTCGACTGGAAGGCGAGGTCGAGCTCGGCTGGATTCTGGACGAGGTGGCGCAGCGCCCCCACCAGATGCGACAGGAAGGCGCCTTCGTTATTGTCCGTCGCCTCGCAGGACAGCCATGCCGTCAACCGGCCGTGGCGCGCGACCTCAGCCGCCCACTGCGCCATCGTCGTCGATTTGCCGAAACCGGCGGGCGCGGCGAACAGCACGATGCGCGTATCGACATGCCGCTCCAGTCTCGACAGAATGGTCTCGCGGCGCACCCATCGGCGATGGTGCGGCGACGCTTCGCTGACGGATTGCGGAGGCGTTCTCATCTAGGCCCGCGCATGTCTTCGGTGATCAACGCATTCCTCGTCATGTCTTCCGCACCGCAGAATGATCCATCTCAACACGAAGCCCCCCCGCAAGGCGGGGCTTCGCCATGTTCAGGTCAGGCGCAGTCTAGGCCGCTGTCAGATGCAGCAGGTTACGCTTTGGCCCGCGCCTTGCGCGCCTTCTTCACCGGCGACTTGATTGCCGCCGCAGTGGTTCTCGCTGCCGCCGCCTGCACGGCCGGTTTGCGTTTTTCCGCCGCGGCAGACGTGGGCGTCGCCGCCTTGCGCCCGAGCCCTATTGATTTCGCCAGGGCCGACCGGGTCGCCGCATAGTTCGGCGCCACCATCGGATAGTCGGTCGGCAGGTTCCACTTCTGCCGGTATTGGTCGGGGGTCAGGTCAAAGTGCTGAAGGTGCCGCTTGAGCGATTTGAATTTCTTTCCGTCTTCCAGACAGATGATGAAGTCAGGTGTCACCGATTTCTTGATCGAAACTGCCGGGTCCTGTTTTACCACAGATTCTGCCGCCGGCGTGCCGATGCCATTCAGGGCGGCATGGATGTCGCCGATTAGTTTCGGCAACTCGCCGACCGGTACTGGATTGTTCGATACATAGGCGGCGACAATGTCAGCCGTTATCGACACGGTATCCAGTTTGTTGCCTTGCTCGAGAGCAGTGGTCATATGATTCCCTTTTTTGTATCGGATGAATTGAGCGACGTTTGATTTTTCTGCCCTGCCCACGACGCAAATAGTACATTTCTTCGTAAAATCCACCTCTCTTGCGCAACATGACAAGAGTAAGTCTCGCTTCTGTCGTCCCATCGGCTGGGATGCTTTTGCCTGCCTCATCTAAAGCGAGGAGCTTCCTTCACTTTTCCGCCCGTTCCAGCTGTGCAGAGCAATGCCGCTGGCTCGCGCCCTGGCTATAGTGGTTCTATCAACGCGCAGTGTGCACGATCACATCTGTGTAGCGTGGGAGGTTTCGAGGGGAACACGATCTGGCGTTTGAAGTTTGCTCATAGGGCAGCGCCTGCTTTGACGAGCTTCGCCAACTCAAGCCTCGCGCCCTTCATCATCTGGATCAAGGCTCGCGAGAGAAGATTGTCGCCGGTAGCGACGAAGATCGCGAAAGCTTCCCGCGCAAGCGCTTGACTGCGGCGCTGGCGCACCGGCGGAAGTCTGCTGTCCCGGCTTCGTGCCGCCCGCTGCTCGCGCCACTGTGGCTACGTTCGCCGGCCCATCGGCATTTCACGCCGTTCAGCATCGAACGCCTGCCTACCCTTCGCAGTCCACAATCGTTGTGCATGCTCGCCTTCATGGCTCTGCAGCTTGGCGGCGATCCAAAGCAGCGCGCCGTAGATGATAGCGCGATCATCGTTGGTCAGTTCGACGATGCCTGCCTTGACGACGAGCCCGCCGAGTTCGATCAGATGTCGGGTACGCTTGCGACGCTCGACCTGCCAGGTGCGCATATCATTGCGAGCCCGTGCCGCCTGCCGGCGATTGTGGGCCGCCCGGTTGTGCTGGAGCGCCGCGAGGGTTGCGCTGAGATGCCGGAGCAATTCGCCCGGACCGGCTCTCGAAAAACATCACTCCGCGCTTGGCCCATGCCTCACGCTTTGCGGCGTCTTTCGTCTCAGTGATTGCGACCAGTGCACCAGCCAGTTCGTCGGCGCTGAGTTGATCGGCACCGGTGGCGATCACCAGTTCGCCAAGTTGCTGGACCTTTCGCGTCTTGAGCTCTCGCGCTTTGTCTTCCAGCGCCTTCAGTTCCGCGTCGAAGTCCCTTGGTTTTCGCATGGCTGTCTCCATCGGTTGTCGATGCGGCGATCATAGGGGAGCGTCCGCCGAAAGGCTTCAGGGTTGCCGAGACAGGCCGGGACGGGCTGGTCCATCCCGAGAATTTTTCGAGGGAGGGCGCGCTTATACGTCGTGCCGACGTATGCTTTGACGTGCAAATGATCCTGTCGCGATGGCGATCTATCATCTTCACGTCAAGGTCATTGGCCGCAAGGCAGGCTCAAGCGCTGTGGCGTCGGCCGCCTACCGCTCGGCGTCGCGGCTGCGTGACGAGCGCATCGAACGCAACCATGACTTCTCAGCCAAGCGCGGTGTCGTCCATTCCGAGGTGATGCTGCCGGAGAATGCGCCCGAAGCCTGGAGCGACCGCGAACGGCTTTGGAACGATGTCGAGGCGTTCGAGCTACGCAAGGATGCCCAGCTCGCCCGCGAAGTCGAGTTCGCCCTGCCGCGTGAACTCAGCCAGGCGCAAGGCATCGAGTTGGCGCGCGACTTTGTACAAGTCGAGTTTGTCAGCAAGGGCATGGTCGCCGATCTCAATGTGCACTGGGACCGGGCAGAAGATGGCAGTCCCAAGCCGCATGCACATGTCATGCTGACCATGCGATCCGTGGACGAGAACGGTTTTGGGTCAAAGGTTCGAGACTGGAATGCTACCCAGATGGTCGAGCGCTGGCGCGAGCGGTGGGCGGAGCTGGCCAATGCGCGTCTGGCCGAACTCGACATCGACGCGCGCATCGATCATCGCAGTCTGGAAGCGCAGGGCATAGCGTTGGAGCCGCAAACCCAGATCGGTGCGCCAGCACAGCGCATCGAGGGCAGCGGCCTTGCTGCTGGCGACAGTGAAGCAGATCGTGCCGAACTGCATCGCGAGATCGCGCGCAACAATGGTGCGCGCATCATTGCCGATCCATCCGTGGCGCTCGATGCCATCACCCATCAGCAATCGACCTTCACCCGAAGGGACATTGCAAAGTTTGCGCATCGCCACAGCGAGGGAATGGAGCAGTTCAACACGGTCATGGCAGCCATCAGCAATGCACCCGATCTGGTCGAACTCGGCAAAGACGGACGCGGCGAAGACCGTTTCACCACACGGCAGATGATCGACGCCGAACAGCGCCTTCATCGTGCGGCGGAACGCATGGCCGGGGAGGAGCGTCATGCCGTGAGTAACGCACATCGCGAGGCAGCATTGGCGCGGGCTGCGCAACACGGGCTCATCCTTTCGGGCGAGCAGTCCGATGCGCTTGCGCATATCACCGACGGCCGCGGTCTTGGTGTCGTTGTCGGCTTTGCCGGAACGGGCAAAAGCGCCATGCTGGGTGTCGCGCGCCAGGCATGGGCAGCGGCGGGCTACGAGGTTCGAGGCGCCGCACTCTCCGGCATTGCCGCCGAGAATCTGGAAGGCGGCTCGGGCATCTCATCTCGAACCATCGCCAGTATGGAGGATAGCTGGGGACAGGGAAGGGATCTGCTCACCGCCCGCGATGTCCTGGTGATCGATGAGGCCGGCATGGTCGGCACGCGCCAGTTGGAGCGCGTGCTTTCCCATGCGGCGGACGTTGGCGCAAAAGTCGTCCTCGTCGGCGATCCGCAGCAGTTGCAGGCGATCGAAGCCGGTGCTGCATTCCGCTCGATTCACGAGCGTCATGGCGGTGTCGAGATCGGCCAGGTGCGTCGGCAGCGCGAGGGCTGGCAGCGCGATGCCACGCGGGATCTGGCAACCGGCAGGATCGGCGCCGCGATCAGCGCCTACGACGCGCAAGGCATGGTGCATCAGGCTGCAACGCGTGACGAAGCGCGAGGTCAACTCGTCGAGCGCTGGGATCGCGACAGGCAGGCGCATCCAGAGGCAAGCCGGATCATCCTTACCCACACCAACGACGAGGTGCGCGCGCTCAACCAGGCAGCGCGCGAGCGCATGCGCGCTGCCGGCGATCTCGGCGACGAGGTTCAGGTGACTGTCGAACGAGGTGCAAGGACCTTCGCCAGCGGCGATAGGGTCATGTTCCTGCGCAACGAGCGCGGCCTCGGCGTCAAGAACGGCACGCTCGGCGTGATCGAAGAGGTCAGCGCGCAGAGCATGACGGCGCGCACCGATGACGGTCGTTCGGTCAGCTTCGATTTGAAAGACTATGCCCACATCGACCACGGCTATGCCGCGACCATTCACAAGGCGCAGGGCATGACCGTCGACCGTACCCATGTGCTCGCCACGCCGGGCATGGATGCGCATGGCAGCTACGTCGCACTGTCGCGGCATCGAGACGGGATGGACCTGCATTACGGCAGCGACGACTTCGCGACCCGTGAACGGCTTGCCCGCACCCTGTCACGGGACCGCGCCAAGGACATGGCGTCGGATTACGAGCAGATCGACCCGGCGCGGAGCTATGCCGAGCGGCGCGGGATCACGTTTCGCGAGCGCCTGGTCGAGGTCGTGCGCCGGATCGTTCCGGAGAAGCTTCGCGACAGGATCGAAGGGCTGCTGGACGGGTTGCGCTCGCGCGCAGACGGCGAGCCCAGCCAAGAAGGTGGACGCGGGCCGGGAAGGGAAGATGTCGGGGCGCAGATAGGAGATGCAGTCCGGACGCCGGAAAGGGAGAAACCAGGGCCGGGTGTACAGCGCAACACGGAAGCACCGCTGGATCCGGAAGCGGCGTTGCGCAGTGCACGGACGAAGGCGCTTGTGCGTCACGCGCGTGCCCTCGACGCGATCCTCAGCAGTGGAAACGCGGATGGCCAGGGTAATCCCGAGCAGATGCGCGAACTGAGAGATGCCCGCAGCGCGTTCGAGAAGGTTCGGCCGCATGGCTGGCGTGACGCCGAAGCGGCCTATGTGAAAAGCCCCGAGCTTGTCCGTGAGGCGGGCGCCGGCCGGGTCAGGCGCATCGTGCTTGCCGTCCAGCTTGAAACGGAAATCCGCACCGGACTGGACGCCGATCCAATCCGCCGCGCCGACCGCTTCGTGGAACGTTGGCAAAAGCTCGACCGTACCGGACGGGAGCAATATCAGGCCGGCGATATGTCGGGCTACAAGTCAACGCGCTCGGCCATGTCGGATATGGCCAAGAGCCTCGAACGCGACCCGCAACTTGAATCCCTACTGGCAAACCGCAAGCGCGAGCTTGGCATCAACGTGGATTCGGGCCGGCGCCTTGGTGCGGAACTGGCATTCAGCCATGGCATCGGCAAGGGGCGAGGGATTGGGATCTAAGACATGCCGATTTGCCGCCGTTTCCACTCCGCAGCCGGCGGATGCGACAAACCTGATTGTCCCCGGCATGGGTTCGTCCTGTCTGTCCCAGCAGCAATCAGCAAGAACCAGTGAGGTGCAGGCAAGCCATGTCCGAGCCGGATCGTATCATACGCCTCAAAACCGTCCTAGCCCGGACGGGCCTATCCCGTTCAACCATCTATCGCAAGATCGCCGAAGGCACGTTCCCGGCCCAGATGAAGATCAGCGTCAACGGGGCCGGCTGGCGGGAATCCGATATCACTCGGTGGGTCGACGATCCTGTTTCATGGCACACCAGCGCATCACGAAAAAACATCGACTAGTGGCGGTGGAGAACACTCTGAGGTGGGTTCAAGGACCGGGAATGGGCCGATAACAGACTGCCTGCTTTTACACTCAGAACGTCGATAGCTGACGTTCTAGCTGGATCGAATAAAGGTCTGGGAATCGCGCACCGCGGCCTCTAGTAATGACCTTCAGAATGGTGTTTCGGCTCAACAGCCGACCCTCGGGCCGTCACCTAGTGAGTATTGACGGTTTACCCGCCCCATAATCTTCAAAGACGAACGCCATCGGCACAATTGAAAGGTGTCTTTCCGAGCTCGACATCAAAAGCAGGCGATTGATTGTCATCGTTGTGACGAATCTCACCGCAGAGCTAACGCATGAGGGCGCGTGGCATGGGTTCAGTGAAAAGGCGCGCGATTGGCTGCTACCAAATTTGTAACGCGCCTCTGACCAAGCCGTCATATTGCGATTTCGCTGGGACGTCTGCGATCTGGCTGAAATCGCAGACGAATATAGTACTGCCTGCTGGCGCTGGTGGTTGCCGCCAACCTCAACGCCGTGGTGGCGCGACACGATGCAGGCAAGGGGCGGCTGGCCAATGCCGACCTGGTGGCCGTCGCATTGGGACTGGACATGCGGCACTGGTGGACGCCGAATGTGGCGTTGCTGACGCTTCTGTTGAAAGCCGACATCGCGGGCGTCATGCGCGAAGCCGGATGCCCGGAGGATGCCGCGAAGGCCGTCGAGCGTGCTCCGAATGCCGAGGGGGGCCGAGAACGAAGTCGACGGCACGAGTTGGCTCCCGACAGTGTTGCATCAGACGGAGGCTGCTCGCGAAGCCCCGCAGCGTCGAGTGCTGCTGTCAGGGTGTCAAGCTCGTCTTCCAGCTCGATCAGTTTCATGCAGAGTTGAGACTCCCGTTGACCTTCAGTTGACCGAACATGCCCAGCGCTGCCATTGCGCCTTACCGCTCGCAAGCTCGGCTGGCGATATAATCTTCGAGCGTGATCGAACCCTGCAGCGGGTCGACGATGTTGTCGAACCCGCGATCTAACGCAGCTTCTGTCATGCGCGCATAGGCATCCGCCGCAGGCTCCGAGAAGCCGAGCGTACGATAAGCCGATCGCCACTGATCGCGTGGGGTGACCTCGACCTCAACCGGTCTCTGGAGAGCCTTGGCGAACACTGCTGCAACATCACTGGGCGCATAGCGGGAAGGTCCTTCGATGTAGCGTATCCCGACATCATCGAGTCCGGACATCAGGCGCTCGGCCGCGAATCGGCCGAGATCATCGGGCGCGGCCATGGGCAGCTTCAGATCGGCGGGCAGCATGGTTGCGAGCTTGCCGCTTTTCCGCACCGGCTCCAGCTGTTCATCCCAGTTGCTCATGTAGAAGGGCGCCCGGTTAATTGCTGCCGCGATTGGCTGGCGGCGCAGACCTTCCTCGAGCTCCCAGAGCACCGAGGAATCGCCGACGCGCTCGCCCGGCTGCGCGCCGGCCGTCGACTCCGCAACCACCTTTTCCAAACCCGACCCTTCGACAGCCGCCAGGATGCCCGCCACGCTGGCACGTTCGACGGCGTCGGTATCTGTTTTGATGTCTGCTGGCGGATTGAGCAGGAACGCTCGCCGACCTCTCGCGAATGCGCGCCGCAAGGAGTCGGCGTCGTTAACGTCGGCGACGGCCACCTCGGCACCGACTCCGCGCCAGCGGTCGCCGCGATCCCGATTGTGAGTGACAATCGTCACCGGTTGCGCACGGTCCAGCAAAGTCTTCGCGACAGCTGATCCCACGTGTCCGTTAGCGCCCATAATGACAAACATCCGCATCTCCTTTTGGGCGGAGTCTAACATGCGGGTCTGACAATTTCTGTCAGGAGATCAAAGGCCGACGCCGAGTTAGAGCTTGCCCCGTAATGATCACTGTAGCGGATGCCTTCGTCTCGCAGCCAGATGATCATTTTCGCTGAAAAGGTCGTCGAAGCCAGCCAGGTCGTCAAAGTCGGTGGCGAAAGACGGGTCAAAAAACTCTTCTGCCGATAAATCCTGCCGGGTCACGCCGCCTTCGAGCAGCCAGGCCATGATCGCGCCGCGCAGTTGGTCTTGAATTTCGAGAACCGGGCGGCTGAAAATTGAGTTGATTTGACTGTCCTGAAACTATGACACTCATATCTATGCGGCGCGCGCTGCCGACAGCGCGTGGAGAGCCTCCGGCTTCAGATGGGTGTAGCGCTTCAACATTTTCCAGTCCTTATGCCCAGTTACCAACGCGACTTGTTCGATCGTGAATCCGGCCTCGAAAAGGCGGCTTGTCCCTTCGTGCCGCAAGTCATGAAAATGAAGGTCGTTGATGTCCAGGTCAGCGCATCCTCGACGGAACGCGGTGCCGACTGACCGATGATTGAACGGGAAAATTCGATCGTCGTCATTGCTTCGCTTAGCGCGCTGCTCCTCAACAATGGCCCACGCATCGTAGCCGGTTGCTGCGAATAGCGGTATGCGCTGATTGTTGCCTTTCTTGTTTCGTGGGTCCTTCCGGTCCCGGATGAGAAGCATCCGCGTGCGAATTTCCAAGTCGGACCAACGCACCTTGCAAATTTCTTCCTGGCGCATCGCGGTTGCAACCGCGAAACGTATGATCTGGCTAACCGGTGCAGCCTGACGAGGGTTTGCATCGAAACGAGCGGTCAGCCTGTCCAACTCATCCTGGGTGGGCCGCCTGTCGCGCTCATGCCCTTTGCCAACAAGGCCAAGCCTCTTTAGGGCGATACGCGCGAGATCAACTGGTTCGACTTTGACAGGAAGGCCGTGCACCGCAGCAGCGTGGGATAGAATGAGTTTTATCAGGCCGATATCGATGCCGAGGGTCACCGGTCCAGCGCCTTGGGCGGCGCGATCGCGGCCGAAGCGAATGAGCCGTTCGCGATCGAGAGCGGCCATATTGCACTTTCCAAGATGCCTCTGCAGCATGTCGAGTGTCGCGGCCTTGGAGCGGAGAGGGGACTTGCCTACATCGCACATGTCGTCGATATGAAGGTCGATGAGTTCGCCGAAGGTTTTCAGGCGCGCTGTACGGGACTTGGTCGGCGTCTCACCGCGATCGACCTGGCGCTCGGCGTCGGTTGCCCAGCGTCGTGCGTCGTCTCGGCGCAGGAAGGTCTCGCTGACGTAGCGACCCTTGCGACGGACTTGGACGCGCCAGGAACCGGATGAGAGCTTCGTGTAGGTGGCCATTTTTTCGTGTGCGCTCCGTGTGCACTGAGAGATCGAAACGTGGCGAAAAGGGTCGTATTCTGGCGTAAAGTGGCGTGGCCGCGCTTGCGACTAACGGATTGATGTTAAAGAAAAAATGCTGAAAAATCAAGAGCATAGACTGGCCGTGGCGCCGATGATGGACTGGACGGACCGGCATTGCCGGTTCTTCCATCGCCAGTTGACGAGCCGTGCGCTGCTTTACACCGAAATGGTGGTGGCCGACGCGGTCATCCAGGGCGCGCGCGATAGGCTGCTCGGTTTCGATACGGCGGAACATCCGGTCGCGCTACAGCTTGGCGGCTCGGATCCGACGAAGCTTGCCGAGGCAGCGCGCATCGGCGAAGCGTTCGGCTATGACGAGATCAACCTCAATGTCGGCTGTCCGTCCGACCGCGTTCAGTCGGGCACGTTCGGCGCCTGCCTGATGAAGGCGCCCGGCCTCGTCGCCGACTGCGTCGCCGCAATGAAGGCGACCGTGACAATCCCCGTCACCGTCAAGTGCCGCATCGGCGTCGACGAACAGGATCCGGAGCCGGCGCTGGATGCGCTGGCGAACGGGGTTTTCGCGGCCGGCGCCGACGCGCTGTGGGTGCATGCGCGCAAGGCTTGGCTGGAAGGGCTGAGTCCCAAGGAAAACCGCGACATCCCGCCACTCGACTATGACAGGGTCTATCGTCTGAAGGCCAAAAAGCCGAACGAATTCATTGGGATCAACGGTGGAATTCAGTCGCTTGAAGAGGCGCGGGCGCACCTCGATCATGTCGACGGCGCCATGCTCGGCCGTGCCGCCTACCACACACCAGCTATTCTGGCGGGCGTCGATGCTGCCTTCTACGACGCGATGCCCGAGGCGTTCGATTTCGCCGCGCTGATCGATGTCATGGCGGATTACGCGGCGCGCCACATCGAACGGGGCGGGCGGCTCGGCCATGTCACCCGCCATATGGTCGGGCTGTTCCATGGGCTGCCCGGTGCGCGCCGCTACCGCCAGATCCTGTCGACCGACGCAAACCGGCCCGGCGCCGGGCCTGACGTGCTGAAGACGGCTTTCGCAGCCGTCGAATTCGGTGGAGGAGCCGCCGAGGCGGCCTAAGCTCAATCCCGCAGGATCATGCGGTCGCCACGCACGTCGAAGCCTGACAGCGAGCCGATGAAATTCATGCCGAGCAGGCTCTGGCTCAGCATGCCGGGCGCCGCGACCATCACCGTCATGTCCTTGCGTACGATGCCGCCGATCGCCACCGCGTCGGTCTTGACCGCCGCGGCGCGCGCCATGCCGTTGGCTGTCGAAACCGGGATCGTGTAGTTGAGCGCGGCGGGGTTGAAGCCGGCGGCCTGCGCGTCTTCCGACGTCAGCACCGTGCTGGTCGCGCCGGTGTCGACAACGGCACGGACCGGGTTGCCGTTGACCAGGATGCGCGCTTCGAAATGGCCGTTGTCGGCCTTGTCGAGGGTCACGGTGGCGTGCCCGTCTTCGACACCAAGCGCCAGCGGGCTGCCGGGAACGAGGCCCGCGGTCACCCGGCTGGCGATGTCCTGCAGCTCGTATCGATACTGGTAGCCGGCGATCAGCGCCAGCACGATTGCCGCCCAGGTGCCGAGATTGCGGGCCATGTCGCCCAACGGGCGACCCGATCGCAGCAGGCCGGTGGCGATCAGGGCGCCGAAGGCGCCAAGCCAGATCAGCCGGCCAAAATCGTAATTCTCGACGCCAAGCGTGCTGCCGGAGGAATCGTTGAGCACAAGCAGGGCCGCCCCCACGCCGATCGCCGCCATCAGAATCCAGAACAGTCGGCTGCTCATCCGTGCCTCGCTAGAGCAATTCCAGGAAAAGTGTGAAACGGTCTTCCCACAGAAATTGCGTTAAAACAAAGAGTTAGAGCGTTTCACCGTTTCCGTGAAACGGTGAACTGCCCTAAAGTGCGTCGCGTTCGCGCGCCATGCGAGTGCGGCGCGTTTCGCGGCGCGGCCGGCGCTCGACCGTTTCCAGCCGGGCCGGCAGTTCGGCCATCACATTGCGGCGCGTTTCGGGCGTCATCCCCATCCAGGCGCCGATTTCCTCGCGCGTGCGGCCGCAACCGAAGCAGAAGCCGGTTTTCATGTCGATCGAGCAGACCAGGATGCAGGGGGATTCGATGGCCGTCATGACTTTCTCTTGAGGATCCCATTCGGAATCCCGAGTTTCCATCTCCACATGGTGCAACGGCAAAGCCAATGCAAGCCCTCGCGATAGCGCCTTCCCAAGCCATCTTTGCGGCAATCAAGGCGGATGTTTGGGAGAGGTTGTGCCGATCACGCAACGCGGCTATGCCGCTCACCAAATCCAGGAATGATTGCTCACGACATGACCAGCGCACTGCCTTTCGACGATTTTCGCAACCTGCTCGACAATCTGCCGGCAGCCGACCTCAAAGCCGAAGCGCGCGTGCGCACGCTGTTTGCCAAGTGCGACAAGCCAGCGCATTCGCTCGGCCGCATCGAGGACATCGCGGCGTGGCTTGCCGCCTGGAGCGGCCGGGCTCCGCCCGCGGTGACACGGCCGTTGATGGCGGTCTTTGCCGGCAATCACGGCGTGACCCGTCATGGCATTTCGCCGCGCCCGGTGGCGGCAACCGCCAACGCTGTCGAGCTTTGCGCCGCAGGGGGTGCGGCGATCAACCAGATCTGCATTGCCTATGATCTAGGATTGAAGGTGTTCGATCTTGCCCTGCATATCCCGACCGGCGATATCGCAGAGGATGCCGCGCTTGACGAGCGCGGATGCGCGGCGACCATGGCCTTCGGCATGGAAGCGATCGCGGGCGGCACCGACCTGCTTTGCCTCGGCGATCTCGGCGTTGGCAATTCCACCGTCGCCGCCGCCCTGTTTACCGCCCTGTTCGGGGGCAGGGGTGCCGACTGGGTTGGCCCGGGATCCGGCGCCGACGCGGCGATGCAGGCGCGCAAGGCGGATGTGGTCGATGCGGCGCTAGCCTTTCACCACGGCCATCTCGACGATCCGCTGGAAGTGCTGCGCCGCGTCGGCGGCCGCGAGTTGGCTGCGATCGCCGGCGCCATCCTTGCCGCGCGGATGCAGAAGATACCCGTACTGCTCGATGGTCTTGCCGCAACGGCCGCCGCGGCGGTGCTTTATATCGCGAACCCCGCTGCACTGGACCATTGTCTTCTCGCCAGCCTGTCGCCGGAGCCCGCGCACGCCAGGGCCGCCGAACTGCTTGGCTTCCGTCCGCTGCTTGACCTCGGCATAAGCCATGGCGAAGGGACAGGGGCTGCACTTGGCGCGGGCCTAGTCAAGGCGGCGGCGCTGACCAGTTCTGGCATGGCCGCGGCCGTTCGGGTCTAGGCACGCAGCTACCGCCGTCGCGCCGCCACCGCCGCGGTCGGCAGGGCAGGCAGTTCTTCCATCACCCGGCTCAGCGGGAAGATGGCGATCGCTTCGGTGCCCTCACGCAATTTGGAATGCAGTTCGAACTCGCCGCCATGCATGGCAAGCAGGCCTTGCACGATCGGCAGGCCAAGCCCGGTACCTTGTTCGGCGCTCTTGATGGCGATCGAACCCTGGCCGAAGGCCGAGAGCACGACCGGAATCTCGTCCTCGGGAATCCCCGGACCATTGTCCTTGACGGAGATGTATTGGCCTCCGCCCGCCGTCCAGCCGACGCGGACGCGGATTTCGCCGCCGGTGGCGGTGAATTTGATGGCGTTGGACAGAAGGTTGAGCGTGATCTGGCGCACGGCGCGCTCGTCGGCGAACAGCCGCGGCAATGTCTGTTCGAAATCCTGGATGACACGGATATCCTTGTTGCGCGCCTTCAGCTCCATCATATGGCAACAATCCTCGACGATGTTGAGCAACATCACCGGCTCTTCGTTGAGCTGGTAGCGGCCGGCCTCGATGCGTGACAGGTCGAGAATCTCGTTGATCAGGTCGAGCAGGTGCTGGCCGGAATCATGCACGTCGTGGGCGTAATCGCGATAGGTGGGATTGCTCATCGGCCCCAGCACCTCGTTCGCCATCACCTCGGAAAAGCCGAGAATGGCGTTGAGCGGCGTGCGCAATTCATGGCTCATCGAGGCCAGGAAACGCGACTTGGCCAGATTGGCATCCTCGGCCCGCCGCCGCGCCTCGTCCGACATGGATTTCGCTGTCTCCAGCTCGGCGATCAACGCATCCTTTTCGGAGCGGAACGACAACAGCATCAGCGAGGAGCGGTTGAGCTGACGGGTCACATAGGCGAAGAAAGGCAGCGACAGGACAAGCAGCCCGGCCATGATCGCCTCGACCGGCATCCACAGTTTGGTGCCGACGTAGGCATAGAGCGCCACCGGCACGGCGAAAGTCGCCAGCAGAGCGCCGCTCAGCGATGAGGCCGTGAGAGCCGTCCCGGCCATGGCAAAAAGCAGCACCACCGCCTTGACCACCTGGAACTGGTCGACCTGGCAGGCGCCGCAGCCGAGCAAGACGAACCAGGCCCAGCCTAAGCCGCAGAGGAAATGACCGACCAGAAATTCCCGTCGCGTTTGCAAGGGGTTAAGCTCGGCAGCTTCCGTGCGCTCGATGCGCCGTGCCATGAAGGCGACGATCGTATAGCAGGTGAGCGTGAACAACGCCCAGAGCCCGATCTCGTTGCCGACGCCGGCAAGCCGGCCGGCCGCGGCGATCGCCAGGACGAGCAGCGGGATCACCACAGCGCCGCTTGTCATGGCGCCGGCGTGGAGTTTCAACAATTCGCGGTCGAAATCGGGATTGCCTGCCTGCTGCGAAAGACGGTCGCGCGTCTTGCGCACCGCACGCGCGACATCGCTGTTGCGATGCCGTTTCCTGCGGTCCACAATGAACTTGTCCGCTGTGTTCGAGCGTTGCAAGGGCATCAAAAACTTCAATTATGCGTGCAGCGGTTCCAAGGTGTTAAGCTACGTTCGAATGATTAACCAACCGTTTGCCATATGAGCCGTTCCTGGTCGCCAAGGTCGCGCCAACGGTACGCGGCGCGGCGCCCGAGAAGCCTGTGGCGCAAGCTGCTGGACTATGGGCTGGCCATCATCATTCTGGGCCTGCTGATCCTGTTGGCGGCGCGCCTCGATCGGGTGGAGACGCGCCAGACACAAGGCGCTGCCATCATCAATGACGGCGATTCGATCACGCTCGGCACCGAGCGCGTCCGCTTGCGCGGCATCGACGCCCCGGAATACACCCAGACCTGCCGCAAAAACGGCGCCGATTATGCCTGCGGTACGCTGGCGCGCCAGTCGCTGGTGCGCCTGATCGCCGGCAGGCCCGTCACCTGCGCCGGCTGGCAGCGGGATCGCTATGGCCGGCTGCTTGGCGACTGCAAGGCCGGCGGCACCGACCTCAACCGCACTCAGGTCGAGGCGGGTTGGGCGGTTGCGTTTGGCGACTTCGAAAGCGAGGAAGCGACCGCCCGCGCGGCAAAGGTTGGTATCTGGGCCGGTACGTTCGATCAGCCGCAGGACTGGCGCGACAGCCATCACGGCGAGGTGGTGGAGCGAAAGCACGGCACGCTGGCGTCGATCGGCGACGCCGTGCGGGAGATTTTTCGCTTCTGGTAAGGCGTATCGGTTTGGAAGGAAAGGGAGGATCGAAATGAAGCTCTTCGACGGTGGCCGGGCGCCCAATCCGCGACGGGTACGCGTCTTCCTCGCCGAAAAGGGGATCACTGTTCCGCTGGTGTCCATCGACATGGGCGCGCTGGAGCACAAGGGCCAAACGGTGAGCTTGCGTAACCCTTTGCAGCGCCTGCCGGTGCTGGAGCTCGACGATGGCACCATCATCACCGAATCCGTCGCCATCTGCCGCTATTTCGAGGAGTTGCATCCCGAGCCCGCCCTGTTCGGACATGGCGCGCTCGGCAAGGCACAGGTCGAGATGTGGCAGAGACGAATGGAGTTCAACCTGCTCAACTGCGTTGCGCAGGCTTTTCGCCATATCCATCCGGCCATGAAGGAGTGGGAAATTCCGCAGATCCCCGAATGGGGCGAAGCCAATAAGCCCAAAGCAATCGAATTCCTGAAAATCCTCGACGGCGAGTTGGCGAACCGGGAATTCGCCGCGGGCGACAGCTATTCGATCGCCGATATCACCGGCCTGATCGCGATCGACTTCATGAAGCCGGCGCGCATCAAGGTGCCGGAAGAGTGCGCCAATGTCTTGCGTTGGCATCAGGCGATCTCCAGCCGGCCGAGTGCCGCCGCTTGAGCGTGGAACTGGACGACCTCGCAGCAACGGTCAGGGCCTGCCGTATCTGCGTCGAAAGTCCCCTCGGCAAGCCGCTGCCGCATGAGCCGCGGCCGGTGCTACGGCCCTCGTCCAGCGCCCGCATTCTTATTGCCGGCCAGGCGCCGGGAACCAAGGTGCACCTGTCGGGCATGCCGTTCACCGATGCCTCGGGCGACCGCCTGCGCAGCTGGCTCGGCGTCACCAGCGACGAATTCTACGACATCGAGAAATTCGCCATCGTGCCGATGGGCTTCTGCTTTCCCGGCCAGGATGCCAAGGGTGGTGACCTGCCACCAAGGCGCGAGTGTGCGCCGGCCTGGCGTGCGCCCTTGATGGCCTTGATGCCGCGGATCGACCTGGTGCTGACAATCGGCCTCTACGCGCAGTCCTGGCACATGGGCGCCGCGCGCCGGCCCTCGCTGACGGAAACGGTGAAGGCCTGGCGCGCCATCTGGGAGAGTTCCGTCGGCGCAAAGGTGCTGCCGCTGCCGCATCCGTCCTGGCGCAACAGCGGCTGGCTGAAGCAGAATCCGTGGTTTGAAATGGATTTGCTGCCTTTCCTGCGCTCGGAAATCCGCTATCGCCTTGGTTAGGCATTCAGCAAGAAATCACTCGCTTTCACGGCGATTGGCAGAATTTCTTTCTTGTGAAAGCCCCAAATAAAGGGGAATATAGCCAAACTATTCCTCAGGAGCCTCTAATGGACCGCCTCGATCGAAAAATTCTCCGCCTCCTGCAGGAGGACGCCACACTCGCGGTGGCCGATGTCGCCAAGAAGGTCGGCCTGTCGACCACGCCCTGCTGGCGCCGCATCCAGAAGCTCGAGGAGGAGGGCGTCATTAAGCGGCGCGTCGCCATTCTCGACCACGAGAAGGTCAATGTACGGGTCACCGTCTTCGTCTCGATCCGCACGAATTCGCATAGCCACGAATGGCTGCGCCGCTTCTCCGAGGTCATCCAGGAGTTTCCCGAGGTGGTCGAGTTCTACCGCATGAGCGGCGACGTCGATTATCTGCTGCGCGTCGTGGTACCCGACATCGCCGCCTACGACGCCTTCTACAAGCGGTTGATCGCCAAGATCGAAATCCGTGACGTGTCGTCGTCCTTCGCCATGGAGCAGATCAAGTACACCACCGAAATCCCGCTCGATTACATGGTGCTGGACAAGGAATCGGGCGCCAACGCCGCCTGAGCAACGGCTCAGTTCTTCTTCTTGTTGAGGAAACTCCAGGGCGAGTTCACCGGCAGGGTGACGGTGTCCGGCACGGTGTCGACGCCGACCACCTCTGCTTTGCGCACGCTGTAACCGGACTGGATGACGCTGACGCCATCCAGAATGAACAACTGGCTTTTCTCCATGTCCGGCTTCAGGGCACCGGTGACGGCGACCGGCTGGTAGGCTTGCGACATCTTGTAGGGATGGGCTGGCGTGACCAGCACGATCTGATTGGGCGGCGGCGTCGGCATGTGGCTGCATGCGCCGGTCCACGGCACCAGCAGGAACTGATAGACGAGGTCACCATCGCGATCGACCGGCAATGCATAGCCGGCTAATTTTATCGTCTTGTCCTGCAGACCTTGGGACAGCGTCTCGCCGTGATCGGGCAGTCTAGCCGCAATCATCGGCAGGCCGGCATCTTCGGCGATCGCTTGGCTCGCCGGGCGCAGATCCTTCCAGAAGATGTGCATGGTCTCGGCCGAAGCGCCGGCAGCGCCGAGAGACAGCGCGGCCGCGAGCGCCAGGATTGATTTGAAATGGTTCATGGCCGCCTTCCTTTGCGGGCGAGTAAAGACGCCGAGGCCAATGACGTCAATGCTCGAGCCGCATCACATGTCGGCGAGAACCGGCCATGCCGGCCTCGTGGAAGCCGCGCGAGGCAAACATGTCGCGAAAGCCCATGAAGCGGTAGCTCGGCGACGCCTCGGCCACGGGGTAGGCCTCGATGATGCGCGCGCCCTTGGCGAAGGCATGATCGATGGCTGCATCGAGCATGGCCGAAGCAAGGCCGCCACCACGCAACGCCCTCGGCACATAGAAGCAGACGATCGACCATACGCCTGTCTCGCTGTCATCCTGCTGCTTTGAAAGCCTGCGATAGGTCTCGCGGGGAGCGACCGAACACCAGGCAATGGTCCTGCCGTCGATCTCGGCGAGGATGCCGACCGGGGTCCCGGCATCGATGAGTGCCATCATCTGGCGCTTCTTCTCATCGTTCTGGATGTGCTCGCGGCCGGAGTGCCGACAGGCCATGCACCAGCAGTATTTTGGCGCACCCGGCTGCTCGAACAAGGTTTCGAAGTTGTGACGGGTCGCCACAGTCACTTCGGTGAAGCGGATATTGGCCAGGTCAGATTTTTCTGGCCGCGAGGCGTTCGAGCGTTTTGGCATTCGACAATTCCTTCACGGCATCCTTGCCGATCCAGCGCGTGGTCTTGTCTGGGGAGTCGGCGAGCTTCTGCGCCAGCGCCAGGGCAGGGGCGTAGAGGCTCATCGATCGCTTGCCGATCTGCCGCAGCGCCCAGTTGACGCCTTTCCTGACGAAATTGCGCTCATCGCCGGCATGGGCTTCGATCAAGGGCAGATAGGACAGGAACGTCGCGTCCGGCTCCTTTTTCAAATGCACGGCCGCCCATGCCAGCATGGCAAAGGCCGTGCGGCGAACGAATTCGCGCTCGTCGACCGCAAACTCCTCGATCAGCGTGCGCCAGAACGGTGTATCGACGAACAGGTCGGAGACGGTATCGACGACTTCCCAAGAATTGAAATCGCCAGCCCAGCGGCGGCATTCCCCGATGGTGATCTTCTTCGGTTCGCCGGTGAAAGCCGCCATCAGCCGCGCTTCACGAATGCCGCTGGCCCACAGCGCCAGGGATCGTTCGTGATTGCGCTTCAGCTTGCGCGCCAAGGGCCGCAAGTCCGTATTGCCGACACCAAGCGCAGTCGCGATGTTGATGCCGAACCGCGCCATGCCGGCGCGGTTTTCCTCTGTGCCGATCGAGCGCAGATGCGCGACGATGTCCTGCGCTGTCCAGCCTGGAGCGGGCAGGGACATGGCCGCCTACTTCTCGAGGCGCGCCAGCAGCGAGGACGTGTCCCAGCGCTTGCCGCCCATGGCCTGCACATCCTTGTAGAACTGGTCGACAAGTGCTGTCACCGGCAGTTTGGCGCCGTTGCGGTCGGCCTCCGCCAGGCAGATGCCAAGATCCTTGCGCATCCAGTCGACAGCAAAGCCGAAATCATATTTGCCGGCATTCATCGTCTTGTGGCGGTTTTCCATCTGCCAGGAACCGGCGGCGCCCTTGGAAATCACCTCGATCACCTTCTCGATGTCGAGCCCGGCCTTCTTGCCGAAATGGATGCCTTCCGACAGACCCTGCACCAGCCCGGCGATGCAGATCTGGTTGATCATCTTGGTGAGCTGGCCAGCGCCCGCCGACCCCATCAGCCCGACCATGCGGGCATAGGCGTCGATAACGGGCCGCGCTCTGTCGAAGGCAGCCTGATCGCCGCCGACCATGACGGTCAGCACGCCGTTCTCGGCACCGGCCTGGCCACCGGAAACCGGTGCGTCGAGAAACGAGAACCCGCCGGCTTGCGCAGCTTGCGCCAATTCGCGCGCGACTTCCGCCGAGGCCGTGGTGTTGTCGATGAAGACCGAACCTTTCTTCATCGATTTGAAGGCGCCCTCGGGACCCGTCGTCACCGAGCGCAGATCGTCGTCATTGCCGACGCAGGAAAAGACGAAGTCCTTGTCCTTGGCTGCCTCTGCCGGCGTCACCGCAAGGCTGCCGCCATGCTGGCCGACCCATTGCTCGGCCTTGGCCTTGGTGCGGTTGTAGACAGTGACGTCATGGCCGCCCTTGTTCTTCAAGTGGCCGGCCATGGGATAGCCCATCACGCCAAGACCGAGAAATGCCACAGATGCCATGAGCTCGCCTTTCAAACGGAAACGAAATTGCCGCGAAAGCTCTAGGCCCTGCGCTCAATTCGTCAAGACGCCTGCGGCCCGATCGACTGGTGCAGACGATATGGAAGCCCGTCAGCGCTTCAGGTGAATGGTGATCCGGCGCTCGATCCATTCGATCGCATGGCGCAACAACTCGACCATCACCAGGTACACCAAGGCAACCCAGATATAAGCCTGGATGTCGAAGGAATTGGCAAAGGCGAGTTTTGCATTGCCCATCAGGTCGTAGACGGTGATGATCGCGACGATGGCGGACGCCTTGACCATCAGGATCAGCTCATTGCCGTAAGGCCGCAAGGCGACGATCAGAGCTTGCGGCAGGATGATCTTGCGCAGCGTCTGCAGTTTGTGCAGGCCGAGCGAGGCGGCCCCTTCCCATTGGCCCCTGTGCACGCTTTCGATGGCGCCGCGCAGGATCTCGGCCTGGTAGGCGGCGGTGTTCAGCGCAAAGGCGAAGACGCCGCAGTTAAAGGCGTCCTTGAAGAAATCCCAAAGCCCGATCATCTGGAGTTCCGGTCTGAACGACCCCAGCCCGTAATAGACCAGGAACGTCTGAACCAGCAGCGGCGTGCCCCGGAAGAAATAGACGTAACAGTAGGCAAGACCGGACAGGATCCGGTTCCTGGACATACGCCCGTAAGCAACGGGCATCGACAGGACGGCGCCAAGCACCATCGAAATGGCGACCAGCGACAGGGTAACGCCCAGTCCGCGCAGATAGGCCGGCGCATATTTGGCGAAGAAGGCCGGGTTCCAGGCAAAGACGAGATAGCCGACGATGCCGAGGCCAAAGGCGATCCACAGGCACACCAGCGCGTAGCCGACGATGCGCGGTCGCGGCCAGCCGCGGGTCCGCGGTGGCGGCCGTTCGACCATGGCGGCGGTGGCGCTCATCGTTGTGCCTCCCGTTTGCCAAGCGAGCGCAAAATGGCACTGGTGGCGAAGGATGACACGACGGCCAGACCGAGAAAGACCAGAGCCGCAATACTGTAAAACAGGAAAGAATGCTTGGTGACGCGAGCCGCCACGCCGGCATTGCGCAATGTCTCGGCAAGACCGACGACCGAAACCAGAGACGTGTCCTTGAGCAGGCTGAGCCAACAGTTCTCGAGGCCGGGGAAGGCAATGCGCAGCAGCTGAGGCAGGACCACCAGGCGCATGGTCTGCCATTTGGACAAACCAATGGAATAGCCACCTTCATACTGCCCCTTCGGGATGGCGCGGAAGGCCGAGAGGAAAACCTCGCTGGCATAGGACGAGAAGATCAGCGACAGCACGATCATGCCGGCGACGAAGCTGTTGACGTCGATGGTCGCTTCGGGGCGGAAATACCGGATGAGATGCTGCAGCAGGATCGGCATGCCGAAGAAGAACAGAAAAAGCGTCACCAGTTCCGGCAGGCCGCGAAAGACCGTGGTGTAGATATTGGCGGCGAGGCGCAGCGACGGCTCCTCGGATTGCTTGCCGAGCGCAATGAAAAAGCCGATCGTCAACCCAATGGGGAGCGTCGCCAGCGCGAGCAGAACCGTTACAATGACGCCATAGGCAATGTCGTCGCTCCAGCCATCAGGTCCCCAACTGAGAAGTGTCCATATGCTTTGGGCTGGCATTGACAGGTCTTATCCCCACGGCGTTCCCAAGATGAATAGAAAGACGGCGGGGAATTTCCCCGCCGTCTGGATACTGCCTATCAGGACTCGGCGCCGAAGACGTCGAACTTGAAGTACTTGTCGTTGATTTCCTTGTATTTTCCATTGGCGCGGATGGCGTCGATGGCCTCATTGAGCTTGTTGACCAGATCGGTCTCGCCCTTGCGCACGGCAATGCCGGCGCCCGGCCCGAAGATCTCGACCGGTTGCGGCGACGGCTGGCCGAGAATCTTGCAGCAGGCACCATCAGGCGAGTCCAGCCACTGCTGCAGCACGACGATATCGTCCTCGATCGCGTCAAGACGACCATTGGCCAGGTCTGCCTGCTCCTCGGGGCTGCTCGGATAACCCTTCACTGTGCTGTCGGTGTAGGTCTTCGAGGCATAGTTGAAATGGGTGGTCGTCGTGGCGACGCCGATGGTCTTGCCGGCGAGATCTGCCTTGGTCACGCCCTTCAGCGTCGAGTCTTTCGGCACCGCGAGAGCCGAGGGCGTGTTGTAGTATTTGTGGGTGAAGTCGACCTTCTCCTTGCGCTCCGGCGTTATCGACATCGAGGCGACGATGGCGTCGAACTTGCCGGCCTGAAGTGCCGGAATGATGCCATCCCAATCCTGGGCGACGAAGGTGCACTTGACCTTCATCTGATCGCAAAGCGCCTGGGCGATGTCGATGTCGAAGCCGACGAGCTTGCCGTCGGAGGTGAGGTTGTTGAACGGGGGATAGGCGCCTTCGGTGCCGATCCGCAGGGTCTTTTCCTGGGCCTGGGCTACGCCGAGCGTCAGCAGCGCAGCCGATGCGGCGAGCGCGATACGCAGTGCAATACGCATGATAGTCCTCTCTTTATGGTCCCGGCCGTCGTTCCGAAACGGCTCTATGGGGCGGTGCTTTTGACCGCCCGCTGGGGCGATACTCCCACTCTTTCCAAGAAAAAAGCAACTGCAAAACCACCGAAATCGGCAATGGGGTTCTGCCGTTACGTTACATCTCAAGCAACGAGGCCGGTGGTGCGCTCGATGAAGTCGACTATCGATTTTACGTCGTCGAGGTCGAATGCCGGCAGGCTGTTGTCCGTGATGGCGAAATCGGTGGCGATGGCGACAATGTTGGGATCGCCCGCTGAAAGCGGCGTCCGGTCCTTCGCTTCCAGGCGCCGCGTTTCGATCTTGCGGTGGGATTCGCGCTTGTAGCCTTCGACCAGCACGATGTCGCACGGGGCGAGTCGCGAGAGGATGCTTTCCAGCGGCGGCTCATCCTCGCCACGCAATTCGTGCATCAGCGCCCAGCGGTTGCCGGACACGATCGCGACCTCGGTGGCGCCGGCCTGCCGATGACGGAAGCTGTCGGCGCCCGGCTTGTCGATGTCGAAATCATGATGGGCATGTTTGACCGTCGAGACCTTCCAGCCGCGCTGCACAAGCTCCGCGACCAGCTTTTCGGTGAGGGTGGTCTTGCCGGAGTTTTTCCAGCCGGTGATGCCGAAGATGTTCATGATGTCATGCTCTGCAACAGGCGCCCGGCCTCGGCAAGATCGTCAGGCACATTGATGTTGAAGAAAGGGTCGAGCCCTGTGGATTGCACGACCGGGAATTCGACCTCGACATGGCCATGGCGCTCGATGAAGGCCGAAACCCGCCTGTTGTCCTCATCGACCAGGAAATGTCGCAAGGCGTCGCGACACTTTGTCGGCCACAGCGCGAAGGTTGGGTGCCGCCGGCCGGCCGACGAAGCGACGGCGATCGAGCCGGGATGTTCGCCGGCCGCGGCCGCCAGACGATCGGCGAGATCAAGCGGCAGGAAAGGCGTATCGCTGGCGGCAGTGACGACCGCCTTGCAAGGTGTATTGGCAGCGGCCCATTCGAGGCCGGCCAGAATTCCGGCAAGCGGCCCGGCAAAGCCTTCGATCGTGTCGGCAAGCACGGGCAGTCCGAAACGGGAAAAGCGCTCGGGATCGCCATTGGCGCTCAGCGCAAGGGTTTCGATCTGCGGGCCAAAGCGCGACAGGACCTGGTCAAGCACGCTGCCGGAGCCAAGCGGCAACAGGCTCTTGTCGCCGCCTCCCATCCGCCTTGACTGGCCACCGGCCAGGACGATCCCTGCAATATCTCGCCTCATGCATCGAGCCTGTACGCCAGCCGCCGGAAATCACAAGACCCGGCTAGATTCCATCCGGCGCCATGGCCGGCCCGGTTGTTTCGGCGACGATCCTTCGCCGGCCGACCACACGCTCGCGATAGAGCGCATAGAGACCCGAGCCGACGACGATTGTCGCGCCGACGATCATCGGCATGTCCGGTATGTCGCCGAAGACGATCAAGCCAAGCAGGATGGACCACAGCAGCGCGGTGTAGCGGAACGGCGCGATGAAGGAGATCTCGCCCGAGCGCATCGCCATGATGATGAATTGATAGCCGATGAGCACCAGCACAGCCGCCAGCGCCAGCAGCGCCGTGCTTTTGCCGGTCATCGGCGTCCAGCCACCCATCGGCGACAACAGCACCGCGCCGACGACGGTCATTGCCAGCGCGGTGGCGGTCGAGACCAGCATGGTCGGTGTGGTTTGGGGGATGCGCTTGGTGGCGAGATCGCGCACGGTGCAGCAGGCAACGCTCGCCAGCGCCCAAAGGGAATAGATGGTGAAGCCGTCGAAACCCGGCCGCACGATGATCAGCACGCCGGCAAAACCGGTGGCGATCGCCAGCCAGCGCCGCCAGCCGACCGTTTCGCCGAAAAACAGCGCGGCACCCATCGTCACCGCCAGCGGCAGCGCCTGAAGAACGGCTGACACACTGCCGATCGGCAAATGGGCGAGCGCCACCAGGAATGACACGGTGCCGCCTGCTTCGCTCAGGACACGCATCGCCACCAGCGGCTGCAGCATCAGGCGCGGCCGCGAAAGCGCGCCACGTTGCCAGGCCAGCAGGCCGACGAAGAGCGTGGCAAAGGCCCCTCTGATCAGCATGACCTGCGCCATGTTCATCGATTGCGAAGAGTATTTGGTGATGGCGTCGTTGAGCGTGAAGCCAACCATCGCCACCATCATGAACAACGCGCCGCGAAGATTTGGGGAAAGAGGCAAGACATCTACCGGTTGCTTGGGCAGCAAGTCTGTAACAGCCCGCCACGAAACAGCAATGGCAAAGGGCTGGGCCAGGACCGGGCATCGTCATCGCCGGGGTGAAATCGATCCCGGATCCGGCGCGAAACCGATCCGGGAGGAGCCTTCGCCTGCCGGAAGCAGTACAGGCTGCCGATGTCTATTTCTTCGGCGTCAGCACTTCGGTGCCGTTGCCTTCCTTGCCGGCGATGGTCCACAGGCCATGCAGCGAGCCGTCATCCTCGACCTTGTAGACGACGAGGCCGATGTCCTTGCCCATGACATAGCCGGCGGAGAAAGCATCGTCGTTGCGCATGCAGATGCCGTCCGAAGAAGAGCCGCCGGTCTCCCAGTGGATCGCGCAAGTCGTCCCGCTGGTCAGTGTGATGGTGGCTTCGCCATCATATTTCGACCCGTCGAAATTGGTGCCGGCGACGGTGTAGGTGCCGCCGATCGATTGAGCAGCCGCGGGCACGGCCGCAAGGCCCAGCAATGCGAGAGAAAGAATGAGTTTGCGCATGGTGTATTCCCCCTATCAGCGAAGAGCCGCTTCGGGCGAAAGGCTAGGCCGGAACAAGCTGGCCGTAAATCCGGCGGCGGTTCGCGGACAAGACTTTTTCTGGGGTGTGATCGGAAATACTCACTGCCCCTTGAGGCTTCCGGCAATGGCGCCGACGAGCGGATCGTATTTCGACTTCAGGGCCGGCGGGTAATCGATCCAGACGGTGCGGATGACACCATCTCTGCCGAACAGGCGCCGCTCATAGAAGATCTTCCCATCCTTCATGCCCGACAACACCGCCCAGTTCTTGCCGATCTTGCCGTAGGTGACGGTATAGCCAGGTTCCTTGCTTGCCTTTTCAGCCGCGACAAAACCTTTCGGCGTGTCGTCATCGACGTTGAGGATGCCGGAGCAGGTCAGGCTGGCGCCGTCCGTGCTCAGCCAAACCTGTCCGTCGCCATTTTCCGGCTCGGGCTGACGATCGGTGAATATCTCATCGGGAAAGGTGCAGACGGTACCGAAGCGCGCATTCACATAGGTGAAGGGCTTGGCGTCTGCAGTTGTTGTGGCTGGCGTCGCCAAGGACAGAATTGTGGTCAGCGACGACAAGCCGATACGATAAAGACGCAGCACGATGCCCCCTTTGGCCTTGTGACCAAAGATGACCTTGCACCAAATCGCAGAAAAAATCAGCCGCCGGTGACGCTCATATGTCTGGACACCGAAGGACGGCTGGTGCGGCGATCGATGATGAAATCATGGCCCTTCGGCTTGCGGCCTATGGCCTCGTCGATGGCGTCGCTGACAAGTTCGTTGCCTTCGGATGCACGCAACGGCGCACGCAGGTCGGCGGCGTCTTCCTGGCCAAGGCACATATAGAGCGTGCCGGTGCAGGTCAGCCGGACGCGGTTGCAGCTTTCGCAGAAATTATGCGTCATCGGCGTGATGAAACCGAGCTTTCCGCCGGTCTCGGCGACGTTGACATAGCGGGCAGGGCCACCGGTCTTGAAGGGAATGTCGGTCAGCGTGAACTGGCGCTCCAGTGAGGCGCGCAGCAGCGACAGCGGCAGATACTGGTCGGTGCGGTCGGCGTCGATCTCGCCCATCGGCATGGTTTCGATCACCGTCAGATCCATGCCGCGGCCATGCGCCCAGCGCATCATGTCGGGCAGTTCGGCGTCGTTGAAATCCTTCAGCGCCACCGTGTTGAGCTTGACCTTCAGCCCGGCCGCCTGCGCGGCATCGATGCCTTGCATGACCTTGTCGAGATGGCCCCAGCGCGTGATCTGGTGGAACTTGTCCGCATCCAGCGTGTCGAGCGAGACGTTGATGCGCTTGACGCCGCAATCGGCGAGCTCGGCGGCGAAGCGCGACAGCTGCGAGCCGTTGGTGGTCAGCGTCAGTTCTTCCAGCGCGCCGCTATAGAGGTGGCGCGAGAGCTGGCGCACCAGATGCATGATGTTCTTGCGCACCAGCGGCTCGCCGCCAGTGAGGCGCAGTTTTCTGACACCCTTCTCGATGAAGACGGTGCAGAGCCGGTCCAGCTCTTCCAGCGACAGCAGGTCCTTCTTCGGCAGGAAGGCCATGTCCTCGGCCATGCAATAGGTGCAGCGGAAATCACAGCGGTCGGTGACCGACACTCTGAGATAGCTGATCGTGCGACCGAAGGGGTCGATCATGTTCATGTTCGAGCGTTTCCGTGGCCGCTACCGGCGCCGTTATATACAGCTATGTGATACGATCCAGCCCGCCATTCAAGATACCGCGTCTCGATCTTTGGTAACATCCCGGAGCCGACACGGTATGTCGGTTGTTCTATCAGGACTTTTCCCCTTTCGCGAAGCGGCGTAGGGAAGGGCAATCGACATGGGATCAACAGCATGACCGCGCCAAAAGAACTCCGGGTCTCCAAGGACCGCAAGCTGCTGTCGGTCACCTTTCCCAATCACCAGCCATTCGAACTGCCTGCGGAGCTTCTGCGCGTCGCCTCGCCATCGGCCGAGGTGCAGGGCCATTCGCCCGACCAGCGTGTGACGGTTCCCGGCAAGCGCAACGTGGCCATCCTGAAGATCGAGCCGGTCGGCAACTACGCGGTTCGCATCACCTTCGATGATTTCCACGACACCGGCATTTTCACCTGGAATTACCTGCACACGCTCGGCCACGAAAAGGATGAGCGCTGGAACGCCTATCTGGCGGAGCTTGCCGAAAAAGGGCTGAGCCGCGATCGCTAGAACCCGCCGCTGTCGTCAAAACGTCATCGATGTGGGGTAGCGCCGGCAAAGGTTCGGAGACGAAGAAGATGTCGCTCATCACCACGGTTGAACAACTCGAGGCGCTCTACGGCGTTCCAGGCGAAACCTCGCTGGTCAAGGAACTCGACCACGTCATTCCCGAATATGCCGCCTTCATAGAGGCCTCGCCTTTTGTCGCGCTTGCCACCAGCGGACCGGAGGGGCTGGATTGTTCGCCGCGCGGCGATGTCGCCGGCTTCGTGCGTATCGTTGATCCGAAGACACTGATGATGCCGGACCGGCGCGGCAACAATCGCGCCGATTCGCTGCGCAACATCATCCGGGATCCGCGCGTCGGGCTGCTGTTCCTGGTACCGGGCTCGGGCACGACGCTGCGCATCAACGGCCGCGCGCGCATCACCACGGACGCCGAACTTTGCGCATCCTTCATGGTCGACGGCATGGCGGCGCGTTCGGTGACCGTCATCGACGTCGATTCGGTCTTTTTCCAATGCGCCCGCGCCATCGTGCGGTCGGAGCTTTGGAACCCGGCAAAGCATGTCGATCCGAAATCGCTGCCGACGCCGGGAAAGATCCTGGAAATCACGAGCCGCAAGAACATCGACGGCGAGGCCTACGACAAGGAATGGCCGGAGCGGGCGAAGAAAACCATGTGGTAGCCGGTGCACCGATATTCAGGGGAGGCTGGCCTGAATCTTGGCACACCTTGGGTGTCAGGCTTCCTTCAGCACCTCATAGATCTTGCGCATCTGCTCGCCGATCATGTCGCACTGCTCAGGCGTCGACTGGCTCATCGCCTTCTCGATCAGCGCCATGTGCACTTTCAGCGCCTGCATCAGCAGCGCCTCGCCAGCCTCGGTCAGAGCGAGCCTCAGGATGCGCTTGTCCTTCTCGTCGCCTTCGCGGCGCAGCAGGCCGCGCGTCTCCAGCTGTGGCAACAGCATGGTGATGTTGGAGCGGCCAACGAGCAGCTTGCGGGCAAGGTCGTGCTGCGACATGCCGGGATGGCGGTAGAGGTTCATCAGCACGTCGAGCTGCGCCGGCTTCAGGTCCAGTGGCGCGAGTTTCACCGCCAGCGTACGCTCCAGCACATGGCAGGCGCGCGCCACCGCGACCCAGTTGCGAAAACGCGGGTTATCCCAGGGTAGCTCTTGTTTATTGTTCATCTTTGAACTATTATGTTCATGCTTGAACGTATGGATGGATTCTCACTATGGCATCAATCGGGCTGAAGGTCATCCGGAGCGTATTTGGTGCGGCCGAACATATTGCGCCACGCATCACCGGGCGCGCGGCTTTCGAACTGTTTTGCCGCACGCCGAGCACAAGGGCGCTGACCGACGGCGAGCGCCGCGCCATCGGCCGGGCCGCGGAGTTCATGACCGAGGCGCGCCATCATCGGCTGAAGACGGCAACCGGCTGCGTCATGGTGCACGAATTCCGGCCGGAGCCGGGCAGGGCCGCACTTGGCACTGTGCTAGTCGTTCATGGCTGGCGTTCGCGTACCGAATATATGCGCGCCTTGATCGAGGGCTATCGCGCGGCCGGCTACAGGGTCGTTTCGCTGGACCTGCCGGGGCACGGCCATTCACAGGGCCGGCACCTGAACATGGTCAACGCGGTTGACGCGGTGCGGGTCGCCGGCGAATGGTTCGGCCCGTTTGCCGCGGCGGTTGGTCATTCCTTCGGCGGCGCCGTCGCCGCCAATGCCATTGCCGGTTCGGTCAAGAACATTCCGCCCCTGGCGGCCGGACGTCTCGTGCTGATCGCCGCACCGAGTTCCTTGCCGGCGATCTTCGCCGACTTCAGCCGCATGCTCAATGTCGGGCCGCGCTCACAGGTGGCGATGGCGGACCGCGTCCAGCATCTGTCCGGCCGGCCGCTGCACGAATTCACCGGCGACCGCCAGCTCGCCCAGGCGCCCGTTCCAACCCTGGTCATCCACGCGCCAGATGATCGCGAGGTGCCCGCCGAGCACGCGAAACGCTACGCCGGCGCCGGCGGTCATGTGCGGCTGCATTGGGCCGACGGGCTTGGCCACCGCCGCATTCTGGCGGACAAGGGCGTTGTCGCGAGCGCCGTTGCCTTTGTGGCGGAGCACCGCGAGTCGTCGCGGCTGCACTGAAGTCGCAATTCCCGTGCCATGCATGTCGTTGTCTCAAAACCGGGACCACTTTTGAGCGACATGCATAGGGCTACTTCTTCTTCTCGCCGGGTTCGACCGGCAGGCCGGCCGCCTTCCAGGCGGTGTAGCCGCCAAGGATGTGCTTGACCGGGGCAAGTCCCATGTCCTGAGCCGTCTTGGTGGCGAGCGCCGAACGCCAGCCGCCGGCGCAGAAGAACACGAAGCTCTTGCCCGAGGCGAAGAATGGCTTGTGATAGGGGCTTTCGGGATCGATCCAGAATTCCAGCATGCCACGCGTGACATGTTTGGCGCCGGGAATCCTGCCGTCGCGCTCGACCTCGCGTGGGTCGCGCAGGTCGACGAAGATTGTGCCTTCGTCCTCGAGCAGCCCTGCGGCTTCCTCAGGCGAAACCACTTCGATCTCGGCGTTGGCTTCGTCCAGCAGTTCGCGATAACCCTTTTTCACTGTTGTCCCTCCCGGCCTTGCTGGCAGGTCGGAATTTCGAGCACAACAGCCCGCGTTTGTCACGCTCTGTCGGGACCTGCCAGCGTCTGCCATGCAGCCATCGCCCCGGTGACGGTCGCCATCAGCGCGCTACACGACGCGCCATCGCGTGCCTGGATCGACATGCCGTGCTGCACCGTGGCGTAGAAGGTCGCCACGCCATCGCAGTCGAAGCCGGCAGGCAATTCGCCCTCGGCCACGCCGCGCTCCAGGCGTTCGCGCAAGGCCGTCAGATTTTCGGCGCGGCGGCGGCGCAAATCCGTGCAGATAGCACCGCTGCTCGAGTCTTCATGCAGTGCGCCCAGCGCAATCAGGCAGCCCTGCGGGCGATCGGTCTGCGAATAGGCCTTGGCTGTCCGCCGCAGAAAATTCTCGATCGCCTGGCATGCCGTCGGCGCCTCGTCCAAGGCGGCCCATATCTCGGTTCCTTCGGCTTGCGTGTAATATTCGGTCGCTTCGAGAAACAGCGCCTCCTTGCTGCCGAAGGCGGCGTAGAGACTGGGCGAATTGATACCCATCGCCGTCGTCAGCTCGGCGATCGACGTACCCTCATAGCCCTTGGCCCAAAACAGCTCCATCGCGCGCCGCAGGGCAGCGGTTCGATCGAAGGTGCGGGGACGGCCTCTTTCCGACATGGTCTTCTTTTCTGTGTTGATCGATACATAAATGAGTTGACGCGGTCGAACAAGGCTGCCAGATATTTATGTATCAATCACTACATAAATGGAGAAACACATGTCTTCCAGCAAACTGAACGGCAAGGCCGCACTCGTCACCGGCGGCAGCCGCGGCATTGGGGCGGCGATTGCGCGAAGGCTGGCGGCCGATGGCGCCAATGTCGCGCTGACCTATGTGCATGGCGAGGAACAGGCCCGCGCGGTCGTCGCCGAGATCGAGGCCAAGGGCGGCCGCGCCGTCGCGCTCAAAGCCGACAACCGCGATGCCGAGGCGATAGACAAGGCCGTCGAAGATGCCGTCACGGCATTCGGTCGGCTCGACATATTGGTCAACAGTGCCGGCATCTGGCGGGCGGCACCCATCGACACATTGTCGTTAGCCGACTTCGACGAGACCATGTCGGTCAATCTCAGAGCCCCGTTCATCGCCTCGAAAGCGGCTGCGGCACATATGGGCGAGGGCGGCCGGATCATCTCGATCGGCAGCAATCTCGCCGAACGCGTCACCGACACCAGCCTCGGCGCCTATTCCGCCAGCAAGGCGGCCCTAGTCGGCTTGACCAAGGCACTCGCACGCGACCTCGGTCCGCGCGGCATCACCGCCAATGTCGTCCATCCCGGTTCGACAGACACCGACATGAACCCGGCGGATGGACCGCATGCCGAGCACCAGCGCCGGAAGATGGCGACGCCGCGATTCGGCAAGGCCGATGACATCGCCGGCATGGTTGCCTGGCTTGCCGGTCCGGAGGGGCGTTTCGTCACCGGCGCCGCGTTGACGATCGATGGCGGCGCCAACGCCTGAATTTGGGGCGTTCTTCAGGCTGGAGCGAAGCACCCGCACTCCAGCCGTCACGATCTTGTGAAACCGTTCTGCAACAGGCTTTCCAAAATTTATGAAAGCTTAACGAAATCGGTATGAATCGGTATAGTCGCGCCTTACATCCGCCATGCGGTGAGCGAGACGGTCTTGCGTGCGGAACGGGAACCGGTTGCGACCGGAGCGGGTGATCCATGAAATTCCTCGGTAAGAAAGCAACCGCGATGCCGCTTGTGGCGGTCGCGGCAACGCTCGCCCTGGGCGCGCCTCAGGCAGGTGCCCAGGGGCTGTTCGACATGCTGTTCGGCGGCGGCGTCAGGCATGAGCCGCAGGGGGAATTTCCGCCTCCGCCAAAGCACAAACCCAAAGCCCCGGCCGGCGGTGGCGGCGGCGCGAAGATCAGCAGCCCGTCCTATTACACCTACAAGGCTGACAAGCTTGTTCGCGTCGACTTCTCGACGCTGTCCGCCGCGCCCCAGCCGGCGACGCCGCAGGACGCGGCGTTCGTTCCGTCGGCCACCGGGGCTGCTTTCCACGATGCCATTGCAAGTCTCAGCGACTACGAACTCTATGCCGAGCCCGACATCGCCAAGGCACTGATCGCCTACTACTCGGCCAATCCGGACTTCATCTGGGTGAACGGAACCACCCTCAACAACCGCGCCCAGGATGCGGTACGGGTGCTGGGCGAGGCCGCGAGCTATGGCCTGACGCCCGCCGACTACACCGTCGATGTGCCGGCCACGACTTCGGCTTCATCGGATGACGCGGCCAAGCTCAGGGAACTCGTGCGCTTCGAGATGGCGCTGTCGGCGCGCGTCTTGCGCTACGCCCATGACGCCCAGAACGGCCGTGTCGAGCCCAACCGGATGACCGGCTATTATGATTTTCCGGCCAAGCCGCTCGACATGGTCGGCGTGCTGAAGACGCTGGCGCATACGCAGGAAGTGCGCACCTACCTCGAATCGCGGCATCCGCAGAATGCGGAATATCAGGCGCTGCGCGTCGAACTGGAGGCCCTGCAGGCCAGTGCGGAAAATGAGATCGTCGTCGATCCCAAGCTGCTGCTGAAGCCGGGCGAGACCAGCCCCGAACTGCCGAAGCTGCTGTCGCTGATCGCGCGCAATCTCGATGATGACATGGGCGGCGCCTATGGCGAGCTCCTGTCGCGGCTGGCCACCAGCGAGGTCTACGTGCCCGAGCTGGTGCCGCTGATCAAGGCGGTGCAGGTGAAGGAAGGCATGAAGGGCGACGGCGTCATCGGTCCGCGCACCGTCGCCTTGCTGGCCGGCACGTCGAAGGCCGACAGACTGCTCAAGGTGCAGGTGGCGCTGGAGGAACTGCGCTGGCTGCCTTCCGATCTCGGCAGTCCGCGTGTCTTCATCAACCAGCCGGCGTTCACCGCGAGCTACATCGACAATGGCGAGGAGAAGCTGAAGACGCGCGTCGTCGTCGGCCGGGTCACCAACCAGACGGCCTTCTTCTACGACCAGATCAAGCAGGTCGACTTCCATCCCTATTGGGGCGTGCCGCAGTCGATCATCGTCAACGAGATGCTGCCCAGGTTGCGCAGCGATCCCGGCTATCTCGACCGGGCCGGCTACGAGGTGACGGATTCGCGTGGCAAGCGCATTCCCTCGTCAGCGGTCAATTGGGGCGCCTATGGCGCCAACATTCCCTACAGCGTGCGCCAGCAGCCGAGCGAGGCCAATGCGCTGGGCGAACTGAAGATCCTGTTCCCCAACAAGCATGCGATCTACATGCACGACACGCCGCAGAAATCGTTCTTCAAGCAGGACATGCGCGCGCTCAGCCATGGCTGCGTGCGCCTGCAGGACCCGCGTGGCATGGCGGCGGCGGTGCTCGGCACCTCGGTCGACTATGTCGCCGAGAAGCTGAAGCACGGCCATTCGACCGAGGATGTGACGCGCAAGATTCCGGTCTATGTCGCCTATTTCACCGCCTGGCCCGACCTGTCCGGCAAGGTCGAGTATTTCAACGACGTGTACGATCGCGATACGCGGCTGAAGCAGGCCCTGGACGCCACCGAGGCCGTGCGCTCGCCGTCGAGCTGATCGTTCAAAATTGCGAGAATGGGCGGCGGAAACCCGCCTCCCGCCCGGCGATCAGCCAGTAGATCAATCCGGCGACAAGGCCGGCGGCGGCAATGATGCCGATGTCGGCCCAGCGCTCGGGATCCATATCCTCCGACGGAACCGGCCAGATCAGAAAGAAACCGCCGGCGGCGGCAGCGGCGCCGAAGACCATGTGCATCAGGGCATTGCGCAGCGAAAAGAACTCGGCGATCAGCGCGAAGATCAGCGTCTGCAACCCGGTCACGACAATGGTCAGGAAGTAGACGAACATGCCGAGCGGCGGCACCACCAGGACGGCGATCGGACTGACGCCCATGATGTCGAAATAGGCCGGCGCGTTGGGCAGGGAACTGAGCGCGGCGTAGATCGCCGCCACGGCGACCAGGCCGACCAGCACGGCGACCAGATAGCCGGCCAGCATCATCAGGACGCGCTTCATCACATACTTGGCCGTCGCCATGCCCATCCCCCATGCGGCGCAGTCAACTGTATTAGTCAGCCATCAAAGAAGATCCAGCGCAAGGGCAGACACGGAGCGGCCCGCTTTGGCGGGCTTCGATCAGGCGCCGCCGCACAGATGCTCGGAGTCCGGCAAGGCCCAGGAACCTTTCGCAACCAGATCGATCGAATAATAAACCCGGCCACGGTCGTCATCCCTGGGACAGTCCCTGGGAATCGCGATCAGGCACATCACGACGGGTTCGCCGACCTTCGAGGCGGCCAGGCCCGGTTCGCGATCATAGGAGACGGCACCGCCGCCATTGGTGAACGTCGCGGCGCTGCCCGCGTCGGGCGCGGCTGTTTCCAGCGGATCGTCGCCAAGCCGCGTGGTCAGCGTCTTGATGTGGGTGGACGCGCATTGCCCGACGGCCGAGGGCAGGGGCTGATCGCTGTTGCCGGGGTTGCGCGCGGCTGCGTCCAGCGCCTTCTTGCCGATCAGGGCGATGTTGTAGTCCTGCACCCATGATGGCGCATTGCCATAGGTCTGCAAGGCGTTGTTCAGCGCGCTGACGATGCAGGCGGTATCGCTCTTGCAGGCGTTGCGGTCGGCAATCAGCCCGCGGGCGATCTTGCGCTTGTCACCGCCGAAGGCCGGCTCGAATCCCTTGTAGGCCTTGGCGACCAGCAGATCGATCGCCGACAGCTGCGGATCGGCGCAGATCGCCTTCTCCGCCGGCAGGCTGGCCTTGGCGCAGTCGAAGGATGGCCCGTCGGCCCGCGCCGAAGGCGCCGCAAGCGTGCCGCCGGCGAGGATGATGGCGAGCGCAAGCAGGAAATCGGTTCGAACGGAAAATCGCATGACTGCCCCCAAGCCAACAGGATTGCCCAAGGCGCTGCCCGCGCCTGGTGTGCATATCACACGCCAAGGATGGACAATTTGCGGCAATCAGGATTGGCGCGTTCAGGCGCGCGGAGAAAACGGGCAGACCGTCGAAATGAAGAGTCTCTGCCGGCGGCTTTTACTTAGGCTCGGCCGTCACTGGATCGTAGGTGATTTCGACTTTCGCCTTGTCCGACGTGTAATAGGTGACGGTGTAGGCGTCCTTGTCCCAGTCGACCTCTTTCACATAGCGAAAGCCGTCGCGCTGTTCGACCTTGGCGATGATCTCCGACAGCTTCTTGGCGTTGGTCGGCGGCAACGGCTTGTCGTCCGCGGCCAGAGCAGGTCCGGCGACGAGAAGAACGGCGACGCTGGTTGTGACGAGAAATCTGGACATGGTTTTCCCTCAAGTTTCGATGGACAGAAACTCGCAGGTGTCTCGGTTGGTTCCGGATGGGACGCCTTGCGTGCCAGGCCATGTCCGCACAAGTTGCAATTCGCTGCGCAGCTGCCAACAGAGCATTGGCGGACTGCCAACAGAGCATTGGCGGACTAAGGCTGGAAAACCATTTGAAAAGATGGTGGGCGATGCAGGGATTGAACCTGCGACCCCACCCGTGTGAAGGGTGTGCTCTCCCGCTGAGCTAATCGCCCGCTCGTTGCCCGAAGGCCAAGCGAGCCGCGATATAAGGGAGGCCGGCCGGTTAAGTCAAGGCGCTGTCTGGCGTTCTTGCAGAGATCGGATTCTGCGCCATTTCGGGGCCGTCCCGACGATATTCTCGTTGCTTTCCGCTCAGTGCCCCGCCGCGCGGATCAGCCGATCCGCCAGGTCCACGGTCAAAGCATCGAAATGCGAGATGATCGCCGAGGGCTCGAATTCGCGGACATGCCGGTCGGTGTAGCCGAAATCGACCGCCACCACCGGAATGCCGGCGGCCTTGGCGGTGTCGATGTCGGTTTGCGAATCGCCGACCATCAGAGCGTGGTGCGGATCGCCGCCGGCGAGCCTGATGGTTTCGGTCAGGTGGCGCGGATCGGGCTTGCGGAACGCGAACGTGTCCTGGCCGGCGATGGCCGCGAAATGCCTAGCCAAGCCGAGCGCTTCGATCAGCGCCAGCGAGTTGGCCTCGTATTTGTTGGTGCAGATGGCCAGGAGGTAGCCCGCCTTCTCGAAGCGCGCGATCGCCTCGACGACACCGGGGTAGGGGCGGGATTTGCCGGGGATGTTGTCGGTGTAGTGATCGAGGAACAGTTTCAGCAGCCGGTCATGCTCGGCGACGTCGAGCGAGCGCTGCTGGGCGGCGTGCGCCCGCTCTATCATCACGCGGCCGCCATGGCCGACGAAGCGCCTGAAGCCGGCCTCGTCGACAGCCGTGAGTTCGCTGGCGGCCAAGCTGTGGTTGAGGCTGTCGAGCAGGTCCGGCGCCGTGTCAATCAGCGTTCCGTCGAGGTCGAACACGATGATCGGGCGACTCATGATCCATCCTGCGCAGGTTTGTGCATTGGCAGGCGATAGCGGCTGTGGCGCGTCAAGGCAAGCAAAGCGGTGTACAGGCGCCCAACGGTCAAAGGCTTTGACCACGGTCAAAAGCTTTGACCCGGCCGGCAAAAATGCTAGGAGCCCGAAACACAAGGTTCCCCGGGGCAGCAAGCGGCATGGATGCAAGACAGTTGAAGGTCGAGGCCGCGCGGGCCGCCCTTGCCCATGTCAGCGACGGCATGCGGCTCGGCATCGGCACCGGCACCACGGCGGAAGAGTTCGTACGGCTGCTCGCCGACAAGGTCGCCACCGGCATGACCGTCATCGGCGTGCCGACTTCCGAGCGCACCGCAGCACTTTGCCGCGAGCTTGGCGTGCCGCTGTCGACGTTGGAGCAAACGCCCGAGCTCGATCTTACGGTCGACGGCGCCGACGAGGTCGACCCGGAACTGACCCTGATCAAGGGCGGCGGCGGCGCGCTGCTGCGCGAGAAGATCGTGGCCGCGGCCTCGCAGCGCATGATCGTCATCGCCGACCGGTCGAAGTTGGTCGAGACGCTCGGCCGTTTTCCGCTGCCGATCGAAGTCAACCAGTTCGGCCTGCGCGCCACCGAGATCGCCATAGCCAAGGCGGCTGCGGAACTCGGCCTTTCCGGTCCGATTACATTGAGGATGACGGGAAGCCAGGCTTTTGTTACAGACGGCGGTCATTTTATCCTCGATGCATCTTTTGGCCGCATTCCGGATACAAGAGCGCTTTCGAATGCTCTCCACGCCATTCCGGGCGTGGTCGAGCATGGTCTTTTCATCGGGCTGGCGTCAGCGGCCATCATCGCCGGCGGCGACGGTATCCAAACCGTCCATGCCGCCCGAAAACCAGGGAGTTCTACCAACCATGATGTTGCATAACCGGGTTCGCGGCCTTTGCGTCGTTCTGGCGGCTTCGGCCGTTTTCGCCTTGTCGTCGCCGGCGTTTTCGCAGGATGTCACCGAATCGCACCTGAAGGCTGCCCGTGCCGCGGTCGCGGCGATCCATGCGACCGATCCGTTCGACAGCATCCTGCCGCAGGCTGCCGCCGCGCTCGAATCGCAGCTCATCCAGAAGAACCCGGATATGCAGGAGCTGATCGGCAAGACGATCAGCGAAAAGGCTTTGGCATTGGCGTCACGCCGCGCCGATCTCGAAAAGGAAGCGGCGCTTGCCTATGCGAAGGTGTTTTCCGAAAAGGAACTCAACGATATCGCGGCCTTCTACAACTCCGACTCCGGCAAGAAGCTGCTCGACAGCGGCCCGACCGTGACGCGTGATCTGGTCAAGGCGGCCGACATCTGGCAAAACGGCCTTGGCCGCGACCTCGCGCAGCAGGTCGGCGAAACGCTGGCCGCGGCCGCCAAGGCAAAGGCCAAGGCTGCCCCTGCGCCCGCCGATGGTGCCGCTCCGGCCGACAATGCGGCTCCGGCGGACGGCGCCGCGCCCGCGGACGGTTCAGCACCGGCCGACGGTTCAGCTCCCGCCGACGGCACGCAGAACTGATCCTGCGTTTTCAAATGCGGCCTTGCGGCCATCTGTGAAGCCCGGCTTGTCCGGGCTTTTCTTTTGGCCTTTGGCGGCCTACCTGTCACTCACATTTCCCGACATTCAAGGAGCTGCCTCATGGCCGGTTATGACTATGATCTTTTCGTCATCGGCGGCGGCTCCGGCGGGGTGAGGGCGGCGCGCGTTGCCGCCGCACTCGGCAAGCGCGTCGGCATCGCCGAGGAATACCGTTTTGGCGGCACCTGCGTCATCCGCGGCTGCGTGCCGAAAAAACTCTACGTCTACGCCTCGCAATTTCCGGAGCATTTCGCCGATGCCGCCGGCTATGGCTGGACGGTGCCGGAAGCCAGTTTCAACTGGCAGACACTGGTCGCCAACAAGGACCGCGAGATCAGCCGGCTGGAGGCGATCTACAAGAAGAATGTCGAGGGCTCAGGCGGCGAGACCTTCCATTCGCGGGCGATGATCGTCGACCCGCATGTCATCCATCTTCTTGGCGAGGACAGGACCGTCACGGCCGACCAGATCCTGATCGCCACCGGCGGCCGTCCGGCGGCGCATCCGGCACTTCCCGGTCATGAGCATTGCATCTTTTCCAACGAGGCTTTCGACCTCAAGGAACTGCCAAAGGCGATCATGATCGAGGGCGGCGGCTATATCGCGGTGGAGTTCGCCAACATCTTCCACGGGCTCGGCGTCGACACCACGCTGGTCTATCGCGGTAAGGAAATCCTCAGCCGCTTCGACATGGACCTGCGCCGCACGCTGCACGAGACCATGGAAAAGAAGGGGATAAGGATCCTCTGCCATGCCGTATCGGAGTCGATCCGCAAGCGGCCGGACGGCCGGCTCGACGCCCTTCTCACCAGCGGCCAGACGCTGACGGTGGACCAGGTCATGCTGGCCATCGGGCGCATCCCCAATACCGAGAATATGGGCCTGGAAGGTATCGGCCTCGAGATGACCCAGGCCGGCGCGATCAAGGTGGACGAGTACTCCCGCACCAACATCGACAATATCTGGGCGATCGGCGACGTCACCAACCGCGTGCAGCTGACACCGGTGGCGATCCACGAAGCGATGTGCTTTGTCGAGACGGCGTTCAAGGGCAACCCGACCGCGCCCGACCACGAAACGATCGCGACCGCGGTCTTCTCGCAGCCGGAAATCGGTACTGTCGGCCTCTCCGAGGATGAGGCCGTGAAGCGTTTCGCCGATGTCGAGATCTATCGCGCCAGCTTCCGGCCGATGCGGCATACGCTGTCGGGCCGCGACGAGAAGATGCTGATGAAGCTGGTAGTCGACGGCGCTTCCCGCAAAGTGCTCGGCGCCCACATATTGGGGCCGGATGCCGGCGAAATGGCGCAGCTGCTCGGCATTCCGCTGAAGGCCGGCCTGACCAAGGATGATTTCGATCGCACAATGGCCGTGCACCCGACCGCGGCGGAAGAACTGGTCACCATGTACAAGCCGACCTACCGCGTGAAGGACGGCCAGCGCGTCCAGTGACGGGCATGGTTTGCTCCAGGCAAGCCTGAAAGGCGGAAGCCGCCGCCGGCCATGGCCAGCGGCGGAAACAGCAATGCGGCTACAGCAGCGTGCCGCGCAGGATGACCAGCGCCACCGAGAAATAGATCACCAGCCCGGTGACATCGACCAGCGTGGCGACAAACGGCGCCGATGCGCTGGCGGGGTCGAAACCGATCCGTTTCAGGGCAAAGGGTAGCATCGAGCCCGACAAAGAGCCGAAGGTGACGATGCCGACCAATGCGGCGCCCACCGTCGTGGCGATCAGCGGCCAATGCGGCCCATAGTCGTAGAAGCCCATATATTGCCAGAGAGCGATGCGGCAGATGCCGACCACGCCAAGCATGGCGCCCAGCACGAGACCGGTGGGCAGTTCGCGCAACGCCACCCGCCACCAGTCACGAAGGCCGATCTCGCGCAGCGCCAGCGCGCGGATGACCAGCGAGGTCGCCTGCGAGCCGGAATTGCCGCCGGAGCTCATGATCAGCGGGATGAAGAGGGTGAGCACGATCGCTTTCTCCAACTCACCCTCGTAGTTCTGCATGGCGTTGGCGGTCAGCATTTCGCTGATGAACAGCGCGCACAGCCAGCCGCCTCGTTTCTTGATCATGGAGAGGAAGCTCATCTTCATGTAGGGCTCGTCGAGCGCTTCCATGCCGCCGAAGCGATGCACATCCTCCGTCGTTTCCTCGATCATCGTGTCGATGATGTCGTCGATGGTGACGATGCCGAGGATCTTGCCATGGTCGACGACCGGCACGGCCAGCAGATCGTATTTGGAGATCGTCTGCGCCAGGGTTTCACGATCGGTCAGCGGGGTGACCGTCACCGGCACGCGGTCCGGCGCCACCGACAGGATCGGGTCGTCCGGCTCACCGGTGATGAGCCGGCGCAGGCCGGTCGACCGCACCAGGAGGTGCGTTTGCGGATCGACGATGTAGATCGCGTAGACAGTCTCACGCGTCCGCTCGACCTTGCGGATGTAGTCGAGCGTGCGCCCCACGGTCCAGTCCGAGGGAACGCTGACGAACTCCGTCGTCATGATCGATGCGGCGCTGCCTTCAGGATAACCCAGGATGGAAAGCAGGGTTGCGCGCAGCGGCGGCGCCAGTGCGCCGAGCAGTTCGGAACGTGCCGGCTCATCGAGCTCGCGCAGTATGTCGGCCGCACGGTCGACAGACATGGCGGTGAGCAGCTTGCTTGCCTTGGCACGGGGCAGGGCCTCCGCGAGTTCGGGCGCACCGTCGAGTTCGGGCTGGTCGAAGATCTCGACCAGCCGCTCGAAGGGAACCGCGCAAAGCAGATCCGTCGCGGTTTCGCGCGATTCATGGTTGAGCGCCTCGACCACGTCGGCGACGTGGTCGTTTGCAAGGATGCGGGCGATGGCGACGGCCTCATCGTCCGCCACAGGGAAAAAATCGTTCATGGTTCACTCCTTGCCGTCCGGCAGGACATGAACCATGCGAGGTCACGTCTAGGCGGACGGCGGTTGCGTTCGACTAATACTGTCGCCAGGCATGGCGCGGTGACCTTTCCGCTTGCGGGTTCGCGTTTGACTATCAGCAAGCCGGCGCAACATAGGAGCGCACCTTGCCGAGTCAATCGCGGTGAGTGAGGAAAACAGCGCCGGATCGCTCCGATCGCGATACTGTGATCGCCGACTGCCGCGCTGCCCGGCAAGTCGCGGTGAAATCAACGTTATTTCTGCTTCAGCCGGCGCGAGAAACGCAACCATTTGTCCTCGACCGGCCGTGGCTGGGTCAGAATCGTGGTGAGTTCGACTGGCAGGGTCGGAGCCATTGGCTTCTTGGTGGCGACGCCGTCGGCGATCAACACGATCGAGTGGTAGAACTCGGTGCCGGCAGCCGATCGTGGCGCCACCGCTTCGTGCATGACGCTGATCACCGTGACATCGGGGCAGTTGTCCTTGATCGCCTGGTGGAAGGCAATCTTGCCTTCCGGGTCGAGGGCACCGGTCGCCTCGTCGAGGAACAGCAACCCCGGCTGCTGCAGGATGATGCGGGCCACCACCAGCTTCTGCTTCTGGCCGCCCGACAGGACCTGATCCCAGCTTTTGCCCTCACGGCTCTCATTGGCCATATGCTCGATGAAGTCGCCAAGGCCGGCTTTGTGCAGCGCCGATGCGACCTGCGCATCGCCGTGGTCGTGCTCTGAGCCCGGCAGGCAGACCAGCTGTTTCAGCGACACCTGCTGGAGCTTGACCTCCTGGGCGGCATAAAAACTCTTCACTCCGTCGGGGAAGACGATGGTGCCGCGGCCATAGGGCCAGAGGCCGTTGATCGCCTTGATCAGCGAAGTCTTGCCGCAACCGGATTCGCCCTTCAGGAACGTCCACTCGCCGCGCCGGAAGCGCAAATTGGCGGCACTGAGGAACGGGGTCGCGTCCTCGCCCTGATGCGCCAGTTCGAGCTTCTGGATGGTCAGGCCGAAGACCGGGTTCTGGCTGGCATAGTGGAAGTCGGACTGACCGGTCTGGCTGTAGAACGCCTGCGGATGCTGGACGTTCTCGATCGCGTTCGCCAGTTCGGTGACACGCTGGCTGTTGGCGCGCAGCGTGGCGATGGCGGGCATGACATGGATGAACCACGAGCACTGGCTGATCAGCTGGGCGACCATTTCGGAGCCGGTTATGTAGCCCTTGTAGTCCAGGCGGTTGTGTATGAACGACACCAGGCCGGGACCATAGGCGACGATCCGGGCGCCGAGGAAGTTGTAGATCAGCTCGAACGACGTGTAGCTGTTGTTGACGACATTGAGCTTGCCCCAGGTCTTGTCGATATCGACGTAGAGCTTGTCGTGCATCGACTTTTGCACGTCTTCGCCATGCGAGGCAGCGACATGGAAGCTGCGGCGCAGGAACGTCGTCAGTTCACTGCGGTAGCTGCCCTCGGCCTGCTGCATGCGGATATTGAGCCGCTCGAGCAAGCGGCCAAGCTTGACGGCAATCCAGGTGTTCAGCGGCACGTAAATGGCGACGGCGAGGAAGGCCAGCACTGCGCTGCCATAACCGCCGAGGAACTCCAGTCCTTTGACCTCGACCGAGGATCCGATCAGATTTTCGCCGATAAAATAGAGCGAGGTCGCGACACCCAGAACGCCCATGGCGAGACCGATCGCCCCACCCGTCATGTCCTTGATCGATTCCTGAATGCGCTGGTCGATGTTGTCGGGTGCGACGATGCCGCCTGCCGCCGAACCATGCTGGGCATGGAAGTGGGTATGATTGCCGTCGAGCAGAGCCTTGTTGAACTGGCTATTCAGCCAGCCACGCCACTTTCGATGCAGGGTTGCCGAGACAAGACCTCGCACGCCGGTGAAGCCGGCATCCTTCAGCACGACCAACAGAACCAATATGCCGGCATTGGTCAGAATTGCCTGCAGCGGGCTGGTGTTGGCTGCGTCGTGGAAAAAGGCGATCGAATTGCCCAACTCGCCCAATGCCAGGGCAAACCAGACGCCGGCCTTGCTGGAAAGCGCCGTCAGCAGGGCGATGACGATAGTGAGCGTCCAGGCTTCCTTCCAGCGCTCGGAGAACCAGTAGGCCTTCATCAGCCCCCAGAAACTGCGCATCGAGGATACCGGCGTCAAATGCGACCGCCCTGCGGCGCCGCTGTGTAGTCTATCCGGTACTGACTCCTGCGATCGTCTGCCGATCCGAATCACGATCCCGCCCAAACCTTTTTTGTTTTGTTACGGAGGGTAACACCAATTGATCATTTTCCATTAATTTTTGTAGGGGGTCGGCGAGATTTGAAGTTCCGGCCGTGTCGGGAAGGCAACAGAGCAGGCATTCCAAGCGCTTCGCGGAAGCCGGTGGAAAGGCAATTTAACGTAACAATGTCAGATCGTTAATCGGCGACGGAGTGGTGCGCCATCACCTTCCCTTGGGGAAGGTTTCCACACGATTTCGTGACCCGTTTCGGCTCGTCCGATGGGCCGATTTTTCATTGCGGCTAGCCAAATTCCCGAAAACGGGCCGTCTTTTGACGTCTGATTCCTGCCGCTGTCGACCTTCCGGAGGCCGAGAAGTGATCTGAAACGGTCTTGTCGCAGGCGAGGGAATGACCCGGCCTCAGCCGACCTTGTCCAATTCGCCACGTACCTTCGCCGCCGCCACCTGGCGGATGGCATCAGCCAGCGTGTCGACGTCCTGAGCGCCCATGACGGCATATTTGCCTTCAAGCAGGAAGCACGGCACGCCCGTTATGCCCATGCGCGACGCCGTGGCGATCTCGGTGCGCACCGCTTCGACATCGGCGTCGGTGGGCAACAGCGTGGCGACCACGGACGCATCCATGCCGGCCTCGCGGGCGGCTTCGACCAACACGGCATGGTCGCCGATGTTGACGCCTTCCTCGAAATTCAACTGGAACAGGCGACGGACCAGCCTGTTCTGCATGGCTTCACCAGCAGCTCCCGCCCAACGGATCAGGCGGTGCGCATCGAGCGTATTCGGCGCCACCTTGATGGCGTCGAAGGCAAAGGAAATGCCCTCTGCCTCGCCAAGCGGCTCGATGCGGGCATGAATCTCGCGAATGCGCTCATCGCTGCCGAACTTGGCCCGCATATACTCCCGGCGGTCCTTGCCTTGCGGCGGAATGGTCGGATCGAGCTGGAACGGCCGCCAGCGTATATGCACATCGACGTCGCCGGCCGCGGCGACCGCCTTGTCCAGCCGCTTCTGACCGATGAAACACCATGGGCAGACGACATCAGACACAACATCGACGGTTATGGCGCTCGCTTCGCTCATCTCGATCTCCGGATTTTCAGTTCGGTTTGCGCCACCATGTCGGCAGCTGATAACCGAATATGGGCGTCTTCTTCGGATGTTCCAGGTAATTCCAGTAAGCAAGCCACTGCTGCGTGTTGTACTGCATTGGCACCATGTAATTGCCCGAGATCAGCAGCCGGTCGAGAACGCGAACGGCGGCGATATAATCCTCCTTCGAGCGGGCGCGCAGCATCGCATCGATCGCCGCGTCGACCGCCGGATCGGCAACGCCGGCGAGATTGAACGAGCCTTCGGCCCTGGCCGCCTCGGAGCTCCAGCGCCCGAGCTGTTCGAAGCCTGGCGACAGTGAATTGTTGAAGCCGCTGGATCCGATCAGGGCCTCGAAATCGAAGCGCTGCTTGCGTGACTGGATCTGGTCGCCGTCAAGGCTACGGATGCTGACGTTGATGCCGATCTTTTCCAGTGTGCGCTGATAGATGCCGGCCAGGCGCTCCTCGTCTTGCGAAGCAGTCAGGATCTCGAACCCGAACGGTTTGCCGTCGGGATCGAGCATCGTACCGTCCTGGACGTGGTAACCGATGCTTTTCAGGAGATCGAAAGCTGTCTTCAACACCTTGCGGTCCTGGCCCGAACCGTCGGTCACGGGCGGTTTCCAGGTGCCGTCCATGACGTCAGGCGGCACACGGCCGGGGTAGGGTGCGAGCAACGCCTTTTCCCTGTCGTCGGCCGGATGGCCGAGCGCGGAAAGTTCCGAGTTCTGCCAATAACTCATCGTGCGGGTGTATTTGCCGCCGAACAGGTTCTTGTTCGCCCATTCGAAGTCGTAAAGCATGCCGAGCGCGCGCCGAACCACCGGATTGGAGAACTTCGGCAGCCTCGTGTTGAACAGGAAACCGGTCACCACGGGCGGAATGCCGGTGTCGAAGGTTTCAGAAACCACCTCACCCCTGTGGAAGGCCGGGAAGTCCAGGTCACGCTCCCGCTTGACCGGATCGCCGTCGTCGTCGACGGCGCAGAGGCCTTTCTTGAAAGCCTCGAGCTTGGCGTTGGCGTTGAGGAAATATTCGATGGTGATCTGGTCGTAATTGTCGAAGCCGCGCTTGGCCGGGACATCCTTGCCCCAATAATCGGGGTTGCGCTTGAACACGATACGCTGGCCCGGCGCCACCTGGGCAATGGTGTAAGGTCCACTGCCAATCAGCGGCTTCAGCGTTGTCTTGTCGAAAGTCTCCTTGTCGAAGGCATGTTTCGGCAGGATCGGCGTCAGCGCGATGATCATTGGCGTTTCGCGATTGGCCTTGTCATTGAAAGTGAAGCGCACGCTGTGATCACCGGTTTTTTCAAGCTTGGCGATCAGGCTCATGCGGGCGTTGTAGGGCGGGCGGCCCTTGTCGGTGAAGACATCGTAGGTGAATAGTACATCCTCCGGCGTCACCGGCTCGCCGTCCGACCACTTTGCCTTGGGGTTGAGGTGGAATTCGATCGACTTGCGCTCGGGATCCATATCCGCGCTGTCGGCGAGCAGGCCATAGAGACTGAAGGCCTCGTCGTAGTTGCGCTGCATCAGCGGTTCGAAAACGAGGTTGCCGTAGGTCAGATCCATCATGCCGCGCGCGGTTGTGCGCAGGCTTTTCAGGATGAAGGGGTTGAGGTTGTCGAAACTACCGACAACGCAATAGGTGATGCTGCCACCCTTCGGCGCATCGGGATTGACGTAGTCGAAATGGGTGTAGTCGGGCGGCAGGGCCGGCTCGCCCTGCATGGCGATGGCATGCTTCGGTTCCGACATGGCCGGTCGCGGCGAAAGGGTGAAAAGCGATATCGCGGTGATCAGCCAAACAAGAACGCGGCCCATGACCGTCTCCTTAACAGGTCGGCTTGATGATTCGGTGCGCACCCTAGCATGAGGCAGCTCATTGCCGGCCAATCGTGTCATCAAGAATTACAAGCAGGCGGGCTGGATTCGGCACCGCTTGCAGTGTAACACGCCGTCCGAAGTCATTCTGTTGCCTCATTTCGGCAACAGGTAGCTGGACCACACGGCGTAGAGAAGCCGGTTCCGGGATCATTTGAGAGGAAGTGCACGAGATGACGAGCCTGAACAGCAATGCGTACCGCCTTTCGGTCATGGCCGCGGGCGTGGTCGGCTTTCTGGGCGCAGGACTTCCCGCTGCTTCCGCACAGCAGCAGCAACAGATCCCGCAGGGCTGGTTCAAGGCCTGCACCAAGCAGGAAGACGTAGACATCTGCAACGTCCAGAACATCGTCACTGCCGGCAACGGCCAGCTCGTCACCGGTGTGAGCCTGATCGAACTCAAGGGCAAGGTGAACCGCAAGGTGTTTCAGGTGACGGTCCCGACCGGCCGCCTGGTGCCTCCCGGCATCGGCCTGCAGATCGACACCGGCAAGGCGCAGAAGCTCGACTATGTCATCTGCTTCCCGGATCGTTGCGTGGCCGAAGTGCCGCTGACCGACCAGCTCGTCGCCTCGTTCAAGAAGGGTCAGGGGATCACGCTGACCTCGATCAATTTCCAGAACCAGGCCAACCCGATCAAGATAGCGCTCCAGGGCTTCAGCGGCGCCTATGACGGCCCGCCGCTGCAGCAGTCGGACATCGAGGACCGGCAGAAGAAGCTGCAGGACTTCGTCGCCAAGAATAACCAGGACTTCGCCAAGAAGCTCAAGGATGAGCAGGACAAGGCCAAGACCGCCAACTGATCATCGGCTCGGCCATTATCGAGCCAAAGAAAAAGCGGGGTCATGCCCCGCTTTTTTCGTGTCTGGCCCTGGCCTGGATTTTCCCGGCGGACGGCAGGAATGCGGCAAGGTCAGTGCCTGGACTGGCGTTTCGGCTCGTAACGCCCGTCCGGCCTCTTGTCGAACATCTCCTTGATCTGCGGGTGGCGGACCGGTTCGCCCGACCGATCCTCGAGCAGGTTCTGTTCCGACACATAGGCGATGTATTCGGTTTCCGAATTCTCGGCGAGCAGATGGTAGAATGGCTGATCCTTGCGCGGCCGCACATCGGCGGGAATGGCTTCATACCATTCGTCGGTGTTGGCGAACTGCGGGTCGACGTCGAAAATGATGCCTCGAAACGGAAACAGCCGGTGGCGAACCACCTGTCCGATCGCGAATTTGGCCGTTTTCATCGTACTCACCACTGAATTCCTTGACTTTATTTGGCGCAGACTCCGAGTCAATTCAATCCCGAAGCGTCTGAGCGCCTTGAAGCTACGCACAATGCGGCGCAAAGGTTTTTGATTGACGTCGCGATGTCGCGATAAATCCGCAAAATCGCTACGGCTGCCGCAAGGGTTTTCGCAGGCCGCCCGCGAGTGCTGCGAAACCGCTGCCGGGACGAAGTCCTTCGCGCATGAAGAAGGCGCGCAGCGGTGCAAAGCCGCCGAGCACGCTGAGACCGGCGCCGCGCGCCATCTGCGCTGGCAGCATATCGGAGAGCAGCGACATGTTGAGGAGGTTGACCGCGCTGCTGCGCGCCAGAATGTCGGGGCGGCGCTTGAAATCGTAGGCTGCAAGGACCTTGGACGCGCCTGGATCTCCGCTATTTTCTTTTGCAATTCCAACCAGATCGTCAATATCCCTGATGCCAAGGTTGAGGCCTTGCGCACCGATGGGCGGGAACACATGCGCGGCTTCGCCGACAAGCGCCACCCGGTCTCGCGCGAAACGCAGGGGCGTCACGGTCGAAAGCGGATAGATCTGGCGGCCCGGCTCTACCGTCACCCGACCCAGCATCGACTGCATCTGCTGCTCGACCCGCAGCGAGAGCGTTGCGTCATCCAGCGCGGCAAGCTCCTTGGCCGTCTCGGGCTTCACCACCCAGACGAGGCTTGAGCGATTGCCGGGTAACGGAACCTGAGTGAACGGACCGGTTTCTGTGTGGAACTCGGTCGAGGTGGAGGCGTGCTCACGGCTATGGCCGAAATTGAGCACGAGCGCGGCTTGCGGATAGGCGTGCGAGCCGGTTGAGATGCCCGCTGCCTCGCGCGCAGGCGACAGGCGTCCATCGGCGGCGACCGCCAGGGACGCGCCAACCTCGCTGCCATCAGCGAGAATAGCATGAGCCCGATCGGCGTCGAGATGCCAGCTCTTCACCATCGACCTGCGCCATTCGATCCCGAGATGGGCGGCCACCTTGTCGGCAAGCGCCGGGCCAAGGACGCTGTTTGGCAGGTTCAGCCCGAACTGGTCCTCGTCGATCTCGCTGGCGCGGAAGGTGACGACAGGGCTGCGGATCAGCCGGCTGGTCGCGTCGACGATGCGCATGACTTTCAAGGGAGCGGCCTTGGGCCTGATGGCTTCAAGAACATCGAGCCGCTCAAGCACTTTCAGGGCAGGGTTCATCAGCGCCGTGGTGCGGCCATCGGGGGCCGACGCCTCGGGCCCGACCAGCGTCACCGGGAAGCCGGCATCGGCGAAAGCCAGCGCGGCGATCAGCCCTGCCGGACCGGTGCCGGCAATCAGTATTCGCGCTGTTTCCTGATGCTCCAAGATCGGTTTCCGGCTTGAGATGCGGGGCGGGCCACCAGACCTGCCAGTCGATAAGCATATAGGTCAGTTCATGCGGCTTGATCAACGCGGCGATTCGGCCCATTCGGGTGTCATGACCGGCCACCAGGACGATTTCAGCCATCTTGACCGCGCCGGCCGCGCCACGGCTGATATTGCGCGCAACCCACGTGTGGCGGTCAATATCGTCGTCGGCGCAAGCATTTTGCTCGCCTGGCTTTTGCTCGCCGCAATGGCGATTCGCGGCGCCGAGGCCTGGGGCAGCGCGCCCGGCGACGCGCTCCTGCGCGGCCTGCCGCAGCTGCCGCTGCCCGATTTCCTGGAGCGGTTCTTCGTGCTCTGCCTGTCGCCGGCGCCACTGGATGCGAGCATCGTCCCGCGTGCCCTGGCGCTGATCCTGATGTGGTTCCTGATGGCGATCGCCGCGATGCTGCCATCCGCGGCGCCGATGATCCGCACCTATTGCGAGATCGCCGATACGGCCCGGATCAAGGGCGAGCCGGTCGTCCATCCGCTGTTGCTCGTTGCCGGCTATCTCGGTGTCTGGCTCGCCGCCTCGACGCTGTTTGCGGCCCTGACAATGGGCGTGCACGCATTCGCCGCGTCCGGCGAAATCTACGATCCGCTGCTTGGTGTTGCCGGCGCGCTGGCATTGCTGGTTGCAGGCCTCTACCAGTTCAGCGGCTTCAAGGAGGCCTGCCTGAAGAAATGCCGCAACCCGTTCTCGATCCTGTTTTCGAACTGGAGCGCCAAACCCGTCCGCGTCTTCCGGCTTGGAGCCGCGCAAGGCATCTGGTGCCTCGGCTGCTGCTGGGCGCTGATGCTGGTGATGTTCGCCGTCGGCGTGATGAACGTCTTCTGGATGGCGCTGATCGGCGTGTTCACGCTGATTGAAAAACAAACGACCGGCAGTCTTCCAACCCGGCTGGCCGGTGCGATACTGCTTGTCTGGGCAGCCGCGCTGCTAGTAATCTCGTTGTGAATGGGGGGAATTCGATGACAGATCAGGGCTGGGCAATGAAGGGAGAGCTCGTACTCTCCTGCAATTGCACGGTTTTTTGCCCTTGCGTGCTGTCGCTCGGCAGTCACCCTCCGACCGAGGGCTATTGCCAGACCTGGGCCGGTTTCCGTATCGATGCCGGCCATTTCGGCGAGGTCGACCTGTCCGGCCTCAACCTTGGGCTCATCATGGAAATCCCCGGTTACATGAGCCGCGGCAACTGGACCGCGGGCCTCTTCATCGACAAACGCGCCTCTATCCACGCGGTAAAGGCCCTGACGAAGATTTTCACCGGCAAGGCCGGCGGAACCACATCGCTGCTGTCGATCCTGGTCGGAAAATTCCTGGGTGTAGAACAGGTGCCGATCACCTATGAGACACGAGACAAGACGCGTATCTTCCAGATACCGAAGATCATCGACGGAGCGGTCACGCCAATCGCGGGCAAGGATCGCGAGAAGGACACGGTGATCACCAATTCGGAATACTGGATTGCACCGGAGATCATCGTGGCGAGGTCCGACAAGAGCAAGATGCGAGCCTTTGGCCGCAACTGGAATTTTGCCGGCCGCTCGGCCGAAATCTGCAAGCTGGATTGGCGGGGCCCGTGAGCAAGAACACATCGGCCAGGAACATGGCGGCACGGAAAGCCGCCAAGAAGATCACGGATCGGATCCCGCGACCGAAGAAGAAGGTCACCTGGCCGCAGGCGAGGGCGTTCTCGGTCCATCTGCTGACCGCGTCAGGCTCGTTCCTTGCCTTCCTGTCGCTGGTGGCGGCGAGTGAGGAACGCTGGACGGCAATGTTCTGGTGGCTTGGCCTGGCACTGTTCGTCGACGGCATCGACGGACCCATCGCCAGGAAGCTCGAGGTCAAGGAAATCCTGCCGACCTGGTCGGGCGAGCTTCTCGACAACATCATCGACTACGTCACCTATGTGCTGATCCCGGCCTTCGCGCTCTACCAACGCGGCTTCATGGGCGAGGGACTGTCGTTCCTGTCGGCCGCGATCATCGTCGTCTCCAGCGCGATCTATTATGCCGACACCGGCATGAAGACGAAGGAGAATTTCTTCAAGGGATTCCCCGTGGTCTGGAACATGGTGGTGTTCACACTGTTCGTCATTGAACCCGGACAATGGGTGTCGTTCGCGGTGGTGGTGGTGGCCGGTATTCTGACGTTCGTCCCGATCAATTTCATTCATCCGGTGCGGGTCGTGCGGCTGCGGCCCGTCAATCTCACAATGACCCTCTTGTGGTGCGCCTTCGGCGCGCTTGCCCTTGCGCAGGCGGCACTCGCGGCCTTCTACGATCAGATCGGTGTGTTGGGCGCACAGGTCAGCACCTTCATCAAGATCGGCATCACCATTACCGGGCTTTACCTGGCCTGCATCGGTGGCATCATGCAGTTCTTTCCAAATCTCGGCGCCAAAAAGGCCTGACAGCCTCTCCCACAGGAATCCCAGTCCATGTCCAAAGCGATCCGTATCCACGCCCATGGCGGCCCGGAAGTTCTGACCTATGAGGACGCCGATCCCGGCCGGCCGGGTTCCGGGCAGATACTGGTCAGGCATACGGCGATCGGCCTCAACTTCATCGATGTTTATTATCGCTCCGGCCTCTATCCGCCGCCAGGAGGCTTTCCGCTCATTCCGGGCAGCGAAGCCGCCGGCGTGGTGCAGGAGGTCGGCGAGGGCGTCGACTGGCTGAAGCCAGGCGACCGGATCGCCTATTCGACGAATGTCGGTGCCTATGCCGAGCAACGTGTCATCGCCGCCGGCCTCGTGGTCAAGATTCCCGAGGGCATCAGCGACGAACAGGCGGCCGCGATGATGCTGAAAGGCATGACCGCCGAATATCTCCTGCGCAGGACTTTCAAGGTGAAGGCTGGCGACACGATCCTGTTCCATGCCGCGGCCGGCGGTGTCGGGCTCATTCTGGGCCAGTGGGCGAAACATCTGGGCGCAACCGTCATCGGCACGGCAAGCTCGACCGACAAGATCGAGCTCGCCAAGGCACACGGTTTCGACCATGTCATCAATTACAAGGAGCAGGACTTCGTCGCCGGCGTCGCCGCCATCACCGGCGGCAAGAAATGCGACGTCGTCTACGATTCGGTGGGCAATGACACGTTCCCGGCCTCGCTCGACTGCCTGAAGCCGCTCGGCATGTTCGTCAGTTTCGGCCAGTCGTCGGGACCGATCCCGCCGTTCTCGATGTCATTGCTCGCGCAGAAGGGCTCGCTGTTCGTCACAAGGCCGACCCTGTTCGTCTACAACGCAAAACGCGAGGACCTCGACGCCTCCGCGGCCGCGCTGTTCGAAGTGGTGCTCAGCGGCGCCGTCAAAATCCAGATCAACCAGCGCTATGCGCTGAAGGATGCGGCCAAGGCGCATGCCGACCTCGAGGGGCGCAGGACCACAGGGGCGACCATTCTCATCCCTTAGTCCCGCCGGGCTTGCTATCCCTTGAATTTCCGCTGAAATTCTTGAAGCTCTTTCAAGACGCGTGCCGCTTTCCGTTGAGAGCCGGCGACGCCTACCATGCTTGCGGGAACACAGAACATATCTGGCGAACCAGATGGGAGGCACTGTGAGTGCAAATCATGATGGGGCGAACCTGCTCGAGGTTCGTGGCCTGACCAAGATATTCGGCACGCTGACGGCGTGCGATCATATCGATCTCAACATCGCCAAAGGTGAAATCCACGCGCTGCTCGGCGAGAATGGCGCCGGCAAGTCGACGCTGGTCAAGATGCTGTTCGGCTCGCTGGAACCCAATTCCGGCGAGATCTTCTGGAACGGCCAGGCGGTGCGGATCACCAGCCCGGGTGCCGCCAAGAAGCTCGGCATCGGCATGGTGTTCCAGCATTTTTCGCTGTTCGAGGCGCTGACCGCGGCCGAGAACATCGCGCTTTCCCTGGACGACGGCTCGCCGATCAGCAGCATCGCGGCGAAGGCGAGGGCGCTTTCCTACAGCTACGGCCTGCCGCTCGATCCGGACTCGCTGGTCGGCGACCTGTCGGTCGGCGAACGCCAGCGCATCGAAATCATCCGCTGCCTGCTGCAGACGCCGCAACTCATCATCCTGGACGAGCCGACCTCGGTGCTGACGCCGCAGGAAGCCGACAAGTTGTTCGAGACGCTGGAGCGGCTGCGCTCGGAAGGCAAGTCGATCCTCTACATTTCGCACCGGCTGGAAGAGGTCAAACGCATCTGCGACCGCGCCACCGTGTTGCGGCACGGCAAGGTGGTCGGCCATTGCAACCCGCGCGAGGAGACTGCCGCCTCGCTCGCCCGCATGATGGTCGGCAACGAGGTGCAGGCCGTGGTGCGTGCGCCGGTCGACGGGATCGAGACCGCGCAGCCGCTGCTTGAAATCCGCGGCCTCACCCGCAAACCGGCGACGCCGTTCTCCATTCCGCTCAAGAACATCAGCCTCAATGTCCGCGCCGGCGAGGTGATCGGCATTGCCGGTGTCGCCGGCAACGGCCAGGGCGAGTTCTTCGAATCCGTTTCCGGCGAAGTCTTGCAGCAGGATGCCGCCTCGGTGCGCATCCGCGGCAAGGATGCCGGTGGCCTCACCATCACCGGACGGCGCCTGCTGGGTGCCGCCTTCGTGCCGGAAGAGCGCCTCGGCCATGGTGCCGCACCGCGCATGAAACTTTCGGAAAACCTTTTGCTGTCGCGCCATGCCACGGACGGCAAGGCGTTTGTCGGCGCCGGCGGAATGGTCAAGAGCGGCGCCATTTACGCTGCCTCCCAACGCATCATCGAGGCGATGGACGTGCGCAAGAGCGCGCCGGATCCGGAAGCGGCGGCGCTTTCGGGCGGAAACCTGCAGAAATTCATCGTCGGCCGCGAACTCGACCGCCGGCCCAGTGTCATGGTGGTGAACCAGCCGACCTGGGGCGTCGACGCCGGCGCCGCCGCCCATATCCGGCAGGCGCTGATCGAACTGTCGCGCAGCGGATCGGCCGTGCTGGTGATCAGCCAGGACCTCGACGAGCTGTTCGAAATATCGGACGCGATCGCGGTGCTGCATAATGGCGAATTGTCCAAGCCGATGCCGATCGCCGAGGCAACCTTCGAGAAGGTCGGTCTGCTGATGGGCGGCGCCGAGCCCGGCCACGCCGAACATACGCTGGAGACGGCATGATGCGCCTCGAACTCGTCAAACGCCCGCAGCGCTCCGCGCTGTTTTCGGCCCTGTCGCCGTTCATCGCCTTCGCGCTGACGATCATCGCCGGCGCCGTTCTGTTTGCGCTGCTCGGGGTCAATCCGCTGACCGCATTCCGGATCTACTTCGTCGAACCGGTCAGCCAAGTCTGGCAATTGCATGAGCTGGCGATCAAGGCGGCACCGTTGATCCTGATCGCGGTCGGCCTGTCGGTCTGCTACAAGGCCAACATCTGGAACATCGGCGCCGAGGGCCAGTTCATTTTCGGCGCCATCTTCGGCTCGGCCATTCCGGTGCTGTTTCCGCAATTCGAAGGGCCGCTGGTGCTGCCGCTGATGCTTTTGCTCGGCATGGTCGGCGGCGCGGCCTATGCGGCGATACCCGCGTTTCTGAAAACCCGCTTCAACACCAACGAGATCCTGACCAGCCTGATGCTGGTCTATGTCGCCCAGCTCTTCCTCGACTGGCTGGTGCGCGGCCCCTGGCGCGATCCGCAGGGGCACGGTTTCCCGCAGACGATCCAGTTCGGCGACTCCGCTGTGCTGCCGGAACTGATGCCGGACGCCGGACGCGCCAATTGGGGCTTTGTCTTTGCGCTGGTTGCCGCGTTGCTGATCTGGATCCTGATGGGGCGCATGCTGAAGGGCTTCGAGGTGCGGGTGCTGGGTTCCAGCCCGCGGGCAGGGCGCTTCGCCGGTTTCGGCCTCAGCCGCATGGTGTTCTTCGCCTTCCTGCTGTCGGGCGCCCTGGCCGGCCTTGCCGGCATTTCGGAAGTCTCGGGCGCCATCGGGCAATTGCAGCCGGTGATTTCGCCCGGTTACGGCTTCACCGCCATCATCGTGGCGTTCCTTGGCCGCCTCAATCCGCTCGGCATCATCGCCGCGGGCCTGGTGCTGGCGCTGACCTATCTCGGCGGCGAGGCGGTGCAAAGCGCGCTCGGCATTTCCGATAAGGTGGCGCGGGTGTTCCAGGGCATGCTGTTGTTCTTCGTGCTCGGCTGCGACACGCTCATCCACTACCGCATCCGCCTGATCGGCCTGGCGCTGACGAAACAAGAAGGCGCGGCAAAGCTCGACGCCGCGCCGAAGTTGAAGGAAGCCCGCTGATGGACATCACCGTCAACATCCTCCTGACCATTGCCACGGCGGCGACACCGCTGTTGATCGCGGCGATTGGCGAACTGGTGGTCGAACGCTCAGGCGTGCTCAATCTCGGCGTCGAGGGCATGATGATCATGGGCGCGGTCGGCGGCTTCGGCGCCGGCTACCTGACCGGCTCGCCCTGGATCGGCCTTTTGGCGGCGATCGCCATGGGGGCGCTGTTCTCGCTGCTGTTTGCCGTCATGACGCTGTCTCTGGCCACCAACCAGGTGGCGACCGGCCTGTCGCTGACCCTGCTCGGCCTCGGCCTCTCCGGCATGATCGGCACGAGCTTCGTCGGCCAGCCCGGTGTCAGGCTGCCCAATCTCGACATTCCTGGCCTCAGTTCCATCCCGGTCGTGGGCAAGCTGCTGTTCGGCCAGGATCCGGTGTTCTACATCTCGATCGTGCTGACCGCCGCAGTCATGTGGTTCCTGTTCAAGACGCGGACCGGGCTGACGCTGCGCTCGATCGGCGACAGCCACACCTCGGCGCATGCGCTCGGCATCAAGGTCATCCGCTACCGCTATCTGGCGGTGATCTTCGGCGGCGCCTGCGCCGGCCTCGCCGGAGGCCATCTGTCATTGGTCTACACGCCGCAATGGGTCGAGAACATGACCGCGGGCCGAGGCTGGATCGCGCTGGCGCTCGTGGTGTTCGCGTCGTGGCGGCCCTGGCGGGTGCTGGCCGGCGCCTACATCTTCGGCGCGGTGTGGATCGGCCAGCTTCATGCACAGGCTTTTGGCATTCCGGTGCCCTCGCAGATGCTTTCTTCTCTGCCCTATCTGGCAACCGTCGTGGTTCTCGTTCTAATCTCGCGCAACAAGCGTCTGACGATGATGAACACGCCGGCATCACTGGGGCAGCCATTCGTTCCGGATCGTTGACAAAAACAAAAAGACGGGAAGCTCCAAGGCTTAACACAGAGAGGTAACACGATGAAAAAACTGCTTATTGCCCTGATGACGACGACAGCTGCATTGTCACTGGCCGCGTCCGCAGAGGCTGCCGACAAGTTGAAGGCCTGCTGGGTCTATACCGGCCCGATCGGCGATTTCGGCTACTCCTACCAGCACGACCAGGGCCGGCTCGAAGTCGAGAAGGCGCTCGGCGACAAGGTCGAGACCGCCTATCTGGAGAACGTCTCCGAAGGTCCCGATGCCGACCGGGCTTTTGAGCGCCTGGCGCGCGAAGGCTGCAAGCTGATCTTCGGCACCTCGTTCGGCTTCATGGATGCCGAAGTGAAGGTCGCCAAGAAATTCCCGAAGGTGATGTTCGAGCACGCCACCGGCTACAAGACCGGCGATAATCTCGGCATCTACAATGCCCGCTTCTATGAAGGGCGCTACGTGCTCGGCCAGATCGCCGCCAAGGAATCGAAGTCCGGCGTCGCCGGCTACATCGTGTCCTTCCCGATCCCGGAAGTGGTGATGGGCATCAACTCCTTCATGCTCGGCGCGCAGTCGATCAACCCGAACTTCAAGGCCAAGATCGTCTGGGTCAATTCGTGGTTCGATCCGGGCAAGGAAGCCGACGCCGCCAAGGCGCTGTTCGACCAGGGCGCCGACATCATCGTCCAGCACACCGATTCGACCGCTGCCCTGCAGGTGGCCGAGGAGCGCAAGCTGCACGGCTTCGGCCAGTCGTCCGACATGATCAAGTTCGCGCCGAACGCGCAGCTGACCTCGCTGACCGACGAATGGGGTCCGTACTACATCAGCCGCGTGCAGGCAGCCATCGACGGCACCTGGAAGCCGGACAATGTCTGGCTCGGCATCAAGGACGGCGCGGTCAAGCTCGCGCCCTACACCAACATGCCCGACGACGTGAAGGCGATGGCCGAGGCGACCGAGAAGAAGATCGCCGGCGGCTGGAACCCGTTCACCGGACCGATCGCCAAGCAGGACGGCTCGGCGTGGCTGAAGGACGGTGAAGTGGCCGACGACGGCACGCTGCTCGGCATGAATTTTTACGTCAAGGGCGTCGACGACAAGCTGCCGCAATAAGCGGCGCATCACATTTCGAACAGGAAAGGGCGCCGCGAGGCGCCCTTTTCATTTGCCGGGAAAAAGCGACGGACGATCAGACGGCCGAACCGTAGAGGTCATAGGCGTCGGCGCGCTCGATCTTGACGGTGACGATGTCGCCGGCACGCATCGGGCGGCGCGACTGGATGTGGACCGAGCCGTCGATCTCGGGCGCGTCGTATTTGGTGCGGCCCTTCGCCGACGTGCCATGCGCTTCGTCGATCAGCACCGGCAGGCGCTTGCCGACCTTCTTCGCCAGCTGCGTCGCCGAAATCTTCTGCTGGCGCTGCATGAAGCGGTGCCAGCGCGCTTCCTTGACGTCCTGCGGCACCTGCTCGAGGCCGAGGTCGTTGGAACGGGCGCCCTTGACCGGTTCGTATTTGAAGCAGCCGGCGCGATCGATCTTGGCCTCGTCCAGCCAGTCGAGCAGCATCTCGAAATCCTCGTCCGTCTCGCCGGGGAAGCCGACGATGAAGGTCGAACGGATGGCGAGATCCGGGCACACGTCGCGCCAGCCGCGAATGCGCTCCAGCGTCTTTTCGCCATGTGCCGGCCGGCGCATGTTCTTCAGCACTTGCGGCGAGGCATGCTGGAACGGGATGTCGAGATAGGGAAGGATCTTGCCCTCGGCCATCAGCGGGATGACGTCGGCGACATGCGGGTAGGGGTAGACATAGTGCATGCGCACCCAGATGCCGAGCTTGCCCAGTTCCTCCGACAGATCGAGGAATTTCGCGCGCACTTCGCGGTCGCCGAACATCGACGTCTGGTACTTGATGTCGATGCCGTAGGCGCTGGTGTCCTGCGAGATGACGAGCAGCTCCTTGACGCCGGCCTTGGCCAGTTTTTCAGCTTCGCGCAGCACGTCGGCCGCAGGGCGCGAAACGAGGTCGCCGCGCAGGGCGGGAATGATGCAGAAGGTGCAGCGGTTGTTGCAGCCTTCCGAAATCTTGAGATAGGCATAGTGGCGCGGCGTCAGCTTGACGCCCTGCGGCGGCAGAAGGTCAATATAGGGATCGTGCGAGGGTGGGGCTGCCTCATGCACGGCTGCCATGACGCTCTCATAGGCCTGCGGCCCGGTGATCGCCAGCACATTGGGGTGCTTTTCGCGGATCACGTCCGGCTCGGCGCCGAGGCAGCCGGTGACGATGACCCTGCCGTTTTCCGAAAGCGCCGAACCGATGGCATTGAGCGACTCGTCGCGGGCGGAATCGAGGAAACCGCAGGTATTGACCACCACGAGATCGGCGCCGTCATGCTTGCGGGCGATCTCATAGCCTTCAGCGCGCAGGCGCGTGATGATGCGCTCGGAATCCACGAGCGCCTTCGGGCATCCAAGGCTGACGAAACTGACGCGAGGGGCGGACATAGGCAAGTTTCCAATGGGGGTACGGGCCGAAACGCTGGTCCGGCCTCAAATCGCTGTAAATGTCGGTCTGTGGCGCTTGGCAGGAGCCAATACGCGCGGCGCAATAGCATGGGTTGCGCAATCAAGCAAACCGGCCGACAGGCTGGTCCGCGCCATGGGATGGCTCAGTGACCTCCGGATCCGAACCAGGGCGCCAGGAAAGCGAAGTGCTCGGGGAATTGCTGCACGGCCCCGTCAAGCAGCATCTTGACCGCTACATAGAGGATGATTGCCAGGCCGATATAGGCAATCCAGCGGTATTTGTGCAGCAGGCGCGCGACGAAAGACGCGGCAAAGCCCATCAAGGCGATCGACAGGGCCAGTCCGATGATCAGCACCGTCGGGTGGTTCATGGCAGCACCTGCCACGGCCAGGACATTGTCGAGCGACATCGACACGTCGGCAATGACGATCTGCCAGGCGGCCTGCGAGAAGGTCTTGCCGGATCCCTTGCCGCCGATGACGCCGTCCTTGTCGAAGTCGCCATTCGACAGCGCTTCGGTCGCGTCGCGCTCCTCATCGTGGCTGACGCGCAATTCGCGCCACATCTTCCAGCAGACCCACAGCAAAAGCAGGCCGCCGGCGATCAGCAGCATCGGGCCGATGGTCAGCAGCCATTGTGTGATCAGGGCGAAGAAGATGCGAAGCACGGTGGCCGCCGCGATGCCGACCAGAATGGCGCGCTTGCGCTGGGCAGCCGGCAGGCCGGCCGCGGCGAGACCGATGACAATGGCATTGTCGCCCGCAAGCGCAAGGTCGATGGCGATGACCTGAAAAAGAGCCGATATGCCCGCGGCGGTAAATATTTCCATCGACCTGGAAGCCCTTCGCCGAGTGTTCGTTGTCGATCGTCCAGACGGGCCTAAAGGCATGGTCCGCTGGCGTCAAGACGCTGGGACGGACAACACTGGAAAACCACTTTCGTGGCAGGGTATTACAGGGAATTTTTGGCTGCTGTCGCCTCGTGAGCCGAGGCCATAGCGAACCCGCGAAAAACTAGTCGTAGAGATTGTACTTCGCCCAGTCGGCTTCCGGAATTTCGTCGCCGATCCGGTAGCGCAGCTGCAGGACGTCCATATGGTCCGGCCCGGTCTGGCATTTGAATTTCAGCCGATACCACTGTCCCTTGCTGCGGAACGCCGCACCCGGACTCCTGATCGCATCGGCGCTCATCTCGGGCGTCGCGAAGGCGTAGGCAACGACACGGTCGGCCTTGAACTTGCGGTCATCGTGGGTGATCCGGTCCAGGACTTCGGCATCGCAGCGCTGTTCCAGGCGTGTTTGCGGATCAAGCTTCATCAGCCCGGCACGCAAAGCATTGTCCATCGCGTTGGCGGGGAAGGCCAGCGTCAAGGACGCAACGGCCATCATGCATAGTGTCTTCATGGGCGGGACTAGCACCATATTTTGTCTGAGAAATCAACCAAGAGGGACGCGCCATGCCCGGCAAGCCCCCGCATTTCAGGCGGTCGAGGCAATCAAAATCTCGTGTCGGGCATCATCGTGCGGGGACTGCGGCCAACGGATCAGCGAGGCGCGGCCGGCATCGGTGAGATCGTAGAGGCCGCGGTCGACGCGCGCGAACCAGCCATAGACATTGTGCTGCAGGATTTTCGGCGCGATCGGCGTCAAGGCCTTCAGGTCGCGTGGGCGCTTGGGTCCGTCCGCCATCGCGGCCGCGCAGGTGAGGGCACTTTGGCGATAGGCGGTCATGATCGGATTGCGCGATCCTCCGCCGGCGACAGGATCGCCGCGGCGGCGCTGGTGCTCGTCGACAAGGCGGGAGCGCCGCCGTGCATTCCTGCGCGGCTCCGGCGCGGCGGCACTGACAAGCACCTCGACCTTGTCGTTGGCTGTCACGCCAAGCATGCCGAAGCCGAGCCGGCGGCAGAGGTTGCGGAACCGGGCGTCGCTTTCGCGCCCCTTGCCGCGCGCCGACATGCGCGCCGCCAGCCAGACTTCGTCGCAGGCGGCCGCACGGTCGACGCCTTGCAGCACCAATTCCAGATTGAACTGCAGCTTCAACTCGCAGATGACGACGATCGGTGGCTCACCATCGCGCAGCGCGACGATATCGCAGCCGCCGATTTCGCCCTTCACGACGAAGTCGAGACTTTCGAGGAACCGCTTCACCGGCGCATAGAGTGAGGTCTCGTTCATGCCTCAAGGCTTAACCGATTCGACGCGAAAAAGCCGTCCGGCTTCGGCGCGCTGCGCACCGTGCTCTCAAAAATGAATTCTCTCCAGGAAGGCCAGCAGCGCGCCGTTGAACCGCCCGGGCCGTTGCAGCGGCGCGAAATGGCTGACGCCAGACAGCGTGATCAATTCCGCCCCCGGGATGCTGCTTGCCAGATAGCTCGCGTGCTCATTTCTGATGAATTCGTCATGCTCGCTTTGAACGATAGCCACGGGTACGCGCGTCCGCGCCAGGTCGGCGGCGGTGTAGTTGGGTTCAGTCTTCATCATCAGGCTGACGGCTTTGACGAATGCGTCGAACTGATCCGGCGTCACTGACAATTCGGCATAGTCCCTGGCGTGCCGGCTGAAACAGCGATCAATGACCGGGCTGGGCTCGAATTCCCTGGTGCCGCTCGGATCCATGTTGCAGCCGAAGAAGAACACGCCGCTGACGCGGTCGGCGGCTTTCATGCCAAGGATCAGGGCGATGCAGGCGCCATCGCTCCAACCCACCACAGCCGCCTTCTTCAAGTGCAGCCTGTGCATCACGGCCAAGACATCGGCAGCCATCAATTCGTATTTGTACGGCCGCTCGTCGCGGCTGCTGCGCCCGTGGCCGCGGCTGTCGATCACCACGACATGGTAGCCGTTCTCGACCAGCGCCGGGACCTGAAATCCCCAATTGCCGCTGTGGCCGAGACCGCCATGCAGCAGGATCACGGGACGACCGGCGCCAAACGTGGCGTACCAGATTCTTGCGCCCTCATTTTCCACCTGGCCTTCGTCTCTTGCGACCGGCAGGGGCGTCGCGCCATGCGCTTCGAATTTCGCGAGGTCGTCGTCGTGATGGTCCATGCCGGGAAAGCCTCGGGGCGAAAGCGCAGGACCCGAAATTATTGCCGGTATCAGCTAAAACCAACCCGCGACGGAACGTCTGCTGCCACCTGGCGACACCGTCAGTTTCGAGCGGCGAAAGTCCTGCGCCGTCGGTGCCAGCCGTCAGGCTTCGGTGCTCGGCACTGGATGGTTCGATCGCTTCTCGTGGGTCATGAGCGGATAGCCGACCTGCCCGAAATAGCTGGAGGGGATCGGATCATCGACGCCGTATGTTTCCGGCACCTTGTCGCCGGTGGCATTGTAGGTGCCGAACACCATGTCGAGGACAGGCAATTGCCCGGCGAAGTTCTTGTCATAGGCCTCGCGCTGGTTGGCATGATGCCAGCGATGGAATTGCGGGCTGGCGATCAGCCACTTCAAGGGGCCGAACGGTATCCGCACGTTCGAATGAACAAGCAGCGTGTGCCAGAAGTAGATAACTGAAAAGACGGCGATCGAGGCTTCGGAGAAGCCGAGGAAAAAGATCGGCGTCAGCGATAGAGCCTTTGTGAGGATGGCGTCGACCGGGTGAGAGTGGAAAGCGCCGAGCCAATCCAGTTCCTCAATGCCGTGGTGCACCGCATGGAATTTCCAAAGCGCCGGGATCGTGTGGAATGCCCGGTGTGCCCAGTAGACGCCGATATCGGTGATCAGGATGATTTCGGGAACCTGCAGCCAGACGGGCTGGCCGCCGACGGCCTGTGTGATTGACTGCGGAACGAGCATCGCGGCGGCTTCGAGTGTGTTGGCCGCGATCAGAACGATGACCACTTTTACGATGAGGCCATTGAACATCACATAGATGAGATCGACACCCAGGCCCTTGCGCAGGACCTTCTGGGGCCGTTCGTGGAACAGATGTTCGAACGGAATGAAGATCAGCGCGCAGATCAACAGCCCCTTGATGCCAAATATGTCCATTCGCCCGCCTCTATTGCCGCCTTTGGCCAGAACGCTCGCGCCTCAGCTTCCGGGAGAGAACCACATTTCTCCTTTCCAAAGGCTTGATGCCGGCGTGCGTGCCTTAGGCATGGCCGAGCCGTGGGATCAGGGCGAGAGTGCCACATCGGTGTCGCAACCTGGCGATATGTGGACAAGGCGCGGTCGACGAACGCAGCGCGTGCCGCGCGTCCTCCCAGGACCAACCCCTCCGGTTCCCTGCCGGCGGGGTTTTCTATTTCCATCTTGGCAGTCGCGAATTGTCCTTGTTATCGTGGCCTACGGTCAGCACAGGACACCCCGCCATGGACGTTATGGCCGAGAGCTTTGACCAACCAGACTTTCCGTCCTTGAGGTGACCTGCCGCCGTAAAGGCGGCAGGTTCCGACCTGGACTATTTCACTGGAATCATCAGGTGCGCATAGGGCGTGTCAGGGAACATGACATATGGCTGTGTCCGATCCGGCTCGTGGGGATACAACGCCATGATGGTCGGGGCGTTCATGACCATTACGTGGGGGCCATCGTGTACCCATTTGCCGTCCGCGGGCGGCCTAGGGGCATAGGGATCGGCATTGCTCGCCGCATCGCCCCCCTTCAGCATGTAGGCGAAAGCGACCTTGCCTTCGGGCGGCGCGCTCTTGGACATGATCGCGTGCATCCACGCCATCCCGTTCGCATCTGTGCACATGGGATCGTCTGTGGGAGTGCCGGGATCGTCAGGGATGCAAGTGAAGCCGTTCGTGCCCTTTCTGAGCGTCTTCATCTCCCAGTTCACAACAGCGGCGTTTTTGCCGACTGCCTCAGGTGCTGCCGAAATCGCATTCTCAATCAGCTGCTCATCGGTTTTGTCAGCTGCCACAGCGGCAGATACCCAAGCGACGGCAATAGATGCCAAAAACACACGGCTTGAATGGATGCGCATTGCTTACTCCCCTCGCGAGCGTCAGGGTGATCTGCGCGTCACAACGGTCAGCTCCCGCTCTTTGGAGTTGGCTGCTGCCCCATGCCTAGTGCGCGCCAATGAAGACCCTACTCCTATTCATGCGCGAAACCTAATATGGCAAACGCGAACGCATTTGCGGGTAAGCTGATGGAGGAGATACCCTTGAGCTATTCCGCCATGGCCGACCGTTGCGATCCGCTTGAACCAGCCGTCATCCTCGACACCTTTGTCCAGGGTGTTGGCCGCGCCGAGGAGGTCTCGCCAAGCCTGTTCAGGGTATCTTACTTCGCCTCCCAGCGCGGCCATGACTGCCAAGAGCAGGTGTGCGTGGCGAAGTTCATCGTCACTGCCGACACGACGGTGGCGATGGCGAACGCGACAAGAGCACGGGAAGCCTCGCATCGGCTGCTTGGGGAATCGCACTCGCCGATGAATTGATCATCATCCTCGAGCACTTGGCCCGCTGCTTCGGTAGCGGGCCTTTTCATACTTCCGGGGAATAGTCTTCGGGACGCATCAACTTCGGGGATGAGAACCACAGATCCTTGAACGCCAGCATTGGCGGCGTCCACGGCTCCCATTTGTCCATTGCCCTCAGGATGAACAGGCCAGCTTCAAAGGCGACCAAGGCCCTGGTTTGCCCAGGTCTGTCATGCTTGAGCCAGTCGCGCGTCTCGTTGAGCCGTCTTATCCAGTCTTTGCTTTTCTCCAAAGGTCGGGACGGGTTATCGCGGAGGCTGGCCCAAAGACCGCCCTCCTTGCCGGGATTCATGTCTTCCGCAGCGCCGGCCAGGGTTATGGTCAGAGCGAGCTGGCCGGCGTGGAAAGCAGCGATGGCCGCCTCGATCTGCTGAGTTTCAGCCTCATACTTGGTGACGGTGAAGACCCGATAGAACGGCCGCGTCTCTCTCATGCTTGCAATCCAAAGGTCCAGCTACTTCAGTTTCTGAGCCGCTTCGTTCGCCTTCTGTCGGTTACCCTTGGTATCCTTGATGATCTTTTCCGCCTGCTCTTTCGTAATGTCGTGCTTTCGCTGAAGTAGTTCACTTCGTAGGGCTCGTTCAGCGCTATCTTCGCCCGATCCTGCTTGCCTCTAAGTTTCTTGTTGTCAGCCATTGTCCTCTCCCTGGGTAAGTTGCTTTCACGTCGCGCGGACTTGCCAATAGTCGCAGGAATGATTTGCCACCGCAATTGGCACGGGACAGGTAGGGGAGTGTCAGCAATTGGAGTATGGCGCTGGTTATGGCACGTGCGATGCGCAAGTATTAACGTTTATTTTATTGCCATTACGGCGGATGGAGTGGGATTCGAACCCACGGTGAACTTGCCCCACGCCGGTTTTCAAGACCGGTGCCTTAAACCGCTCGGCCGTCCCTCCACGGCTTGAATTCATTAGCCGCAAGCTCGGCGATAGGCTGGATCCGCGCGCCCGCAAGATCGTGACCGGGTCGGCGCGGGAGTGGAACCGCGACTGGAAGCCGACGTTTGAAAGCGCCAAGCGAGAGACCTAAGCGCCCAGCGGTTGGGATCGCTGGGACTGGGCAGCGGTGGCCGTCGGGCCTAGCCGACAGGGGCTTCCTTGGGGCAGCCGGCTATTGCTTTCGTCGGCCCACGCTCGTCGTCAGGGGCGGCGTCGGCTCCGCAGGGGAGTTGGGTGCTGATCGGCTGTCTTGCCTGACATCACGTTTTAAACCCTGCGCAGCCCTGATCACGGCCTTGCGGCTGTTACCGTGTTTTAGGATCAACTCCCAGACCAGGTCCGCAGTCAAACCGTTCTCCGAAGCGAAACATTCGACCTGATGGTCGTGAATAGCATCATGCCAGGCCTTATAGCCGCCCATTTGGGCCTCCGCTCTAGGCGCCGCATGGCAAGATATGCGCTCGTGCCAATATAGGCGAAACGTGCGATCGAAGGACGTAAGGCTCTGGCGAGTCTTGATAAGTCTGTCACAACCTACATTGTCAGCGTCTTCGGCAAGGCACTGGAGCACAATCCTGATCGCGAAGGATGAAGGCGAGGCCCAGGTGCTGGAGCAGGCGATGCGTCAGGATGGCGTAAAGGCGCGGGTCGGTCGAGGAGATCACGCCGAGGGCGAAGAAGCCCTGAAGCGCGGCACAATAGGTCTCTGACGTTTGTGGCGGAGGGAGTGGGATTCGAACCCACGGTGAACTTGCGCCCACGCCGGTTTTCAAGACCGGTGCCTTAAACCGCTCGGCCATCCCTCCAGTGACTGTCCATCACATTCGACTGCTCTAGTGTGCCCGGCAAAGGCCTGTCAACCGGCATGCGTGGCCGCGCATCTTCCTTCAGCAGCCCGCGCGGAAGGGCAGCGCCACAATCTTGCCCGGTTCCGGCCACAATCGATTAATACCGTGATAAACAATTCCTGTGCACAAAGGATCGGGGTTCAGGGTGCCGTTGGTATTGTCGAGCGAGTGCTTTGGCTTCTCTGCTGTTCAAATGATGGCGTCTTGATTGAGACTGTAGGGGATTTCAGGATAATGCAGGCTACGACGCATCAGCGTCTTCGTCGCGCTTCCACGCTTACGCTGTTGGCTGCGTCGGCTGCTCTGCTGGCGGCTTGCGCATCGCAGCCTGAGCCGAAGGCGATGGTCAATCCCAAGCATCGCTCCAAGGAATATTTCGCCGAAACCGAATATGGCGTGAAGGCGAGCCCGCGCGTCAATTTCATGCGGCGCGGCGGCGGTCGCGACCAGCTCGGCAAACCTTACCAGGTGCGCGGCAAGTGGTACTATCCCAAGGAAGACCGGCACTACGCCAAGGTCGGCCTGGCCTCCTGGTATGGCGACGCCTTCCATGGCCGGCTGACCGCCAATGGCGAAGTGTATGACACGGCGCAACTGACCGCCGCGCATCCGACCATGCCGCTGCCGAGTTACGCCCGTGTCACCAACCTCGAAACCGGCAGTTCGGTCATCGTGCGCGTCAACGACCGTGGGCCGTATCATGAGGGCCGCATCATCGATGTCTCGGAGCGCGCGGCGCAGATGCTCGACTACGACAAGGTCGGCACCGCGAAGGTCAAGGTCGAATATGTCGGCCGCGCACCGCTCGACGGCAATGACGACCAGTATCTGATGGCCTCCTACCATCCGGGCAACCGGATCCCGGATCCGTCGGACGGCTTGCCGACCGGCGTCATGGTGGCCATGAACGGACCGTCGCCAAGCGTGCCGGTGGGCGCGGCCGCCGTGCCGTTCCCCGGTCAGCTGACGGATTCTGGCCAGGCCGCGCAGCCGTCTTTGTCGGCTCAGGTGCCGGCTTTCGGCGACCTGCCACTGCCCGACTTCGGGCCGATCGTGCCGGAGCGTCCGGAAATCGGCCTGCCGCCGCAGTCGCCGTTCGCGGTGGCCTCACTGTCCTACGCGGATGAACGCGTGCAGCGCGCCGATGTCTTTGCCGCGCTTGACGACAGCGGCATGTCGCCCGCCGATATCCTGCGGTCGTGGAAGAAGTCCAATCCGCAAGCGGCGCCGTCCAATGCCGACTATGTCGCCGCCGGCACGTTCGACGATGCCGCCGAAGCCAAGCGCGTGGCAACGGCACTTCAGCCCTTCGGCCGAACGGAAGTCCAGCGTTCCGATCTCGACGGCAACGACTGGTATGCGGTCAATCTCTATCCAGATGGCCATGGCGGCCTGGACGAATTGCTGCAGGCAGCATGGTCGCACGGCGCACCCGATGCGCTGGCTGTGCGTAACTGATCTATTTTACCCGGGCGATTGATCCCGCGGAAAAAACCCTGATAGCTTGGCTGTGCCAAAACCGGCAAACGGGTCGAGATTTCATGCAGTTGCGCGCCTTTCCGCCATTTGCCGGCTTTCTGGGACTGGCTTTGCTGCTGCTTTGCCTCGCACCGGCCCAAGCGCAGCTTTTCGAGACCAAGGCCACACAGGCCTTCATGATCGATGCCGACACCGGCACGGTGCTGTTCTCGAAAGACGCCGACAAGCCGATCCCGCCGGCCTCGATGGCCAAGCTGATGACCATGGAGGTGGTTTTCAACGCCATCAAGTCGGGGCGCCTCAAGCTCGACGACACGTTCGTGGTCAGCGAAAACGCCTGGCGCAAGGGCGGCGCGCCATCGGGCACATCGACGATGTTTGCCAAGCTCAAATCGGCGATCCGGCTCGAGGACCTGATCCAGGGCGTGACCGTGCAGGCGGCCAATGACGGCTGCATCGTCATCGCCGAAGGCATGGCCGGATCCGAGGACAATTTTGCGGCGCAGATGACCGAGCGCGCCCGCCAGATCGGCCTGAAAACATCGAGCTTCGTCAATTCGACCGGCCTGCCGGCCGACGGCCAGCGGACGACGGTGCGCGAGCTGGCGCTGCTGGCGCTACATTTGTGGCGCGATTATCCGGATTTCTATCGCTACTACGGGCTGAAGGATTTCACCTGGAACAAGATCTCGCAGAAGAACCGCAACCCGCTGCTGGCCATGGACATCGGCGCCGACGGTCTGGCTGTCGGCGCGAGCGAGGCATCAGGCTTCGGCATTGTCGCTTCGGTCAGTCACAACGGCACGCGGGTGATCATGGCGATGAGCGGGCTGGCCAACGACAAGGAGCGTGCCGAGGAGGCGCGAAAGCTGCTCGACTGGGGCGCGCGCTCCTTCGAGAAGACCGAGATCTTCGCCAGGGACGAGGTGGTCGGCGAGGCCCAGGTTTTTGGCGGTGCGAAATCCGGCGTGACGCTGAAGGCAAAGGGGCCGATCGACATCTTCCTGCCGATCACCAACCGCGACAAGCTGACGGCCAAGATCGTCTACACCGGCCCGGTTGCGGCGCCCGTGGAGGAGGGCCAGCCGGTGGGTGCGCTGCGCGTCTGGATCGGCGACACGCTGAGCCAGGAGACGCCGCTTTTCGCTGCCGAATCGATCGGTGTCGGCACATTGCCGCAACGCGCGCTCGATGCCGTCAAGGAACTGGCGATCGGCTGGCTGCGATAGCACCGGCGGCATGGACGTTTTCGCGAACGCGGACTATCTAGAGCGCAACAATCCACCTGGACAAAGGCCCTTTCGATTGGCGCGCGGATTTTTCATCACCTTCGAAGGCGGCGAGGGCGCAGGCAAGTCGACGCAGATCGAGCGGCTGGCGAGGAAGATGCGCGCCAAGAAGTATGATGTCCTGCTCACGCGCGAACCGGGCGGCTCGCCGGGCGCCGAAGCGGTCCGGCATGTGCTGCTTTCGGGTGCCGCCGAGCCATTCGGACCGAAGATGGAAGCGCTGCTCTTTGCCGCCGCGCGGTCCGACCATGTCGAGCAGGTCATTCGGCCGGCTGTCGAGCGCGGCTCGATCGTGCTGTGCGACCGTTTCCTGGATTCCTCGCGCGTCTACCAGGGCGTCACCGGCGGCATCGACCCGGCGTTCATGGCCACGCTGGAACAGGTCGCCATCAACGGCATGATGCCCGATATGACGCTGATCTTCGACATCGATCCGGCCGAGGGCCTCAAGCGCGCGACGCTGCGACGCGGCAGCGAGGCCGGCGCCGATCGCTTCGAAAAGGAGACACTGGCCATTCATCAGGCCCGGCGCGAGGCTTTTCTGGCGATTGCCGCGGCCGAACCTGAACGCTGCATCGTCGTCGACGCCTCCGCCGATCCCAACACGGTGGAAGACGTCGTCACCGCGGCCGTCTTCGCGGCGCTGGAGGCGAGGGCGCCCGCGCGCAACAGGCAGGCCGCACCGGTATGATCTTCGAACGCATCGCGCCGGAACAGCATGATACGCTGGACGGCGTGCCCGAACCGTCCGAAACACCGCGTCTGGTCGGGCACAGGCAGGCGGCCGAGATGCTCGCCGCCGCCTATCGATCGGGAAAGCTGCCGCATGCACTGATCTTCGCTGGGCCGGTCGGCATCGGCAAGGCAACGCTGGCCTTCCACCTGGCGCATCACCTCCTGAAGCACCCGGCCTTCGAGCAGGCGCCGGAAAGCCTGGCCAGTCCCGACCCGGCCTCATCGCTGTTTCGCCAGATCGCGACCGGGGCGCATCCGGGCGTGCTCCACCTGACCCGGCCGATGAACGACAAGACCAAGAGCTTCAAGACGGTCGTCACCGTCGACGAGATCCGCCGGGTCAGCCGCTTCCTGTCGATGACCTCGCATGACGGCAGCTACCGGGTGGTCATCGTCGATCCGGCCGACGACATGAATGCCAATGCTGCCAATGCCTTGCTGAAGAATCTTGAGGAGCCACCGGCGCGAACGCTTTTCATTCTCATCGTCCATGCGCCGGGCAGCCTGCTGCCGACGATCCGCTCACGCTGCCAGATGATACGCCTGACACCGCTCGACGCCGATGAGTTGCTGGCGGTGCTGGAGACCGCCGAACCGCCGCCGCCGGACGACCCGGCCGCGCGGGCGGCGTTGGTCGAGCGGGCAGGGGGCAGCGCCCGCAACGCGATCCTTTTGACGCAGTATGGCGGACTGGAGATCGCCGAGACGCTCGACGCGCTGGTGGCGAAAGGCAGGAGCGACATCGGCGGAGCCTATCGGCTCGCCGAAGCCGTCGCCGGCCGCGACCAGGCGATCCAGTTCGACATCTTCAACCGCCGGGCACTCGACCTTTTGTCGGACGCCGCAAGCCAGGCCGCGCTCGCCGGCGACCTCGCAAGGGCGAAAACATTGTCGGACACTTGGCATGAGGCGCTGGAGGCTATATCTGAGACCGACACTTACAATCTCGACAAGAAGCAGCACGCCTTGACCATGATCGACCGGCTGAATTCTGCGATGCGAATGTGACGGCCTTTTTTTGATGCATGCCCTTGCTCCGAAACCGGGGGCATTTTTGGGCGGCATGCGTCGGGCTCGGGATGGCAATCGCCATTCCGATGCGATATCCACCGCCACGGCTTCCATTCAGACATTCATGACGGTTCATTCATGTCACGCGAAAAATACTATCTGACGACACCGATTTTCTATCCGAACGGCAAGCCGCATATCGGCCACGCCTATACGGTCATTGCAACCGATGCGCTGGCCCGCTTCCAGCGCCTCGACGGCAAGGACGTGTTCTTCCTCACCGGCACCGACGAACACGGTCTCAAGATGCAGCAGACGGCTGAGAAGGAAGGCATCACGCCACAGGCGCTTGCCGACCGTAATTCAGCGATCTTCCGGTCGATGACCGAGGCGGTGGGCGGCTCGAACGACGAATACATCCGCACGACGGAACCGCGCCACTACGCGTCCTGCCAGGCGATCTGGAAGGCAATGGCCGCCAATGGCGACATCTACCTCGACCGCTATAGCGGCTGGTATTCGGTCCGCCAGGAAGCCTATTTCGACGAGAGCGAAACCACGCTCGGCGAGGATGGCGTGCGCCGCGAACCGCTTGGCTCGCCGGTCGAATGGAACGAGGAAGAGAGTTATTTCTTCAGGCTCTCCGCCTACCAGGACAAACTGCTGGCGCTGTATGAAAGCCAACCCGACTTTGTCGGGCCGGCCGAGCGCCGCAACGAGGTGATGAGTTTCGTCAAATCCGGGCTGAAGGACCTGTCGATCTCGCGCACGACCTTCAAATGGGGCGTACCGGTGCCTGGCGACGACAAGCATGTGATGTATGTCTGGGTCGATGCCTTGACCAACTACATCACCGCCGCCGGCTATCCGGACACGAAGTCCGAGCAGTGGGGGTACTGGCCGGCCACGCACATCATTGGCAAGGATATCGTGCGCTTCCACGCGGTCTACTGGCCGGCTTTCCTGATGTCAGCCGGCATCGAACTGCCGAAGCGTGTCTTCGCCCACGGCTTCCTGTTCAACCGCGGCGAGAAGATGTCGAAGTCGGTCGGCAATGTCGTCGATCCGTTCGCCATGATCGAGCATTATGGTCTCGACCAGGTGCGTTACTTCTTCCTGCGCGAGGTGCCGTTCGGCCAGGACGGCAGCTACAGCCATGACGCGATCGTCAACCGCACCAACGCCGATCTCGCCAATGGCCTCGGCAACCTGGCGCAGCGCTCGCTGTCGATGATCGCCAAGAACTGCGGCGGCGTGGTGCCGAAGCGCGGCGAGCTGACGGATGCCGATAGCGCGATCCTGGATCAAGCGGTGGCGGCCCTGGCCACCGCGCGCAGGGCGATGGCCGAGCAAGGCATCCATCTGGCGCTGGCGGCGATCTTCGCCGTGGTGGCGGAAGCCGATCGCTACTTCGCCGGGCAGGAGCCCTGGGCGCTGAAGAAGACCAATCCGGAGCGCATGGAAACGGTGCTGTGGACGACCGCCGAACTGGTGCGGCGCGTGGCGGTGCTGTGCCAACCCTTCATTCCTGCGTCGGCGGCGAAGCTGCTCGACCTGCTGGCGGTGCCCGCGGACAAGCGTGAGTTCGTGCATGTCCACGCCGACCAGGCGCTGCTATCGGGGACTGCCTTGCCGGTGCCGGAAGGCGTGTTTCCGCGTTATGTCGAACAGCCGGGCGCGAACGCCTGATGCTCGTCGACAGCCACTGCCATCTGGACTTCCCAGATTTCGCCGAGGAGCGGGCGGCCATTGTCGCCCGCGCCAAAGCGGCCGGAATCGGCCGCATGGTGACAATCTCGACGCGCGTGAAGCGCTTTCCACAAATACTTGAAATCGCAGAGACTTTCGACGAAGTCTACTGCTCGGTCGGCACCCATCCGCACAATGCGGCGGAGGAGTTGGACGTGACGTCGGCGGACCTGATCCGGCTGTCGGCCCATCCGAAGGTGGTGGCAATCGGCGAAGCCGGGTTGGACTATTTCTACGACAAGGCGCCGCGCGATGCGCAGGCGCAGGGCTTTCGCAATCACATTGCCGCCGCTCGCGACACCGGCCTTCCGCTCGTCATCCATTCGCGCGATGCCGATGACGACATGGCAGCCATTCTCGAGGACGAAACAGGGAAGGGCGCCTTCCCCTTCATCCTGCATTGTTTCTCCTCGGGACGCCGGCTGGCCGAGGTGGGCGTCTCGCTCGGCGGCTATGTGTCGTTCTCGGGCATCCTGACCTTCAAGAACTCGGCCGAATTGCGCGCCATCGCCGCCGACGTGCCGCATGACCGGCTGCTCGTCGAAACCGACGCACCTTATCTGGCGCCGATCCCGTTTCGCGGCAAGCGCAACGAGCCGGCTTATGTCGCGCACACGGCACGAGTGCTGGCGGAGACGGTTGGTGTCGGCGAAGCCGAAATCGCCGATCTGACGACAAACAATTTCTTCCGGCTGTTCGGCAAGATGCCGCGACCCGCCGAATTGCGCGCCTGAACGATGACCGACCGGCTGCGCCTCACCATTCTCGGCTGTGGCTCGTCGCCGGGTACGCCGCGCATCACCGGCGACTGGGGCAATTGCGACCCGACCAATCCGAGGAACCGGCGCATGCGCACGGCAGCGCTGGTCGAGCGGATCGCCGCCGATGGCGGCCGCACCACCGTGGTCATCGACACCGGGCCGGATTTCCGCGAACAGATGCTGCTTGCTTCGGTCAAACGTATCGACGCGGTCGTCTACACGCACCCCCATGCCGACCATATCCACGGCATCGACGATCTTCGCGGTTATGTGCTCGAACAGCGCCACCTGATCGACATCCATGCCGACCAGCCGACGATGCAGCGCCTGCGGCAGGCGTTCGGCTATTGCTTCGAGACACCGCCGGGCAGTTCTTATCCGCCGATCGTGCGGGCACATATCATCGATCACGCAAAGCCTGTCGTGATCGAAGGCGAGGGGGGTGCCCTCGCCCTCGATCCGCTGCCGCAGATCCATGGCGACATCATCTCGCTCGGCTTCCGCATTGGCGGCCTGGCCTATTGCCCTGATATCAGCGACTTTCCCGACGCCACCGCCGAGCGGCTGCGCGGCCTGGAAATGCTGGTCATCGACGCGCTGCAGTACAATCCCCATCCCAGCCATCTGTCGCTCGGCCAAGCGCTCGGCTGGATCGACAAGCTGACACCGAGGAATGCCGTGCTGACCCACATGCACGTGCCGCTCGATTATGCCAAGGTCAAGGGCGAAGTGCCGGCCAACGTAACCCCGGCCCATGACGGCATGGTGATCGAAATTCCTTATGAATCAGCGTGATACGAACGGATTTTCATAAAGGCGTTCTGACCTTTGGAGCGAATATCAGAAGCGTTCCAATCCGTTCACAGCCCATGCGGGCAAAAGCAGCGCTCCGGCGTGCGTCGCTGTCAGCAGCACCGAGCACCGCGACCCACGGGCCTGGTCGGAAAGATCTGGCTTCTGCCCGTGCTGTAGCCATGCCCAAACACGTCAATGGCCAGTTCAATCTCACGTTTGCTGTCGTCATTTACGCGGCGTAGCGTTGGCCATCAGCCCAAGGGCAACACGCCTCGATCGAGCCAAGCCTATGAAAATCAGCGGCAATTCCCAGATGTTGGCCAACACATAAGTTCCATAATCTATCTTATGCGACTTTCTGCTGTCGGACGTAGAGATGGCGAAATGTAAGTTTCAGCCGAAATCGAGTCCGCTACACGCTATTCGTCGGCAGTCGCCACGCACTAGCTGATTCCGGAGCCGTTACACTTCGTCACCCGCCAGGCCGATCTTGCCGTCATGGGTAGCCGAACGCGGTGGCCGCATCTCTGCTGAGTGGTGAAAACAAGATCCGTCGTTCGTCGGACCTGCTTTGCCGAGCGCGGCTGGACGCTCCGGACAGAGACTTCATTGGATCGAGTGGTTGTCGCGGCTTCAATCACAATTTGGCGCCAGCCCACCCGCAAGCCGAACCTTGCGGCCAATGCATCGTCTTCCTCTGTCGATCAGCTACCTTCCCTTCCGATGGGAGTGCCTGCTCTCGTGGCCGAAGAACCAACGCTTGGTTACCTCCGAAGCCAGCAAATAGAGCGCAGCGATTGCGACGAGACCAAGCACCACGGACAGTGGCAGCGGCACAAAGCCGAACCATCCTGCAATGGGCATGTAGGGAATGAGGATCGCGACAACCGCTACAGCCAAAGTCAACCAGGCAAGCAATGAGCTTGGGTGGCTGGCCCAGAACGCCTTGTGAGTGCGCACGATAAGCACGATCGCCAGTTGTGTCGTGAGTGACTCGATAAACCACGCGGTCTGGAACGTAGCGGGTGCCGCTTTAACGATGAACAACAGGAACGCGAAGGTCGCAAAGTCAAACAAGGAACTCATCGGCCCAAAGCTGAGCATGAACCGCCGCACGAAGCCGATATCCCAGCGCCGCGGCCGGTGCAGCTGCTCGGCATCGACATTGTCAGTGGCGATCGCCAGTGAGGGAATGCTGGACAACAGGTTGTTGAGCAGGATCTGCTTCGCCAGCAGCGGCAGGAACGGCAGGAAAAGCGAGGCGGCGGCCATGCTGATCATGTTGCCGAAATTGGCGCTGGTGGTGATGGAGATATATTTCATCGTGTTGGCGAAGGTCTTACGGCCGTCATCGACGCCGCGCACGAGTACGCCCAGGTCCTGCCTGAGAAGAATGACGTCGGCAGCCTCGCGTGCGACATCGACCGCGGTGTCGACAGAAATACCGATATCAGCTTCGTGGAGGGCGGGCGCATCGTTGATCCCGTCTCCCATATAGCCGACGACATGGCTTCGGCTTCGGAACGCCTCGACAATGCGTTCTTTTTGATTGGGGTCGATTTCGACAAACAGGTCGGTCTGCCGCACTGCTGCGAAGAGTGCGCTTCTCGTCAGCTTCGACAGATCCTCGCCGGTCATGATCCTGTCGGCGCGCAAGCCAACCGCCGTAGCGAGATGCGCGGTGACATAGCGGTTGTCGCCCGAAATGACCTTTACTGCTATGCCCCTGAGGGCAAGCGCGGAGAGCGCTTGCTTGATCCCCTGCTTCGGCGGGTCGAGGAAAAGCAGGAAACCGGCAAAGGCAAGACCGGTCTCGTCTGTCCGGCCAAAGGCAGTCTGGCTTTCAAACTGACGGGTTGCCAAGGCCAGGACACGATAGCCGTCCGAACTCCAGCGTCGAAATTTGGCGTCGATCGCCGCACGATGCGCCTCATCCAGGGCTTCGTAGCCGTTTGTGGTTTTAACGAAACCACAGGCGTCGAGGACATTCTGCACCGCACCTTTGCAGATCAGAATGCACCCCCCGCCGTTGTGCTGGGCAACGACGGACAGCCGCTTGCGAATGAAGTCGTAGGGAATCTCATCGATTTTCGCGAAGGCCCCCAATGTTGCACCGTCATCGCCCGGGGCATTGGCTATCGCTTCGTCCAGTGGATTCTTCAACCCGGTCTGCATGGTGGCGTTGAGCCGCGCCCAAAGGAGGACATCCGTCGAGGGATGGCCATCGACGTCGAGCCACCCATCGAGGTTGATGACACCTTCGGTCAGCGTTCCGGTCTTGTCCGTACAGAGCAGGTCCATGCTGCCCAAATTCTCGATGGCGTCGAGCCGACGCACGATGACGCCGTTGGCCGCCATGGCGCGGGCGCCGCGAGCCAGCGTCACGCTGATGATGGCCGGCAAAAGTTCCGGCGTGAGACCCACCGCGAGCGCCAGCGAGAATAACAGCGATTCAATCAGTGGCCGATGGAGCAGCAGATTGGCGAAGAACACGATGATGACGATCACCAGCATGATCTCCGTCATCAGGTAACCAAAGCGCCTGATTCCCCTGGCAAATTCCGTTTCGGGAATACGCCGCTCGAGGGCCGCGGCGATGGACGCGAACTCGGTGTGGTCACCGGTCGCGACCGCAAGCACGGTTGCGGTGCCGCTGCGGACCGACGTGCCGGTGAAGACTGCATTGCTGCGCTGTGCGACGGAAGCCTCTGGCGACGATCGACCCGGTGTCTTCACAACTGGAAACGTCTCCCCGGTCAGCACCGCCTCGCTGACATTGAAATCGCACGCATCCAGAATGACACCGTCCGCGGGAATGAGGTTTCCGGCCGAGAGCCGGATCACGTCGCCAGGCACGATCTCTTCGGAACTGATAGCGCATTCGGCACCGCCCCGCAGGACAACGGCCTTGTGTGACACACGCTGTTTCAGCGCTTCTGTCGCTCGCGACGCACCGTATTCCTGGGTGAAGCTCAGGACGCAGCTCGCCAGCACGATCGCGTAGATGATCGCGGCCTCCTGGCCCTCGCCGACGAAGGCTGAGACTGTGGCTGCAAAAATGAGGATCAGGACCAGGGGACTGCGGAACTGCCCCGCAAATAGGGTCAAAGCCGATGTGCCGGATCTGACGCCCGGTGTGTTTCGGCCGAATTTTGCCAATCTTGACGTGGCTTCGGAGGTGGCGAGCCCCGAAGCGGACGTCCCCAAGCGCTGCAGGAGCGCACCGAGGTCGGTTGCCCAATAGGCGTCGCTGCCTGCGAAGTCTGTAGGTGTTGGAACGGGTTTCACCGTGGTTCCTCTCGGCCGGCCCGCCGCCCATATGAGTTGGCGGGAAATGGACCGCCGGCCGTGCGCAACCTTTGATGACAAGAGGCAGTCATGGATAGTGATCCCCAAGGAAGTTGGCCGTGCTGGGTTGCGCAACGGGAAGCGCAGCCGCTGTCAGAAAGAGACGTCTCGTAAATCGGCGCACGGTTTGCGTCCTGATTAAACTCGGAAGCATCAAGCAGGCAGTTGGGCAGGTCATCATTGATCACCGTCAATTGCCTGGAAATGGTGATCAATGCTCATAAAACTGGGCGTCGAATGTGAGGTGGATGAGGATCAGCGGCCAGATTTCTTGAGCATCGCCGATCCGTACCGCTGACGCTTGGATTGATGCGTATCAAAGCCGGTTGAACGCATCCCTGTTAGCCAAGACGCATCATAGCTCGGAGGCGGTCATGGCTCACAAACAGGTATTGTTTCGTTCAGCAGCGCGCGAAAAGATTCTTCGTGGCGCAACCCAGCTCGCCGACGCCGTACGCGTGACACTCGGGCCGCGCTCGAAATCGGTTCTGATCGAAAAGAAATGGGGTGCTCCCACAGTCTGCAATGACGGCGTGACCATCGCCAAGGAATTCGACCTGAAGGATCCCGAGGAAAATCTTGGGGCGCGGATGCTCAGGCAGGCGGCCGAGAAAACCGGGGACATGGTCGGTGACGGCACCAGCACGTCGACCATTCTGGCCCATGCGATGTTCGCCGACGGCGTACGCAACGTCGTCGCCGGCGCCAGCGCGATCGACATAAAACGAGGCCTTGACCGCGCCACCAAACGGGCAATCGAAACGCTCAAGCAGATATCTCGGCCTGTCTCGACCCGTCGCGAGAAAGAACAGGTGGCAACGATCTCCGCGCACAACGATCCTCTCATCGGTCAGTTGGTCGGCGAGGCAATGGAGAAGGTCGGCGGCGAAGGCGTCATTACGGTCGAAGAATCGAAGACCACGGAAACCGTCCTCGACGTCGTCGAGGGCATGCAGTTCGATCGCGGATTCCTGTCACCATATTTCGTGACCGATCCCGAGAAGATGGAAGCGGTGCTCGAAGACGCACTCGTGCTCATCGTCGAAAAGAAGATCGCTTCGCTGAATGATCTGATCAAGCTGCTCGAGGCTGTGGCGAAGTCCGGAGCCCCCCTGCTCGTGATCGCCGAGGAAGTCGAAGGCGAGGCACTGGCGACGCTCATCGTCAATCAGATCCGCGGCACCTTCAAGAACTGTGCCGTAAAGGCGCCAGGCTTCGGCGATCGCCGCAAGGCCATGTTGCAGGATATCGCCATCCTGACCGGCGGACAGGTCATCTCCGAGGATCTCGGGCTGAAGCTGGAAAACGTCACCATGGAGCAGTTGGGGCGCGCGAAGCGGATTGTCGTCGACAAGGACAATACGACGATCATCGGCGGCGGCGGAGATGCAAAGGCGATCAAGGGCCGTGTCGAACAGATTCGGCGCGAGATCGACAATACGACGAGCGACTATGATCGCGAGAAGCTGCAGGAGCGACTGGCCAAGCTTGCGGGCGGCGTCGCCGTCATCAAGGTCGGCGCGCCGACCGAGGCCGAGATGAAATCGAAGAAGGAAGCGCTCGACGATGCCATCAGCGCTACCAAGGCCGCGATCGCCGAAGGCATAGTGCCAGGCGGCGGGCTTGCCCTCTTGCGCTGCATCAAGACCGTGACCGACGAGCAAGAGCATTGCGAAGGCGACGAGCGCACGGGCGTGCAGATCCTCAAGCGGGCACTCGAAGCACCGGTCCGGCAGATCGCCGAGAATTCCGCGGTCGACGGCGGCGTCGTCATTGCCAAGATGCTCGAAGGCACCGGCAATTTCGGCTTCGATGCGGGAAAGAAGGAATATGTCGACTTGGTCCAAGCCGGCATCATCGATCCGACCAAGGTCGTTCGCATCGCACTGGAGAACGCAGTCTCGGTGGCGAGCGTCCTGCTCTTGACCGAAGCGACCATGACCGAAATACCGGAACCGACGAAAGAACGCGCCCTCGAACCAGAGATGGCGATGTAGGGCGGCGAGACCACAATTCAGATGCAGGCGAAAGGCGCGCCCCGCCGAGATCGGCAGGCTTTGATGCGCATCAAGGCGCACGATCGGACCTCAGGTGATCCTGCTACAAATCTCATCGGAGGGCACGAAAATGATCTTCAACACCATCATGGTTCAACTCGACGTCGATTCTCCGGCAGCGCCACGAACGAACTATGCGCTGGAGTTGGCGCGACGCTTCGAAGCCACGCTGATCGGTTTTGCCGCGGCCGATTCATATGTCTTTGTTCCCGGTGACGATGGTGGGATGGCGGCGGCGGAAATCATGCGTGAACGCCGGATCGAGATCGAGGATAGGCTGAAGGTGCTGAAGGAGGAATTCCTGGGCCTCGTCGGAGACGACGCCATCTGGCGTGAAGAGATCGGAGATCCGACACGCCTGCTCGCGTTGCATGCCCGCGCCGCCGATCTCGTCGTGACGGGAACGCCGGTCTCCGGTGCTGATCGCCACCGGGTGGTCGACATCGGAACATTGGTGCTGTCGGCAGGACGGCCTGTGCTGATTGCGGCCAACCGGCTTGTTCCACCCTCCCCCAAGAAAGTTCTGGTCGCGTGGAAGGATACCCGCGAGGCCCGGCGAGCCATCACCGATGCATTGCCCTTCCTGACCGGAGCACAAGATGTGCTCGTGGCGACGATCGAAGAACAAAACCAGCGGGATGCGCGCGAAAGTGTCAGCGACGTCGTCCGGCACATGATGAGGCATGGCATCAAGGCGAGATCGGAAATCCTGGACTCGGATCGTGGGGATGCTTGCGAAGCCATCGTCGGACTCGCCCACGGCATTGGTGCCGACCTTGTCGTCGCCGGCGGCTATGGTCATAGCCGGCTGCGTGAATGGGCCTTTGGGGGCATGACCCGCTCCCTGCTCAGTAATGGCTCCGTCAACCGCTTGTTCTCGAACTGACGCGCTGAATGCAGGTCGTTCGCCCGGTGACGGCCGGCTCGCGCTTGCCAATATCGAATAGAACGGAGGGTGCGAAGATGAAGGAACTGCCGCTTGCCGAGGTCTATCGGCTGATCGAACCGGGTCCAGTCGTTCTGCTGACAACCCGGGCGAGAGGCCGCGCCAATGTCATGACCATGTCGTGGCACATGATGGTGGAGTTCACACCGCCGACGATTGCCTGTGTCGTGTCGAGTGATGATTTCTCGTTTGGCGCGTTGCGCGGCACCAAGGAGTGCGTGATCGCGATTCCGGCTGTAGGACTGGCGGAGAAAGTCGTGGCGGTCGGCAACTGCTCAGGCCGGGACAGAGACAAGTTCGCGACCATTTGGCTGACGCCGCTGCCCGCCGAGCAGGTCGCCGCACCCTTGGTCGCCGAATGCTTTGCCAATCTCGAATGCCGCGTGGTCGATACCCGGCTCGTCAACAAATACAATCTGTTCGTTCTGGAGGTCGTGAAGGCCTGGGTTGACCCGGGGCAGCCAAAGCCAAAGACCATGCACCATATTGGCAAGGGGACCTTCGTGGTGGACGGAGAGACCATGCATTTCGATTCGCGTATGCCCTGAGATCGCAACTTGATCGGCATCAAGGATTGCAATGCACGGGACGGGCTAGCTTCAGCTGATCCGACCGATACCGAAAAAGAGCGTCACCGATGAGCTACAAATCCATTCTGTTGAATGTGGGCATAGATGGCCCGATCGCGCCGGTCACCAAGATCGCCATCGATCTCGCCAGGCGGTCCGAGGCTCGGTTGATCGGCTTCTGCGCAGCCGATGCACCCTTGCCGGTCACGATGGCGCCCGAGGGTGCCGCCATAGCCGCCGAGGTCTGGCAGCAATTGAGGGACGACATCAAGAAGCGTTTCGAGGACCTCCACGTCGAGTTTGACAGCCTGGTTGCCGGTTCGGTGGCGACGGAATGGCGCAACACGCTAGACAATCCCAACCATGCCTTGGTCGCGACATCGAGAAGCGCGGATCTCATCATCACTGGAGCTCCTGAAGGGGCTTCGTCTGGCGATTCCTATCGGACTGTTGATCCCGGCAGCCTCGCGTTGCGTGCCGGCAGGCCGGTGTTGATCTCGTCGGCTGGCGCGGACAACGCACCGACAGGCAGGATCGTGGTCGCCTGGAAGGATACGCGCGAAGCCAGGCGTGCAGTGGCCGATGCCGTGCCGCTAATGGCGACGGCGGATGATGTGATCGTGGTCACTATCGATTCCGAACCGGGTGACCGAACGACGGCAGGCATAAAGGACGTCGCGACCTTCCTGGCCAGGCACGGTATCACGGCTCGCACCGAAGTGCTGAAGGCCGATGACGAGAGCGACGAGCTGATCGACTTCCTGAGTTCCGCCAAGGCCGACCTGGTCGTGTCAGGCGCTTATGGACACAGCCGGATCAGGGAATGGGTGTTCGGCGGCGTTACCCGCTCGCTGCTCGACGACGTCCAGCTCTGCCGCTTCCTGTCAAACTGATCGCCGCCCCTCGACGTGCCTTGGCCTGTTCGTCAGCCACCTGCGTAGGCGTCGGTTGGGCCTGGAAGTGAGGACCGCAATGCCTTATGCGACCGAGGAAGATCTTCCACCGCCCATCAGGACCCACCTGCCCCCGCATGCCCAGGAGATCTTTCGCGCCGCCTTCAACAGCGCCTGGGACGAATATGCCGACCAAGGCGAAAAGCGTGAGGAAACAGCCCATCGCGTCGCCTGGGCTGCCGTGAAACGCCATTATCGCAAGGAAGGCAGGGATTGGGTGCCTATCCGAGCAAACCGGGCAATTTGATCGAGATCAAGACAGTCCCAGCTGCGTTCATTCATAGGATTTGGGATCAAGCACTTAGGCAATGTGGTTTCAATGACGGACAGCGTTACGGGGCTTCTCAACGCGTGCAACGCTGAGAAGAGCAAAGGGGCGGATTTTCCGACGATCTGGAAAGCGATCCTGAAGGTACACCCTTGTGTCACGGGATCACCGATTCAAGACAGCAGCGACGACGGTCCGGTGCTGCGAATTCCTTTGATCACAGGGCAATTTCTCGTCTTCCTGGGCTCGGACTTCTCGCTCCTTTAGCGGCAAAGGCTGACAGCTATCGGTTGTGCAGGGATCCCGAGATTCTTGGCTGGGGATTTGCGGCGGACGCCACTGGTGAAAAACACTGCCGCCAGCGATGCCTTCCCAATCGTAAGTATGTGAGGCCGACATCCCGCCATGCCTGGCCCGCGACGATCGTCGACAGCAGCTGGTTATGGGCGTGCGGACTACTCAAGCCGCTGCCAACGTGTTCTCGATGGCTTTGACTGAGTGCTTCACGAGATCCTTGCCGAGTTCGCCCGCCAGTTTCGCTTTCAGCAAAGGCTCGACATGCTTGCGCAGTTCGCCGAGCGTGCGCGGATCGGCAACCACCACCACGTGCTCGAACGCTTCCGTCAGCGCCTCGCGATTGAGATACTCGGCCACGGCAGCGGCAAAATCGTCTTCCCGCAGGCGGGTATCATCGGGATTGGCGGCGGAACTGCGATGCCGGCCGCCCGAGCCCGTGTTGGCCGCGTGAAGCGCCGGCTCAAGCAGTTCAACCAGATCGATCCGGGGCTCGTGACCCTTGTTGCGAAACAGGCGCAACTTCTCGCCGTCGGTAACCGCGACCAGCGTGCCAGTCATCATAATCATGTTGTTTCTCCTTTGACATAGATCGAAGGCGTTGCCTCGCCATCATTGGCCGCGATCTTCACTGCCGGATGCAGTTCGCTGTGGCGCGTGCCTCGCACTATCGACGCCGGCCGCTTGAGCCTCGCCCGCAACGACAACAAAAGCATCCTTGGCGCCCTTGCTCATTGATCTGGCTGAACAGTGGCCGACTTTCGCTCGCCCTGCTGTCCGCAACGGTCCGATATGGCTACCCACTCGTCGAATGGCTTCCCCTCACCCTGCGTGATCCACCGCTGCCATGACGCTGGTGTCCGACGCTCCAATCGGCGGGGGTCATTCGAGCCTTGAGTGCGATCGTCCGGCCGATGAATGGCGAAGTGTCCGCCAGCAGGCAATCCAGGCTTATAACGAGCATGTGGCCGACTATCTCTGTGGAACGCCATTGCTCGCCGACCATCTTGCCGATGGACTGTCGACACTTGGCTACTCCTGCGCCGAACTTGAGCGCCAGCACATGTGATCATCGGACTGCCTTGTGCTGCCGAGAGCCGGTGCTTCAACCCGTCGCACCATCTTTTGGTGACCGCGGATTTCATTTCGCTCCGGCGGACGGCCTTTTTCTCTCGCCATTGATCCCAATCAATGAGCGTCCCGTGTGCAGCGGCTCTAATGCAGTTCTTGCTAGGTCGAGCCAGACTGGGTGAAGCGGGCGCGATAGATCGCGGTAAGGCCGCGGATTCGCGAAGCAATGAACCAATTCGGCAACGACACTTGGCAAGCGGGTTCGCTGACCTCCAGCTCTAGCGCCTCTTGGGCGACCTAAAGGTGGAAGAGTGGAGGCGGCGATACCTGCCGATCAACTCACCAAAGGAGAAGAACGATGGCTGAAGCTGCCACCAAACTCCCCGTCAAGACAGAGAAAGGCACTGCCCCTGCCCGGTCCGACAACTGGACGGCACCGTTCGAAAGCCTGCGTCGCGAAATCGACCGGCTGTTCGACGACTTCCACGCTTTCGATTTCCGGCTGCCCTCGACCCGCTCCCTTTTCGGTCGTGAACTGCCGTCGCTGCGCGGCGCGGACTGGCCGGTGGCGCCGGCGATGGATCTCGTCGAAAAGGAAAAGCAGTATGAGATCACGGCCGAGCTGCCCGGCATCGACGAGAAGAATGTCGAGATCAAGCTCTCCAACCACACGCTGACGATCAAGGGCGAAAAGAAGGAAGAAAAGGAAGAGAAGGAGAAGGACTATTATCTGTCCGAGCGCCGCTACGGCTCCTTCCAGCGTTCGTTCCAGCTGCCTGAAGGCGTCGACGCCGACAAGATCGATGCAAGCTTCACCAAGGGCGTGCTGACGGTGAAACTGCCCAAGACCGCCGAAGCCCAGAAGGCCGAGAAGAAGATCACGGTCAAGGCAGCGTAACCTGCGTGGTGACCGTTGTTCGTCTCAGCGCGTCAGTCCGGCGCGCTGAGACCTTCCCTAAAGGCGATATGCCAAGCTGCGTTTGGTTGGCTACCCCGTCGGATAGCACAGCTCTTTCGCGGTGGGGCCGCGCTGGCCGCGCCATATCAACGCGATCGTTTGACGACATTTCCTGGTTCGCCGGGCACGCGGGACTGATCGCGAGCTTGGCTTTCGGCCATTTCAAGCTTCTTCTGCTCCAGCGCCAGCAAGCCTTCGATAACACGCCTTTGTTCGGGATTTGTCTCGCGCGCGAGCAAATCCTGGAAGTGGGTGATGTTGGCGCGAGCAATGAACCGGTCCATGACATACCTCGATTGCCAAGCAAAGGCATGGTACACCCAAGTCCGTGCCGTCCAAAGCCATTTGCGGCCATTGCAGGTGGGCCGCGGCAGGCTAGGTGAAATCCCGTAAGGACCAAACCGAGTTTCGCAATATCAGATATTGCGCCATTGATGTCATAAGCAGAGGCGGATCGCCGTTTCGATCTTGGTGAAATCAGCTTCATCATCGAAGAGCGTCTTGCCCTGCGTCTCAACCCAGAGCAGTAGGCACACTCAACATGTCGGGCGTGCGCAGTAGCGAGATGATGAAATGGCAGAGCCTGTGGAACGTGGCAGCCCAACTGCGAGAAACTCCACCGCTGATCGCCGTGCGGCAGGCATTCACGTGCCAGGCAAGCAAGATGCCCGGTCTTTGGATTTGACCTGCGTCAAGGACGCTTTGGTCGTTCCTTCCAAAAATGAATCCATGTGGCAACCAATATCGACCGCCCCTTTTGATCGGGATTTGGAATTGGCCGTCATGGATGGCGACGCTGCTCACGCCCTCGTTTTTCCCTGCAGGCGCATACTGACAGGCTGGACCAAGTCGGCCACGAAGGAACGGGTGGACATCTCACCTACGCATTGGAAAACATGGGAACCTGACAAGACAGATGTCTAGCGGCATTGCCGCGTTTTTTCTACTTGTTGCTGTCCCCGTTTGTTCCCTTGTCGGCCTCCTCGGCCTTTCGGAGCTTTTCTTCTTCTTTCTCCAGCAGGTCAAGCAACGCCTTCCGCTTTAGTTGATCTTGCTCCTCTGCCAAGCGCTGGCGAAAATGCTCGATATTCAGGCGCGCGATCCGCTTATCCACTCGTCACCTAAGCAGCCGCAGCGGCTTCCCTGTTCGTCTGTGCACTCACATATCACAGCCAAATCGCCCGCGTCTAATTCCGCCGATGCGTCCGTCCCCAAGGCATGCTTCGTCAGACCGCTCTCTTCGAATGCTCCCTCAGCAATCCGCCACCCGCGGCCATGCCGCATCGAAGGGGGTGCCGGCGCCCATTGATGCAGGTCAAGGCCTTCAGCAGTGCATGTGATTTCTTTGAAACTTGGAATCCGCTGTGAAGGAGACGACCGATGTTCAACTTGCGCAGTACTGTTGCCGCCGGCCTGATGCTGAGCCTTGTCGCGATGCCGGTTGTGGCCGGGGCTGAAGACAACGATTCCAGTTGGTGGCCTCGCTGGGGCATGGGCCGCATGATGATGGGTCAATGGGGCATGGGCGGCCCCATGGGTGGCTATGATTCAGACCAGATGCTCGATCGGGTCGACGGACGCCTCGCCTTCCTCAAGACGGAACTGAAGATCACCGAGGAGCAGATGCCCTCCTGGGACGAACTTGCCGGTGTCATCCGTAGCACGGCCGAGTCTCACAACGCGTTGATGCAGGACATGCTCAAGGAATTCCAGGACGGCGAGTTCGTGAAGAAACCCCTGCCCGAGCGACTGGCCTACCAACAGAAACATCTCGAAGCGCGTCTGGAACAGGTGAAGACCGTGAGAGCAGCGGTCGAGAAACTATACGCAAAGTTGAGCGCGGAGCAGAGACGGGCCGCCGACGAGATCGTTCTGCCGATGATGGGCATGGGGATGGGGCGCTCGGGCATTGGTCCTGGAATGATGTCCAGATAGCTTCCATTGCGTCCTGATCGCGGCAACGATTGAGCCGGAAATCGCGGAGAAACTGAACGCATGTTCGTCGTACTTCGCCTTTTGACTGCGCTAACTCTGCTCGGCGCCAGCCAGGGCTCCGGCTCGACGATCTTTCCGACGGGGGTGGCATACAGCAATTGGGCCGACGAAAGCGAAGAAGCACGGGTATGCGAGATCGTCCTCGACGTCAGCAACCCGCCATCGCGGGAAGCCGTCAAGTTCATAACGATTGCCGGCTACAACAAATTCGACGGAACGCTTCTGGCCGGCTTTCTGATGGGCGCGGCCGACCTCACCACATCAGGCACATATCAAATAGTGGGGATTTCAGACGCTGCGTTCAGCTCGCGCACATTCAGTTCGCTCGGCCATTTGGACTACGAATACTATGACGACGGTACCGTCATGGCGACGACACAAAACCCTCTTGTCGCCGCGGCTTTCATCAGGGCAGTGATTGCCGGGGTCTATGAAGTGCATTTTGCACGCCCAGATTCAAACGCCGAAATGCGAACCTACAAGATTGCGTCCGCTCCAGGGGAATCCGTAATCAGCAATTTCATGCACTGCATGGATGGCCTCGCCGTCGAGTCCCACCGCACTCAATCAGATGCATCGACAAAAGGAAGCCCGCTGCCGGAGGGAGGTGGCAGCGGGCTCAGCAACGCGGCGGATCAGGGAGGATAACCCGTCGCTTCCCATGTCAGGGGAGAACATGGGTGATCCGCATATAGGAAAAATATCCTACCGAACAAGAGCGCGGCCGTGACGACTACGCCGCTCGCGTTCGCAAAGTGCTCGGTTGGGAACCCGCGGAGCATGGCGACATCGTGCGCACGGAACTGGCGTCCGCCGCGGCAGCGCGCTGAAGCGCAGACCTCCTCCCGCGGACGAGCAACCTCCCGGCCTGCTTGAGTTGCTCCAAATTCTGTTTTCCATCCGGCAGGCCCGTCGGCAGGTTTGACGAACATCAAGGTTTCCAGTCGCAAATGCCGCGACTGTCGGCGGGATACACAAGGCCCGCAGAGCATGCAGTCTCCGATTTTTTCTGCCCATGGGGTGACCAAGGCCTACCGCTCAGGCGAGGTCGAGGTGTTCGCCCTTCGCGGTGTCGATCTCGACCTCTATGAGGGGGAGATAGCAGTTCTCCTTGGGCCGTCAGGCAGTGGCAAGTCGACACTGCTCAACATTATGGGCGGGCTTGACCGTGCGACCGCAGGGGAGGTCCGCTTTCGCGGCCAGGATCTGACCACGTTCTCCGAGAGACAGTTCACCCGCTTCCGGCGTGACCATATCGGCTTTGTGTTCCAGTTCTACAATTTGATCCCCAGCCTCACCGCTTGGGAGAACGTCGCACTGGTCACCGAGATCTCGTCCAATCCGATGAAGCCCGATGAGGCGCTGGAGATGGTCGGCCTCAAGGATCGCATGGCGCATTTCCCCGCCCAACTGTCCGGCGGCGAGCAGCAAAGGGTGGCGATTGCCCGTGCAATCGCCAAACGCCCGGAAGTCATGCTGTGCGACGAGCCGACCGGCGCGCTTGATTCGAAGACAGGCATTCTGGTCCTCGAAGCGCTGTCGCGGATCAATGAGGAGATGAAGACGACCATGGCGATCATCACGCACAATGCCGGCATCCGGCAGATCGCGCATCGCGTCTTCACTTTCAAGGACGGGCGCATCGCCGGTGCTGCCGTCAACGACCAGCGGGCGCGGCCCGCCGAAGTAAGCTGGTAGCGCCGTGTCGATCCTCGATCGCAAGCTTCTGCGCGATATCCTGCGGATGTGGGCGCAGGTCCTCGCCATCGCGCTCGTCATGGCCTGCGGCGTTGCGACGATTGTTATCGCAGTCGGAGGCTATCGCTCGCTGGAGCAAACCCGGACGGCATTCTACGACCGCTACCGGTTTGCCACCGTCTTCTCGGGGCTGACGCGCGCGCCGCTTCACCTTCGCGAACGCATGGCATCGATCGCGGGGGTCAGCGGCCTCGAACTGCGCATTGTCAAGCCGGTCTTGCTGGACATGCCTGGCATGGCCGAACCGGCAACCGCGATCGCCGTCTCCATCCCCGACCGCGGCGTGCCCGCTGCCAACAGGCTTTACCTACGCATCGGCCGGCTGCCTGAATCCGGACGCCCCGGCGAGGTAGCGGTGACTGAGCGCTTCGCGACCGCACATCGCATGGCACCCGGCAGTAACTTCGACGCCATTCTGAACGGCCGCAAGCGGACGCTCACCGTCACCGGCATCGTACTCACGCCCGAATACATCTACACGCTCGGCCCTGGCGACATGGTACCGGATCCGAGGCGCTTCGGCGTCTTCTTCATGCCGCGAGCCGTGCTTGCCGGCATCTTCGACATGGATGGCGCATTCAACGATGTTGCCATGCGCACCCAGCGCAGTGCCGACATCCAGGCGATCGACGACGCGGTCGACCGTGTCCTGAAGCCATTCGGAGGAACCGGTGCGCACGGGCGCGCCGACCAGATATCCCACGCCTTCCTGGACAATGAGCTAATCCAGCTTCGCGCGATGGCCACCGTCATTCCACCGGTGTTCCTGTTTGTGTCGGCCTTCCTGGTCAACATGATCCTGTCGCGGTTAATCGTGCTCGAGCGCGAACAGATCGGGCTGATGAAGGCCGTTGGCTACGGATCGGTGGCAATCGGCTGGCATTATGCCAAGCTGACGCTGGTAATCGCGTTGATCGGCATCGCTATCGGCGCCGGCGCCGGCAACTGGCTTGGCCACGGCCTCACCACGCTTTATGCGCGGTTCTTCTCCTTTCCTTTCCTCATCTTCCAGCAAAGCCTCGATCTCTATGCCATCGCCGCCGCCACAAGCGCACTGGCAGCGCTGTTGGGCGCGGTGCGGGCGATCTGGAGCGTCGTGGCGCTTTCGCCGGCAGTCGCCATGCAACCGCCCGCCCCGGCCCGATACCGGGCCTTCCTCACGAGCGACGGCAATCTCCTGTCGCCTTTCTCGCAATTGACCATCATGGCGCTCAGGCATCTGGTGCGCTGGCCCGTGCGCTCGTTGCTGACGACATTGGGGACCTCGCTTGCCGTCGCTCTCCTGGTTACGGCGCTATTCTCCTTCGATTCCATAGCGTTCATGGTCGACACGGTTTTCTTCCGTGCCGAGCGACAGGATGCGACCTTGTCGTTTGGTGTCGAGCAACCACCGCGCGCCCTGCAGTCTGTCGCAGCCATGCCGGGCGTGCTGCGCGCGGAGCCGTTCCGGGCAACGGCCGTGATCCTGCGCCATGGCTATCGTGAGCGCCGGCTGGTGATCTCGAGTGTTCCCCGACAGGCGGACCTGGCGCGGGTTCTCGATCTCAATCTCGATCCAATTGACCCGCCGCCAACCGGCCTCATGCTGTCCGAAAGAGTGGCCTCGCTGCTCCATCTGCGTATCGGTGATCTGGCCGAGGTCGAACTGCTCGAAAAGGCGCACCAAATGGTCCGCGTTCCCGTGACCAGCATCGTCCAGAGCTATGTCGGGCTCGCCGTCTACATGCGTGCCGAGGCGCTCGACGAGCTGGTCGGCGGCGGACCACGCATTTCCGGGGTCAGGGTAGCGATCGATCCGGCACGCCTTGGTGACCTCTACACAGCCGTCAAACAGACGCCCGTTATCGCTTCAATCGCGCTGCAAGGCATATCGCGCCAGCGCTTCCGCGAGACAATCGGTGAGAACATCACGATCATGACCAGCGTCTACACGGCGCTTGCCGTCATCATTGCCTTCGGCGTCGTCTACAACTCCGCCCGTATTCAGCTTTCCGAGCGCGCCCGCGAACTCGCAGGCTTGCGCGTGCTCGGCTTCACCAGGAGCGAAGTTTCGAGCGTCCTGCTCATCGAACTGGCCAGCATCGTCGCTTTGGCGCAGCCGCTTGGCTGGATTCTCGGCTATCTCTTCTCGTGGTCGGTCGTCAGGGGCTTCGAAAGCGACCTCTTCCGCATTCCGTTCGTGGTGAATCGGTCCACTTTCGCGCTTGCCAGCCTGATCGTGCTCGCTGTGGCAACGCTTTCGGCGCTGATCGTTCGGCGTCGTATCGACAGCCTTGACCTCGTGCGTGTCCTCAAAACAAGGGATTAGTCCGATGAAGTCGACCTGGGTCAAACGCGTCGGACTTGCGCTCCTTGCCATTGCGGTCGTCGCAGGCTTCGGCTGGGCTCTGCGGGCGAAGCCGGCGTTGGTGGATTTGGCCGAGGTGATCGCAGCGCCGATGCGGGTCACGGTCCGTGAGGAAGGTATGACGCGCGTGCGCGACGTCTACACGGTATCGGCGCCGATTGCCGGTCATCTGACGCGCACGGTGGTGAACGAAGGCGACTTGGTGAAAGCGAACAATACCGTTGTTGCCGCCATCCATCCGCTCGACCCGCCCCTTATCGACCGGCGCGCGGAGGCCGAACTGATTGCCAGTCGCGACGCGGCGCGCGCTGGTGTCGGTGTTGCCGAGATCGACTTGCTGCGTGCGCAATCGGCATTGAGGCTGGCGGAGGACGAACTGGCTCGGACAATCAAATTGTTCGGATCCGGATTTGTCTCGGAGAGCGCCTTGCAGAGGCTCACAAACGAAGTCGATCTTCGGAAAACCGCAGTCGATGCGGCGAAGGCGGTCATAGGACTCAGAAATGCGGAACTTGCGAACGCCGAGGCCCGCCTGCTGCAGCCAGATCCGGCGGATCCGACCGGTGAAAGCTGCTGCGTCAATCTTCTGGCTCCCATCGACGGGACCGTGCTTTCCGTCATGGCGAGGAGCGAACAAGCCGTCACGGCCGGCGCCAAGATCGCCGAAGTAGGCAATGTCCACGATCTGGAGATCGCTACCGACCTGCTGTCGGCTGACGCGGTGCGCATCACCCGTGGGACAAAGGCTGAGATCACTGACTGGGGCGGGGATCATGCACTGCGCGCTGAAGTGAAACGCGTCGATCCAGCCGCATTCACCAAGGTTTCCGCACTCGGGATCGAGGAGCAGAGGGTTACTGTCGTCCTAGACTTGGAAGACACGGATGCCCGACTCGGCCACGGCTATCGGGTATTTGTCGAAATGACCGTCTGGGAGTGCGCCCGTTGCGTCCAGGTGCCGATCGGGGCGCTATTCAGGAACGGCGACAGGTGGAACGTCTTCGTTGTCGATGGCGACCGCGCCAAGCAGACCGAAATTGGTATCGGTCATATGAATGACGATACTGCGGAAGTGCTGACAGGCCTGAAGCCCGGCTCGAGCGTCGTCGTCCACCCGTCCGACACCCTTGTCGACGGTGGCCTGGTGAAGCGACGCGACTGAAGTCGATGTCTGACAGAAAGGTCGAATGGATGCGGGCTCCCTCAGCGTCGCCCCGACGCTCGACGAACAGCGCGAATGCGAAGGAACTGCTCTGGGGCCGGATCAATCCCTTGCCCATCGCCGCGTGCTTGCTCAATCTTGAGCAAGCACGTCGACTGGCGGAACCTGGGGCTCTGGAGCCCCGGGCCGGAAACGCCTCCGACTTCGAGCCTGCAGGCTCATGTTTTTTCGGGTTCGATCGAGCACTCGCGGGGTCTTGAGGCGAGCAGGAAAAAAGCCGACGCGGTTCATTGCCAGCAAACCATCCAAGAATGCCGCCGCGATGCCTCGGTCAGACTTCATCGCGCCATCAGGACAGGCAGCGATTGATCTTCAAGCATCGATTTGGTTACGCCACCGAAGATGCGTTCGCGCAATCGCGAATGACCATAGGCGCCCATCACCATCAGATCGGCTGCGATATCGACAGCGTGCTGTCGAAGAACGTCAGCGACCGAATGGTTTGAACTCGGCAGTCGGTCGACCGTAACCTTCACGCCGTGCCGCGCGAGATAGGCGGCGGCATCGGCACCAGGTTCCTGACCGTGGTGGTATTCGTCCTCAACGGGGTCGACCATGACGAGGCGCACCTGGTCGGCTCCGACCAACATTTCGAGTGATTCACGGACGGCGCGCGATGACTCGAGGCGAGCATCCCACGCAACCAGCACCCCTTTCGGCTTCAGTGTCGGGCGTCTCCCCGATGGAACGATCAGCAGCGGCTTCCCGGACGAAAACAAGGCGCCCTCGATCACCTTGTCTTTCAGCGTCTCGCCGGCGAGCAACTCCGGCCCGATCACTGTAATGTCGGCGTAGCGTGCACGGCGACCGATTCTCTCGTCTGCCCCGCCACCCTCCGGATATTCGCTGGAGACATCGGCCGAAAGCGCTCTGCCGGCGAGAAAAGCCGACACGGCAGTCACTCGCCTCTTCAAGAGCCTCTCATCGGCCTGCCGCTCCTTCAGCCAGTCCTCCGAAACGATTGCCGCATACTCTCCGACTGGCGGCGGCGCGGCGATGGCAACAGCAAGAACGGCAAGATGAGCACCAATTTCGTCGCAAAGGCCGGCAGCGATGTTGAGATCGTCGTCGCCCATATGCGGCCCCGTAACCGTAAGGATCGTCTTGAAAGCCATGGCAGTTGCTCCTGATTTGGGCCAAATTCCGTGACGACGATAGCCAGACCGTTCGGCGCGCTCATTGCGCTGAATCAAGACCATGCGGACGCCCAATTGATCCGGATCAACATGTCTGCGGATTGACGCGGTAGGCTCAGCCGATCAATCGGCGGATGCGCACATGAGACTTCTGATCGCAGCAACCTTGGCGACCCTGGCCTGCGAAGCGTCCAGATCGCAGGAGATGAGTTACGGCCAGGCAGAATATCTGAACTCCTGCGCCGTTTGTCACGGCATCGACGGCAAGGGTGACGGTCCGTTGCGCAACCTGCTGGTCAAGCGGCCGGCCGACCTGACGCATCTTTCCCAACGCAATGGCGGGACGTTTCCCTATTCTAGGGTCTTTGCAACAATCGACGGTCGCTATGCCGTATCAAGCCATGGCAACCGCGAGATGCCTGTCTGGGGTCGCGAATTCCTTGAAGACGATGCCAAAACCTACGGCCCTAGCGGCGGCGAGGTGGTGACCACGGAACGCATCCACAACCTGGCGGGTTACATCGCGACACTGCAGCATTAGACCCAGGCACGGCGGCTCGCCGAGATGACGTGCGGCCCAATGGATTGCGTACGTTCGAGGCCGGCATGCACCGGCCAATGTCGACGTCTCCGCTGCCGCCCGGGGCCTGGCCTAGGTAGTTTCCCGTAGGGACATAACCGAATTTCGGCGCCCGTCGATTTGCGCGATTGCTGTGCCACGGATCAACCGGGAAGACAGCCATGCAAGCCTACACCTCCTCCAGGATTTCATTGTCGCCGCATCTGGCTCAGCCGGCCCTGCCAGCGACACTCGGCTCCGGACCGGTCCAGCCGATCAGCTTCTTTCCAG